>ENA-UPTA01005947-UPTA01005947.1-activated-sludge-metagenome-genome-assembly--contig:-NODE-5947-length-10968-cov-41.676716_pt1 | contig 10968 bp, 8 predicted proteins | sample MGYA00238184_ERZ773361 | MGnify/ENA primary metagenome ERZ773361 (study PRJEB29100, sample SAMN05720205) | activated sludge metagenome | isolation source: anaerobic digester from wastewater...
ATGGAGATGTGCTCCCGATCGATTCACGTCTCTCCCGCCATCTCATATATTACCAGGGACCTTTATCCGATCAGCCGGGCAAGCGTCCCTTTAGCCTTCATCGGACAGGCTATGCCGGGATGCAGCGCTACGGTGGCTGGTTGTGGTCGGGAGATGTTTTTTCACTCTGGGATACACTGGCTGCTCATGTGGCGGTCGGCCTGAATTCTTCTCTGAGTGCTACACCTTTCTGGGGCACAGACATTGGTGGCTTTACGCCTACCAGAGAGCTGACCGGCGAGCTTTATGTTCGCTGGTTTCAATTCGCCAGTTTTTGTCCCCTGTTCAGGTCTCATGGAAGACAGTGGTATCTTCACCGGCCCTGGGGCTGGAATACTGGAGATTTTGGCCCGATGGAAGTGGTGGAAGGTCATAAAGGGACGGGATTGCCTGATCTTGAAGAACTCCACAATGACCAGGTTGAACCCATCTGCCGACAGTACCTTGAGCTGCGCTACCGCCTTCTTCCTTATAACTATACCCTGGTGCGCGAGGCTTTCGATCGAGGTCTGCCTCTGATGAGGGCTCTCTGGGTACATTATCCTGACGATCCAGAAGCGGCCCGATGTGGAGATGAATATCTCTGGGGGAAAGATATTCTGGTCGCTCCTGTGGTCAGGAAAGGAGCCACCAGCCGAACAATTTATCTTCCGGCCGGAGTCTGGTATGACTTCTGGTCAAATCGGAGGGAAATGGGAGGCCAGGTTATAAATCGCTATGTTGATCTTTCTACCATGCCGATTTATATCAGAGCAGGAGCTATTATTCCTTTGGGCCCGGTAGTTCAATATGTTGATCAGCCAACCACCGAGCCTTTAACCTGGCAGGTTTATACCGGAGATAATGGTGATTTTGTTCTCTATGAAGATGACGGGATTTCGCTCGATTACTTGAAAGGCCAGGGAAGCTGGATTCATGTCAGCTGGAATGATCGAGAACGCCTCTTAACAGTTGAGCCCGACGAAAAAACGAAGATGAATGCGGGCCAAACCAGAACTTTCCAGGTTGTCCTCCTGCCTGAAAGAACTAAAAAAACATTTGTTTATTCAGGTAAAAAGATAGAAATCAAGCTATAAACCAGGCTGACTATAAACCAGGCTGACCAGCAAGTTCCAGGATGATTAGAAGAAATCAGCCTCAATCAAACTGGCGAAGACTTCCAATTCATGAATCACAGTCTGAAAAAATAGAGAATCTGTTCTTGTCATTCACCTCTTGAGCCAGGGGATAAGGAAGGATTGGCTGGAACCGGCCTGGCTTCCTTATTCCAATCAGGCGGTTCTTCTCCACGGAGGTGCCGAACAAAAAAGTCGTACTGTTTTTTCAAGCAGTAGCTAATTGGTCCTGTTGTCCGGCCTGCCCCGTGTCCTTCACCAGGAACTACCAGCAGATCAAACATTTTGTTGGCCTTAATCAAAGCATTTACCACCTGGAGAGTGGAAGCCGGATCGACATTCTGATCAAGTTCTCCCACCACCAGCAGCAATTTACCCTGGAGCCGGTAGGCGTTGTCCACATTTGAAGCTCGGGAATAGGATTCATCCACCGGCCAGCCCAGCCACTGCTCATTCCAGCCTATTTTGTCCATACGATTATCATGGCAGCCAGCATAGGAAACAGCTACATCATAGAACTCAGGATGGAACAGCAGGGCTCCGGTCGAGTTCTGCCCTCCGGCCGAACCTCCATAAATACCGACTCGCGAGATATCATAGTAAGGATATTTCTTAGCCACCGCCTTGTGCCATAAAATCCGGTCGGGGAAACCCGCATCTCCCAGATTTTTCCAGGCCACATCATGAAAGGCTTTGGATCGATTGAAAGTTCCCATACCATCAATCATGACGACTATAAACCCCACTTCGGCTTGAGCCTGCATCCCGATCAGACTGTCGCCTGAGGAATGAGGCAGAAATGGCCAGAATTTCTTAGGGACAAACGACCCGTGCGGTCCAGCGTAAATGTTTTCTATGACTGGATAATTACGGGAGGGGTCAAAGTTGGTTGGTCGGATGATGACACCCCAGATGTCAGTCTGGCCATCACGTCCCTTGGCGGTAAAAACCTCAGGAGCCTTCCAACCCGCCTTAATCAGGTCGCTTATATCGCCACGCTCGAGCTCGGTTATAAGCGATCCGTCCTCGGCGCGATGAAGTTCTGATCTGGTTGGGAAATCAACCCGCGAGTAAGTATCGACATAGAAGCGCATATCAGATGAGTAACTAACATCGTGATAGGCATCGGCTTCAGTCAGGTGGGCGAGGTCCGAGCCATCAAAGTTAATTCGATAATAATGGACGAAATAGGGATCTTTACCTGGATACATTCCGCTGGCGCTGAACCAGATCTGTCTTTTCTTTTCATCCACTTGCTGGATGCCGCGTACCACCCATTCGCCTTTGGTTATCTGGTTTTTCACTTGCCCGGTCAGGCCGTCAATCAAATACAGATGATGCCAGCCATCCCGTTCGGACAGCCAGATGATTTCTCGACCGTTGTCGAGTTCGTAACGAAAATGACGTCCGCCATTGAAAGTCTCCGGTTCCTCTGAGATTAAAACCCTTGTCTGACCGGTGGCTGCCTCGACCTCAATTACACGGTAAATTTGATGACCGCGCTGGGTATATTCGAAGGTCAGGGTGCGACTGTCTGCTCGCCACTGAAATCTGGACAGGCTCAGGGGATTGGGAAAGAGATCATTGGCCAGATTAATCTGGCGAGCTGGGTTGATGTCAAAAATTACCGGTTGTTCCAGGTCAATGACGTCACCGGGTTTAGGGTAGAGCATGGTCAGGTGTTTGGGCTGGATCTGATCTTCAGGTGCGCTTTCTATATAATGAACCAGCCGGCGGTATCCAGGACGCACCCGATGGACGGCGAATTTTTTAGAGTCTGGCGCCCAGACGATCGAACAGGGGTCATAAAAATTGCCTTCTGAACCATCGGTACTGAGAATGACCAGCGGGCCGCCGGAGGTCGGTCGCACAGCCACGTTAAAATTATGGATTATAACTTCCCACTGACCATCGGGCGACTGCCGTGGGCTACGGTCGGCTGGTACTTGCAGATCACGAACAACACCGAAGCCCCGAGGCTGGCAGGGGAGGCGAGGATTGAGTTTTGAACAGGCATAATCTGACAGGCGGCAGGTCCACCACTGGCCCTCCCAGGGAACCGAGCCCACATTGAACTGGATATAACTGCCATCGTCTGAAAAACGGAGGGCCGAGAAAGGCAGGCGGTTGGCCGCTACCGGCTCACCCAGCTCCTTGGATAGGGCAGCAGCCAGACGAGCATGGTCGAAAGCCGGTACTTTTTTCAGTGTGTCGGCATCAACCATAATATACTGGTGACCGCCAGCTATTGTTTTTCGGTAGTAAAAGCGATGAGAGGTTCCTATCCAGACTGCTGGCTCAGCCACATTTTTGGTTAGGTATTGCCATTGTTCACGAAGTCCTAAAGCCCGCTCATAATCAGCCCTGGTCACCCGTCCCTCAGCTCTGATGACTCCAAGGAGCAGGGCTATCAGGGCGATAATCGATAATAATAAAGGTTTTATATTTTTTCCGGTTGTTCGGGAAGTGACAGATGGAAAGCCGTAGTCTTTAGTTGATACTTCTGGTTTTAAGTTAAATTTTATAAAATTCATGTTAACTCCTCTCGCCAAGCGGTAATATCTAATATATTAAGTTAGGAAAAATATAAAAACAATTAGAAAATTGAAGAACACGAAAAGACTTGACATCTTCTCAGGTGCTATTTTAAAAAAGATCTGTTAACGTTAACGCCTGTTTGGGACGCCGGCTGGCCACGCCAATCAGCAGTCAAATGGACTGGCTCTTCTGGCCCACTTTGAGGAGAGCGGCGACGAGATAGCTCTTGAGAAAGGTTATCCGGGAGTGATGAGTGTGGTTTCTAATGTGCTGGCCGATGGCATGGGTTTCTGGGGATTTATCTTTAAGCCTGGCGTTTTTGATCATATACCTCCCCGGACTTTTGAAGGGGGCTGGGACTATGGGGTTTTCTAAGAGTGGCCAAATCCTATTTGGTAGAGGATAAGTCTTTTGGTTTGGTCGGCTATGGCTGCCGGGTCGAAACCACCGGAGATAATATAATTGTCTTCCCTGAAGACGGGCTGAGAAAACGGGTGAGATTGGTAGCTCAAAAGATTGATCTGGAAGCCTTAGCGGGGGAGATAAAAAGCTTCGAGTTCAATAAAAAAGATGGCAGCCTGCGTCTTGAAATGACTGACTCGACCGGCCTGGTAAAAAAGGCGCGCCTTGTCGTCAGGGGGCTAAAAAGAGGGAGATATCAGATCAGCCAGGGAAAAGCAGTGGAAAGTCAGGTTGTGAAGGATGTTCTGACCATTGAGTTTACTTTAAATCAGGCCGAAGAGATAAGCATCGGGGGCCTGTAAACTTAGCTGGACCAGACGATTAACTGGTGGCAGGCCAGAGGATACGTGTTCGCCCGGGTGGTGCCCAGGCAGCGCCCGGTATAGCTTAACATATTGATATTAAAGAAAATCGGCTGGCCCGACCCCATTTACAAAAATCTATTGATAAAGCTACGGCCATTTTTTACAATGATGGCAAATTGGAGAAAGGTGGAGGTGTAAGATGTTTAAAGGCTTTCGAGATTTTATTATGAGAGGTAACGTAGTTGACCTGGCTGTCGCGGTCATCTTCGGGGCTGCTTTCAATCAGATTGTCAACTCGATGGTAGGCGATGTGCTAACCCCACTGATCGGAGCTGTTTTTGGCCGGCCGGATTTTTCCGGGATTGTGCTTGGGCCGATTTTAATGGGGAAGTTTGTCAATGCCGTGGTTAACTTTTTGATCGTGGCAGTGGTCATTTATTTTGGAATTGTTGTCCCGATGCAAAAACTTCAGGAAAAGGTAGATAGAAAAAAAGCTATCCAAACTCCTCCTGCTCCCTCCGAAGAAGTTCGGCTCCTCGGGGAAATTCTGGAGACGCTGAAAAATAAATAGTTGCCAGCTGTAGAGGATGGCTGACTACCAGGCTGACGTGGCCTGCCGGTTTCTTTTTGAATCAATAGAAATAGCAAAAATATTGGTCTGATGGTAAGCTATCAGGTCAAGGCTTTTATTGAGGCCGATTAATGGAAGTAGAGAGGAAAGATCTGCATATTCGGTGGAGAAAAGAGATCAAAAGTATTAGCTCCGGCCGTTACTAGCCCTTGTCTGTTAAAGGCAACGGCCTCTGGAAATCTAATTCTCAGATTGAGATTAGTCTTTCAACTATTGATAAAAATAAAGATATCGCCAGAGAAATCTGCTGACCTGACCCTGCTGCTGAGAGGAGAGATGGATGAAAAAGATAAACTATAAATTTAACAAGGCATTGATCACCGGTGCTTCTTCTGGTCTGGGCCAGGAATATGCCCGCCAGCTGGCTGAGACCGGAACTGACCTGATTCTGGTTGCCCGGCGTCGAGAGCGCCTGGAAGCTCTGGCGGCCGAGCTCGCTTCCAGGTATAGAATTGGCACTGAAGTTTTTCCAGCTGATCTCAGTGTGGATGAAGATCTGAACAGCGTCGCCAGGAAAATAGCTCAGACCCCGGAACTCGATCTCCTGATCAATAATGCCGGTTTTGGTGGCCATGGTCAGTTTCACCTCGATCAGCAAGGTGAGGCTGAACAGATGATTAAGGTTCATGTCATGGCTACCACCATCTTGACCCGGGCTGCCCTACCGGCCATGATGGCCCGCCGCCAGGGAGCAATCATCAATGTGGCTTCAGTCGCTGCTTTTTCTCCGCTTTCCGGGACGATGTATAGCTCGACCAAAGCTTTCGAGGTGATGTTTTCTGAAAATCTCCAGACTGAACTCTATGATAGCGGTATCAGAATCCAGGCCCTTTGCCCCGGTCTGACCCATACGGAATTTCATGAGAGAGCCGGACTTAATCTCTCGGCCGTCCCAGAGATCTTCTGGATGAGCGCCGAAGAGGTGGTAAGAATCTCTCTTCGTGCTCTCCGTGGCTATAAGGTCATTATTGTGCCTGGCAGCATCAATAAAATAATAACTTTTTTCCTTCGCTGTCCATGGACATTTAATCTCATCCATTTTGCTTCCCGTCAGAAAAAAATAAGAGAGATAGCTGATCGCAGTTTGAGATGAAGATCAAGGAAATAAGACCGCCCGGTCAAAAAAAATTAAGAGCTAGGACCCTGCTGCTTCTGTCCGGCGGCCTGGACAGTCTGCTGGCCGGGAAAGTTCTGGAAGAACAGGGAGTGGAGATTGTTGGGCTGAGTTTTGAAAGCGTCTTTTTTGGAGCCAATCGGGCCCTGGCTGCGGCTGAGAAGCTCAACTGGCCTTTGATTCTGGTTGAGATCACAGAGGAGCAAATTCGAATTGTTGAGCAGCCTCGCTATGGTTACGGCCGCCATCTCAATCCCTGCATTGATTGTCATGGACAGATGGTGAGACTGGCGGCCGGGCTTCTCCCTCGCTACAGCGCTGATTTTATCTCAACGGGCGAGGTGGTGGGAGAAAGGCCAATGTCTCAAAACAGGCAGGCGCTCGAGCTGGTTGAGAAATCAGGTGAAGCCAGAGGGCTTGTCCTCCGACCGCTTTCTGCGCGTCTTCTTCCACCGACCAGACCGGAGGAACTCGGCCTGGTCAATCGTCAAAAGCTTCTTGATCTTTCCGGACGCTGTCGCCAGCGCCAGCTAGAGCTGGCCGGCCGCTACGGTTTGACCGATTATCCTGCTCCGGCCGGAGGGTGCCTTTTAACCGATGCTGTTTTTTCGGAGAAGCTCAAACAGCTGCGGAGCTGGCGAGGTGAGTGGCGGCGGGAAGATATTGAACTCATCCAGGCTGGCCGGGTTTTTTTTGAAAATGAAGGCCTGATTATCGTCGGTCGTAATGAGGAAGAAAACAAAAAATTAGAAAAAATAGCTCTGGCTTCTGATCTCCTTTTAACCCTGCCTGATTTCAAGGGGCCGCTAACTGTTGTCAGATTTAAAGATAAAGATAGCTCTGTCCTCAGTCAGCGGGGTGAGGAAAAAGACAGGCAGGCAGTCGAGGCCGGTCAGGCCCTCGGAATATTTGACCAACCACTGCTAAAAAAGGCTGCTCTTCTGACCATAAGATACAGCCGCTACCGCCAGGCTGAAGAAGCGGCGGTTATTCTTATCTCACCTTTTCGGGCTCAAAGCAGAGAATATAAAAAAGAGGAGTGGCAAGCCTATTTTTAAGGTTGGAGTTTAGCCCATACCCTTTTCTTCACAACTGGTTTCTGGCTAAGAAATTCGTAGCCAGAAGAGAATGAAATAAAAGTCCTTTCTTCCGAGTTTTCCTGCCAGGGATCTTAAATAATTTTCAGGTGACAAAATGTTAGATTTGATATTTATTTATTCTTGTTCTTGCCTTTTCCCTTTTTTCCTGACTTACCTTTCTGCTTTTCGGCCTTTCCCCTGTCCTGAGCCTGCCCCCTATTTTTTTCCATCTGAATTGTGTCGTGGATATCAACAAAACGCAGTCCCCTGGCTCTCATTTCCATTACCCGCTCTGGTTCTACGCGATGGGTTTCAGCTATAAATTTGAGATTGACCAGATTGATGATATCATCGTCGGTTAATATGACCTCCCCCCATTTTTTCTGGCCGCGGTAATGCCGATAATAACCATAGGCCCGGCCATAGGGAGGTCCGATTTTGACGACAGTAACAGGCATATAGAATATCTCAGGACTGAGCCCGAAATGCACTGATATATCCCACCAGGTCAGGCCTTTAAGCCGCAGATTGATAATAAGTGCTGGCTCAACTCTGGCCTGTCTGGCGATAAAGAACACGACTGGCAACTCCTCGTCGGCCAGGCGGTAGCGACTTCTGATATCAATGACCGTCTCTGAGGGAACATTAAAATACTTTGAAATAGAGAAATAAAAGCCAAGCAACCGGCCATCGGCGAATGATAAGCCCAGATTAACATTCTGAGCTGTCAGAGGAGCTGGCCCTGAGAAAAGCTCCAGCATCAAAAAGAAAATAATAACAAGAAGCCAGCTGGCTAGTTGTTTTGAGTTCTTCTTCATCATTTCCTCCTCTATGAGTTGACAGGTGACCTTCAGGCCACTTCTTTTCTGAAGAGTTGGCCTTCCATCCTCACTGCTGCTTGCACATATATAATTATAAATCCAGTTGGCTTAAAATTGAAGAACCTCCTGTTTTTCAGGGACATTTTAGTCCGCAGCTTGACCGATAATAAGTGAAGAATAAGCAGGGCAGGAAGCCCAAACTTTAAAGGCCATTTAACCTGGCCTCAGGCCGGACGACTTGACGGCGGCCAGAAAAATCTTTCGACCAGACTGGCTGAGGATTGAAGCCAGGGCTTTTAACCTAACTGATCGTCTTATTATTCAATTGACACAGAAGATGGTAGTGAATATATTAGAGAAAAATAAAGCTCGTCGATGACAGGCAAAAACTGGTTAAAATCTAAGACACGAATAAAAAGGAGTTATTATGCCTACTAAACCAAAGAGTCCTTATCTGCCCTTTGGCGACCATCAAACTGCTCCCTGGTATGGGAAAGACATTCTTTCTGTCAGGCAATTTACCAGGCCGGACCTCGAATATATCTTCAGCGTCGCCCACGAAATGCGGGTTATGGTGGAGAGAATTGGCACTTTTGATTTACTCAAGGGGAAAATTCTGGCCAATTTATTTTATGAGCCCTCGACCAGAACTTTTTCTTCCTTTATGGCTGCCATGCAGCGGCTAGGAGGGGCCGTCATCCCGATAAGCGAGGTGCGTTATTCATCGGTGGCCAAAGGGGAGAGCCTCCCCGACACAGTGCGCACCCTGGCTGCCTACGCTGATGTGATTGTTATCAGACACCCTGAGGTTGGTTCGGCTGCCATGGCTGCCCGCTATGCCGGCAAACCGGTGATCAATGCTGGGGATGGCATTGGTGAGCATCCCACTCAGGCCCTCCTTGACGTCTTTACCATTAGAGAGGAACTTGGTCATCTGGATAACCTGACTGTGACCATGCTTGGTGACCTCAAATATGGCCGAACGGTCCATTCCCTGGCTCGCCTGCTGACCAGGTTTGAAAACATCAAGCTCCATTATGTTTCACCAGACGTCCTGCGCATGCCGCCCGATGTCATTGAAGAGGTGACTGAAAAGGGTTTACCTCAAGAAGAACACCAGACTATGGAAGGCGTTTTGCCAGAAACCGATGTTCTCTATGTCACCCGTGTTCAAAGAGAAAGATTTGAAAATCTTGAAGAGTATGAGAAGGTAAAAGATGCCTATGTCGTCACGCCAAAAACGCTGGAAGAAGCCAAAGAGCGGATGATCATCATGCACCCGCTGCCCCGCCTCAATGAGATTTCCATGGAGGTTGATAAAGACCCCAGAGCAGCTTATTTCCGTCAGATGGAATACGGGCTGTATGTCAGAATGGCTCTCCTGGCCATGGTGCTGGGCAAAGCCTGAAAAAGTTTCCTGGCAATTCTGTCAGCCGGCTGGCTGCCTATTCGAGATAATAACCAATGGCCGCATAGCTAACCCAGTGGCGCAGAGAAAAAGGAGCCGTTGTCCCCAGACCAATTTTTCTAAGCGGTAGGGCACCCTCACTGTAGCTATCAGAATAGCGAATAAGTTCTCCTTTTAGTTTCCTACCGGTCGTCTCTTCGATAATTTTTTCTGTAGTTAACAACCCGAAAGGAATCGAATATTTTCCACACCAGTAGGAGTTTTTATAATCCAGATAGGTTTTGCCCCAGAACTCGCCTGTCAGATCGGCTATCTTCTGTTCATCAATAATTCCTGTCATGTAGCTGTCGATAAGTTTTTCGTCAAAGACACGAGCCTTTTCCCAGGCTGCCTGTCCTTCACCAAAAGCCAGGTTATTGAAATCCTGGCCGTAATGGTTGCCATCGGCTGAAATCAGAAAGAAGATATCTCGACCGGCAACGAGCTTTTTCTCCTTCATATAATTAGCGATCACCCTGGCCAGCTCGATAGTTATTTCTTTCATTCTATCGAGCGGCATAGGTGCTACCATGATGGGAGTAATTTTGACTTCCGGATTGAAATATTGAAGGAATGGTAACAGGGCTTCAATTGAGTGTTCAAGCTGGTGAGCGTGGCTGTTAACGACAAAATAGGCAGGCTTTAAATTCTTTTTAATATGTTCACGCAGCGGCGAGACCTGGATTGGCTTTAAAACTCCCGGCCATAAATCATAATCATCGAGAATTAAGACACTGTCGAGCCCTTTAACTTCCTGATGAACCGTCCCATGGGTGACACCGAAAATAACCACTTCTTTTGTTCTGATCGACTTGAAAAGTGGGTAGTAAAGACGTCCTGCCAGAAGATAATCGTCATGAGGCGAAATGGCCGCGACCAGCTTATCACTCTGAAAAATTTCTTGTTCAGTAGCGGCCAGATAGTCAACCAGTATTTTCATGCTGTCAGCCTTCCAGCCAAAACCGACATCATCGCGGACAGGTCTTATCTGACAGGTAGCTTTTTGCTCGGTCTCTAAAGCTTTTAGCCAGGTTGGAGACTCGGCCAGACCGACGACGGCCAGTGCAACCAGCAAAAAGAAAAAGATTTTTCCCGATGGCCAGCTGAGGCTGTCCTTCTTGTTCTTTTTCTGGCTCATGGTCCTTTTCCCTTTCTGGACGCAGCCTTTTTATCTGTTAAACGCGAATCAGAGCAGGCTTTTGTCCGTTAAAATTGTGTCACTCGTCTATTTTATAGCACAGCCTGCTCATTTCTTACAGATCTTAAGGAGTCGAACTTTCCTTTCAGCCGCCTCTGACTGACCCCAAAAAAATATTTTTCTGTCGCTATAACTTGTTTTCAATTATATGCTATAATACCACTTCGATTATAAAGGTAGAGGGCACGGGCCCTTATCGGCATACTCCTCTCCTTTATA
>ENA-UPTA01005948-UPTA01005948.1-activated-sludge-metagenome-genome-assembly--contig:-NODE-5948-length-10968-cov-7.917621_pt1 | contig 10968 bp, 7 predicted proteins | sample MGYA00238184_ERZ773361 | MGnify/ENA primary metagenome ERZ773361 (study PRJEB29100, sample SAMN05720205) | activated sludge metagenome | isolation source: anaerobic digester from wastewater...
GGCCGCCTGGCCTTCCTCGGTTCGCGTCTCGAGCGTGGCGACGGCGGTCATCTCCTTGCCGCCGCGCAGGAACGAGAGGGTGACCTTCGTCCCGGGACGCTTCCCGGAGACGTAGTCGATCAGGTCGCGGTTGTTCCGCACCGGCGTCTGGTCCACGCGGATGATGACGTCCTCGTGGCGGATCCCGGCCTTGTCGGCCGGCTTCCCCGGCTCGACCGACTGGACCAGCGCACCGTCCCGGCTGGGGAGGCCCATCGCGTCCTGCATGTCGGCGTCGACCGGTCCGATCGTCACGCCCAGGTAGCCGCGGACGACCTTCCCCTCCTTGAGCTGCGGGATGAGCCGGCGCGCGACGTTGATCGGGACCGCGAACCCGATGTTCTGCGCGAGGCGGGAGATCGCGGTGTTGATGCCGACGACCTCCCCTGCCACGTTCACGAGCGGCCCGCCCGAGTTCCCGAAATTGATGGCGGCGTCCGTCTGGATCAGGTTCTCGAACGAGCGGGTCACGTTCGAGAGGCCCGGCGCGCGGCCCTTTCCGGAGACGACCCCGACCGTGACCGTCTTCTCGAACTGGAGCGGGTCGCCGATCGCCATGACCCACTCGCCGACGCGGATGCGGTCGGAGTCGCCGAGAGGGAGGATCGGGAAGGGGCGGCTGCCCTCGATCTTCAGCAGCGCGAGGTCCGTCGCCGGGTCGCGGCCGACGATCGTCGCCTTGTAGACGTCCGTCTCGCCGACGGTCACCTCGACCTTGTCGGCGCCGTCGATGACGTGGTTGTTCGTCAGGACGAAACCATCGGCCTCGATGAGGAAGCCGGTCCCTCCTGACAGCTGCTGCTCCTCCTCGGGCTCGCCGGAATCCTGGCGGCGGTCCGGGAAGAAGGGGTGGAACGGCGTGTCGCCGAAGAACCGCTCCATTCCCCGGCGCCTCTGGTCCGGCTTGATGATGTCGGTGGACCGGATCGAGACGACGGCCGGCATCGCGCGATCGGCGATGTCCGCGAAGGAGGGGAGGCCGACCGGCGCGACGCGCGCCGGGGCGCTCGCGACGGCGGGCGCGACCGCGGGAGTCGCGGCGTCGGCCGAGGCGGCGCGGGTGAAGTCGAGGCTCCCCGCGAGGATCATCCCGAAGACGACCGCCGCGAGGCTGAGCGCCGTGAGCGAGAGAACCTTGGTCCTGGTCTGCATGGTCTCTTTCTCCATCGAAGCCCTGCGAAGCAAGGCCCATGCCCGGCACAGCTGCGTCGTTCAGGCCGGGGTAGAACCTGACATTGTCACCCGCCGGACGCTATCTGGGAAGAAGCGGGCGAGGCGGTTCCGCCGGCGTCCCGGCCTTCCCCTCGTCTTCCGGGCGAATGTTGTAGAGGAACGTGATCGTGACCCCCTCCCGGGGGTTCGGGAAGTCGGCCGGAAGCGGCCGGAACGGATTGGAGCTCCGGATCGCCTGCATGGAGGCGTTGTCGAACGGCGGGACGCCGGACGAGACGAGGAGCCGCAGCCCCTCGACCCGCCCGTCCCGCAGCAGGTAGAAGCGGACGACGAGCCGCCCCTTCAACCCGTAGTGCGCGAGCTTCGGGATCTCCCAGTTCCGCTTGATCTTCCGGATCATCTCCGCGGCGTACGCCCCCCAGTCGTAGCCCTTCGTGTCGAAGGAGAGGGGTCCGGAGTCGACGAAGCCCCCTTCCGACTCCCATCCGCCCCCTTCGTCACCGCCTCCCCCCGGCGATCCGGAACGCGAGGTCGCGGCGGCGGAGCTCGCGGTCTGCCCGGGCCCGATCTGGCGGAGAGGGCTCGCCGCGAGGCCCGCGAGCCCCTTCGCGGCGGGCGTCCCCTTCCCATCCTCGGAGACGTTCGGCGCCCCGCCTCCCGCTCCCCGCTCCGCCGCGGTCGCCGCGGCCGCGAGGCGAACGGCCTCGGCGGCCGCGCGGGCCTCGTCTCCCGGCCCGCGGCCTCTCCCGCGGCGACCCGGCGCGAGGTCGCGGATCCCGGGACCGGCGACCGCTTTCGGCGTGTCCGCCTTCGGGAGGCGCGGGTCGCCCCCGCCCGCCTTTCGATCGAGGTCGGAGAGACGCGGATTCGGCCCGGGCTCCGGGGCCTTCGGCCCGGGCGCCGGATAGAAATGGACGGGAATCGGCGGATTCGGGGGCGGCACCGCCCAGAGCTTGTTCAGCCCGAGGAGGTCCGGCGGCAGCTCATCGGGGTTCGACGGCTTCTCAGGGGTCGGAGCGAGGACGACGAAAAGGCCGAACAGGGCGTGCAGAAGCACGGAAAGAAAGACAGCCCTGTCGCGGGTGAAGCTCCAGCGAGATGGGACCGCCTCCCCCACCGCGGCCTCCTCGAGGTCGAGGGCCAGCAGCGGCACGGGGACTTCCTCCTCCAGGGGCGCCGGGCGAGCGAAGGGATCGTGCGCCGGAGCGAGCCCCCCCGGCGGCGGCCAGGGAACGGGCGTCTGGTCCCCGGGTCGGGACGGATCGAGGCCGAGCAGGCCTGGGGAGATGGTCTTCAATTCTCGTTCGGGCGACACGAAAGCGCGCTCGGCCCGGCGTATGGGAACTCCGTGCCACGCCCGGCGGCTCTCCGGCGCCCCATCTTACCCGGCGCCGGCTTGCCCGGAAGGCGGCGCGGTGGTATGAATCACCTTCTGGGAGCTGACTTTCAAGGGCTTGAGGGTGGGCTTCGACGCCCGCCCTTTTCATTGGTGACGACGCTGACACGACCCGAACTTCCGATTCGCGCCGAGACCCTCGGGCGCATACGTGAGGCCCTCGCCGAGAAGGGCCTCGAGCTTTGTCACGTCGGGTGGGTCCCCGGTGCCCGGAAGGGGCGCCTCACGCTGACGATCGACCGCCCGGAGGGCGTCACCCTCGACGACTGCGAAGCCGCCTCGCACCTCGCGGACCCGATCCTCGAGGGCGACGAGACGATCCCGGGCTCCTGGCTCCTCGAGGTCGAGTCTCCCGGCCTCGATCGACCGCTCTTCACGCTCGACGACTGCCGGCGTTTCGCCGGACGACGCGTTCGCGTGACGACTGACGTCCCCGTCGACGGCGCGAAGAGGATGAAGGGCGTTCTCGAAGGCGTCGATGGCGAGTCTCTCGTCGTCATGGACGAAGACCGAAAGCGCCGTTACACTGTTCGGTTCGGCGACGTCAAGGTCGTCCGCCTGATCCCCGAGTTCTGAACCCGAGACCGACCGGACACCGCCGCGCATGGAGAAACCCGACACGATGAGCTCGACCGAGGCCCCGAACACCGCCTCCCGGCCCAGAACGGCCCGCTCCGCGAAGGCCGCCAAGGCGGCCAAGGCCCCGCCCCCGACCAAGGCGATCGAGATGCTCGACGCCCTCAAGGCCGCCTCGCGCGACAAGGAGATCGAGCTCGACCGGCTCGTCTCCGCGCTCGAGGAGGCGGTCGCCACGGCGGCGCGCAAGGTCTACAAGGTCCGGGAGATCACCGCTCGATTCGACCCGGCGACGGGCGAGCTCACGGCCTGGACCCCCTACCGGATCGTCGAGCAGAAGACGAAGCCGGAGGTTCCGGCCGTCCCCGCGATCGACCCCGAGGACCTCCCGATCGGCATGGTCGCGCCTCCCCCGTCGGCGGTCGCGACGGACGCCGACAAAGAGGTCCGGCTCCCCTGGATCGAGCTCCTCCCCGAGGAGGTCCCCGGCCTCCTGGCCGGCGAGCTCTCCGGCCAGAGCTGGCAGATCGTGAGCGACCCCGACGGCGCCGCCTCGCCCGTCGGTCCCGAGGCCGCCGCGATCGGCGACGAGATCCGGCTCTTCCGGTCGACCGAGGGGCTCGGACGCATCGCGGCCCAGAGCGCCAAGCAGGTCCTCTACCAGAAGGTCCGCGAGGCCGAGCGCGACAACATCTACAACGAATACGCCCCGAAGCTCGGCGACCTGATCACCGGGACGGTGAAGCGCTTCGAGCGGGGCGACATGATCGTCGACCTCGGGCGGACCGAAGCCGTGATCCCGAGGGAGCACCAGTCCCGCGCCGAGCGCTACACGCAGGGTGAGCGGGTCCGGGGCGTCCTCGTCGACGTCCACCGCAACCCCAAGGGCGCCCAGGTCGTCCTTTCGCGGACCGCTCCCGAGCTCTTGATGAAGCTGATGGAGATGGAGGTCCCCGAGATCTACGACGGGACCGTCGTCATCCGGGGCTGCGTTCGCCAGCCGGGAGACAGGGCCAAGGTGGCGGTCTCCTCGCGCGAGAGGGACGTCGACCCGGTCGGCGCCTGCGTCGGCATGCGCGGCGCGCGCGTGCAGGCGATCACCCGCGAGCTGCGCGGAGAGCGGATCGACATCATCCAGTTCTCCGAGGACATCATCGCGTACGCCCAGAACGCCCTCTCTCCCGCCAAGATCACGCGCGTCTCCCTGATGGCCGCCGAGGACGAGGCCGCGGGCGAGGGCGAGGGCGAGGGCGAGGAGACGATGCCGACGCTCGAGTGCATCGTCGAGGAAGACCAGCTCTCTCTCGCCATCGGCAAGCGCGGGCAGAACGTCCGGCTCGCCTCCGCGCTCGTCGGGGCCCGGATCGACATCAAGAGCGAGCAGGCCGTGAAGGAGCAGGTCGCCCAGGCCCTCCAGCGGATGCTCCTCGCGTCGCAGCGGCGCGGCACGGCGCTCTCCGACGTCGCCGGGCTCGAGCCGGCGGCGCTCGAGGCTCTCGCCGCCGGCGGGTTCGAGACGGTGGGCGAGGTGCTCGACGCCGACACCGGCGAGGACGAGGAGGCCATGGGCCGCCTCGATGCCGCGATCGCGGACGAGGATTCGCGTGAGGAGGCCCTCGAGGCCCTTCGCGCGTTCGAGTCGGCTCCGGCCGAAGAGGTCGAGGAGGACGAGGACGACTTTCTCTCCTCCGACGACGAGAGCCCCGAGGAAGCGACAGGCGAAGACGAGGACGGCTCCCCCGAGTCCGTCGTCGACGACGGCCCCGCGGACGAGACGGAAGAGACGGCGAGCGAGGAGCCCGGAAACGCCGGGCCGGATACGGAGAACCCCGAGAAGTGAAGACGACGTCCGCGAAGTTCACCGTGACCGAGCTCGCCCGGATGATGGGAAAGCCCGCGAAGGAGGTCCTCTTCCTCCTTCAGGGCATCGGCGTCGACGTGAAGTCCGCCGAGTCGGTGCTCGACCCCGGGACCGCCCAGGCGATCCTGACGGGCAAGACGCAGGCCCCCAAGACCCTCATCGTCCGGCAGACGCCGGTCGCTCCCCCTCCCTCCTCGGGAGCCACGGGGACGCCGAAGCCGAAGGCCGAACGCGCCGCACTGAAGCGGATCAAGATCGTCGAGAAGGCGCCGGATGCCGAGCCGACGATGGACGCAGAGCCCGCGACGGCGGTCGCCGAGTCCGCCGCCGCCGCACCGGTGGCCGCGGAGCCGGCACCCGCCGCGCCCGAGCCGGCCGCGCCGGAGGCCCCCGCGAGGGCCGAAAGCGCGCCCGCCGTCGAGGAGGCGGCCCCCGCGAAATCCCCGGCCGTCGCAGAGCCGGAGAGTGCCCCCGAGCCTCCGGTCGCGCCGGCCCCCGTGGCGAAGGTCGAGGCCGCCGTCGTCGAGACGGTCCCGGAGCCGAAGCCGGAGCCCAAGGAGGCCGAAGCCCCCGCTCCGGTGGTGGCCGCTGCTCCGGCCCCTGCCCCGGAGACGCCTCGGGCCGCCCCGACCGAGGCCCCGCCCGCCGCGGCTCCGGCCGCGCACCCGGCGCGCCACACCTCCAGCCGGACCGCGGCGACCCCGCGCGTCGCACCTCCCGCGGCCGCGGCGACCCCTGCGCCTCCGGCGTCCGCCCCGGCTGCCGGGACCGCAAGCGGCGCGATCCGGCGAACGGCGGGTGGCATCCAGACGGCTTCCGCGGCGAGCCTGCGCGCCGCCGCTCAGAAGCCCGCCACGCCCGGCGCCCGGCCTCCGGTTCCGGCCGGCGCCCTCGGCCGAATCCTCAAGCGCGCCGCCGAGCCGGCCGCCACGAGGCCGACGGCGACCCCGGGCCAGCCCGCGGCGGCTCCGCCGCCGACTGCTGCGCCCTCCGCCCCGCCGGCCGCGCAGCGACCGTCTCCTCAGGCCTCCGCGGCTCCGGCCGCCCGGTCCGGCGTTTCCGGCCGCGCCGTCATCGCGCCGCCGAGCGCCGCGACGATCCGCGCCGTCGCGCGCCCCACCCCCGGCGCGCCCGTCGCGCGTCCCGCGACGCCCGTCGCGGCTCCCGGCCCCCACTCGAGGCCCGGGATGGCCCCTCGACCGGGCTTCGCTCCGCGCCCCGGCTTCGCGCCGCGTCCGGGCGGGCTCGGACGCGGGCCGATGGCGCCCGCGATGCCCCCGCCCGTCCCCGGCACCACGGACCGTCGCCGCAAGGACGCGGTCAAGGGCGGCAGCGCCGTCCCGCCGAAGAAGGACGACAAGAAGACCGCCAGCAAGAAGCTCCGGACGAAGGAAGCTTCGGCTCTCGCCACGAACGTCCGCGACTTCCTCGGCACCTATCAGGAAGACACGTACGAGGACGTCCCGGGCGCGATCCCGGGCGAGGGCGAGGAGGTCGATCCGAACCGCCCGATCTCCAAGTCGGCCCAGCGCCGCGCCGGCAAGCGGACGATGATGACCGAGACCGGCGACGTCGTGGAGGTCAAGAAGGACCAGAGCGGCCCCGTCTTCCTCTCCGAGGGCGTCACCGTCAAGGAGCTCTCCGAGAAGACCGGCATCCTCGCGAAGGACCTCGTCAAGGCGTTCCTCGGCCGCGGCATCCTCGCCGCGATCAACCATCCCGTGAACCCGACGCTCGCCGTCGAGGTCGCCCGCGACTTCGGCATCGAGGCGGCGGTCGTCTCGTTCGAGGAAGACCTCGAGCTCTCCCGCCAGCAGGCGCAGACCGAGGCCGACGCGGAGAGCGCCGCCTCCACGGCCGACAAGAAGCCCCGCGCCCCGGTCGTGACCGTCATGGGCCACGTCGACCACGGCAAGACGTCCCTCCTCGACTCCATCCGCAAGGCGAAGGTGGCCGAGGGCGAAGCCGGCGGCATCACGCAGCACATCGGCGCCTACCGCGTCCAGGCCAAGGACCGGCCGATCGTCTTCCTCGACACGCCGGGCCACGAGGCCTTCACGATGATGCGCGCCCGCGGCGCGCGGGCGACCGACATCGTCGTCCTCGTCGTCGCGGCCGACGACGGCGTCATGCCGCAGACCGTCGAGGCGATCGACCACGCCCGCGCGGCGAAGGTCCCCGTCGTCGTCGCCATCAACAAGATCGACAAGCCCGAGGCGAACGTCATGAGGGTCAAGCAGGCCCTCGCCGACAAGGGCGTCCTCGTCGAGGAGTACGGCGGCGAGATCGTCGCCTGCGAGATCTCCGCGAAGAAGCAGATCGGCATCGACGCCCTCCTCGAGATGATCCTCCTGCAGGCCGACCTCCTCGAGCTCAAGGCCGCCGTCGACGGGCCCGCCCGCGGCGTCGTCCTCGAAGCCCGTCGCGAGGTGGGCCGCGGCACGCTCGCCACCGTCCTCGTCCAGCAGGGCACCCTCAAGGTCGGCGACATCTTCTTCGCCGGCTCGGCCGTCGGCCGCGTCCGCGCGATGCTCGACGACCGGGGCAACCGCGTCACCGAGGCCGGTCCCGCCACCCCCGTCGAGGTCATGGGCTTCGAGGACATCCCGAACTCGGGCGATTCCCTGCAGGTCGTCGACGACGAGTCGAAGGCCCGCCAGGTCACCGGCTTCCGCCAGCAGAAGGAGCGGGAGGAGGCCCTGGCCAAGTCCTCGCGCCTCTCGCTCGACTCGCTCTTCAGCCGGATGGCCAAGGGCGAGGTCAAGGAGCTCCCGATCATCCTCAAGGCCGACGTCCACGGCTCCGAGGAGGTCATCACACAGTCGCTCAACAAGCTCTCGACGGCCAAGGTGAAGGTCAACGTGCTGCACTCCGGCGTCGGCGCGATTTCCGTGAACGACGTCCTGCTCGCCTCGGCTTCCGAGGCCATCGTCATCGGCTTCAACGTGAGGCCGGAGCGCAAGGCCCAGGAGCTCGCCGACAAGGAAGGCGTCGACATCCGCCTCTACTCGGTCATCTACAACCTGACCGACGAGATCAAGAAGGCGATGGCCGGCCTCCTCGACTCCGTCCAGAAGGAGGTCGCGAAGGGCCGGGCCGAGGTGCGCGAGACCTTCCGCATCCCGAAGATCGGCCTCATCTGCGGCTGCATGGTCGTCGACGGGGTCATCCCGCGCGGCGCGAACGCCCGTCTCCTCCGCGACAACCGCGTGATCTACGAGGGGAAGATCGGCTCCCTGCGCCGCTTCAAGGACGACGCCTCCGAGGTCAAGAGCGGCTTCGAGTGCGGCATCGGCATCGCCGGCTATCAGGACGTCAAGGTCGGCGACGTCATCGAGGCCTTCGTGACCGAGGAGGTCGCCGCCTCGCTGACGTAGGGCCGGACGTCCTTCCCGGGGCACGCGCCCCGGGAAGGACGTCCCGGAACCTCGTCGCCCCGGAGAACCGATGGTCGTCGCCCTCGCCGTTTTCGATTTCCACCTCCCGACCTGCCGCGGGCTCAAGGAGAAGAGGGCCTTCCTCCGGCCGCTCAAGGCGCGCCTTCGCGGCGGCTTCGAGATCTCGGCCGCCGAGGTCGCCCACCACGACCTGCTCCAGCGCGCCTCCGTCGGCGTCGCCGCGGTCGGTCCGGACCGCTCCGGTCTCGAGCCCCTCCTCGGGAAGGTCGTCGCCTTCGTCGAGGAGTGGGCCGAGGAGTCCGGAGTCGAGCTCACCTCGCTGCGCAGCGAGTTTCTCGAATACGGGGACGTCGGCGATGCCGGCTCCTCGTTCGGAGCCGAGCAGGAGGTCTCGTGAAGGAACGCCGCCGTCCCCGCCAGGTCGCCGACGTCGTCCGCGAGGAGCTCGCCCGCCTCCTCCGGACGGAGGTCTCCGATCCCGCCGTGGGCTTCGCCACGATCACCGACGTCGTCCTCTCCCCCGACCTCCGCTCCGCCCGGGTCTTCGTCTCGGTCCTCGGGGGCGAAGGGGCGTTCGAGAAGAGCGTCGCCGCGCTGAACCGGGCCGCCCCGATGCTCCGCGGCATGGTCGGGCGCAACTGCCACCTGCGTTACGCCCCCGAGCTCCGCTTCGAGGAGGACCACAGCCTCGAGCGCGGCGCGCGCATCGAGGAGATCCTCCGACACCTGCCGCATCCCGACGACGAGGGCGGAGAGGGGAAGGAATGAGCGAGACGGACTTCGAGGCCGTCTCGTCTCTCCTCGCTTCCGGCCGGCGCTTCCTCCTGACGGGCCACAGGAACCCGGACGGCGACTCGCTCGGCTCGGCCCTGGCGCTCGCGCAGGCGCTCGCCGCGCGCGGCAAGGACGCGCGCGTCGTCATGCGGGACCGCTGGTCGAGCTCGTACGACGGGATGCCGGGTGTCGGCCAGGTCGTCGTCTCCGAGACCCTGCCGTCCGACTGGCCGACCGGCTGGGACGCGGCGATCGTGATGGAGTGCCCCGAGGCCGAGCGCCCGGGCTTTCCGGAGCTGCTCGCCGGGACGACCGTGAACGTCGACCACCACCCCGGCAACACGAGATGGGCGACCCACAACCTCGTCGTCGAGCCGGCCGCCGCGGTGGGCGAGGTCGTCGCCGACCTCCTCGACCGCCTCGAGTGGTCGATGACGCCCGAGATCGCCACGAACCTCTGGGTCTCGCTCGTCTCCGACACGGGTTCCTTCCGCTACGGCAACACGACCCCCCGCGCCCTCGCGCTCGGCGCGCGTCTCGTAGCGGAGGGCGTGAAGCCCGACGTCGTCAACGAGTTCCTCTTCGAGGCGAAGCCGCTCTCGACCGTGAAGCTCGAGTCGCTCGTCCTCGGCACGCTCGAGCTCCACGACGAGGGGCGCGTCGCGCTCGTCTCCCTGCCGAAGCGGTTCCTCGCCGAGTCGGGGGCCGACGCGGCCGACGGCGAGGGGCTCGTGAACCGGGCTCGCGGGATCGAAGGCGTGAAGGCCGCCGCCCTCGTGAGGGAGAGCGACGAGCCGGGTGTCTTCCGCTGCTCGCTCCGCTCCAAGGGCTCCGTGGACGTCCGGTCCGTCGCTGCCGCGCGAAGCGGCGGCGGACACCGGAACGCCTCCGGCTGCCGCGTGGGCGGGACCTGGGAGTCCGTGAAGGCCGACATCGCCGGCGCGCTCTCCGCCGCGGTCGCCGCGGAGCCGCGATGAGCGCCGCTCCGGCCGACGGCCCGTCCGGGCTCCTCCTCGTCGACAAGCCCGAGGCGATGACCTCGCACGACGTCGTGGACGCCGTGCGGCGCCTGCTCGGCACGCGGCGCGTCGGACACACCGGGACCCTCGACCCCGCCGCGACGGGTCTTCTCGTCTTGTGCGTCGGCCGGGCCGGACGCCTCCAGTCGTTCCTCACCTGCTACGACAAGAGCTACGAGGGGACGATGAAGTTCGGCGTGGAGACCGACACCTACGACCGGGAGGGGACTCCCGTCGGGACGCCGCACCCCGACCCTCGGCCCGACGAGGAGCGGCTGCGGGCCGCCTGCTCCCGCTGGGTCGGCGAGTTCGAGCAGGCCCCCCCGCCCTTTTCTGCGAAGAAGGTCGGCGGGAAGAAGTTCTACGAGCTCGCCCGCCGCGGCGAAGCCGTCCCGCACCTGCCGAAGAAGGTCCGGGTCACGCGCTTCGACGCCGTCGAGGTCACGGCCGACGCGGCGCGCTTCCACGTCGACTGCTCCTCCGGGACCTACATCCGGTCCCTCGCTCACGACGTCGGCAAGGAGCTCGGCCTCGGCGCGCACCTCGCGTCCCTTCGCCGGACCCGCATCGGCCCCTTCTCCCTCGAGCGGGCGCGGACGCTGCCCGAGCTCGAAGCGCTCCCTCCCGCCGAGAGGACCTCCCCGCCGAGCTGGATGCCGCTCTCGGAGGTCCCGCTCCCCTCTCCGGACCTTGACCGCCTCGCCGGGAAGGAGCGCGATGGCCGGAAAGGGG
>ENA-UPTA01005950-UPTA01005950.1-activated-sludge-metagenome-genome-assembly--contig:-NODE-5950-length-10965-cov-3.450137_pt1 | contig 10965 bp, 11 predicted proteins | sample MGYA00238184_ERZ773361 | MGnify/ENA primary metagenome ERZ773361 (study PRJEB29100, sample SAMN05720205) | activated sludge metagenome | isolation source: anaerobic digester from wastewater...
TTCGAGAGGACCTTCAGGATTACGGAATTCTCATAGATACCCTTGAAACTGGAGTTCCCTGGAGCAATCTTCATAATGTTCACCGTGAAGTTCGTGAATATATAAAATCCAGGCCTCAGACAATATGCATGACGCACAGTTCGCATTTTTATTCGCAGGGAACAAATCTTTATTTCATCTTTATAATGAAGGATCGCAGAGTTGAGGACTACATAAAATTCCAGGAGGGTGTAATCCAGGCCATCTATGCCAGCGGAGGCTCACTCAGCCATCACCATGGTGTTGGAAAGATGATAGCGCCATGGATGGAAAAGCATCTGGGCAAAGAACAGATGGCGGTTCTGAGAACTCTCAAAAAACACTTTGATCCGGCAAATATAATGAATCCAGGCGGACAACTTGGGCTGGATATAGTCACGGGCAACTGGAGAAAGATTAAATAATTCTTTACTCCTGCATAAATTAAGAACTTATAGTGACAATTTACATGGAGTAATATTTATGTCTGTCGAATCACAGCTTAAGTTTATTTTTTTCTGGGGTTTAATAATCATCCCATTTTTAGCAGGTGCAATTCTTAACGGCAGACTGGTCAACCCCGGTAAAACAGCAAAAACACTGATAAATCTTAACCTCTCCACTCTTGAACCTGTCATCCTTCTCTGGACAATATGGGGCCTTAAACCCGAAAGAGAACTGCTGATTCTTCCCCTGTTTGGAATGCTCACTGTGTTAACGGGATTTTTAATAGCCCGGTTATTCACACCCCTGCTTAAGCTTGATAGAATCGGCAGGGCATCATATATCATAAGTTCATCTCTATCAAATCAGGGCATGACAATGGGAGGACTTCTCTGCTTTATGGTAGCAGGTGAGCGAGGCCTGGCCCTTGCATCTATTTATATAATATACTATCTGCCATTTGTATTTGCGGTAATTTTTCCTTACGCAAAAATATCCTCATTGCAGGCGCAGAGTCCGGCAACTGTTGCATCCTTCTTCACGCTCAGAAGATTAAAATCATTTTTTATTAATTTCCAGAATCTTCCACTTGCAGGGATTTTTTTTGCGGTAATACTTCAGGCTGCCGGAATCAGACGGCCGGTAATTTATTTCCCTCTTGAAATTTTTCTTTCCCTTGCAATAGCTCTATACTACCTGACCCTGGGAATCAATTTTAAAATCGGCGACCTGACATCCTGCAAACGTGAACTTGCTGCTATATCAATCACCAGGTTTATTCTTATTCCAGCCATAACCTTATTTATACTTCAATTCACAGATTTTGATAAAACCATTGAACTGGTTATACTTCTGCAGTCCTTTGCTCCAGCTGCAATCTATTCAGTGATAAGCTCTATTCTTTTTGGACTTGATTCAAGAATGACTTCGGGGATTTTTGTGATGAATTCTCTTATTTTTTTATTTTGCGTAATGCCTCTGCTTATGCTTTTCAACGATGCGCTTGTAAAATAGCACCCTGCCTCTTTATTTTTTGTTATATAAGCCGCACTTTCCCGTCATCAGGAATTTTACCCCTTCATCAAGCCCGTCAAGTGTCAGTTCAAACATCGGGAAAATATCCCTGACCATCCTGATTGAATGGACATATTGCCAGTTTCTTTTAGGGAGCGGATTAACCCAGATAACATCTGTAAACTTCTCCTTTATCCTTTGCATCCATACAACACCGGGAGTATCGTTGTGATACCAGTAATCAATCGCTCCATTGACCCAGGTAAGTTCAGATGGAGCCATCTCTGCGTCTCCCACAATTATTACCTTGTAATCGCTATCTTCGCTTTTAATCATCTCCATAGTTGCGATCGACTGGTTCCTTTCCATGTCGGTCCATAGGTCCTGGTAAAAACAGTTGTGAAAATAGAAATGTTTAAATTTGCTTATCTGGCTTGACGCTGCAGAAAAAAGGCGCTCCACCAGCTCAGAGAATGGAGTCATTGAACCGCCAACGTCCATCATAAGCATAACCTTTGAGCTCTTTTTTTCTTTAGTCTGCCAAACCAGCTCTATCTCACCTGCATTTTTACATGTCTCATCAATAGTCTTCTTTAAATCAAGTTTTTCGCCGGTGCCGATTGGAAGCAGTGACCTAAGGTGCGACAGGGCTACCCGCATCTGCCTTGTGTCAAGAGTAATGTCACTTGAATAATTTCTGAACGTCCTCTTCTCGGCTATCTGGACAGCGCTCCTGTGTCTTGATTCACCCTGCCCTATGCGTATCCCAGCAGGATTGTAACCCCAGGCACCCTGTGTGGATCGACCGCCGGTTCCAATTGCCTTGTTTCCGCCGACGTGATTTTTATAATGTCCCTGTTTAAGCTGCTCTTCAAAATTTTTAAGCACCTCATCAAGGTTAAGCTGTTCAATCTGTTTTTTCTCTTCTTCAGAAAGGTGAAGCTCCTTTACTTTTTTCAGCCCGGCAAGTATCTGCTCCAGCATTTCATCAGTAGTCTCGATACCGCCGAAGGTATCAAGAAAGGCCATGTCGTACCTGTCAAAAAATATTTCGTTCTTTACCAGAATTGCCCTGGCAATATTGTAAAACGATGTCAGGCTGCTGTCATTAAGGTTCATTGTCAGGGCGTGATGAAGGGTAATCCATTCATGCAGAGATACCGGAACCCCCCTTGATTTCAGGTTAAAAAAGAAATTAATAAACATCCCTTGTCCTCATACTCGTGTTATACGCGTAATGGGTTTTTCCGGTTTTCTGGACTATGTCTATATCCTCTTTTTTCTTCAGAAGTGTCCCAAGGAACGGGATCTCTTTTTCCACATCCTTTTCACTTATCCCGCCGAGAATCAATGCCTGCAGCCAGTCGATAAGTTCGCTTGTGGAAGGCTTTTTACGTAGCATGTCAAATTCCCTTATCCAGTAAAATTTTTTCAGCGCTTCCCGTAGAAGCTTCTTTTCTATCTTTGGGAAATGCACATGTACTATCTCCTCCATGAGTTCCTGTTCGGGAAATTCAATGTAATGAAAAATACACCTTCTAAGGAATGGATCGGGAAGTTCCTTTTCACTGTTCGATGTTATAATTACTATGGGCCTGTTTTTGGCCTTAATGGTCTCTTTGGTCTCAGGTATGTAAAAACTCATTTCGTCTATTTCATTGAGAAGGTCATTGGGGAACTCAATATCGGCCTTGTCGATTTCGTCAATAAGCAGAACAAGCTGTTCTTCAGATGCAAAAGCCTCACCCAGTTTACCCATCTTTATGTACTGCTTGATGTCGGAAATATCATTATCACCAAACCGTGCATCATTAAGTCTCTGAACCGTGTCATAAAGGTAAAGCCCCTCCTGAGCCTTGGTTGTAGACTTGATGTTCCAGATAATCAGTTTTTTACCCAGGCCCTTTGCTATTGAATGGGCAAGAAGAGTTTTGCCCGTACCCGGTTCACCCTTGACTATAAGCGGCCTCTGGAGCGCAATGGACACATTAACGTTGTCCCTTAAATCTTTTGATATTACGTAATCTTCAGTTCCTTTGAAATAATTCATATTATCCACCTGTATTTTTCACTTCAGTAATACTGATACTGCTTATTAATCTCTTATACCACTTCTAACCGGTACAGATTTCTGGCAAGTAATTAATTAAATAATAAAACAGCTCTTTTGATCGATTTTTTGACTGCTAGGTACATTAGAAAAACATGTCAAAGCTGATTCAGCATTTATTTTTACCGGTAATGCTGTTCAGTTTATCAGTAAAAACAGATGGCACATTAACAGTCTTTTTTTCTTTAAAAGAGAATGTAACAAAACCAGTCTCGGCAAGTGCGGTTACCCTGTCAGCTTTAAGTACCCTGTAAAAAATTCTGTAACCTTTTTCATCAAATTCAGAAAAATCCATTTCCACAGATATAATATCATCGAGAAATATTTCCCCCTTAAAATTAATAACCATATCAGCCATGATGCCGCCCGTTGAATTATCCCCCAGATTCAGGTCACTCACCCCGATACTCTTCATAATCCTATACCTGGCCTCCTGGATAAGATCTGTCATCTCGACACTTCCTACGTGACCCGCAATGTTAATGTTCGAGATATTGATAATTTTTTCATAACTGAACCTGTAGATTTCCAGTTCTTTAAGTTTTATTCGAGGCATAGACATGCTCCTTTATTGTGATAGTTGTTTTATCAACAATCCTCTTTTACACGCATTTTTTCAACGTATTAATTCAGCAATTTTCAAATTATCCCTGTATTGAATGCCGCATAGAAATTTCAAATCTGCTGAATTAATATTGAATAAATAATCAACATCCCTGTTAAATGAAAAAATCAGCACCTTGCTGAAAAACAGATAAAGAGGAGTAGAACAATGAATTCAAAATTTCTAAAAATTCTTTCAGTTTTAACTGTAACTGTTGTTATCCTTGCAGGTTGCGGCAGGGAACAATCCAAAGATGATTCCCTTAAAAAAATCAGGGGAAAAGGTTACTTCATTGTTGGCCTTGATGACACTTTCCCCCCAATGGGTTTTCGCAGTGAAGACAATAATGAAATCGTGGGATTCGATGTTGACCTTGCAAAAGAGGCTGCTAGAAGAATGGGTATAAATGTTCAGTTTAAACCGGTTGTATGGGACGGCGTCATAATGAGCCTGGACAGGGGTGATATTGACGTAATCTGGAACGGGCTTACAATCACAGAAGAGCGCGAAAAAAAAATAAATTTTTCCAGGCCATATTTGAACAACCGGCAGATTATCATGGTACGATTTGAAAGTCCTGTTAATAAATTGTCCGACCTGAAAGGAAAAGTTATAGGACTTCAAAGAGGAAGCAGCAGCGAAAAGGCTCTCGGTTCAAATGACTCATTCGCAAAATCGATAAAAGAGGTAAAAAAATATGAAAACAACAACCTCGCACTCATGGACCTTGCTGCAAAGCGTGTAGATGCCGTTGTCATTGACGAAATTGTCGGCAGATGGAGCATGGCCATGAAACCCGGTAAATATAAAATTATTGATGATGATCTTGGCAAAGAGCTCTATGGTGTTGGAATCCGTAAAACAGACATCACCTTTAAAGAAGAGCTCGACAGGGTGCTTGAAAAAATTAAGAACGACAGCACGGGAGAAGAAATTTCCAAAAAATCGTTCGGGACAAATATACTACTTAAATGATAATGGATAACCTGGCTCAATACATAATCGACTCTGCCTTATTTATCCTCAAGGGGGGTATTCTTACAGTAGAATTGTATTTTGTAACAATACTTTTCTCGATCCCCCTGGGGATATGTTTTGCCCTGATGAAAATCTCCAGGTATAAACTATTGCGGGAAATAACCGGTTTTTATACCTGGGTTTTCAGGGGAACCCCGCTGCTTTTACAACTTTTCTTCACATATTACGGCCTTGCTGTTGTAGGAATAACCCTGCAGCCTTTCAGCGCTGCAGCAATTACATTCGTAGTAAATTATACTGCATACCTCACGGAAATCTACCGGGCCGGAATAGAGTCGATCGACCGGGGACAGCATGAGGCGGCACACGCATTGAATATGAACTACTTTCAGACAATGCGCAGAATAATACTTCCACAGGCTGTAAGGCGTACTATTCCACCCACATGTAACGAGGCCATAAACCTTGTAAAAGATACGGCCCTGGTATCCGTTATCGGCATGAGTGATCTGCTTATATCTGCCAAGGAGATCTTTGCCAGAGATTTTGTCATAATCCCCTTCATAATAGCAGCTGTAATTTATCTCGTTATCACAACTGTGATAGTCTATTTTTTCAGAAAAATCGAAGCCAGGTACTCTATCTACTAATAAATGGATAACAATTATGCAGATGCTGAAAGCTGAAAATATTATAAAATCTTTCGGGTCACACCGCGTCCTGAACAGTGTATCTCTTGAAATAAATAAAGGTGAGGTCATAGCCGTCATTGGCCCTTCCGGTTCAGGGAAAAGCACACTACTTCGCTGCTTTAACGGGCTTGAGGAGATTGACTCCGGCATGATACTTATTGAAAACGAAACATTCTCATGTAAAGAACCTGGTATGAAAGACACTGTAAAACATGGTGCTAAAAGGGCTATGCAAAAAAAAATCGGAATGGTTTTTCAGAATTTTAACCTCTTCCCCCACCGGACTGTTCTTGAAAATATTATTGAAGCGCCGGTAACAGTGAATAAAATGAATAAAAAGGAAGCTGTACAGATGGCTGAGCTTCTACTTGAAAAGGTAGGACTTGCAGACAAAAAAAACTCTTATCCCTCAAAGATTTCCGGAGGACAAAAACAGCGTGTTGCAATTGCACGGGCCCTGGGTATGAATCCGGATATAATGCTCTTTGATGAACCTACTTCCGCACTGGACCCGGAGCTCACAGGAGAAGTTCTTAAAACCATGACCGATCTTGCTCGTGAAAAAATGACCATGTTTGTAGTTACGCACGAGATGCGTTTTGCAGCAGAAATTGCAGACAGAATTATATTTATGGACGACGGTATTATTCTTGCCGATGATAAGCCTGATAAAATTCTTTCAAGCCCGGATCATTTCCGCATAAAATCTTTTATCGAAAAAGTAGGACAATAACCGCATATTGCTCTTTTACATATATAAGAGATTTTCTTAATACAAATTAAGATTTTCCCCTGATTGACTTTTTATTTTTCAGGTATATATTACAGATACCATTTAAGTTGTATCATATTCATGATTTTCTCTCACCCCCAAACCTTTTGGGGGTTTTTTGTCTTGAAATCTGACCAGTATATCTACTGATTATTTCATGCTCAAAAAAATACTACTTATTATAACTGTCATCGCTGTTATTTCATGCAGTATAAATCAGAACAGAAGCATTTTATATGAAGGATTTAACGGCAAAAGACTTACAGTATTTATTGCCCGGTTTATACCCCGTGAAAGTGCGCCTGATCAGATAACTGAAATACTGATTAAAAACCTGAATGACAGGGCATTCATGATACTTGCATGTTATGTCTCACTTAATATTGAGCGTTCAAAAATTTCAGCTACAAATGACGGGATATTGAATAAAATAATAGGGGAGACAGTTTCAAGGGGTAAAATCATTAAGTATTCTTTCAATGAAAACGGTCTTTGTGAAGCCTTTGCCGAATATGATATAAGTGATTTTATCAATACTCTGAATAAAATAAATGATAACTGAGAACTAACTAATAAACCTGCCGATCAGACTCTTTTTTAACATTATAGCATTTTCCGGACAGATCTCCATGCAGCAGTAACATCTTATGCACCTGCTATAATTAAATGATGGAGTTAAATTATTTAATGATTTAGATATAGCCCCCGCCGGGCAGATTGTCTTACACTGATAACACAGTGTACATTTGTCTTTTTGCGGGAACGGTTTTTCCACTATAAGGTTTTTCATAAAAGGAGAATTCATGGGCCAGCCGGTCATTTTTGACTTAGGTTCCGGCTCTCTGAATTTATTATTAAAAGACTGGAGACTCTCTCCTTTAATGATTATGCGCTCAAGCCCTGAAACCCCATAATTCCTTTTATCACCCTCGATGCAGGTAAGCACCCTGGCCGGATTGAGCCCTGCCACTGCAACAGCAACTGAATCAACGGCAATCGCATCAGTACCTCCGATAAGAACATTACCCTTAACTGGGGTTCCACCTGCCCCAGGTCCTTCACCTTCAAGTCCAAGTATACCGTCAATAATATGTATTATCCTGTTGTCTGGTTTAGCAGTAAAAGCGCCGTATAGATCAAGAAGAAACGAGACGAATTCCTCTTTTGTATTAGCTCTGAAATGCCACTTCGATTTTTCAAGCCCGCTTATTGTCCCAAACAGATTTTTCACTGCTCCGGTGTAATATGTCAGTCCGTGAGTCTTCAGCTTGGGCAGATTTATTATCATATCGCATGAGCCAAGCTCCTCTGCTACGTGAAAACTTTTAAATTTAAGGCCGGACTCATTATGTATCAGCATGGTCCGTTTTGTATCTGCAACCCGGACCCCCTCGCGTTCAATAATTACGTCAATCCCTGTTTTTTTCAGCACACGTTCAAGCGGATGAAACGCAGGGGATTCAACCAGAACGGGAATGCCATTATTTTTCTTTATAATACTGATAACAGCTTGAATGATTGCAGGATGCGTGATTATGCCACTTTCAGGCAATGCAGATGTAAGCAGGTTGGGTTTTATGGCGATCTTTCTTCCTCTGAAAGACCCCGGGTCAAAGTCCAGATTCAGAAAAATTTTTTCTATTGCTTGTTCAATTTTTTTAAGATCGTATGATTCTGCTTTAATGATTGAGACGACCGTATTTTTCATACACTTCCCCGTCTATCAATGCACCGTGTCATTACCGGCTGAATAATGATTTCTTGCCCATTCAAGTTTCTTTTTTTCATCAGCAGTCAATGAGCTCATACCTTCACGGGCAATCTTCATCAAAAGATTATCTATAATGCTTTTTGCCTCTATTCTCTCTTCAATTTCCCTTCGTTTTTTTTTGAGCCTGTATTTTTTCTTCAAACTCTCCATGAAAGAGATACCGGTTTTCTCTTTAACCGGAGAATTCATATAAAATTTCATAAGGATAAAACCAGCAACAAGGCCGCCAAGATGTCCTATATGACTTATATTGCCGGCTTTTCCTGCTGCAGTGGATATGGTACTGAAAAATTCAAAAATCCCGTACGCAAGCAGCAGGTACTTAATTTTTATAGGAAATAGAAAATAAAGAAAAACTTCCCGCTCGGGCCACAAAATTGCATATGCAATTAGCACCGCGTAAAGAGCACCAGAGGCACCTATTGTTACCCCCGACAAACCGTAGCTCAGGTAAACATAGTAATTCATCAGAGCAATAAACAAACCTGCCCCCAGTCCTGAAAGAATGTAAAATCTGATAAATGTTTTTTCACCAAGAAAAAGCTCGACTTCACCGGCGAACATCCACAGACCAAGCAGATTAAAAATAATATGCATCCATCCGCCATGCAGGAACATATATGTAACCGGCTGCCATAGCATAAATCCATTTATAAATCCTTCATGACTCAGTCCGAAAACAGTTTTCGGGAAGCCCTGATTTGCGATAATGCCCGATATTTGCTGTACAAGAAAAACTGATGCGTTGATAATAAGAATTTTTTTTACACCCGGAGTCAGCGGGCCGCCAAATCTGATACTGACATTTTTCTGGTACATCAGGCTATCCCTTCCGCTGTTGTCATAATTTTATCCTTCTCCGAATATTTTTCCCGCACCTCATTAAACTTATCCGCATTCTTATAGAAAAGATTTATCAGCACGGGGTCAAACTTTCCATCTTCCTGCTTCATGATAGAAATTGCCTCATCATGACTGACTGCTTCTTTATAAGGACGCCTGGAGGTAAGAGCATCATAAACATCAACAACAGTTATCACCCTTGCCGAGAGAGGAATGTCTTCACCCTTAAGCCCTTTCGGATATCCCTTACCGTCCCAGCGTTCGTGGTGGAATAATATGATATCCATAGCCATATTCAGAAAAAAATCTGTGCCCATATCTCCCGATGCATTTTTCAATGCTTCATACCCGATAATTGTATGCCTTTTCATTATTTCAAATTCTTCATCGGTAAGGGACTCTTTTTTGAGAAGAATTTTATCCGGAATTCCGACCTTACCAATATCATGTAAAACTGACGAATCATACAGGTCTCTCAGAAGCCTGTTACTTATCTCCATATGATCATCTTCATATTTATAAAGTCTCATGAGAAGCACAGCGTAATTACGAATTCTTTCGAGATGGTCGCCTGTTTCAGAATCCCTGGCATCAGCAAGGCTGCTCAATGCGAATATTGTTGTACGCTGGGTCTTAAGAACCTCTTCAGTCCTTTCGCTTACCAGTTTTTCCAGATTACGCGAGTGATTCTCTATCTCTTTTGTAAGTTCTGTCCTCTGTACACTCAGGGCAATCTGGCCCGCAATAGATTTAACAAATGTTATATGGTGATTTTTAAAAGCGCTGTTATTAACCGAAATAAAAAAAATAATCCCCCTGGCCTGATCTTTTATCAAAAGAGAAACAGCAAGCAGAGATTTTATCCCATGATCCCAGAGCTCCCTGAAAACATCATGCGCTTCCTTTTCCTTTATATAATTACCAAGATTGTCAATAGTGAGGACATTCTGTTCCCTGTTTAAAAAATTTTTTACATTTAACTGAGACGCCAGGTACCTGTCGCCTGTACGAATAAGGTTATGAAAAAAACCCTGGTTGAAAACAGCATTTTCGACAGTAAGGAAGGTGTTGGTATCATTAAGCAGGGTCAGAAACATTCCGTCAAAAGGAATGATTTTTTTAAGCGACAGATTAAGCATGTTAAATATCTCATCAGTGCTCTTGCCGCTGTTGAGCATTGAAATTATTTCGTTGTTCTTTTCAAGTTCAACAAGATGACGATCTTTGTCCTCCCGTAATCGTTTGCTTTCGACAGCCCGTTTTATTGAATATTCCAGAATATTAAAATCATCGATCGGCTTATACAAAAAGTCGTATGCGCCGGCTTTCAGTGCTGCAATGATGTCATCGTTTGTTCCATGCCCGGTAAGGACAATCTTGGGAATGTGTGAATATTCATGAGACATGTGTTCAAGGAGCTCCCTGCCGCCAAGCCGCGGCATCTGCAGGTCTGTTAGCACAAGATCATACGAAAGCCGACCCAGACACTCGAGCGCACTCTCACCATCTTCTGCCACATTAACACTATAGCCGATACCCCGCAGAAATTTTGCCAGAATTTTGCGTACAAGGTCATCATCATCCACAACCAGGATGTTATAATCATTATTTTCCATTTTTATCTCATAATCCATGATGCCTAAATAAATGTTACCGGATAATTCAAGTCAAGAAATATATAAACGCTGACTTATAAAAGCTGATTCAGAATATAAACTT
>ENA-UPTA01005951-UPTA01005951.1-activated-sludge-metagenome-genome-assembly--contig:-NODE-5951-length-10964-cov-17.714273_pt1 | contig 10964 bp, 15 predicted proteins | sample MGYA00238184_ERZ773361 | MGnify/ENA primary metagenome ERZ773361 (study PRJEB29100, sample SAMN05720205) | activated sludge metagenome | isolation source: anaerobic digester from wastewater...
TATAATACATGTCAATATCTTCGATACTAACGTCTGCAGGTCTTGTAATGCCATAAACACCAATTGCCATATTATTAAGTATTTATTAATTCTTCTTTTGTTATGGAGCATTTTGTTCGCTTCATAACATTATCTTTCCAAGGTATAAATACAAGATTATTTAAACTTGCAATTATTTCTGGTTTAATATTATTTTTAAATCCTTCAGTTATTGAATATTTGTGGTCTAAATGATATGCACCATTAATACCAGAACATCCTCTTTTGTCATAATTTTCCAATAAATAAAGTGGCTGTTTTTTAGTTAAATTAATTACTTGTCGTCTATATTTTTCTTGCTCTGGAAGATTCTTTAAATAAATATCATAATTAACACCACTAAATCTTTTAACTAATCCTATTGATGCTCCATGACTTTTATTTCTCCTATAATCAACCATTTTTAAATGCTTATCCAAATATGAGGCATTTATTTTAAGAACATTACTAATTTCTTTTGCACTCATATATTCATTTAAATATAAATTTTTAATATCTTTTTTTTGTGTTTCAGTTAATACTATTTTAATTCCACAACTATTTCCTTTTCTTAAAACATTCAAATTTCTTAAAATTCTATTAATTGGCGTTTTACTAACACCAAAAATCTCACCTATTTTTAATGTGCTTAATTTCTGATTAACATACATGTCTTTAATTCGATGTATCTCATCGTTATTAAATTGTTTTTCATTGTGCCACGCTGTTATCATCCTAAGTATTATTAACTATCTTAAAAAAATTTCCACCAGCATATGTCAACAATTCATTCAAATTTTTAATTTGTTCCAATCTGTAATTATTATCGAATGCCGACAATGTTTGTCTTACTATAAATACATCGTCACCTATTTTTGGATTACTTATAATATTCTCCTTTTTAGGGTCTTTATATATTGGAGCATTAATAAAACTTGGACTTAATACGCCCATTGAAATAAAATCAAATGTTGTTTTTGCTGTTGTACCTGTTAATACATCAACATATCGTATTCCACCAAGATAATAAACCATACTAACACCAGAAATTGAATTCGCATAATCAACACCATCAACAGCATATGAACCACCACTAATATATTGTTGATTAAACGGTACGTTTGTCGCAAATTTTTTCAATTCAGTCAATCTGCTTGTACTTTCGCCAGTAACAATAAATGACCCACCAGTAAATCCCAAATAGTCGGCATCGTTTGTTGTACCAGAAATAATTGCATCAGATACTGCAGTGTCTAAATCATCAATTGACGTGCCCCCTGTTAGATACGAATAATATTTATTGTTCGGTATGATATATGTGTAACTCATATTAATTAACAAACATAACTAACAAGAATAAATCCTCTATTAATTGCAGCAGAATTAAAACCACCGCTATCAAAAAAATAATCAGCTTTTCGTGAAATAACAATACAAGCCGTTGCACAAGTACATAATTTCCACCATCCAGAAAATTCTTCATTACTATGTGGATAAACAATTGGAAACATTTCATTGGAATCTGACCTAATAATTACATCAACGCCCCTCACTTTATCACGTGGCACACCCAATGATTTTGAAACCGATGGTGTGCCATCCATATTCCAAATACCAATATCAACCGACTTTTGCAATATTGTTGTTGGTGTTATTTCAGGTACACCTAAATATGTTTTAAGACCACAAAGGGTCATATTTTCAGAAATACCACCAGACTGACCGATTGCAATTCTTCTTGTTGTGCCATTTGGTGATGTTACCACAGGTCTATTAAATAATTCTCTATCTGCCATTTTTTTGTATATAAATTATATCATTATTAAAAGAATTTTGCATCATCAAAATCTGTAAATATATAAACTGTTTCGCCACTATCAATAAAATAAAATGTTTCACTTGGTGCTGGTGGTTCTGGTTCATCTGCAGCAATCACATCTTCAATGAAATATGGGTCAAAGAACCCAATGTCTTCCATTTCTGCAGTAAGAGAAATCTTAATGTTATAAACCACATCTAAATTAGGAATAATAACAGTTCCTTCTCCACCAGTAGCACCAGTCCAACCCAAATAAACATTTTCAGGTTTGGTATAATATCCATCAGGTACAACTACTCTTGTTGAACCAGTACCATATACTGTTCCTGTTGTTAGTACTTGTAATATTTTTTTCTTTACTACTTCCATTAACCAATGCTCTTACGTAAGAATACTCTAATATCTTTTTCAGGATATTTAATTTCAAACATAGAATCTTCGGTTGAATGGATTGTATTGTTGATGATTTGGATTTCACCAGTTGTGGTATTCGCAAATGCCTGTGAAATGATATTATTTGAATATTGACCACCAACTTTATTGTAAACCTTGATGCTAATAACGTTTATTACACCATTTGCTTCTAAAATCTGTCTCTGAAGTCTACCAAGAAATATATCCTGATTCATTTGATAATCATTAACATCCAAATAATCTCTAACAAGATTAATAATATTATTTGCTATTTGATTATCACTAATATTTTCAACATATACATCAATGTCAAAAGCTAAATTAAATATTTTGCCATCTCTTATTTCAACATAATCATTAATCATTCTAAATTGGCTAAGATATTCGGCAATATTTTCTTTTAGTAAACTATTGCTTGTATTGGTTAATTTTCCACTTTCATCAAGAGATAATATTGAAATAACTACTTTATTTACTTCTTTAAACACATTGGCACGGAAAGGCGAACCGAACCTACCGGGCATCTTGAAAAGTTGTGTCAAATAGTCTGTTAGTGTAACATCCCTATATTGACTTGAAAAATTATATTTAATTAATTGCCTGATTTGTTCAACACTTAAACCATCATTCCCACCAATTGCTGGAATTGGATTTGTTACAGCTAAACTTCTTTGTACCTGTTGATTCCAATCTTGACGTGAACCTATTACTGTTAGTGTATATGCACCAAATTTGGTTAAAACTCCCGCACCAACATTTGAATTTATCCCACCGCCAGTACGATATTTAACAAACAGCGTATATCCAGCTTTAAGTTTTTCACCCAACGCTGTGTTATTCAAAAAATTCAATAGGAAATACTGGTTACTTACCCCCTCTTTCAAAAATCCTTCTCTAAATGCATTAACATCTGAATCGCCTGAACCAAAAGTTAGTTTACAATAACCATTTGTTGTAAATTCTTTAATAAATTTTCGTGTAATATCAAGCCACATACCAGCTTTAAGTCCTGTAGTAGTTGTTTGAGATGCATTTGTATTTTCAATAAATATTCTTTGTTGTGCTAAATAATCAACTTCATAATACTTGTTATCGGGGTCATTAAATTCCGAATTTGTTGGATTTACTGAATAGTTTGTTCCTTCCATCAATATAACGCTATCAATTTCAAGAACATCTGGGTCAGGAAGTGTTATACTGAAAAATGGTACAATATCAGATGATGTAATTGTTCTTTTATATATGTTTGTTGAACCATTTACAACGACTTCTCTTTTAGTAATAGTATAGCTTATAATTATACCATTTGAATCGAGGTTAGGAAGAATTGAGCGGTTTGGGTCACCCAAATTGCTAACTGGCGAACTCCAATCAACCTCATCCTGTGTTTCAAATACTTTACCAGCACCAATGATTTGTGCACCAGCAGCCAATTTTGGATAATATGATGGGTCTGGTCTATCACCAAGAACTGGAACGGTAACTGAAATATCAACAACGGTAACAGAGGGTCTACGTGCTGGAATATTAAATCCCATGTTTTTTGCAATATTCAGTATGGAAGATTTTTGCTGTGCATATTCCAACTGAGTTTCCTGAAATGCTCTATCTGTGTTGACCGCTAAATTGTTTCCAACACCAGCATTAAGGTCAATAAGCATCGCACCAACGCTTGAATCGGTAAAATCGCTGAGTACTTCTGGATATGTTTGTCTGATTAGCGCAATTAAATCGGCTCTAATTTCTCCGAATGTTCTGCTTCCATATCTAATCACATTTGTTGTTGTATCTGTTGCCATTTTTTATATCTTAAAAATTTAAATCTAATTCACCCTTTTCTGTAAACGCATCTTCATTATATGTAAATTTAATGTTTACATTCAATTGATTTTCAGAAATTGGCTGACCTTCAGCGTCTGTATTCCAATTAAATGTAATATTGTTTATTGTAAGATTTGGAATATATAATGAAACCGTCCTTTTTATTTCTTGTTCAACATCATTTGCAGTTAATGAATCATTTGGTTCAAAAATATATTTCAATAAGTCAGTACCGTAATCTGGTTCATAATATCTCTCTCCCTTTTGTGTTAACAACAATAATAACAAGTCTGAACTAAATGCATCCTTTGTCACTCTTGTCATCTTAAAATACGTGTTTTGCGTCACGTCATCATTAAGTGGAAACTTGATATTATAAGTAATCATTATAAAAGATTTTTCTATAAATACTTATAAATAAAAAATCCCGACATGTGCTATCGGGATTTGTAATTAGGATTGACTATTGCATTTTTGGCTTTCGCCCTCTTTTGCCTTTTCTCGCTGCTTTTTCTTCGTCTTCTTTCTGCTTTTGTGCATCATAAAGACTTTTAACAGATTCTTTTAGTTTTATTACTTCATTATCACCATATTTTGCCAGCACACCACTATACGTAGTAAAATCAGGCTTTTCCAATGAAACTGCATCACTATCAGATACCGCAACACCTGCCAAACATTCGTCAATTGCCATTTTCTTCATGTCATCTGGCATTTGATTAAAAATTTCTTCATTGATAATGATTGCGAAATTCACACCCTCAGTAAGTGTTTCAACAAGGTCGTTGGATTTGACTGCCTTAATAACTTCTTTTTTCTGTTTGTTATTACACAACACTTTAAATTGAATCCACTGCGGGATTGAAGTTTTGTCTCTTACTTCATCAAATAATTTCTCCACATCTGGAGATACTTCTTCAAATTTTTTTGCCATAAATAATTGTTTTTAATTGTTAATAATAAAATTATACCTCTTTACGTACATATGGTACTAAAGTTGGTTCATAAACACTTTTAATTTGTTCAATTTTCTGATAAAGTTCGCCAAACATTGGGTCTTCTGAATCAAATTCCTTTTCAAATGTATGTTCAAGTTCTTCTACATATGAAAACATATCATCAATACTTGCCTTAACCATATCTTCGATTTCAATTAGAGTTGCCAATGCTTTATTTACCGCATCTTGCCTTTTTGCATTTTCTAATTGTTCTTCATATTGTGAATTGATTTTAACAACATCTTCTTCAGTAACGGTTTTCACGCCAGCTTCTTTTAAACGCTTTTCAATTAATAATTCAGCATCTTTTTTCTCATCAGCCAATTTGCCAATATCATTTATTCTTTTTGCTGCCTCTGAATTAAATTCTCCATTCTCAAGGTCTTTTTTAAGATTTTCTAAAAAATTTCCCATATTATTTTAATTTAAATTCCCATTTGTTTCATTTCAATTCCATGAAATTTCCAAACTTCGTGGGTATCATTATATATTATTCTTTTTATAAATTTGGTTACACCAAAAGCAATTAACTTACCATATTTATCTCTGATAAAAACTTCCTTAATATCAATAAGTTCATTAAAAATTTCTGATTGGTCAGTCACGTCTGATGTTTTAAACTTTATTGGTATGAAAAATTCCAATTGCCTATGTTCAAAGCCAATCTTTTTAACATGTAAAAATTCAGTAAGTTGCTCAATCTTATTAGTAATATCATTATTATTATGTTCAATTTTTATTGGAAATTCAAGTGACTTAGATTTTCTAAGCATGTCAACTACTTCATATTCGTGTTCAGCATCTTGCTTTTTTGTTTTTTCAACAACATCCATGATATTTTTCAATCCAATTTCAATTGGTTGATTATTGAATATATATAAAAGTTCATAATCATCATCATTGGTTGCTCTTTCTTTCATTTCAAGTTCCAATACTTCACCAAGTGTTTTCCCTGCATGTTTATGCTTTTCATCAAAAAAAGCAGTATTGCTATAACGTTTACCGTAGGGGTCTTTTGCATCATCAAAACGCAAATACTTATCCATAGTAGCTGCCTTATGATGCGGTGTGGCTGTTTGTATGAATTTATCAGCTTTTTTTAACACTTCATAATATTCCTGAACATATTTTTCATCACTCTGACCAGCATAAAATTTTTCAAGTAAAGGATTACGATGTAATTTACGCTGCACACGTTTATCCCTTTCCTGCAAATTATTGGGGTCGGCTTTAAGTATTTCAATTTCGGTATTATACAAAGCAATACTTATTGCCACCATAATTGTATGATACTTAATGTAAATCCAGAGAAGTATTTTTTGAAAAAATTTTTTCATTTCGACTCAGCCAACAATGCTTCTTTTTCTTTCTGAAGTGCATTTATTTCATTTTTAAGTCTATTTTTCTGATTTTTTAGACTATCAATTTCATTTATCAATTTATTGGCTTTAAATCCCATTTTTTCGTTATAGTTGCGAACAAGCCTTTGAAAATCAGAAAACAATTCATTCATGTATTCTTTTTGCCACTTCTTAATCATTTTCTTATCACTTTTAACAATTGATTTGTTCAATGATGCCGATTTTGCAATCGCTTTGATAAGATTATCACTAAGTTTAATTGACGGATTACCATGTATTGGCTTTTCATCAAATTCCTTCCTTACTGTTTCGCAAAGAATTTTAAAATCCTTTTTGTTTTTTTTACCTTTTCCCATTTTATACTATTGCTAATGTTTTTGCTACTGCTGCTTTATAGAATTCAACACGCTTTTTGGTTACATTTGCAAGATTATATTCTTCTTTAAAATCTTCATACAACTGTTCACCTAAACGTTTTCTTAAATCGGCATCCAGTATTAATTTTTTTAGATATTTTTTCCAATATTTATGTGCATTCTTTTCGTTTGGTATTAAAACACAGTTTTCCATATGCCTACCATGCACATTATATGGTGGAATGTCAGAACAAACAATCGGAAGTTTCCTTGACCAACATTCAACTTGTTTTAGATTTGATTTCATTCTGTTGAATGAATTGTCTGCAAGTGGAGCAATTTCAATATCAGTTTCGTCAAGAACCTGTGCATAAATATTTGCTTTCTGTGTCCAACGTCTTGCAAAATTACCTTCATCTGGATATGAAACATTTCTTTCGAAATTCATAAGCCATTGCAAATAATCCTGATTGGTGATAAGTCTATGATTATCAGTTAAAATCTTCTCATAATGTAAATAAACACTTTCAATTGATTTAATATCTCTCTGCTTTTGGTCAAATACCTTACCCCTATATTTTTCTTTAAGGTCATCAGGTAAGTTTGGCAAAGCATCTACATTTCCACGTGTATTATTGATTGCTTTTACCATTTGATTAGTCCACAAACCTCTTTTCTGAAGTTCAGCACCAAAGTTTTGATTGAATGTAATATCTGTTGTGTTTCCTTCGGTATCCCATCCAGCTATAATTATTTTAAACTTGCCATGTGTTTGGGGGTCTGCATCTAACCAGTTTGCAACACCTTCAAGTTGTTCAACGTCAGCCATGTGAGATGAACCAGCCATATAAGTAATTCTCACCAATCCATTTGGGTCTGGTTTCCAGTTATTCTGGAATTGTTTCATCCATATAGGGTCAACTGAGTTATAGAAAACACCAACATTATCTTTACCAGTTACTTTGCGAATTTCATCGGCAAATAAATCGGTTGTAGTTGTTACATAATCGGCAATTTTAAGGTTTTCCAATATTGGAATATGCAACTTTCTTTCAATTGCCATTGCATAAAATGGATGCTTTTTATGTAGCTGCCAATAGTCATCAATATCTACTATTAATATTGTTCCTGATTTTTTCAATTCATTAGCCAACATTAGCATCTGTTTGCTATCTGGTAAGAATTGACGGTGATAATGAATTATATGAAATGATTTTAGATATTCAACAAAACTTGGGTCATTGAAGTCTATTTTAGGATTAATTTCTACATAAAATTCATCTGAGTGATTTCTTTCGATTTCCATTGCGGGTGTTAGTGTTCTAAAGTAATTAACACCAGCAGAATCAAGGTTATAGAATAAAACTTTAATTTTGCCGTCCATATAAATTATAAAATATTATAAATTAATGTAATTTATTATTAAATACGTAAAAATAATCCAAAAACATCAAAGATGAAAGACTTTTTGATAAAAAAAGCCAACTATTTGTTGGCTTTAAAATCTATATGATTAACAGTCAGAAAATTAATCTTCTTTTTTGGTATATTTCTTTTTGGCACTCTTTTTTGGAGAATCGTCTTCTTCATGTGAAACAGCCGTCTCTTTTTTTACTTCCTTTGGCTTTGGTTGAGATTTTTTTACTATTCCTTCTAATTCAGTGGCACTAACTTCCGTAACAGTAATTAATTTTTTTACTCTTAGTCTGTGTACTGAAAGTGGAAGTGTTGAAACAGTAAGATATAGACTGTCACCCGGTTTCACTTTAGCCGTTTTTTTCATCATTCCATCAACATAGTCGATATCCAAAATCGAATTATATTTATGGTCACGCTTTCCAGCGAGATTAGTCACGTTTGTAATTTTATATGTGCTCATAACATTAATTATTTTAATCCTTGTATTAATTTATCACCAAATTTAATTCCATCATAACCATATTTCATTGCCTTTTCTGCAATTGCTTTGGTTTTTATATTTATTGATGGCAAGTTATATTTTTCACCAATTTTTTCAAAATTTACGTTTGGAAACCAAATCTTTGCTAAGATATCAACGGGTTCTTGACCATCTTTATATGCTATTCCCAATTCATTTGTGTCAAGAAGATTATCAAAATCAATTTGATATTTATTAAACCCTTCAGTTGGATTCATCATGAAAAAATTTCCAACCACAGAACGTTCATTTATTGGTTCTTTACGATAAGCAATAATTGTTTTTGCATTTTTTTCTTCTGTTTCTGCTTGAATTGCAGCATTATCTTCTTCCAATGAAGTTAAAAACTGATTTTCATCATCACCATAATAATTTATCGTATCCTGTACTTCAACTTCTTCCAATCCTTGCTTTTGCTCATATTCATAAATGTCTTGTATTTTATTCAGCAATCTACAAGCATCTTTATTATTCATATGAATTTTAACAGCTTTCATTGGCATGCTTTGCATCATTGCCTTAATCCACCTATGATGACCGTCAAGTATATTATTTTCATCATCAATCCAAATTGGATTCATGTCATCAAGATTAACTCCACCCACTTCATCAGAAAAAGTAATACCCTGTGAACCATTTAATTCATTTGGGTCTATTTGAACCATGTCATAACCCACACCCTCTTCATCAAGTTTTTGAAGCACCAAATCAAATGGTGCATTTACCTGTGGAAGAAAATATGGCTTATATCTCATGTCAATCATTGTATATTAATTTCCTATAAATACGTTCAAATTAAATTTTCAATTTCGTCATTAATAATATTCAATATTTTAATGAGTGATTCAGTTAATACCAAATCACCTTTATTTGCATGATATACATTAAAACTAATTCCTTCTGGCATTTGGCTTCTTATAGCGTCATATGCAATAATATGTTCTTCCATATCATCATAGACATTAATTTCAACCAAATCTGGGAATTGTTTGATATAATTTAAAATTTTTTGCCCCTTATCCTTCCAATCATATTTCATATCAAGTTTATCAACATGAATATTATTGGCATCCAATACTGCCTGAACTTGTGGACGCAATTTTTCTTGTCTTGACGTTAATACTATAACAAAAGTATCTGGTATTGATTGCTCTCTTTCTAATTGATGCAATACGATTGGAAATGGCTTTATATCAAATACATTCAAATCCAAACTCTCTGGTCTTCCCCACCATCCCATGTGTGGATATGGGTGACCAGTCTTTTCCTGCCATTGTATTTTTCCTTCTTCCTTTTCAGGAGAATTTATTAACGTGCCATCAAAATCAAATGCTGCTAATCTCTTTATCATATTTTAAAAATTCTTCTAAACTAAATTCCATTGTAAATACTTTACAATGCTCAATATCTTTAAGTGATACAATAACCGTAAAGTCGCCTCTTCTATTATATCCATTATACTGACGAAATCTCATGTATTCATAATCATTTTCGCCATTTTCTTTTTTTGGTATTCCTTTTAATATTGGTTTTGTTTTATCTACCTTTTCATCAACTAATTTTCTTAACAAATCCATTCGATAAAATTCAAACCTATTTGGAATTAATGTTTTCTTATCTGGAAGTAATATTGCCAATACATGTGCTTTACCGTACAACCAGCCACTACCTTCAACACCACTATCATTTTTTAATTCAAGCCACGTATATCCAAATTTATGAGCATCTTTTAATCCTTTTATTTGAACTCTCGCTTCTTTCTTATTTTTTATTATTTTTCTATCCCATTTTTGACTTATATCGATGTCGTTAGCTGGCTCAGAACATTCATATTCACGAGATATTACAATCTTTTCAAATAATTTTTCAGCCTTCTTACCTTTTTCGTAGTCCTTTAATATTTTTTCTCTTAATGCCATTTATCTAAATTCTACTTCAGTTACATTTCCAGTCAATTCCAACGGTACAATCACTTCTTTCCAATCTTTTAAATAATTGGACATCACAGGCTTTCCACCTTCTTTCTTATTAACAGCAAGTGTAATATGTGGCTTTGCATTCATCGATTCATAACCAATGACACCAACTGCCATTACCTTATCATCAATTGCATAATCAATAACTTTCAATATAATGGTTTTACCTTCAATCATATCTCTTTTTGCCTGAGAATTTTCATCCAGTGCACCCAATTTTATTGTCATGTGATGTGCAATTATTTCATATTTTTCAGGTATC
>ENA-UPTA01005962-UPTA01005962.1-activated-sludge-metagenome-genome-assembly--contig:-NODE-5962-length-10944-cov-7.927909_pt1 | contig 10944 bp, 14 predicted proteins | sample MGYA00238184_ERZ773361 | MGnify/ENA primary metagenome ERZ773361 (study PRJEB29100, sample SAMN05720205) | activated sludge metagenome | isolation source: anaerobic digester from wastewater...
ATGTGCTGAAACATGTCTTGCTGGAGCCTGTGCCGCACTGTGCGTCCCGCGTCTTCTTGTCAGCAACCAATCTGGACACGCGCGTTCGCGTCGAGATTGCTACGCAATGCGAGGCTCCGGCGCACGCTGTGGCGATTGATGGCGAACGCTTACAGAGTGTTATACAAGGGCTGAATCGACTTGATCATGAGAGTGTTTGTCTATCGCTCAGCCCAGAGAGCGCCACAATCACAGTGGCGTCAAAAAATTTCAAGGCGCGCCTAAGAACAGTCCCGGCAGACGATTTTCCCAGTCCGGCGTTTGATATAGGTGCGCTGCCCATCACGCCGGATGCTGCTGCCGTACAACCGGGCTCGCGCGCTTCTTTTTCCGTCAAAGCTAACGAGCTGCTGTTGGCTATACAGCATTGTCGATATGCAATTCGTTCGGATAGTCAACTTCGCGCTGTGCGTGGCCTTTGCTTGCAAAGCAGCCCGGATGCCGCGTATGTAACTTGTGTTGGATGTGATGGCCACCGCTTAGCGGTTTACAATCTACCGATCGCTACAGACATCGTGCGGCAAGATGAAATCTCGATGACGCTTTCACTGGATAGCGTGCAAATGATGATGCGGTGTCTAGCGGACGCCGGTGACGCGACTGTCTTCGTCGGAATTTCTCAGCAGGCTGTTTTTGTTTTGCCGGGCATCGTGCTGTGGGCATCGTTGGTGGATGAGCCATACATGGATTGGCGACGAGTGTTGCCGAGCGATAACCCGCGATGTTTTTCCGTGAATCGTGTCGAGTTCCTGGAGGCTGTAAAACGCATGCGTCCGTTGGTCGATGCCAAGGCGCTGGAGGGCGTTGTTATTTCTGTAGATGGGAAAACGCTCAAACTACAAAGTGATTGCGCGTCCGACCTGTTAGAGCTGAATGATCCAGCTACAGAGAAACTCATGTTTCGGATGAATCCAGCGTATCTCTGTGACATGCTGCAAGCTCTGGACGGGTCTTCGGATGTGGCGTGCCATGCGAAGAGCCAAGCGATGCCCGTACTATTTGAGAGTGGCTCGCAATCATGGCATGGCAAACACCTTATTATGAGTATGAGGCTGTAGATGGGTATGGGGAATCATTCATAATGATCATCTGCCACCTAATATCGGGTTTGTTTTTTTCGATTAATCTTTGAATAGTGCCTCGTTGCGGAGAAAAATAATGGCGTCAGATCATGATGATTCAGCATTGTGGCCAATCATTGAATCACGTCTTGAATGCCAAGAAAGTCGCATTGATTATCTCGCAACAGAGACAGCTGCTATAGCGCGGATCATGGCGAGCTTGGAAAAAAAGATCGAAACGCTTGAAGATCGAGCGGCGGACGATGCGGCAGAAAAAGCCGTGCAACGCGTTTTCGCCGCAATCGGCGTTGACATTAATGATCCGAAAGATATTCGCAGTTTTCGTGAGGATCTTAGTTTTAATACGTCAGCCCGCGCTTATACGCGACTCGGAGTTACCGCGCTATTTACGGCTTTTTTGTCTGGAGTTGGAGCGGCCTGCTGGTACTATCTGACTTATGTTTTTACCGGAAAATCACATTAATTTTGGAAACATCAAATGGCTATCTTGACGAGCAAGCAAATTCATTTGGCATTTCCAGGGGCGAAGATACAAGACATTCAGAAATACTGGCCAAGCATTTCTGATGCGCTCGTTATTCAATCGCTCGTATCGGCTGATTTTTCTGATCATCCGGAGATTGTTGCATATGCGCTAGGAACGATCGCTGCCGAAACAGCGGATTTCGTTCCAAAAAAAGAGTTTAAGTCAAAATACAATACTCTTAAGCAATACGGAGATTTGTACGAAAATCGGCGCGACCTGGGTAACACCAAGCCAGGTGATGGCGCGCGCTATATTGGGCGCGGCTTCGTGCAATTGACGGGGCGGAGCAATTATCAGCGCTATGGGCTATTACTGGGAGTGCCATTGATCGAGCAGCCGGATCTAGCGAATGATCCTGGCCCAGCCGCCATGATTTTAGCGTTATTCATTAAGGATAGACTCAATCAAATTTTGACGGCGCTCCAGCGCAAGGACATGGCCGCCGCCAGGAAGGCGGTTAATGGCGGTCGGCATGGATTGGAAGCGTTTGTGTCCGCCTATCATGTTATTTTTCGGGCATTAACTTGATGTAATCCGATTTTTTGTTGCGTAGAGGTGTCGCGATGTTTCAGACTATCGTAAAGTTTGTGTTGGGGTATGTGTGGAATCGGGTTTTGGAGGGTTCCTCACTGCGGAATGCGATTTGGGCTGTAGGCGGAATCTGGCTGCAGCAGCATCCACAGTTGGCGCACCTGCTAGTGCCGTTTTGCATGATCGCCGTTGGCGCGGTGGGCACGCTGCTGCCAGACCGGTTCGGCAAGATGCCAATGAACAAGCTAGTAGAGGCCGTCATTGCGGCCTTGTCAGCCCAACAGCAACCGCCCGACGCGGTCTTGCCACCGGCCATAGCCACGCCCCCTGCGAACGCCATCCCTCGCCAGCAAGTTTCCGTAGCCCCTACTCAGTCAGGTGCCCCCTCGGTGCCGGCGACGCGGCTGGCGCGCCGGCCTAGCGGTCCTGTAACGCAGCCGGATGAGCATAGCAGTGGTTTCGGCGACAAATGATTTCTTCTTTGCGCGCTTTCACGTTGCGGAACAGTTTCGGCGTTGGCCGGCGTATGGCTGCGCTGATTACGTAACGACGTGGCGTATCGGGTGGGCGCACGTATTGTGCTCTGATGAACTGTTGGGGTTCGTCGAAAATCAGCGTCTATTGCGCCCTGTTTTGCTGTCGGAAGCGCTCGGGATGTTTCAACAGGATTGCGCGATCGCGACACGACGGCTACAGCATATCCTCCCAGAGTATTGCGAGCTGTCTGCCGAACGGTATGCGATAGTGCTCGGTCTATGCATGACATTGCAGGAGCGCTTCAAAACACGCCGCGCGTTTATCAGGGCTGTTAGGGCAGGCCAGTGGGGTGATGCAATAGATGCGCTTGGAGATTGGTGGAATCCAAGTCGGCGTTTGGCATACTTATCAAGGGTGTGATGCGAAAAATAATGGGGTTGCTATTGCTGTGTGGTTTGCTGATTAGCTGTCGTGCTGCCCCGCAAGTGGATTTTCCATGTTCTGTCTCAATCGATTTTAAGGAGGGTCATGAGCCGCCAAACGATTTAAAAGAAATGAGACAACAGATTAGTGCTGTCTGGGTAATTTGTGAAGTGAAGACACGTTAATGAAATCGGGTAAATCGAATGAACTTTGTGATTACTGGGCTGATGAAAGCGTTATCGGGCGTTTTGGCGTCGGCGCTGCAAATTGATACGGCGTCAGTGGAACAGCGCATGCTGCAGCTGGCGAGCGTCAGCATGGCGGGCACCGCAAAGCGCCAAGTTTTAGAGGACATCGTAACGGCGGGTCTGCAGGGCGCAAAAAAGCTGGCCGGTCAATTGTTGGTCGTGTTAGTGCTCAATATTGCGTTCTCAAAAGGCTGGCTGATTGAAAAAGACGGCAAGATCGTTTTGGGTACAGTGCGCTAGCGCATATGGGCGCTCCCGCTGAAGAATCGCTGATTTACTGTTCGGCGCGCTCGTTGTTATTAAGTTGCGAGTCGTGTGTTGCCAGTTGGCGGCGTGCTCAAGAGCATAAGCCGGAGCCATGGAGTAGCCGATGGCATTGTCGTGATTGTCCGGACGGCTCGGCACGTGCGGGCGTGCGCGTAGAGCGCCCGCAGTTGACGCCCAGCATTCAAACGCTGCTCGCGCTCTGTGCGCGCTGCCATCGACCGGCAGCCCGGATCGTATCCGGGCGACATTGCGTCTCATGCTATAACCGCGAGCGCGAGTTGTTGCGTGGTGCTAACCGGGCCGGCGATTTTCCGTCACAAATTGCGCGACGCTATCATCTGCATGCGTGTTCATTTCTGTATCGTCCTGATGAGCCGGATGGCGCATGGCGCACAGAACAAGCGCATGATATTGCGAACATGCTTGAGGCGTTTTTGATCGTGTTGCGTCGCGAGCGTCGGCCAACATGTTTCGCGAGGTGCGGTACGGTTGCAGCAACACTGTTGCCGCTCAACTACGAGGCTGGCGATGATGTGGGACATCTCTGATCACGTATGTCGTCATTGTATGGGGCGGGTTCTGATTCGGCGCTCGCAGATCGGCGTTACAGCGCGTTGTGCGGACTGTGGGGCAGAAGCGACGGGCAGCGTTGAAGCTTTGTGCGCATGTGGGGTGACGTTGACGTCCGGGGCCAATGTTGGGCTGCGCTGTCGGCGAGCTGCGCGCGATGAGGCGGTAGCGGGGTGCAGCGAAATAGAGGTTGTCATGCGCTAGGAGGGTTGGATGGATATTGCAGATATCTCGTTTCCGGGTGGGGCGATTGAGAATCGCCCCATTGATTGGGTTATTCCGTACGAAGGCAATGCAAAAACTCATCCGGCTGATCAGGTTGAGCAAGTCGCTCGCTCTATACGGGAATTCGGATGGACACTTCCGCTGCTGTGTAGTGATGCAGGATTATTGATCGCTGGCCATTGCCGGCTGCTCGCGGCGCGAACGCTCGGACTGAAGACTGTGCCCGTACTGAGCGTTACGGGCTGGACAGACGAGCAAATTCAGCTGTACCGGATTGCCGATAATCGGCTAGCCGAGTCGCCATGGGATACAGCCGCGCTGGCGGCGGATCTGCGAAAGCTGGGCGAGGCGGGCGCGGATTTGACGCTCACGGGTTTGTCATCGTCAGAATTGCGCGACTTGCTAGAGCGGGCGAGCCAGTCTGAAATGGCAGCGGATGAGCTACCGCCGCCGCCGCCGCCCACGACCCAGCTCGGGGATGTATGGATTTTAGAATCCGCGTTTGGATTGACGCATCGCGTGATTTGCGGCGATAGCACGGATCCAAACATCGTTGCGGGTGTGTTAGGCGATGTGCGTCCGCTGGTCATGGTGACGGAACCGCCGCATGACGTGCGCTATGAGCCCAGTTGGCGCAATAAGAAGCGGCATTCCCATCATCGTGCCGAAGGGGTCGGCGCGAATGATGAGGGTCCGAACTGGCAGGAGGCGTGGGGTCTGTTTCCTGGTACGGTCGCGTATGTGTGGCATGCCGCGCTTCATGTGGTTGCGGTCCAAGAATCGCTGGTGGCGAGCGGATTGATGCCGCGCGCCTCCATTGTGTGGGTAAAAAACAAAGCTGTGTCTAGTCGCGGCCCTTATCAGTGGCAGCATGAATCTGTGACGTACGCGTCTCGCGGCGAATGCGATGGGTGGCAAGAGCGTTTCATCGACGATCATGAAGAAGCGACATATGCGGTGCGCTCACATGAAAAAGGGGAATGGCAGGGCGGACGAAAAGAATCGACAGTTTGGTTTATTGATCGCCCGCCTCCAAACAAAACGGGGCATGCCCTACAAAAGCCGGTAGAGTGCATGGCTCGTCCGATTAGAAATAATTCTTCGCCGGGACAGGCTGTTTATGATCCGTTTTTGGGGTCAGGAACAACGTTGATTGCCGGTGAAATGACTGGGAGGTCTATATACGGTATTGAGCTGAATCCGGCGTATGTTGATCTGGCGGTCGCGAGGTGGTGTCAATTTACTGGGCGTGTTGCTCGCCGTGAGCGTGATGGGATGACATGGGACGGGGAAACATGCGATGACTCCGAAAGATCCGATGAATAGCACGGCTAAGAAGCGATCCGGGCGCACGTCGCAATTCACGCCAGAAGTGCGGAAGAAAATTTTACAAGTGATCCGGGCCGGGAATTTTCAACATGTTGCGGCGGCGTACGGTGGTATTGATCGTAAAACGCTGGAGCGCTGGCTTGCTCGCGGCAAGCGGGAAACACACGGCGAATATCGAAATTTTTGGTTAGCATTCCAAAATGCTGTCGCTGAGTCAGAAGTCGAACTGGTTCTGGGGATACGTGGGCATGCGAAAGCTGATTGGCGGGCGGCGGCGTTTCTGTTGGAGCGCGGGCCGGCCCGTAGTCGCTGGCGTCAGCCCGATGTGCGGGATTTAACGAATGGCGAACTCCAAGAAATCATCGACGGCTTGGCTAGCCGCTGCAGTGAGGGAAGCAGCGACGAGGCCGGGGATTCATATCCCTCCAGCGCTGTTGCAGCGGGTGAGGGCGCAGCAACAGCCAAGCCGTGCTAGACAGAATCTGATTGGGCCGAACGAGGGGTTTAGGTCTTGGTGTGAATCTGTTGCAACAAACGGATTATTGATTGATGAGCTGCCGTTTCGGCTCGATAATCGGCGCGCATTATGGGAAATATATGATTCAATCCCGACATCCCCGCAAGAGGGATTCGGGCGCACAACCGTTTTGCAAAAGGCCGCTCAAATGGGGGCGACTGTTTTGGCGATGCTTGCAATGCTCTATCTGGGGATAAAATGGAGCCCGTGCAAGGTATTGTATTATATGCCTGATATGAAGCTATCAACGGAGCTATCAAGCACGCGATTTCTGCCGATTGTGCGTTCTCTTCCTGATGTTCATTATCTTCTGACTGGCGGTGGCCCAAGCGAAGGAAACGTATTAACGCGAACTATGCAAAGCATTGGTTCGCTTTACCGTTTTCTGTGGACCAGTTCAAAAGCGGGCGGCGTTACCGAATCATTCCCCGGTGATCTGCTCTTTATGGACGAAGTGCAAGGCATGACATTGGAGCAGATTGATCGTGTTTACGAACGTCTTTCGGCATCAAGAATGCGGTATCGATTTCTTCTTTCGACGGCGCTGTTCCCTGATCTTGATATTAATGCGTTCTATTTGATGGGGGACCAGCGCACATATCATTCGGACTGTTCATGTGCAAACGGGTGCGTTGTATCTGACTACTTCTTTGATGCGTTTTTGAATAATCGGGAAGATGAATATCCGGTCACGTTATTTCATGACGATTGGCATTACATGTGTCCGGTGTGCGGTGATCTCATTGCTGATCCGCAAGACGGCTCATGGATGGCGATGAATCCGACGGCTGAATTTCGTTCCTATCACTTGCCACAGACACTGTCGCCTACAATTCGTCCAGCCGAGTTATTGCGGGCTGCGAGGATGGCGGACACGTCGTTGCGGAGACAAAATTTTTCATGCCGGAAACTGGGGCGGCCATTTGTTGATGCTGGAAATCTGTTGGCTACTCTGGAGACACTGCGGCGTTGCTCTGATGAGGGGCGGCGTGTGGGCGTGCAGTGGAAAGAGTCGGCAAACGGGACGTGTATGGGCATTGATCAAATGGGCGGCTTTAGCGTTGTCACGATCGCAGAGAGAATGCCAGACGGGCGAATGGCGATTATTCATGTTGAGCTGATTCAGCAGTTGAATCCATGGGAGCGGCTGGATGTGCTCATTAAGAAATATGGCGTCGTCGTCTGTGTTGTAGAGCAATTACCGGATATTGACTCTGCACGTATGTTTGCGCATCGACATCGCGGAAAAGTGTGGCTTGTTACGTCATATCAAGATCGTGAGGACTTTGTTGGATGGGGTGATGTGGCGGTTAGCGCGTCAGATCGCAAGACGAAATCGGAATTTTTTGATCCATGGACGCTGCAAGCTGATCGTTATCGTGTTTTGGACTGGGCGGCTGCTCGCTTGCGTGAGCAGTTTATTTTGTTTCCGGACCCCGCGCGATTGCAGGCCAGTTATCGTGACGAGCGTGGGGATATGCGGCGCGGTCCTGTTTTGCAGGAAGTGTTTTGGAAGCACTATACAAAAACCGGTCTTTTGCTACAGTCTGATGAGGACAGTGTACGCGTCGCTACAGCGAAGCGTATGATTATCAAGATGGGGCTTGATCCGCACGCATCTTTTTCGTTGATGATGTTGTGTTTGGCATGGTTTCGGGCCTACGGAACGACGCATTTTATTTTGCCGGGCGGGAATGATATGTCATTACGCGATGATATGAGGGAGGACACGGGCGGCGGTATCCCTGGTTTGCCAAGTAGTGTCGCGGCGATGATGGAATCTAAGGTGTCGGGGCAATGCGGGAAATGCTTGGCGTTTGCGAAAGGGTTTTGTACGGAACTACAAATGCAGGTCGGTGCCGCTGATCCCGGTTGCTCCTCCTATGTTGATGACGAGGGCGAGGAGGTATAAATGGCCATCTTGTTGTTGAAAGGGCGTGTGCAAGCGCATGAGCGGCGGCTAAAAAACGGCGCGATCGTGCATGTCAATGAGTATGCAACGCGTCGTTTTGCGCACGCTCCGCGCAAAGATACGCGCACGTTGCTGTTGTTCGACGACCTGCCGAAGCCTGCTCGCCGCAAAAAGCCGAAACCGGATGCGCGGGCGGTCGCCACGGGCTCCCAGCAGGATGCGCCGCGTTCCGTCACGGGCGATCTGTTCGCGGGGTGGATGGAAGATGACACGGGGCGTTTGCGCCCGCCGCCGCCACCGCTGTCCCCGTTCGCAGATCGCTCGACGCCAGAACAGCGTCGGCAATTTATTTTGGACAAAATCAAGGCGCGCGGGTTTTTCAGAAAAGACATGTATTTGAAGGAGGGGCAGAAACTTGTTGATGATGGCGTGCTACGTTCAGCATGGCGACGTGTCGGGGGTCGGTTTGTTTCCGTCTGGGTTGCGGCGGAACAAAAAACGGATGCCGCGCCGGATCAGCCGAATAAGCTAGCGCGTGCGCGTAAAGATGCGGTCCATTCTGACGTTGAGCCGCGCCCCGTGACTCGCGTCTATTTAGACGTGGCCGGCATCAGTGATGCGGATAGTATGCACCGTATGGGAGCCGCTTGGGATAAAGAGCGCGGTCTTTGGTATGTCTCTACAAAATCGAAACCGCTGCATCATGGGTTGACCGATGATGCCGAGCGCCCGCTAGCCATTTTCGCGACCCAACAATATGTTGAGTCGAAACAAAAAAAAGAAGATGCACCATTAGCACAAGCGAAGCGCGATGCGTTGAATGCCGTTGAGCGGCATATCGAGCAAGCGAAAGCATCGAACAATTATTCGCCGGATAGCTTAAAAACGCTCTATAGGCTCAGGGCGTTGATGCGTGCTACGAACGCCGTGCCTGTTGATGGACAGCCCGCCGACCCGGCTGCTGCGTTCGCGTACAAAATCGCGCAGCCGACTGCGCCTTCGTTCCCGAGCGTTCCGTTATATCGTGATCCCAGTGCTGTGATGTCGGCATACAATCGGCTTGGGCTCGCGAAATGGCCTATGCCTGTCGCAGTGCCCCCGTCTATCACGGCATCCGAATCATCACAGAATGCGATCAAGCTCTATATTCCGGGGGACAAAACGGCGCATGCCCGGCGGCTCGGAGCTGTTCCATTTCGCGGGCAAATGTTCTGGCCGACAGAAAAAGGGGCGATTCCTTCGGAGCTGGCGGATTATCAGTTGCCGCACAATGAGCGTGTCGCGAAAGAGCAAAAAGCGGATCCGTCTGTTGATCCCGATTTGACGGAAGAACGACAGCGATATTTTGGCCAGTTGCAGGCGTACCGCGCGGATCCGGCCATGTCTACGGCGCGTTATGGGATTGACTACATGAGCAATCTTTTGGGAATCGTCAACGACGCCAGTCTGATCGGGAAAAAAGACAGGTACGGATCCGCATATCGTTTTGCTTCCAAACAGCAGGAGCTGCAGCACAAACTGTATTTGCTGGCTGAGGATACGGATTCGCTGGACGGCTACAGGACGGCGTTGGACAGCATCAAGACGGCCTTACGCCAAAAACAGGCTGAGGCTGAGGCATTGGCGCGTGCAAGGCAAAGGGCCGCAGATCGCGAAGAACGGATGAAGAAACCGCGTTCGTTGGCCAGCACGCCGTTTCTTGCTGAGGATCATATCTATCTGAATGTTCCGTTCGGGGACAAAGATAAAGCGAAAGCGTTAGGGGCTGAATGGGACAATGGATTGCGGCTCTGGTACTGGAATGTAACCAAGAAAGGCAATGTACCGTCGAAACTGACGAAATTTGTGCCGGCGGGCGCTGTTGCTGAACAACCGGTCGGTGCCGCGCCAACAAAACGGATTCTGCTGCCGGGCGACATTTCCCCGCCTTTAGGCGTGCCCGTCATGACTTCGATGGGGCCTATTGTGTTCTTGGAGCGGCACGGCTCCCAGTGGATTGATAACGATACCCCTAGCATGCAGGGCAGTCATTTGCTAGGGCATGAGGGTTCGCGCGGGTACGTCTATCGCTATCGGATGGCTAACGCCGAAGAAGCGATGCGGATCACGGAGCGCGTTGCGGTGTAATGTAAGCGGCGTCAGCACCGGCGTGTTTCAATAAAGATTTATATCAAGTACGTAGCATGTTATCATGTATCCTATTGTTTATTTTTATTTCAAAGAGGAAATAAGATGACTGCTACTGATCACAAAGACCCATCTTGTGCGGGCGACGGGCGCGGGAGGAAAAAGGAGCTGTGGGAATCCCGGACGCTCCGGGTGCCGATGGCATTGATCCCCAAAGTTCAGCTCCTGATCAATCAGTACCGGATGGAGCGGCTAAAAGAGAAAATCGACAGCCTGAAGGCTGATGGCGCGGACCTGGATGTAGACGGATGACGGGAGATATGTTGGCCATTGATGAGCTGATTGTGCTGGCAGCGCTGCTGGAGTGTGGGCCGCTGCATAGTAATGACTTGGTAAGTTATACCGCCGGCGGTGGTGATGCGCTGTTAGCTCGCGGGTTGGTGGTGCGGGTGATTGTAGGGGGGGTTGATGGATGGTTGGCGGCCACGCCGGCCGGCGGCGAGGAGTTTAAAGCGTTATATCCTGGCCCGCATGGCTGTGCCGCGCGCACAATCCAAGAAGCGCTGGCAAATTACAAGGGGAACGTGCAGTCCAGCGCTCGGCTCTGGATCTGCACTAACTGAATCAGCGCTCGGCGATACTCCAGCCGCCTCGACAATGCGGGTGCACCA
>ENA-UPTA01005963-UPTA01005963.1-activated-sludge-metagenome-genome-assembly--contig:-NODE-5963-length-10943-cov-9.596712_pt1 | contig 10943 bp, 10 predicted proteins | sample MGYA00238184_ERZ773361 | MGnify/ENA primary metagenome ERZ773361 (study PRJEB29100, sample SAMN05720205) | activated sludge metagenome | isolation source: anaerobic digester from wastewater...
AAAGTGGTGGGGCAGCGTTATGCCCAGTTATGTTCTTCAGCCATACTGGCACGTTTTCCCAGGTTCATAGTCAACCTCCTGGAATAAGGCAGAACTTCCTTCAGCAATGCCGAAGAAGCCTGCATGGCGCGGTACTCCTTAAGCCCACAAACGATAAACACAGGTACCTGGTTTTTTGTAGCCCTTCCGGCAGCCTGAAGCGCTGGTTTGCCGCCATGAGGTTGGCAAAGACGTCTTCAGTGATATTTTGGAAATCCTGGTTAAAGTAGGCAAAGGATTGCTCTGGAATACCAGCGGCATACTTCATATTCAACCTGATCCAGCAATCCCAATTCTTAAACGGTTCAACCACCTGGCGGTAAGTCCAGCGCGCACCTCATTTTGAGGCGAATATCCCCACCCCAGGTACTGGCAGCAAGGCGCTGGAAATGAATGCTGATTTTATTACCCGTGTGTGCGAAGCCAGTATTTGCACAACCACCTGGGCTCCTTCTGAGAGACCTGCCAGGTGTACCGGCTCATCCGGGCTGAGATAGTCGATCAGTTCGGCGACTTTCTCTGCCGCAAAGGGCATGGTAAACGAACCAATCGCTTTGCTCCTGCCGTGCTGCGGCAGGTCAATTGCAATGCAATGGTACTGTGTCAGCAAGCTGGTTACAGGTTTCCACATCCAGGAGGAACTGCCTCTCCCATGCAGGCAGACGATCTTCTGCTTCTGAAATTCACCGGACCGGGTAAAGAGGAGCTAAGGGTCAGCCACAATATCCCTGATTGTAGCAGAATGAAAGATAATTCGATTAAAGTGTTTTTGAGATTTCTTTGCCCTTGCTTATGCTTCAACCTGTCCCAGTTGTACAAAGCTGGATTAAAAAATTGCGCATGTTATAATGGCAAAAACGATAAAAAAGGAAAGAGCCATGAGTATCATTCGACGTTTTAACGGTAAAGACAACGATTACACCTGGGAAGGTGTGGAAGTAAGGCGCTACAGTGAAGAATTTGACGGCGTTACCAAGCAGGTCCCGGTCGGACCGGAAGAGGGATCCAACAACTTCCATATCCGCTATTTCCACCTGGAACCTGGCAAGCACAGCAACCTGGAATTCCATCCGCACGAGCATGGTGTGATCATCATGCACGGGCGTGCCAGGGTTCAGCTGAAAGATGAATTCTTCGAGGTTGGCCCAAAAGACGCCATTTTCATCTCCGGCAATGACCTGCACCAATTCGTGGTGCTGGGAGATGAGCCGCTCGGTTTTTTGTGCGTGGTGGTGGGCGGACGGTAGAGACGCGATCACCTGCATGCGGGTATGATAGTTACACCCAGGCGGTTGACAATTTGGCACAGTAATTACGTAAACCTACAAATAGTGGGGTCTCTCCTGCTAATGAATGTTTAGGAGGTAAAGATGACAGTAAATAAGACGGTAAGCGTTGAAGCCAGGAGCCGGCAGGGTTTTGAAATTGAGGTTAAAACTCGCCAGTTTTCAATGACTGTTGATCAACCCGCCGACTCAGGCGGCAAAGATGCGGGGCCAACCGCGCTGGAATACCTGTTCTTCGCCCTGGCAAGCTGTATAGTGACGATCGGTTTGATCAAAGCCCGACAGGAAAGATTACCTGTGCGCGGAATCCAGGTGAAAGTAGATGGAGACCTGAACACCATGGTCCTGATGGGTAAAAAAACTGATGACCGGTCTGGATTCCAGGAAATCCGAGTGGTTGTAGATGTGGATGCCGATATGTCCAGGGAAGAGAAAGAAAAATTTGTGCAGGATGTTGAATTGCGTTGCCCGGTGACAGACAACATCAAGCATGCTTCATCAGTGCATTTTGTTGTAGCCTAGCGAATACGTATTCTATACATTATGAGGCTGTCCCAACCATAGGGCAGCCTCATTGTTTATTTATATTCCAGGGCAGGGTCCTGCGATCGCCTGTTTCCTCAGGGTGCCGCACTCCGGTTGTCATTCTAAACGAAGTGAAGAATCTCGCTTTGAAAGACCTATGCAAGATTCTTCGGTCGCAAGCTCCCTCAGAATGACAATAAAAAGTAGCACTCAGATTGAAAAAAGAATAGTTACCTCAGCCTAGTGCCTTCATCTGCCGCACAAATTCCGCCTTATCGGGCGCACCGAAAAATGCCGAACCGCTGATCAATCTTTCTGCGCCGGCAGCCACCAACATCGGGGCTGTCTTCAACGAAACCCCGCCGTCAACGGCGATCGGAATGCCCGGCTTCTCCTTCTCGATCATCCTGCTCATTTGCTGGATGCGCTCGCCCATCTGCGGGTACATCGGCTGACCGCCGAAACCGGGATTCACCCCCAGCATCAAAACCTCGTCCAGCATGTTAATGAAAGGCAGTGTCTGTTCCAGGGGGACATCCACGTTGACACACATGCTGACCTTTGTGCCGCGCTTAAGGATGCGTTCAATGGTCGCTTTTGGGTCGGGTGACCGGTCCAGCTGGAAGGAGATAATATCAGCATCCAGCTTGCCGAAAGTGTCCAGCACCTGGTCGGGGTTGCCCAGCTCAAGGTGCAGGCTGAACGGCAGGCTGGTGTATGGGCGGAGAGCAATAAGATGCTGCGGCGAAAGGGCTATATTGGGGACGTAATGGCCGTCCATTACATCAAAGTGGAAGGAATCGGCTCCGGCATCCACAGCCAGGGCAACATCCTTTGCCAGGTTGGCGTAATCGGCGGCAAGCAGTGAAGCGGATACTTCAATTGTCATGCGGATAAACTCCTCTGAAATGCAACTTTAATGATGTCTTAGGTTGTCCAATTAACCCGGTGTGTACTATACCTATGCAACCGGGAACTGTCAATAGAAGAAAACAGCCCTGAAAAGTCTCAGGGCTGTTTTACTCACTTATTCAGGGGCTTTAGCGGCGTTCATTCCGTTTGGAAACACCCCACATTATCGCGCCGACACTGGCGACCAGCATACCTACCAGGGAGATGATGTAGGAGAAGAAGTTCAGGAAAAACGTTGATTCGATCACATCCATCACCATCAAGAATGGAAGAACTATGCCCAGGATCATCAGCACCAGGCCAATTGTTATCATTCTCCCTGTGGTCAGCCAGGCTCTCATTTCAACAGCCAGCAGGCCACAAAGTGGCCGGGTTCGGGTTCATAATCTGGCGGCTCTTCCACGTTGCACAAGCCTTCAATCATGTGCGGACAGCGCGGGTGGAAGCGGCAGCCAGCCGGAGGTTTCACCAGGCTGGGCGGTTCTCCCGGCGGGATCTCTTTTTGCACCAGGGCATTCCTGGCATCCGGGTCGGATGTTGCCTCCAGCAGGGCAAAGGTATACGGGTGTTTGGTATTGTTCAGCACTTGCGAAACATTGCCGCGTTCGATCAGCTGCCCGGCGTACATAACGAAGATCTTCTCGGAGAAGTAACGCACCGTGGAAAGGTCGTGGGTGATGTAGATCACGCCCAGGTTGTGGCTTTCCTGCAGGTTGCGCAGCAGTTTCAGGATTTCGACACGCACCGAAGCATCCAGCATGGATACCGGTTCGTCAGCGATCAGCATGCGTGGATTCATGATCATGGCACGCGCAATGACCACACGTTGCTGCTGCCCGCCGCTCAACTGGTGCGGGAACTTGGGCATGAACTCTTCTGCCGGGCTCATCTTGACTTCTTCCAGGGATTTCTTAACCCGGTTGAACAGCTCGGTTTTATCTTTAATGCCATTGACGCGCAGCGGTTCCTCAAGGATGTTGCGAACGGTCATGAAGGGCGGCAGAGCGCCGTACGGGTCCTGCTGAACGTAACCCAGCAGCGAACGGTAATCCTTCAGTTCGGATGGTTTCAGGTTGTTGATCACTTTACCGTCGAAGATTACCTCACCCTTGGTGGGGTGGTTCAGCCGCAGGATGGTACGCATCAGGCTGGTCTTGCCGCAGCCGCTTTCTCCCACGATGGCAATGGTCTGGCCGTCTTTCAGGTCGAAATTGACTCCATCCACAGCCCGGACATACCCGGCGTGGCCGAAGCCGAAGCGGCGCAGTTCAAACCAGACGTGCAGGTCATTAACTTCCAGCAGAACTCCATCACGGGATTTCTGGTCTATTGCCTGAGGCGCAGATTTTTCTTGGGTTATCTCTTTTTCCATATCGTCACACTCTCGCCTTATACATTTAACCAGCACTTAACCACATCGTCACCGATTTTGGTGACGGGCGGCTCTTCAGAGCAGCGTTCAAACCGCCGCGGACAGCGGGCTGCAAAGCGGCAGCCGGTTGGGGGATTGATCAGGCTTGGGGGCTGTCCGGTGATGAAATCAGGCTCATCATTGCCGCGCAACCTGGGCACACTCGCCATCAGCTTGGCTGAATAGGGGTGCCTGGGTTCCTTGAAGAAGCGGCTTGAATCAGCCACTTCTACGATCTGCCCGGCGTACATGACTGCCACACGGTCTGCCAGTTCACTGGAGGTAGCAATGTCATGAGTGATGAGCACAAAGCTGGTGGCCATCTCCGATTTGATCCGTTTGAGCAGGTTGAAGATGTTGGCCTGGGTCAACACATCCAGGGCAGAGGTTGGCTCGTCCAGGATCACCAGGTCAGGTGCGGTCACCAGGGCCATGGCCAGGGCAACACGCTGGCGCATGCCACCGGAAAGTTCGAACGGGTAGCGGTTGATGAAGTCCACCGGTACACCTACATGCTGGAACATCTTGATAGCCTGCTGCAGGGCTTCTTCTTTTTTGACCCCGTAGTGGACAGACATTGGCTCAGCCACCTGCTCACCCACGCGGATGACCGGGTTGAGGGCGTTCATGGCTGCCTGGGGAACCAGGGACATTTTTACCCAGCGGATCTGCTTGCGGTATTCCTCATCATCCAGGCTCATGGTCTCAATGTCATTCAGATAAACCTTGCCCGAGTAATGTTCCACATTGCGGGGTAAGAGGCGCAGCACCGCTTTGGAGAGCGAGGTCTTGCCGCAACCGGATTCACCAACCACAACCACAGCCTGGTTGGTTTTTAATTTGAAGTCGACACCATCCACAGCCTGAACTGTACCTCTGGTGGTGCGGAAATAGAGCTTGAGGTTTTGGATGTCTAAGACAGTATTATTCTTTTCCATGTCTCTACATGCCTCTCAGTCTTGGGTTGAAGATGCGGTCGAGTGCGAAACCGAGCATGGCAAAGCCAAAACCGGTGATCATCAACAGAACAGCCGGCTGAAGGATCCAGTAGTAATGCCCTTTATACAAAGCGGCATCCACCCAGGCATCATTGATGGTCTTGCCCCAGGTCGGGATAACCGGGTCGCCGATACCGAGCACCGCCAGGGTGGCCTCGAGGAACACGTAGGCTGGCACAGCGGATACCAGTGCGGGCAGCAGCATGGGGATCATGCGGGGTAATAAGTAGCGGAAGATCAACCGTCCTGAGCCTGCGCCGTACGCCTGGGCTGCTTCGATATAGGTGGATTCTTTCACCTGCAAGAATATGGAGCGGTAGCCTTTAATCGCTCCGGTAAAGATAGACAACAGGATGGTAACTCCCAGGATGACCCAGATCGAGCGCGAATAAAATGTTGCCACCATGATCAGGATCGACAGGAAGGGAAGCACCATGTTCACCTCGGTAATACGCTGTATAAGCGCATCTACCACGCCGCCGTACCAGGCGCCGATAGCTGCGATGATCATGGTCAACACGGAGGTAAACAGGGCTGCCAGCAGGCCAAAGGTAAGCGCAATGGGGATACCCCAGCGCAATGGGATGCTCAGGTCGCGCCGCAGGTTGTCTGTGCCTGCCCAGCCGTAAACCTGCCCATAAAGGACAAACTCGGCGGTGTAATTGGAATCGGCTTCAAATGTTACCGCTTCTACTACCAGCTGGTAGGTGCCTTTGACAACCTTCTGGTTTGGGTCTTCAGGGTCAATGAAGAGACCAATATTTGGCACAATCCCGTTCAACCGTTTTGATTGTAATTTGTCATCCTGGATGAAGCGGTAAGTCTGTTTCGGGCCGACGGCAAAGCTGGCTACTTTGATTTCACGGCCGTCCGGTGTCAGCCATTTTAAGGATACGAACGGCTGTTTCTGGTCGTACTGCGCGGTGAAATAAATAGCCAGGTCCTGCGGAAAGGTGTCATAGTCGTAATCGAAGGTGAAGGTCTCCGTGATCATTTTCACGCCTTCATCCCGTTCCTCGACCACACGCACAACCCCGTCTTCTTCCGATTCTTCAGTATCCTTCATGGTGAATGACTCAACCAATTTATCTTTTCTGAACCAATTGAACCACTTGGGCGGGGCATAACGCGGGTTGGCATACCAGGAAGCTTCACCGCCGCGCCAGAAATCGATCGTTTCTTTGTAGGGCATGGTGATCAATACCACAACCGCCGCAATGACGAGGGCGAGGATGATCACCGAACCAACGATCGCGGAAGGGTATTTTCTAATTTCGCGGAGAGAATTCAAGAAATTTTTCATGGTTACTTCCCTCCGCCAATCTTTACCCGGGGATCAACCAGGGCGTAGACAAAATCAAGCAAAAATACAGTAATGGCTAACAGGTATGCATAAATGATCGTGGTGCCAACGATCACCGGGGTGTCATACAACCCGATGGCTTTGAAAATTGTACGTCCGAGGCCAGGCCACTGGAAAACTGTTTCGGTCACAATGGCTCCGGTCCAGATCCCGATCAGCATCAGCGCAAAGTTGGTGATGATGTAGGGCAGGGTGGGGCGCAGGATGTAACGGCGTTCAATATCCCGGCCTTGCAGCCCTTTGGCTTTGGCGGTATCCACGTAATCTTCACTGGAATTGATTAAGAAGAAGGTGCGCCAGTTGTAAATGCTGAGGAAGAACGTGCTGATGATCAGCGCACTGGCGGGCAGGATGAGGTGTTTTAAAACGCTTAATGCTCTGGCAATAAATGTCTCCGGAATAGGGGCATCCATAACACCCCCGAAGGGCAGAATTCTAAGCACCGCCGCAAAGATGAGGATAAAGAAAATACCGTAAAACCAGGCGGGAGCTGAAGAGGTTGGAGTCAGGGCAATCACAATCTTGTCCCAGATGCTGCCATAGTTGCGCGATAATGCCAGCGCCAGGAACATGGCGCTGAAGAACAGGACCAGGTTGGAAGTGCCCATTAACAACAGGGTGTACGGCAGCCTTTCCAGGATGATCAGGCGTACCTGGCGTGATCCGGCATCACTGCTCATATTGACGGCCCGTCCCAGGTTCAAGGTCATGGCGTTTTTTAAGAAATTCACTGAACGGACAACCAGGGGTCTATCCAGCCCCATCCGTTTTTCTTCCAGCTGGATACGTTCAAGGATCAGTTCATTCAGCTGGTCTTTGGGCATATTCTTGTAAGCCTGGTTGTTTGCAACAGTAATGGTTACCCGTTCCCGTATCTCTGCCTTCATGATGGTATCGACGTAACCACCCATGTTAGCGATCATGATCGTCAGGTATACGCCGATCACCACCGTAACAAACAGGGTGATCAGGCGGACAAAAGAATAGCGAAAAATGCGCTGGAAAGCGCTGGATGAGGAACTTTTTTTGACTTCTGGCTTACTTGTAACAATGGGTTCGGAAACGGTCTCCATTTAAACCCACCTCCTCTATAGGGATGAAACGGGGCAAGGAACAAACGTTCTCTCCTTGCCCCATTCCAATATCACGAAATCATGGGTTCGTTTACTGTCAATGAATTACTTGACGGTTACGAACTCCAGGTCAGCAAAGGTCGGGATGCTGACGACGAGCGGGACCACTGCCACTTCCACCTTGCTGGCGCCGGCTTCGAATGCAGCCGTCTTGTCAGCAGGAATGGTGGCGGTGTACTTGCCGTCTTCAACCAGGTCGGCGAGTCCGGTGTAAACGATCATACCGGTAGCATCGTAGACCATGACTTTGACCTCTTTGATATCCTCAGCGGCATAGGGCTCACCGTTGAAGGTAACGGCGACGTCGAAGACGAAGTCGGTACCGAGGACAGCCTGAGCTTCACCGTCGAGGGCAACTTCAGCAACTTTCGGTTCGCCGAACATGTTCCATTTGTCGGACAGGTCGGGGTAGTCGGGGTTGTTGACGATGGTCACGATCTTCTCGGTGGTGTTAACCGAGTTGAGAATGTATGGACCGGTTCCGATCCAGTAGTGGCCGTATTTCTCGAAGAATGCTTTGGTGCTCGCATAGCGAGCAGCGGCATCTTCGGGGGTGATGTATGCACTCATGGTCGGGGCATACGGGATGTAGGATTCAGCGGCAGCCTGGTCAAGGTATTTGGTCATGATCTCAAGGCTGGGACCGGCGATGAAGCTGGTCCATTCCACTTCGTTGGCTTCAGATTTATCGGCGGAGAACGCCAGCTCGCCAGCTGCTTCAGCCAGGGAGGCTGCAGTCATGGTCTGCCAGGGGGCTTCACCGTAGGTCAGGGTGGGCCACAGGGTGGTTACGTTGATTTCTGCATCCAGGGCATAGGTATCGGTGTAGAACTCAACCGTCAGGGGATCGGTGGAGGTGAATTTGATACCCTTGATGTTGGCGTTGACTGCATCCAGGTTGGCTGCAATCGCCTCATCATAGATGGCGCTTTCCGGTTTAGCAGGATCGAAGCCCATGATGAGGGTGTAGACAAAGTCTGCCATGGTGACGGGAGAGCCGTCGTGCCATTTCACAGTTTCCCACAGGTCAGCCGGGTAGACAGCCACACTCTTGATCAGGGCAGTTGTGCCTTCGGGGTATTTCTCGCCGACGGTGATCCATTTCTGGTTCACGGCGTCCCAGTCAACCCAGGCGTCTTCAGGTACAACGTTCTCGGGTACGAATTCGAGGGTCACCCAGTCGAGGGTCTTGCCGATTGGGAGGCCTTCTTTAGCATATACAGCGCCGGATTCGATGCGCAGCGGCCAGTACAGGCCGGTGTGGGGATCGGGCAGGATACCGCTGCCAGTGGTGGCGCGGATGACCTGGTTGTCAAAAGCCCAGTTGGTGCCGGCAAGCGGGTTCCAGGGGTCAACCAGGATGTCAGGAGTACCCCAGGTAATAGTTCCGCCTTCTTCACCGGTAATGCGCAGGGTGAAAGGCCAGATGTAGGAGCCGTCAACACCGGCTGCCAGGTCATAGGAGACTTCGATGCCTTCGCGCCAGGGGGCGAAGTTCTTGCCGTCGATCAACCAGACGGGATTAGAGTCTTCCATGGAGAGTTCAAGGGCGCGGGCGAATGCAGCGCGGCGTTCCTCGAGGGAGGTGAATTTGTTGTAGGCCAGTTTGTCAGCCAGTTCGTTGAACTCAGGGTTCTGCCCTACACCTTTTGCCTGCCAGAGGGCTGAGAAGCCGTAGGCGCTTTCGGGGCAGTAGAAGAACTGGAAGTTGTCACCCTGGTCACGGTCGATGACCGTGGCAGACCATGCACCAGTATATATGTGGAACAGGCCGTCATCAGGATTGCCGTTCACCCAGATGGGGGAGGCTTCGGATGACTTCTTGTACTGGCGGTCGGTGGTGAAGCCGATGGACTCGAGCTGGTTGGCTACATAATCGCCGATCGGAACACGGGTTCCGTCGGAGTCGTTTCTGATGAGCAGGATGATGGTAACGGGCTCATCTTTGTAGGTCCATTTGCCGTCCACGAGGGTGGCGCCCATGGCTTCCATTTCAGCGGTGATGACTTCGTTAGCCTTCTCGGGATTGTATGCGTACTTGTTCTCGAGGGCTTTGACGACATCGGCCAGGTCAGCATAATCCGGGAACTGGGTGGTGATGGTAAACCACTTGAGCAGAGCGCCGCCAGCATAGATTTCCTGATTCAGGTATTGGCGATCGATCAGCCAGTTCATGGCTTCGCGGACTTTGGCGCTGGAGAATGGGTTGAGTTTGCCGGTGGCGGGGAATTCAGGGCCAACGGGGTTGAAGGTCAACTCGTAGTACAGACCGTTCTGCTTTGAGTACTGCAAGCCGGCTGCCTGAATTTCGGGCAGTTTATCGGATGATAAACCGGAGCCATAAATATCAATGGCGCCAGCCTGAATCTGGGTCACAGCGGAAGCAGAGTCGACGACGGTGAAGACGACCTCATCCGCCCAGCCACCATGACGGGTGGTGGGGGGAGGGGTGGGTTCTTCTGTCTCGACAACTTCGGTCTCTTCGACCTCGACGACAGGGGCTTCAGTTTCTTCAACTACTGGAGCCTCGGTAGCAGCCCCTGGCTGGCAGGCAGTTAAAACCATGCTCGCGATGACCAGCAGCGCTACTACAAACAAAAAACTCTTTTTAGACATGCTTATTCCTCCTCAGAATTTGAAATACAGATATTTTTGGAAAGTACTGTATTTTTCCCATAACGCAATTGTGTGGTTACCACCTCCTTTCAAAAAGTACGCACTTGTTGCTTCAATAATGCCTGACAAGCAACCTGGTTTTCGCGTTCGTTTTAATGTTCAACGGCAGTGAAGCAAGCCAGTGGTTGACCGCTTCACAAATTACATTTTTGAATTATTAACCTCTGATAAGCTGCACCGTCATTGCTCCCTGTGTTGCGGCCAAATTTCGTTGAACGATCCGGTACCAACTTTACCAGTAATGCTGCGGAAAATTTTCTCCGCCGTACACCAATTATTAAAGTAAGATTGGCGCGTCCTTTACCCTACAGGGTTCGCCAATCTATAAACCATACCTGTCAATACTTTGATATTTAGGAGTTACCAAACCAGCGGTTTGCACCTCAGTACACACTCCTCATTAAACGAAAACATTTTTGATGCATCGACGGTTTTAGTCTCAGAGGATTCTACTTTTACCATCCATCTTTGTCAACCTGATAGCGCATCAATTTTCTACCGACTGATTCATTATACAGTTGATTAAATCCAGTGTCAAACAGGAATAAAATCCTTGTTTTGATCAAATTTCCCCGCCATGAATATGACATTCCCCTGTCT
>ENA-UPTA01005967-UPTA01005967.1-activated-sludge-metagenome-genome-assembly--contig:-NODE-5967-length-10939-cov-6.915932_pt1 | contig 10939 bp, 11 predicted proteins | sample MGYA00238184_ERZ773361 | MGnify/ENA primary metagenome ERZ773361 (study PRJEB29100, sample SAMN05720205) | activated sludge metagenome | isolation source: anaerobic digester from wastewater...
AACCTGGGGACCGTGCTCAGCGACCTGGGGGATCGCGAAGGGGCCAAGGACGCCTTCGAGGAGGCGTTGCGTATCCGTCGTCGGTTGGCTTCGGAGCATCCGGCGGCCTTCGAGCCGTCTGTCGCGACGACCCTGAACAACCTGGGGACCGTGCTCAGCGACCTTGGGGATCGCGAAGGGGCCAAGAACGCCTATCGCGAGTCGCTGGAGATCCGCTGGCCGCTGGCTCAGAAGTGGCCGGCTGCGTACATGCAGCGGTTTCTCGGAGTGCTGTCTCGCTATGTGCAGGTCGCGCCAGAGAAGGCGGACGACCCCTGGTGGACCTTGTGGAGGCAGTTGCAGAGGTCGACGGAGGGCAAGACCGACGGCGAGTCGCCAGAGTCATAGCCGAGCCACGCCTGTCTGCGTGCATCGGGGTTCATCGGCGGTTCCTGAATCGTCGCTCTCAGGGCGGGGCCGCCGGGAAGGACGGTGCGATGCGCGGGTTTCGAGCGACCTGGGTCCGCTGTGGATAGTTGGCTGGCGGAAATACACAGGATGGCAGGCCGAGTGCGCGGTTTGCCCGATTATCCGCGTTCCCAGTACTGATACGCAGGGGATTGGGGGGCGCGAAAGGCCTTGCGCCTATACACCGGTTATCCACATAGGGCACTTGTGAGGTGCATAATGTGTGCATACGATTTTTTTTTCTGGCGTAAAGCCTGTGTCCTCCAATGGCTTGCTACGGTGGAAAAGAAATCAGGGGAGTCCCGTCTTGCTTCGCGGGGATTTCGCTCAATAATAGCCCTGAGAGTGTTAGTTTCTCGTGAGGACGGATTGGGTCGGCCAACAGCACGGTTTTCGTTGGCGGACTTGTTGGCAGTTCTCCGGTGCAACCACAATAGATGATGCAGGGATCGGCAGGGTCTCGATGCGTGCAACGCCACGCTCGGGCGCCCTTCGGACAGGGAGACCTGATGCACGGCATGGTCACGGATGAAGAAGCCCGCGGCAACGCAGTATGCGACGCAACAGCGATCACGGATGCGCTGGCCAAACGAATCGGTTCCCAGAAATACCGGATCTGGTTTCAGAATAGCGCCCGGTTCACCCTGGCCGACGGCCTTCTGCGGATCGGCGTCGCCAACCCCTTCCTGGCCACCTGGCTGGAAGGGCATTTCATCAAAGACATCCGGGCGGCCCTCGAGTCGGTGCTGGGCTGCGTGCCGGAGATCACGTTCACCATCGATACGGAGCTGTCGGGCGAGCGACGGCGGGCCCCCGTCAATGCTCGTCATGCGGCCGCGACGAAGACCCGCGAGAGATCCGGCGCATCGGCCAACGGCGCCTCGCCGGATGCCGCCGACGGCCTGCGGCTGACACTCGACACGTTCGTCGTGGGTCCGTCCAACGAACTGGCGTTCAACGCCGCCAAAGCCGTGATTCGCGAGCAGCAGAGCCCGTTCAATCCGCTCTTCATCCACGGCGGGTGCGGCGTCGGCAAGACGCACCTGCTGCAAGGCATCTGCAACGGCGTCGCGCAGGCCAGGCCGCAGACCCAGTGGCTCTACCTCTCCGCCGAGGAATTCGCCAATCAGTTCGTGCTCGCGCTGAAGACGAAGAAGCTCGAGGCGTTTCGACGCCGCATGAGGCAGACGGATTTGCTGGCGATCGACGACGTGCATTTCCTGGCCAGCAAACCCTCCACCCAGGAGGAGTTCCTGCACACGTTCAACACGATCAGCCTCGCCGGCAAGCAGGTCATCCTGGTTTCCGACGCACATCCGAAGATGATCGCGCAACTGTCGGAGAAACTGGTGAATCGGTTCGTGTCCGGCATGGTCGTCAAGATCGAGGCCCCGGACTTCCACACGCGGTGCGAGATCTGCCGCCAGTTCGGCCGGCGGATGATGCGGGCCTCGCCCGGCGGCAGCGAACAGAAACGCAAGAACGAAGTGCCCGAGGGCGTGATCCGCTACGTCGCCGAGCGGGTCCGCACGAACGTCCGCGAGCTCGAAGGGGCCCTGCTCAAGCTGATCGCCTACGCCACGCTCCAGGATGAGAAGCTCTCGCTGGCGATGGCCGAGATGGTGCTCGCCGAGCACATCGAGCGGTGCGACCCGATCGTGCACGTCTCGGACATCGAGGCCGCCGCCGGGGCCTACTTCGGCGTGACGCCCGCCAGCCTGCACTCGGCGAAGAAGGGCCGCACCGTCTCGCTCGCCAGGCACTTCAGCATGTACCTCACCCGCAAGCACACGAACATGTCCAGTTCCGAGGTCGGCCGGTACATGGGCGGCAAGAACCACGCCACCGTCCTGGTCGCCTGCAAGAAGATCGAGGAGATGCTCGAGCGAGACGCCGAGGTCAACTGGGAAGGCCCCAACGGCAACAAGGTCGCCAAGGCCCGCGCCATCCTCACCCAGCTCGAAGAGAACATGACCCGCTGAGCAGCCGCCGCGACGGCGGCAAGGCCGAAAGCGGAGGTGGTCAGAGGACCCCAAGGCCATCAGAACAAACGAACGCACCGGCGACAGCGGTAGGGTGGGCTCGGCCCACCGTCTTCCTGCGAATCATCGATCATCAATTCCTGACACCGTCCCGCTCCCCTATTCGGGGGCCAGATGGTTCGCCCGGCCGCGCCGCCCCGAAGGGGCGCTGCGCGCCCGGGGCGGCCCTCCGGGCCGAGGGCTCACCATGAGAAGTCAGGGTGCGGTTTTGAGACGGTTTCTTACTCCCGCTGGCACAGGCACTTGCGGCTGATTTTAGAAGATATGTCACTGTTTGTGTTGACATATAACTTCTTTTCATTTATCATTCACTATAGGTCCTATCCACCGGCGTATGCCCGGACCGGCGCGCGGCGACCGACGGACACACGCGAAGAAAGGAAAGGGAGAGACGATGGCCGTACGGACTTGTCACAATTGCGTGTACTCCTGTTGCGATCCCGAGGTCTGGCTTCGCTGCGCCTGGCGGGGCGAGCCGTTCCTGCCGCGGTGCGCCAACCATCCGCTGTGGCCCGGCCGGATGCACGACGTTTCCGGCGTCCCCTGCCGGAACTACCGGCCCAAACCAGTCCTGCCCGAAGGTGACAACGTCCGCCTGATCCCGCTCGGCGACGGCTTCTACGCCTACGTCGACGCCAAGGACTACGACTCGCTCAGTCAGTGGGAATGGCACCTGAACGGCGCTGGATACGCGGCTCGGTACCAGAGGAACAAAAGGATCTACATGCACCGCGAGATCATGCAGCCGCCCCCGGGAATGGTCGTGGACCACATCGACGGCAACAAGTCCAACAACTGCCGGTTCAATCTCCGGGTCTGCACCAGACTGGAGAACCAGCACAACAAGCGAAAGTGTCGCAACACGACTTCCCACTTCAAAGGCGTGTCCTACCACAAGAGGTCCCGCAAGTGGCTCTCGGCGTTTGGATTCGAGGGCAGCGTCGTGAAGCTCGGCTATTTCAGCGATGAGCTCGAAGCGGCCCGGGTCTACGACCACGCCGCAGTCGCATACTTCGGCGAGTTCGCCAGGCTGAACTTCCCGGAAGAATGGCCTCCGGAGCGCCGGGCCCGAGTCCATGCCGAATGGCAGAAGGCCGAGAACAGAAAAGGCGCCAAGAGAAGGGCACAGAGCAAAGGGAAGAAGGCAAGAGACAAGAAGGCCCGGCCGCTCGCACCGACGCGGGGACGCAGGGCCTCCAAACGCGCGACACACGACGCAAAACGTGCGACGAAGAAACCAACCAAGAACAGCCGCAAGACGCAGAACGCAAAACGCACGACGAATCGTGCAGCGACGGAAGGACGCAGAGGGACCGGAGGACGAAAGAAGGTGAGAGAACGCGAGGGTGAGAAGGGAAAAACCGCCCACAAAGCGGCCAAGGCGGCAAAGAAGCCACGAAAGAAGGCCCGGCGAACATCAAGAGTCGCTGGGAGACAACAGGCCCGATAGGACGACAAATCTCACTTCCACCTCGTTCGCCGGATTGACGCGGACGGGCACAGGTAGACGTACGTCTTTCCTTCAGGTGGGATCTCCGAAGGCTTGACCCACTTGCCGTACCGATCCTCCCCCGCGTGTGCCGTTGTCACCTCGTAGGTCTTGAAGCCGAGATATATCCCGTACGGGCCGAGAGCGATGGACAAGAACGGCCCGATCATCGGGCAACGCAGCACACCCCAGTCGTCCCCGCCGCGCCACGGGTTGTCGTCATCGAACGGTTTCTTCAGGGGCCGGAGCATGTTCCCAGCGACGAGATCAAGCTTGATGCCGAATCCATGCTCATCGTACTGACGCGGGTCGTGGTCGTACCACAGACCTCGCTCGAACGTGCCGAGCGACAGGCTGATCCCCCGCACATGCTCTCGGGAACAGCCGGCGGCGAGGAACACAAGCACCAGCGATAGCCATCGAACTTTCACTGCCGACCTCGACAGAGTTTGCAGAACTTGTCCACGACGCGGCTATTGTCGCCATCGACAGTCCTTCTGCCAAGCGCGAATCTGGGCCCCCCGTCGCCTCCCTGCGGCCGACTGTTCACCACAGAGGACCCATCGTGCCCCCCGGCCGCAACCAAAACCTATTCTCGCGCAGAGACGCAGAGAGCGCCAAGAAAGAATGGAGGACAAAGGGCTGGGGGCGGAAGACTCTTCAAACCCCCGCGTTCTTGGCGGCTTGGCGCGAGACACAATTCCGTCATTCCCGCGAAGCCGGTCATGGTCCTTTGGCCCACCCGAAGAGGATGGAAATGGCATTGGCTGGCCTCAGTGCGCGCAAGTATTGGTTGACGCAGGACCTGTCGTGTCCCATGCTGTCTGCCGTCGGTCTATCTATAGAGGAGCGGGAATCCAGACTCCTTCACCGCGAAGGACCCATCGTGACCCCCGGCCGCAACCAAAACCTATTCTCGCGCAGAGACGCAGAGAGCGCCAAGAAAGAATGGAGGACAAAGGGCTGGGGGCGGAAGACTCTTCAAACCCCCGCGTTCTTGGCGGCTTGGCGCGAGACACAATTCCGTCATTCCCGCGAACGCGGGAATCCATGCCCGTTCACCGCGAAGTACGCGAAGCACGCGAACACGGCCGCAGGCCGGAGATCCGTCCACAGATTACACCGATTTCCACGGATTATGTCTTGGCGAGCGCAGTGCGGCAATCTCCCCTCTTCACACGAGATACGAGCGACGAGATACGAAATACGCCGGCAGGCCGCAGGCTGGAGAGGACGCTTTACGCTCTACGAACAACGCACGACGCGGCCGCCAGCCGCAGCGCTCCCCGCTCCCTGCAGAACGAACCGCCCATCGTCAATCATCGATAATCAATTCTCCCTGCATACTATAGTCTGAAGATATTGGGGGCGGACATCTATACCCTGATGCCATTGACTGGAGTTGCTCTATGGATATCGGAAAGGCAGTCGGCGAGGAACTCAGAGCTTCGCGTGAGAGGCGACGGATCAGCCAGGAGCAACTGGGATTCGATGCCGGGATTCACAGAACGTATGTGAGTCTCATTGAACGCGGGCTCAAGAGCCCGACACTGAACGTTCTCTTCCGGCTATGCAGGGCTCTGGACATGGCTCCCGCTGATTTTATCAGGAATGTGGAATCGCGGGCAAGCGCGAAGCGCGAGTGAGAAATGGGCGGCCGCACAGCGGACCATCGGTGTGGAGCGAAATTTGAAAAGGAAGCTGAGAGCGATAGACCTGTTCTGTGGCGCTGGCGGAAGCAGTTGGGGCGCACAGGCAGCCGGGGTCGAAATCGTGGCGGCCTTCGATGTGTGGCCGGTCGCGGAATCGGTGTACCGAGACAACTTCCCCAACGTGAGATTCTACTCCGGTCGCATCGAGGAGCACGACCTCGATCAAGTCGTGAAAGAAGTGGGCCGTGTTGACCTTATCATGGCTTCCCCTGAATGTACCAATCACAGCGTTGCAAAAGGCAACAAGCCACGGTGTGAAGTGAGCAGAGAGACTGCCTTGCAGGTGGTGAGGTTCGCGAAGGCCTTCAAACCGTGCTGGGTCGTAGTAGAAAATGTCGTCAGCATGCAGAAATGGTCGCGGTATGCTGGGCTCATGAAGGATATGGAAAACCTCGGCTATCACAGTCTGCCGCAGAAACTGAATGCGGCAGATTTCGGTGTCCCACAGGCAAGGAGGCGTCTCTTTCTTCTATTCGATCTCAAGAAGAAACCGGGTGAGATCAAGCCGCGAGGTAGAAGGAAAAGGCCCGCAGCCGAGGTAGTGAGTCTCAACGGCGAGTACCACTGGACAACCCTGCGCACAAAACGACGAGCAGAGGCAACCTTGGCGAGAGCCGATCGAGCTATAGCCCAGGTAGGTGAGAGTACGCCATTCCTGATGGTGTACTATGGCTCAGATCACGCTGGAGGTTGGCAATCGCTGGATGTTCCCTTGCGTACTGTGACGACACTGGACCGCTTTGCCCTCGTGAAGCCGACTGAGTCAGGCCATGTCATGCGGATGCTCCAACCAGAGGAACTCAAGGCTGCCATGGGATGGCCGCGAACGTTCAGAATTGGGCGTGCGACTCGACGAGACAAGATCAAGATGATCGGCAACGCGGTGTGCCCAGGGCTGATGCAAGTCATAGTCAAGAGCCTAGTCCATAGGTGAGACGGAAGATGAAAGGGAAGCCACCCAAAAGCGGTTCCGCAGTAATGCGTCCACGAGCGAGGCTAATATCACTCATCGGCGAAGAATTGATAAGCGATGAGTCGGTTGCCGTGGTTGAGCTGGTCAAGAATGCTTATGACGCAGATGCTACGGTTGTTTCTGTTGCATTCGACTCAGATGACCCAAATATGTTGACGATTTCCGATGACGGCATCGGCATGACTCTTGATACGGTGAAGACGGGCTGGTTCGAACCGGGAACAGTACTGAAGAAACGTGAGGAGCACTCGCCATCAGGTCGGTCATATCTTGGGGCAAAGGGTATCGGTCGCTTTGCAGCCGCTCGGTTGGGAGAGAGTCTTCTGATGCAGACCAAGAAGAGCGACGAACCCGAAGGCGTCACAGTGCTGCTGGACTGGGGGCGATTTGATGACGAAAGCTACCTCGATGAAATCACCCTTGATTATGAGATATCTCCACTTCCTCAACTGGAACATGGAACCATCCTGGAACTGACGAATCTTCATGCGAGAAAACACTGGGGAGAAGATGAGTTTCGCTCCTTGCATAACCGTTTGTCGCGCCTGATATCACCGTTCGAGGCCGACACTGGACGATCAGGACTTGGGAACTTTGTGATTAATCTCTCGATACCAAGCCACCCGGATCTAACCGGAAGGGTCCAGCCGCACGAGTTGACCACCAAGCCAAAGTACCGTTTGGTCGGGAGTCTATCGACTGAAGGGATCTTTCAAGGCGAAATCGAATTCGATGGAAGGAACGCCAAGCAATTCAAGAACAAGAGGCTTGGTGGTAAAGATGAAAGGCCATTGTGCGGACCATTTGAAGTGGAAATCCGTGCCTGGGACAGAGACAGACCCGGGCTTTCACCATTTATGCTACAATTCAATCAATCTCTGACTGGAATACGGCGGATTCTTGATGAGTACTGTGGCGTCAGCATCTATCGTGATGGCTTTCGAGTCTATCCCTATGGAGAGAAGGGCGCCGACTGGCTAAGCCTTGACACACGAAGTCGCCAGACCCCGACGCTGAGACTCGCAAATAATCAGATCATTGCAGCCGTGCGCATTTCGCGTGATGCAAACGCACATTTGATTGACCGAACAACACGTGAGGGTCTTGTCCACAATCGCGAATACTATGCACTAACAACATGGTTCGTCCGCATCCTTGCACTACTTGAAGAAGAACGATACACAATACGACCCCGTGAAGAAACAAAACCCGAGGAACTGTCAACCCTGTTCGAACCATTTGACATCTCTGAGGTGGTCGCCGAAGCGGACAAGCAACTGGGAAGGCGCCATCCCGTTAGCAAGATGGTGAGACAGAAAGACACTGACATTCGCGAAGGTGTTAAGCGTCTTCAAGAACACTATTCGCGTGTTCTGCTCGCGGCCGGACTCGGACAACTTGTCGACTTGGTAATTCATGAAATTGGAGCTCCTCTTGGGAGGATTACACGTGATGTGGAACACCTGGAGAAGCGAGTAATGGGGAAGTTCAGTAGCAGTGCTTTCGACAAGGTGATGGGCAGTGGCGCGCATGCAGAAATGGCCGGCACTTTTACTAAAATACGAGCGTGGCTTGAGCAGATCGGAAACCTCAGGGAAAAGCTGATTCCCAAGGCCGCTGGCAAACGTGGTCGCGCGTCTTCATTTGCCGTACAGGATGAAATATATGACAATATAACATTGTTCACGAGTCTAATATCAAAACAAGGCATCACATGCGAAGTGCGCGCTCCCAAGCAACCAATGGTGGTACACATGTCACGGTCAGACCTGGGCCAGATCACTGCAAATCTTCTTGATAACAGCGTGTATTGGCTTACACGACACCATGGGGACGGGAAGGGTGGCAGGATTGACATACAAGTGACTGCACTCAAACACGGGTTCAGACTGCGATTGTGTGATGATGGGCCCGGAGTGGTAGAAGAGGACATCGAGCGCATATTCGACCAGGAGTTCTCGCGAAAACCGAATGGGATGGGCCTGGGGTTATTCATCGCGCGACAGGTGATTGCGCCATATGGCAAACTGATCTATCGTAGTGACTGCAGATTGTCTGGAGCGTGTTTTGAAGCATCCTTTGAAGAGCGAGTAGGCTTATGAGCGGCGGAGACATACGATTGCAGGTACTGCTGGTTGAGGATGAATCAGAGGATCTGGAGCAGTACCAACGTGATTTTCCTGGTGTATTCGCCTCGAATCAAGTGGAAGTCGATTTGTATCCGTGTATCAGTTTTGAAGACGCCTTTGCTATGGCGTCAAGTCCTCGACACCGATATGACCTGATTGTGTCGGACACCTACAGAGGACCGACGCGGAATCGAGATGCTCAGGTCATGAAGATGGTAAATGAGTATCGAGGTACTCGTTTCTGCCCACTGGTGATATATAGCAGCGGAGCGAAGCCGGTGGATCTCACGGAGACAGCATTTGTTCTGTGGGCTGATAAAGGCAAGCCGGGCGATATCGAGCGCGCAATAGCGGAGATTCTGCGGACAAACATTCCCCAGCTTGCTCATCTGCTACATCGTGACTTGGAGCGTTCCGCGGGATCATATCTGTGGGAGTTCCTCGAGACAAGATGGGGCGAGCTCACCAGTGCAGGTGTTGAACCCGCCGTATTGGAGCGTTTGATCCGACGCAGAGCGTCTCTGCAAGTAGGACGACTGAATCCTGTGGTAGAAGGTGTAGAGGAAATAGAAGAAGTCAAGGCGAGCGAGTTCTATATCTACCCAAAGATATCGAAGGACTCTCGGCTCGGAGAAATACTACGACGTGTAGAAGATGGCACATTCCGAGTAGTATTGACACCACATTGCCATCTCCATGTTCAACCAAACCAGATACTACCTCGTGCGGAACACGTCCTGACGGTGAAAGTGGTTTCCGCAAAGGAGACCATTCGCGATGCATGCAAGAGGGCTGACGGGACAGACGGGGCACCATGGGGAGGGAGTGAGAAAGCAAGAACAGATAAACTACGCCGACGAATTCAGTCACCCGCGGGAGAAATGGGCAAGCTTGAGGGACGCTATTGGTTCATGCCCGGGTTCCTTGACATTCCTGACTCATACTGTGACTTGCTGCAACTGGAAAGTGTTCCGTATCAAGAGATTGTAGACACGGGGAGGTATGAACGAGTTGCATCGCTCGACGCTCCGTTCGCTGAGGCTCTCCAATCATGTTTTGCCCGATTCTACCTGAGCGTCGGCATTCCAAACCTGAACCCCGGAGATTTTGGGCACTTCATAGATGACGTGGACACTGCACAAACGTAAGAACAGCTTCGTGTTGACCACAATGATCCTATGACCGATGTTCTGAATCACAGTCAGCGTGCCTACTGCATGTCGCAAATTCACGGCAAGGATACAAAACCGGAAATCACTGTGCGTAGGATCGTTCATCGTTTGGGATGCAGATTTCGTCTGCACCGCCGCGAATTGCCCGGCTCTCCGGATATTGTACTGCCGCGTCACCGGAAGGTGATCTTTGTTCATGGTTGTTTCTGGCACATGCACCGTTGCAAGTACGGCCTGGTACGACCTTCAACCAATGCAGAGTTCTGGGAAAAGAAGCGTACGGGGAATGTTGACCGCGATCGCAGGAACATCAAAGCTCTCCGCGATATGGGTTGGAGAGTGCTCGTGGTCTGGGAGTGCTGGACGCGAGATATAATGAAACTGGAGTATCGCCTGCGAGAGTTCCTCGCGGATTGAGGGGTGGCCGCCAAGACCGCGTCGAAGCCGAGCTGTTCCTGGCTGATCTGCTTTTTCCGGCGGCAGGCTCGTAGCTCCTCGCCGACTGCCTCTTCAAGGTTCATAGAGCAACTCCCTTCGATACCGGTAGGGTACAGGGGAGCGGACGGCGTTTCTTCAGACTATAGTATGCAGGCCAAATTGATTATGGATGGAGTCGTCGCCTGTGGCTCGTCGCTCGTGTCTCGTATGAGGGAGGATGGTGGGCGCAGCCCACCCCATCGCTGTCGCCCTCTTCTCCGCGTTCTCCGTGTCTCGGTGGTGAGAAGAGCCTGGATTCCCGCGTGCGCGGGAATGACAAGGACGAATCCATGTCCATCCGCGTGAATCCGTGTCTGGGAGATTTGAATCTGCGGAAATCGGCGTAATGGGCGGATGGATGGCTCGTCATGCGGAATGCGGGGTGAGTTCTGCGCCGAATTCCTTCTCGCTCTTCGCGAGCTTCGTGGTTTCGAGCGTTTGAAGAACGGTGGACGGAGTCCACCCTACCGCCGTCGCCCTGTTCTCGGTGTCCTCTGT
>ENA-UPTA01005971-UPTA01005971.1-activated-sludge-metagenome-genome-assembly--contig:-NODE-5971-length-10937-cov-8.141334_pt1 | contig 10937 bp, 7 predicted proteins | sample MGYA00238184_ERZ773361 | MGnify/ENA primary metagenome ERZ773361 (study PRJEB29100, sample SAMN05720205) | activated sludge metagenome | isolation source: anaerobic digester from wastewater...
GCCCCCGCGCCTGCCGCCCCGGCTCCGGCTCCGGCCACCCTGGCGGCCGTTGTCGCGGCGCCGGCCCCCGCGCCCGCGAAGCCGGCTCCCGTCGCCCCGGCCACGCCCGTCATCTCCTTCCCCGCCGGCGCGAACGTCACCGTCGAGCCGATGTCGACGATGCGGAAGAAGATCGCGCAGCGGATGGTCGAGTCGAAGCAGACCTCCGCGCACGTCGCGACCGTCTTCGAGGTCGACTACACGAACATCGCCCGCCTGCGCGAGAGGGTGAAGGAGCGCTTCGCCGCCCAGTACGGGACGAAGCTCTCCTACATGCCGTTCATCTTCAAGGCCGTCATCGCCGGCCTGAAGGCCCGTCCCGCCGTGAACGCCTCGGTCTCCGGCGACGACGTCCTCTACCACCGCGACATCAACCTCGGCATGGCCGTCGCGCTCGACTGGGGCCTCATCGTCCCGGTCATCAAGAACGCCGACGACCTCTCGATCGTCGGGCTCGCCCGCGCCGCGAACGACCTCGCCAGCCGCGCCCGGACGAAGAAGCTCCTCCCCGACGAGGTCCAGGGCGGCACGTTCACGATCACGAACCCGGGCGTCTACGGCTCGCTCTTCGGCACGCCGATCATCAACCAGCCGCAGGTCGCGATCCTGAACATCGGGACGATCGAGAAGCGGGCGAAGGTCGTGGAGATGCCCGACGGCAGCGACGCCATCGCCGTCCGGACGATGGGATACCTCGCCCTTTCGTTCGACCACCGCCTCGTCGACGGCGCCGAGGCCGACGCATTCATGGGCGTCGTCAAGGCGAGCCTGGAGAGCGGGAGCTTCGGCGACCTGGAATAGAAGGGACACCACCACGAGCGGAGCGACGAACGGGGGGCCACGGCCCCCCGTTCGTCCTCGTGGAGCCGGGGCCGGCAGCGAGAAGGAGCGACGATGGCTTCTGCAGGATCGGAATACGACGACGTCCCATACCTCGCCCCGTCGTTCGCGAACACCTACCCCGACGCCCTCGGCGTGGCCGCGATCCTGCGCGGCCTCGACGCGCCTCCCCTTCACGGGGCGCGCGTCCTCGAGCTCGGCTGCGCACGGGGCGCGAACCTCGTGCCGATGGCCTGGTCGATGCCCGACTCCGAGTTCGTCGGCGTCGACCTCTCGCGCCGCCAGATCGAAGCCGCCCGCGAGCGGGCCGCGGCGGCCGGCACGGCCAACGTCACGTTCCACGCCATGGACCTGAGGGACGTCGACGACTCGTTCGGAGCCTTCGCCTTCGTCGTGGCGCACGGCCTCTTCTCCTGGGTCCCGAGGGAGGTTCAGGAATCCCTCCTCGAGGTCTGCGCGCGGCGCCTCTCCCCGAACGGGATCGTCTACCTCAGCTACAACACCCTCCCGGGCTGGAGCGCGGGGGTGATGTTCCGGGAGATGGTCCTCTACCGCGTCCGCGGGATCGCCGACCCCGCGGAGCGTCTCCGGGAGGCGAGGGCCTTCCTCCGATTCCTCGCCGGGGCGACGAGGCCGAAGGAGACCATCTGGGCGGCGCAGCTGGACGAGCACGCGTCGTACTTCGAGCAGGCGCACGACTGGTATCTCCTCCACGACGACCTCGAGGCCGAGAACAACCCCGTCTACTTCCACGAGATCGTCGAGCGGGCCGGGCGGCACGGGCTCCAGTACGTCACGGAAGAGCGTTCCCTCACCTCGGGCGAGGTCCTGGCTCCCGAGGCCCTCGCGCAGCTCGACCGCTTCGCGGCGAACCGGATTGAGCGCGAGCAGGTCGTCGACTTCGCCTGCAGCCGCCGTTTCCGCCGGAGCCTCTTCTGCCGCGCCGGACGGCCCCTCCCCACCGGCCCGGAGCCCGGCCGCCTCGCCGCCTGCCGTCTCCGGTCACGCGTGAAGCCGGTCGACCCGTCGGCCGACCCGCTCGCGCCGGGCTCGGAGAGCTTCCTCGGGCTCGACGGGCTGACGCTCGAGACCTCCGACGTCCGCCTGCGCACCCTCCTCCACGTCCTCTGGGGAGTCTGGCCGGGGACGCTCGAGCACGCCGCCGCGACTCACGTCCTCGCCGAAGCGACCCGCCGCTCCGGCGGCCCGACGCCCGAGCCGCCCGTCCTCGACCGCATGGTCCACCAGGCCATCCTCGGCCAGGTCGTCTCCGCCCACCTCCTCGACCCGCAGATCGCCGCGGCCCTGCCCGAGCGCCCGTCCGCCTCCCCGGTCGCCCGGTACGAGGCCGCGGCCGGCGAGCCGGTGACCCACCTTCTCAACGGCTCGGGCGACCTCGACCCGCTCGACCGCTTCGTCGTCCGGCTCCTCGACGGCACGCGGACCCGGGACGACGTCGTCGCCTCGATCCGCGAGGCGTTCGACGCCGGCCAGCTCGAGCCGACCCCGTCGGGGCGCGCCGCGGAGCCGGGCGAGGAGCCGAAGTCCGCCGCAGAGCTCGCGGACCTCTCCCTCTCCCACCTCCTCGCGGCCTGCTACATTCACCGCTGAATGCGCCGCCCCGTCGACGTCGTCTCCCTCCTGCCGCTCGGTCCCCGCCCCTACGACGACGTCGTCGCCCTCCAGAAGGAGGCGGAGGCGCGTGCGAAGGAGGGCGGACGGGAGACCCTCTTCCTTCTCGAGCACGAGGACGTCATCACCGCCGGCCGGAACGCCGGCACCGACGACCTGCACCTCCCGGCCGAGCAGCTCGCCCGGCTCGGCGTGGCGTTCCGGCGCTCCGACCGGGGCGGAAAGCTGACGTTCCACGGACCGGGCCAGCTCGTCGCCTATCCGATCCTCCGCCTCGAAGGGCCCGAGAGGGACGTCCGCCGGTTCGTGCGTAGCCTGGAGGAGGTCCTGATCCTCACGGCGGCCGCCTTCGGCGTCACCGCCGCGCGGAGCGACCTCCCCGCGCGCTGGTCCTCCGTCTGGGTCGGCAACGACAAGCTCGCCGCCATCGGCGTCCACCTCTCCGACTGGGTCACGACGCACGGCGTCGCCCTCAACGTCACGACCCGCCTCGACAGGTTCGAGCTCTTCGTCCCGTGCGGCATCCGGGACGGCGGCGTCACCTCCCTCGAGAGGGCACGCCCCGACCTTCCGCCCCCGCCCCTCGTGGACGTCGCGGCCCGCTTCGTCGAGAGCTTCGCGGAGGTCTTCGAGCGCGACGCGGTTCCCGTGTCGGCGGCCTCCTCTTCGGAGGAGCTCGCCCCCCCGACCGCCGCGGCCAGCCGCTCGACCGGCCCGGACCGATCGCCCTCGAACGGCGCCTGAAGCGGTTCAGGGACCCGAAGGACGGACGGCTCCCGCAGAGCGGGGCGTCTCGCCGCTCACGGAATCGGCGGCCAAGGGCGGCTCAGCGCGCCCGGACGGGGAGGGGGGGGTCTTTCTGCGCCTCGCGGCGCCGGCAGAGGCTCTCGACCATGTCGGTCACCTCGGCCCGCGGGAGGGCTTTCGGTCCGCTGCCGCCCGCGGTGGCGAGGACGTGGGCCTCCTCGAGGCACTCGTTCACGGAGCAGCCCTCACAAAGGAAGTACTCCGTCCCTTCGGGAAGCTCGGGTTCGGCTGCCGCGGCGAGGAGCTCGACGCCCCGCCCCGCGGGCGCCGTCCGCGTCACGAGCCGGGCCCCGACGAGCTCGTTCACGGCCCGGGAGACGGCGCTGCGCGCCCAGCCGCGAGCGGCGAGCGACTCGGACAGCTCGGCGAGGGTCGCGGGCGTGGCCGAACGCTGCAGGCCCCAGAGGACGGCGGTGCGGGTCGGAGTGAGCGTGAGACCGGCGAGGCGGAGGACTTCCCGCAGCCGGAGCAGCTCGATGCGCGTCAGCTCGGCTCCCCAGCGGGGACCGGCGTTCGCAGGAGTTCGCGTCCGGCGCGTCGGCACGCGCGAGGTGTAACATGGGAGGTTTGCCGCGGGCAAGCGGGCGCGGGACTCCGCGGGCAGATTCCGGAGACGGAAACGCCCTCCCCCCGGGCGGAGAGAGGGCGTCGGATGCGGCTTCCGGAGCCGTAAGTGTCGAGCCTACTTCTCGTCGACCGGGTACTTCGACGAGACGAGGTTCGGGTAGATTGCCTTCATGAAATCGTAGAGCTCCTGGGGCTTGACGCTGTCGGAGCGCTTCCAGCCGACGTCGCGGAAGCGGTACTCGCCGTTCTCCGTCTTCACGCCCCACTCGAAGCACTCGGTCTCCTCGTTCGGAGCCCCCTTCAGGCAGACGAGGAACTGCTCCTTGATCGACTTCGCCGGAAGGATGAGGTTCTTCTTCTCGTCCTTCGCGTCGAGCCAGGAGAGCTTCTCTTCCTTGAAGGAGAGCCTGCCGTTGTCCCAGCGGCCCTTGAAGAGGACGATCCCGTCGTTCCGGCGGACGAGGCCTTCCCAGGAGCGATCGGCCTGGGCGGCCAGGTCGACCGGCGGGGCGGCCGGGGCGACCGGCGGGGCCGCCGGGGCGACCGGCGCGACGGCGGCCGGCACCGGGGCCGCCGGGGAGGTGACGGGCGCGACGGCGGCCGGGGCGGCCATCGGGCGCTGCGCCGTCTTCATCATCGCCTCGATGATCGACTCGGGAAGGTTCGCCGCCTTGGAGAGGACGATGTCGTCGGCGGAGAGCTGGTAGATCACCGCCTCCGACTCGATCTTCCGCTTGATGAACTCCTCGGAGAGGTTCCCCTTCCAGAGCTTGATGATCTCCTCGAACGGCTTCGGAGCCGGCGGCGGGGGCGGGGCGGGGGCCACCTGGGCGATCTCGGCCGGCGGCGGGGGCGGGGCGTCCTGGGAGAGGGCGGCGCCGGGGATCGTCAGCGTCGTCGCGACGACGAACGCGCCCAACGCGCCGGAGAGCTTCATCAGGGACATCTGTGCGTACCTCCTCTGCTCGACCGGGAGCCGGGGTCGACCGCGCGGGCGAAACGCTCCCGATCCTCGCTGAGCGTCCATTCTCGCTCACGAACCGGTCGGGCGCACGACCCCCGTGCGGGGGCGGTCCCCTGGCACGCGTTTTCGATACGATCCCTCCGATGGCCCTCCGCCCCGCAGCTTCGGCACGACCGCTCGCCGCGCTGGCGCTCGCGGTGTCTCTCCTGCCGTTCACGCTCCCGGCAGGGCCTGCGGCGCCCTGCCCCGCCTCCGTGCCGTCGCCCGCGTCGGGCTGCTGCCCCTCGAGCGCCCCGCCCGCCTGCCCGGCCTGTCCCACCGAGGGTCGCCCTTCGGCGCCGACGGCGCCGAAGAGGGCGGCCGCCTGCTGCTCCCCCGCGGCGGTCCTCCCCCGCGCCTCGAGGCTGATCGAGGCGGAGGCCCCGTCGGCGCGGGCCGACGGCCTCGTCCGGGTCCGATCCTCCCGCTCCACGGCGCGCGCGGAGGCCGACGCCCGGCGGTCGTCCGTCGTCGCCGCGTCCCCTCCCCCTCGTCTCCTCGCCTGCACGTTCCGGAACTGACCGGTCCCGCGGGAGGCACCACGTCTTCCGCGCCGCGAGAGCGGATCGCCTCCGCCCGCCGACCGACGGAAGGGGCGCGGCCCGAAGCCGCGCCCCACGAGAAACGAAGAAACAAGAAGGAGAACCTCATGCGTCAGATCGCTTCCCTCGCCCTCGCCCTCGCCCTCGTCGCCGCCCCGGCCGCGCTCGCCGGCCCGGAATGCGCCGGCCATGCCAAGGCCGCCTCCTGCTGCGCGAAGAAGGACGGCGCCGACGCCGGCAAGAAGTGCGACCCCGCGAGCTGCAAGAAGGACGCCGCGAAGTGCACCCACGCCGACAAGGCCAAGTGCGCCGAGGCGTGCGCGAAGAAGGCCGAGGCGCCGAAGCCCGCGAAGAGCTGAGCGCCGACGCTCGAATCCCCGAGGGGGCCCGGACGCCGACGGCGTCCGGGCCCCTTTTCCGTTTCGGGCCGTACGGCGGGGGCCGCGCGCGGCGCGGCCCCGTGAGAAGATGGCCGGCCGGAGGGTTGAGGAGGAGCGGTGCCTGGGAGCCGGTCCGGACGCGGAGCCCGATTCGCGGGCGCCCTCGCGTTGATCGCGTCGCTCGCCCTCCCCGTCTCCGCCCAGCTCCCGTTCGAGGTGATCGGCCTCGGCGACGGGCTCCCGCAGTCGCAGCTCCCGACGATGGCGCAGGATCGGGACGGGTTCCTCTGGATCGGGACGCTCGGAGGCCTCGCGCGGTTCGACGGGAACGCGATCGAGACCTTCTCCACGAAGGACGGCCTTCCCTCGAACTACGTCGAGGAGCTCCTCCTGGACGACGAGGGAACTCTCTGGATCGGCACCGTCGCGGGCGTCGCACGGTGGCGCGGGCGACGGCTGGAGCCGTTCCCGGCCGCCGGCGCCGCGCGGTGCCGCGCGATCGCGCGCGACTCCGAAGGACGGATCTGGCTCGGGACGGAAGAAGGGGTCCTGCGCTGCGAGAAGCACGCCTGCGCCACCGTCTTCGGCGGGCCGGAGCGCCCGGTGACGACATTCGACGTCCTCCCGACGGCGCGCGGGACGTACGCGGCGACGAGCCGCGGGCTCTACCGGATCGAGGGCGGGGCGGCGGAGCTCGAGGCCGGTCCGCCCGCGCTCGGCGACGGCGGTCGCGCCCTGGCGGAGACACCGGAGGGGCTCTGGCTCGGGACCGCGACTCGCGGCCTCTGGCTGCGGTCCGGCGCGGAGTGGAAGCCGGTCCCGCTGATGCCGCGCGGCGGACGGGCCGTCTTCCGGATCACGATCGGTCCTTCGGGTACGTTCTACGTCGCGACGAACGACTCCGGGCTCTTCCTCCGCCGTCCTGGGACGGTCGCGTTCGAGCGCTGGAGCACCGAGAACGGGCTCCCTTCGAACGTCGTCAACTTCGCGTTCGAGGACCGCGAGGAGAACGTCTGGGTCGGGACCGACGTCGGAGGCCTCGCCCGCTTCCGCGGGCAGCTCGTCCGGAACCTCGGGGCGAAGGAGGGGCTGCCGTCCTCGTGCGTCTTCTCGATGAGCGAGACGCCGGACGGAGACCTCTGGCTCGGGACGATGCGTGGAGCGGCTCGCCTCCTGCGCGGCGCGGAACCGCGCGTCGTCGAGGTCGTGGGCGAGGCGCAGGGGCTCGCGAACGAGCTCGTCTTCCGCGCCGAGCGCGACCCCGACGGGAGCCTCTGGGTCTGGTCGGAAGGGGGCCTGCAGCGCCGGCGGCCGGGCGAGGAGCGGCTCGGGCCGGTCGACGAATACGGCTCGGCGATCAGCGCCGACGTCTGGGGGTTCGCCTTCGACGGCGACGCGCGCCTCTGGGTCGGCAGCCGCCGCGCCGAGGGCGGGCTCGCCGTGCGTCGCGCGGACGGGACGTGGCGCGTCTTCGACCGCCTCCCGGACGGCTCGCGGATCGACGTGGCGCACGCCCTGGCGCGGCGCCGCGCGGGGGGCGTCTGGGCGGCGTTCGGCGCACGCCTCGCCGCGTGCGACGGCGAGACTGTCGTCCCGCTCCCCGACCCGCCCGCGGCGATGAGCAGCCCCTACGTGAACAAGCTCTTCGAGGACGGCAAGGGGCGCCTCTGGGCCGCGAGCGGGAGCGGCCTGGCCCGGCTCGAGACGGACGGGACGTGGACGCTCCTGACGGACCGCCTCGGCAGCCCGTACGTCTACTTCGTCGGCGAGGACCGGACGGGGACGATCTGGGTCGGGACGACGCGGGGCGTCTACAGGCTCGGCGCGGGCGACGCCGTGACGCCGTTCACGCCCGATGACGGCCTCGCCGGGTGGGAGACGAACATCAACGCGTTCCACACCGACCGCGACGGCGTCGTCTGGATCGGGACGGTCGACGGCCTCTCGCGGTACGACCCGGCCTCGCACCGCCCGAACGCGCACCCGCCGCGCGTCGTCGTCGAGTCGGTCCGCCTCCCGGGGCGGGAGGTCTCGTTCCCCACCCGCCTCGAGCTCTCCTGGTCGGAGCGGTCGGCGGCGTTCCGCGTGGCGGTCCTCTCGTACCGCGCCCGGGGACGGACGGCCTACCGCGCCCGCCTGGAGGGGCTCGAGGAGGGCTGGCTCCCGCCGCGACGCGAGTCCGAGCTTCGCTACACGAACCTCCCCGCCGGCGACCTGACGCTCCACGTCCAGGGGATCAACGAGTCGGGGCTCTGGGGCGAGGTCGTGAAGATCCCGATCCGAGTCCACCCGCCGTTCTGGATGGCGGCGTGGTTCCGCGCCGCCGTCCTCCTCGCGCTCGTCGCCGCGGTGGCCGCCACGTTCCGCTGGAGGACGCTCGTCCTCCGCCGGAGGAATCGGGAGCTCGAGCGGGTCGTCGCGGAGCGGACGACCGACCTCGCCAACGCGAACGACCACCTTCGGCACGCCCAGGGCGAGATCGCGCGGCTCCTCGAGGCGAGCCCGGCCCCGTCCGAGAACGTGGCGAGCTGGTCCCAGGCGCTCGCCGCCGACGTCGCGAGCGCGATCGGCGCGGAGCGGATCGGCATCTGGGAAGTCCGCGACGACGTCGTCGTCCCCCTCTCCGACGCCGGCCTCGCTCCGCCACGCATCGACGACCTCCGCGGCTCGACCCCGGGCAGCCCGCGCCCGCTCCCGTCGGAGGAGGGAGCGGCCGTCGTGCCGGTCTCCGGAATGAGCTCCGAGCTCCGCGGCGCCCTTCGCGTCCTGGGTCCGGCGGTCGTCTGGGGAGAGACCGAGCGGCGGCTCGTGGGCGGGTTCGCGCACCAGCTCGGCGCCGCGCTCGACATGGCCCACATGCGCCGCCAGCTCTCGACGCTGCGCGAGAAGCGGGAGGCGACGCTCCGCGAGATGCACGAGCAGGGGATCGCCACGCTCCAGATCTGCCCGCTCTGCGGGCGCTGCTACGACCAGGCGGCCGAGGAATGCGTGGTCGACGGCTCCCCGCTCGACACGCCGCGACCGCTCCCCTTCGAGCTGCTCGGCCGCTACCGGTTCGAGCGCATCCTCGGGCAGGGGGGGATGGCGACGGTCTTCTCCGCCCGCGACACGCGCCTCGCGCGCGACGTCGCGATCAAGCTGATCCGGCCGGAGCACTTCGGAGATTCCGAGCTCAAGGCCCGTTTCGAGCACGAAGCGCGAACGATCGCCCGGATCTCGCATCCCGGCGTCATCGGCCTCTTCGACTCCGGCGAGCTCCCCGACGGCACCGCGTTCCTCGTGATGGAGATGCTCCGCGGGCACGACCTGGCGCACGTCCTCCTCGAGTGCGGGACCGGGACTCCGCGGCAGGTCGCCCAGCTCGCGCGCGAGGCGGGCGCGGCGCTCGCCGCCGCCCACGCGGCGGGCGTCGTCCACCGCGACATCAAGCCGGGGAACCTCTTCCTCGCCGACGACCCGGCGGGCTTCCGCGTGAAGGTGCTCGACTTCGGCCTCGCCAAGGAGATGGCCCACGAGCATGGTCTGACGCGCACGGGAATGGTCGTCGGGACGCCGGAGTACATGTCCCCCGAGCAGGTGCACGGCTGGAACGTCGACGCGCGCACCGACGTCTACTCCCTCGGCGCCGTCTGCTACGAGGCGCTCCTCGGCCGCCGGGCGATCCGGGGCGAGGACCTCGGGCGGATCATGGCGAACGTCATCGACGAGGTCCCGCCCCCCGCCTCGTCGGTCCTCCCCGGAGTCCCGGAGGCGGCCTCCGTCGCCCTCGCGGCGGCCCTCGCGAAGGACGTCTTCGAGAGGCCGTCCGACGTCGCCGCCTGGTCGGAGACCCTCGCCGCCTCGCTCGAGACGATGCCGGACGGCCTCGCCTCGGGCTGGACGAGAATCGACTGAAACGCGCGGCGCGGCCGCGCCCCGGAGGATCGGCATGAGACGAGACCGCCTGCTCCCCGTCGCCGCGCTCGCCCTCGCGGCGATCGTCCCCGTCCTCCCGGCCACGGCGCAGGAGGAGAACCGCGCGACGGACGCGCAGCGGCTCCGCCGCTACAAGGGCGCGATCGCGAAGTACGAGAGGGCGCTGAAGCTCCTCGAGAAGAACGACCGCGAGCGGGCGCTCGACGCCCTCGCCGTCAGCATCGAGGAGATGCCCGACTTCCCGGACTCGCATCTCCTCCGGGCGCGGCTCCTCTACGGCGAGAAGGAGTACTCCCGCGCGCTCGAGGAGGTCGTCGCCGCCCGGGCCGCGTACGAGAAGACCGCCGACCTGCGCGCGGGGATGCAGGCCGACCGCCGGAAGGCGCTGACGGAGAGGTTGCGCGCGAAGGACGCCGCGATCTCGGAGCAGTCCGGACGCCTCGCGAAGGCTCCGGCCGACCAGCGGGCACAGATCGAGAGGCTCGTCGCCCGGCTCCAGGGCGAGCGGTTCGACATCGAGCGCGAGCTCCACGAGCACAGACCCGACCCGCAGGGCGTGCCGGCCCGCTACAGCAGCCTCCACGGGAACGTCCTCCTCCGGCTCGGCCGGGACGCCGAGGCGATCGCGCAGTACGAGGAGGCGCTGAAGGCCGACCCGGCGTGGGGCGAGGCGGCGAACAACCTCGCGAGCCTCTACCACATGGCCGGGAAGCACGAGAGGGCGCTCGAGATCGTCACCCAGGCCGAGAAGCTGGGTGCGCCGCTCCACCCCGAGCTGAAGAAGTCGATCGAAGCGGCCCTCGCCCGCCGTCCGTAGGCCGGAGGCGGGCCGGGACCCGGGCCGGCTCCTCCGGTTCCCCCGACCCTCAATCGGGCATATGCTTACAGGCCGCAGGTTGGGACGGCCCGCCGGCCGGACCCCGCCCGAATCGAGGAGGTAACGATGGGCACCAGAGGACGCGAGATCGTCGGCATCGACGTCGAGAAGGTCATCGAGATGCTGAACGCGGCCTACGCGAGCGAGTGGCTCGCGTACTACCAGTACTGGCTCGGCGCGAAGCTGATCAAGGGACCGATGAAGGACGCCGTCGCCGCGGAGCTGAACCTGCACGCCACCGAGGAGCTGAACCACGCCGTCATGGTCGCGGGCCGGATCCTCCAGCTCGGCGGGACGCCGCTCCTCGACCCGCACGAGTGGTTCGACAAGAGCCC
>ENA-UPTA01005975-UPTA01005975.1-activated-sludge-metagenome-genome-assembly--contig:-NODE-5975-length-10926-cov-10.851532_pt1 | contig 10926 bp, 12 predicted proteins | sample MGYA00238184_ERZ773361 | MGnify/ENA primary metagenome ERZ773361 (study PRJEB29100, sample SAMN05720205) | activated sludge metagenome | isolation source: anaerobic digester from wastewater...
TTATGGGCAAGTTTAAGAAACGACACAACGGAATGACACAGACAAGAGAACCACCAAATTTTGACATTTACTGACAAATGTTAATATTTACAAGATTTATAAAAAGTGGAGACCAGCGACCACTTGAAAAACGGGGCGAAACCGAAAAGCCAAACGAGTAGGAAAACAAAATAGAGTTAAGATGAAAAAATATTTAATGTTACTTTTATTTGCACTAATCACTACTGTGTCATTCGGACAAAGTAATTATCAAGATGTAGTTTACCTGAAAAATGGAAGTATTATTCGGGGCGTAATAATTGAACAAGTCCCAAATAAATCAATTAAGATTGAGACAGCAGATAGAAGTGTTTTTGTGTATCAAATGGATGAAATCGAAAAATTGACAAAAGAACCGCTTCAAGGAAAAAGCAGTGGCTCATTTAGTAATTCAGGGTTACAATCGGGTTATAAAGGAATAGTTGAATTGGGCTACCAAATAGGTACCGGTGATTATGGGATGGACAGACTGAAACTAAACATAATAAATGGTTATCAAATAAATCCACACTTTTCATTAGGATTTGGAACAGGTTTGCGATATTACTTTGATGCAGAAGCAGCATTGATTCCAGTTTTTGCAGATTTTAGAGCAAACTTTATGAATAACAAAATTTCACCATATTTATCATTAGGAGTAGGTTATTCATTTGATGCAACAAATGATTTTGAAGGAGTTGGTTTTCTACTCAATCCTACTGTAGGTGTTAGTTTTAAGGTTTCAGACAAATCTGCAATGAATGTAGGTCTTGGTTATGAAATGCAGAAAATGGACTTTTACTACGGTGGATATTATGGTTATTATACAAGTTCTGAAAATTCAGGAGCAATAAGCATTAATGTAGGTATATCATTCTAATTGACAAGGAAAACCAGCCCATAACACGCAATATAGCAAATGGCGGGCAATTCGGCAATCAAATCTATGTAGCCCGCATTAAGTTTTGTAACGGGGGACAAAGATGTCGCACGCAAACCGCCACTTGCCATATTGCCATCCGTTATGGGCAAGTTAATTGACCGAACCGAACAAAAATTAATCTTACAAATTAAAAGATAAGAAAATGAAAAAAAACACTTTAGTCATCTCATTAACATTAGTATTAGTATTGTTGCTTACTAGTTGTGCAACAACTTATTACTACTCAGAATCATCAGTTAATTCCAAAAGGACTCGATATCAAATTTCTGTAAATTCATTTGGAAACTATAATTTACAAGGAAAGACGTTTTACATTGAATCAGGGGATAATAACATTCCAAGCAATGATGTTGAATTCCGGGAATATGCAAATTATGTAGCGAAAGCTTTGAAATCTGATGGTGCAAAGGAAATAAATGATAAGAAAAAAGCAGATATGTGCATTCTTGTAACTTATGGAATTTCAGATGAATCATATATTGAAACTGTACCGTTTCCAATATGGGGACAAACAGGCATTTCGTCTATTAATACAACAAGTAATACTTCAGGTTCTGCTTATGGGTCTGCATCAAGAATTGGTAATTCAGTGTATGGTTCAGTACAAGGAAACTCTTCAACGAACACTACAACTAGAGTAAATCCGTCTTACGGTATAACAGGTTATTCAAGTGTAGATAGAAAAGTCACTGTATTTCGTCGAGTTCTAAATATTTACGCTTATGATAACACACAGACTAATGAAGCCACAATGCTCTGGAAAACAAATATAATTAGCGATGGTCGTTCTAGTGATTTAAGAAATGTATTGCCAGCGATGGCTTTTTGTGGTGTTGGATATCTTGGTAAATCAAGTGGAGAAACAAAAAACTATTACGTATTTGAAGACCAAGAGAACTTTCTTAGCTGGAAGGAAGGCACACTACCAGACCCCAATGTTGTTTCATATCCGAAATTCAATTCCTCAAATGCAAATCCGAACAATATAGTTATTACAAAAATTTACAGAACAAAGAATGAAACAATAATCGAGTTTGTTGCCTATAATTCAGGTTATGGATGGTTTAGAATATCTCCAAATACCTACATAGAGTTTGAAAAACAGCAGTATAAAGTCCGAACAGCAGAGAATATTGTACTGGGCGAAAAGAACGACATAACAAAATACAGTGCTTGGGAGTTTAGATTAATTTTTCCTGCTATTCCTTCAAATGCTGATTATATCAATATATCGGAAGGTGAGCCTTCGGGTTGGAAATGGAATGGAGTTTATGTCAAAAAAGAGTAAATATAAAACCAGCCCATAACATTTTGTATAAGTAATGGCAGGGAAAGTGCTAAATATCAAGGTTTGTAGCCCGCTCAAACTGCATAGCGGTTTGACAGGAAACTACCACGCAATCTGCCACTACTCATACAATTTTCCGTTATGGGCAAGTTGAGAAAAAAAATATTGGACAGACACAAGAGCCGCCAAAGAAATACTTTGATAATTATTAACGTTTGTTCGTGACTGACAAAATACAAAATGGAGACCAGAAACCATTAAAAACGGGGCGACACCGAAAAGCCTTATGAGTAGGAATTAAATCAAAATATTATGAAACTAAAAACATCTGCAATTATTCTTATTGTTGCTTCAGGATTAGTCATCTTATTCAATTTTATTGACTTTCGAATGTTTGAGTATAATCCTTTAAACGCAATTATAAATCTTTTTCTTCCAATTTCTCTTTTAATTTTAGGAATTTCATTAATAAGTAATAAGCCAGCTAATTATAATGTTACAACAGACAACCAGAATATTGCATCTGTAGGTGACAATCAAATTATTTCGATTGGTGATTGGTTAATTATTTTTCTAATAACAATAATACCTTTAGTTGGTCTAATTTTTATAATTATATGGGCTAATGATGACAAGAATAAAATACGAAAAAATTATGCTATTGCAACACTCATTTGGTGGGGCATAACAATTCTATTTACAATATTTCTTTTTTCGACTGTTTTGTCATCTTTTTTTAGAGAACTACTTTCATAATTAACCTGCCCATAACAAGGGGTGTAGCCAATGTGGGTTGACATAGGAACTTCGAAGCGATTTCGCCCGCTCGGGCGTTTTCGTCGGGGGACGAAAACGTTACACGCTCTCCCACACTTGCCACACCCCCAGCCGTTACCAACAAGCTTAGAAGAAAAGACAACACGACAATGAAACAAAATAGTAACCATAAAACAACAAAAAAATGAAAAGAAAATTTTTAACAATTATTGTGTTCAACCTAATGATTATTACTTGGGGTTTTACTCAAAATGAACAATTTCAAATTATTGAAAATTTGAAAGACAAGAATACTATTTCATTAATTGAAGTGTATAAGATTAATAAGATTGTAGTAGATGCATCAAAATTTGAATTAGTAGAAGCAGAGAATCCTTTATACACAAAAAAACAAGCAGAAATAGATTCTTTAAAACAATTTAATTCTGAACTAACACAAAAGGTTAGTATATCTGAACAGGAAAACACTTATCTCCAAAATGCGGTCGCTAAAATGAATTCTTATTTGAATAATGGTAATCCTGAAACTTCTAAATATGGTATATTGGAAGATACACAAAAAGAACTAGACAAAACAAGTCATAAGATTGATTTCTATAGAAGTAAAAAAGATTTTTATGCTGCTTGTGATGGTAGATTAATGGATGCTATGAATGGCAAAAATTATTATAAAATTGAAAAGTATATACAAAAAACAATTAGTGAAGTTAATGAACTTATTAAAGCAGGTAATTCAATCAAAAATAAACTAAACTATAATGCAGTTCTTATTGCTAAACTTGAAAAGGAGTTAATTACTCTCCCTAAAACAGCTAAAATCAACAAAGCAACCAATACAGTTAAAAGAGAAATCTTGCTTGTTGATACTGTAAATATTAATGAAAATATATCAGGTCGTTTCATAAAAAAAGATGGCCCAGTAGATGAGAATGGACAATCTCGCTATGCGATTATGTTAAAGAATTATCAGCATTTTGTCAAAAATGAATTAATATTAAAAGATTCTGTCGAAGTTTTTACAAAAGCCACTCGTGATTTATTCAAAGGAGTTGGAGGGAATACTAGTTATTTAATTGAGAATGTAAAAACCAATGAACTATATTACACAACTGGGGACATTCTAAATAATATTGCAATTAATTCTCAACTTGCTGAGATATACGAAAACATAGATGCTTTAAAGATTCAAAAAACAGTAAAAGATGACAAAATCATTCTTACATATAATGGCTACACTTGTGTATTGACACCAGATTTGTACGATAGATTATCAAAAAAAGATGCTTCCGTAATCGAAGCAATGCATAAATCAGTTGCAAAGCGCAAAATTTTAATGGAAAATGCAACAAAATCTGCCGACTTGCTTAGAAAATATATTAGCGCATATAAAGCTAGAACAATAACAACTGAAGGTCTAAATGAATGGAAAAAAGAAACAAAAAACTGTGACCAGATTCTTTCCCAAATGCAATCTTTACCATTTGCTAACACTTATTATTATAGCGAACAATTTGATAGAGAAGAAACTAAACTACATATAGCTATTATGGATTATGTAAGCTATAGCAAGGAAAAACTAGGTTTGTAGTAGTGAAAACAGAAGTTATAAATATAAAAGAGCTATACGAATCTCAGGTTCTGGAATTATGGTATAAATATGAAAACCTTCCTGTTTTAACACAGGAAGGTTTTGAATATCGCAAATTCCCGCTTTTGCCTTTAACTTTGACAAAAGGCGGTATTTTGTTTGTTGGTATAAATCCATCTTACTCCCAACAAAATAACTGCTTACCTACAGAAAAGGTTTCTTTCTATTCAAATCCAACATCAAATCTAAAGGATATACAATACTTTGAAAGATTTAAAGAAATCTCAAATTACTGCAATAACTACGAATGGAATCATTTAGATTTATTATTTATTCGGGAAACAAACCAAAATATAATAAAAGATTTGTTGTATGATAAACAAGGTATTGAATTTATAAGCGAACAATTAAGAATCTCGTTTGAGATAATTAATTGTGTTCAACCTCAAATAATTGTCGTTTCAAATGCATTAGTTGCTGAATTCTTTGGAAAAAAGAAGAGAGAACACGAAAATAAATTTAAAAAAATTTGGCTAGGTTACGACCTCGATTTCGATAAAGATTTCGATAAAACTATTGGCACATATAAAATTCCAGTAGGAAATAAAGAAACACCAATCATTTTTTCAAGTATGCTTTCAGGTCAAAGAGCTTTAGATATTGGTTCTTTTGAACGTTTAAAATGGCAAATTAAGAAAATATTAACGACAAATGAATAAAAAGCCTGTTGGTAACAGGTGGTTTAGCCTACTGGGGCTGATGATGCAGATACGAAAGTTTTTAGTATTTTAGTATGGTTTTAGCGTGGGATGACGCCGCTGGCCACTAACTCCCCAGCAGCCCAAACCACCGACCGTTAGGCGTAAAATTTATGATGAACACACTAAAACCTTACGATATGAATATAATTATTGGCGCAGACGAACTCATTCTATGGTTGAGGAAGAATAATAAAGCAATTGGAGTAAAAAACATAGATTTAGGAAAAAGAATACTAAAACTAATAGTTGACGACCTCAAACAAGCAAGGGTTGAAGCTAGAAAAGAATCCTATTGGGACATCAGAGAGGACTCAAAGAATATCGAGGAAGATAAATTACCAAAAAACTCAGAGCAATATTCTGTTAATATAAATATATTGCCCGAAATATATAATCATCTAAATAATTGGTAACATTAAATTTAAATGAATATGAGAAATTTGACTTTTTTAATCATCTGCACATTTGTACTGATAGGCTGTTCACCAAAAAATGAAAAAATCATTAAAGAATTTGTTAATGCTTATAACAATTCTGACGAAGAAAAACTAAAATCACTTTTATCTGAAAATATTGTTATAACATATGAATCGGGTGAAAACAGACTAAACTATAATGACTTCATCAATGAATTTAAAACATATAGTGCCCTTCAAACTGAAATAGCAATTAATGAACTAATTGTAAATGAAAACAAAACTACAACGACAGAAGTACTTTCAAATTATACTACTAGAGAATTAAATATTCCTCCTGCTGTCTTTAAAAAAGAATACACAATTAGCGATGGTAAAATATTGAAAATTCATTATATATCTTGGAATCAATCTGATGAATACCAACGAAAAAGTAACAATTTTTTCAAGTGGATTGGAAAAAACTATCCTGTTGAATACAATAAATTAACAAGTCAAATAAAGTCAAAAATCCCATTTGGAAATGAACTAAGAAAACTCGTTGATATTTACAAAAAAGAAGCTTTATATTCAAAGGAAGAGGAAGATTTATTGACATCTATAAGTGCAATATGGAAAGAAACAAGATTTGGAAAAAGTCATATGATTGACTTTAGAGGTCCACAAAGACTATTTGAATATAATACTGATAAACCTTATGATGTTAAAATTGAAAAAATTGATTTAAAAAATGAATCAGTTAAATTTTCAATTTCAGAACCTGACTACAATGAGCCTAAGGAGACCATTAAAATTGTAATTACATTAGTTAAAATATGGGAAAGCAATCATAAGAGTTTTGTTTTAAAAGTCTTCGAAGAAACTTATGTAACAGCAAATGGAGTTTTTTACAAAACAGCAGATTCTCGCCCTTCATTATTTGAATTCTTTAGTGAATTATAAAATTCTACGCCTAACACATGCTAAAAATTATTGGGGTTGACGATGAAATGGAAACTTCCTTGCTCGCAGGGAAGTTCCTTAACGCTGGATACAGATGCAACCACGAACTCCCCAACACTTTTTAGCATGGAAACGTTGGCAGTAATTTTAAAAACGATTCTTAATAAGTAAAATATATTTGTTATGACAGAAGAGTTTAAATTAAATTATATTTTAAAGAATATTCAAGAAAATAGCACTAACGAAAATATTGAATTTGTTGTTCCCAAAATGATTGCAAAACATATTGTAGCATATCAAAGTATAAGGGAAGATTTATTGTTCTGTAGAACTGTAATAGAAAAACTAACAAACAATGATTATGATAAGGCACTCAAAACTAGCCTTTACTATTCATTTATTGCAATTTACGGCAAATGTTTTACAGAGGCTAACAAATCAAAATATCCGCGATTAAATGTATCAGATTTTGGAACTTTAATTAATAAATATGATAAATTGCATAATGAATTAATGAATATGAGGCATAACTATATTGCCCATAGAGGATTAACTGATGATGATTTTGGTGTAGGAGTTTTTTGTTTAAATAAAAAAACTCTTTCACAACGTATCTATGTAAACCAAATCAAAAGAATATCATTTGATAAAGACAATATAGATTTATTAAAAGAGTTAATTGACACATTAATACAAATAACTGAAAGTAAATATCTGAAGGCGTCATTAAAAGTAAAAAAATATATGCTAGGTCTTAATCCAGAAAAACTTAATCAATGTTTACTTACTCTACCATAGTATTAACTAAAAAATTACTGTTATGAACTACTTAACTTCGGATAAAATTAAAAGTCAAGAATTCATTTCTCTTTTTGGCAGGCTTATAGAGATGACAGAAATTGACGAATCATATGGAAGAAAAAACTCATACATTCAATACATTAGTGGTATTAATAGTTTTGATGAGTTTATGGAGGGTTTAAAGTTTTCAAATACAAATTTACAACATCATATTTTAGTATTTGAGCAAGGTATAGGCTTTATGTTAGCAGGAAAGGAAAATAATTTGTTTTTCAACATTTTAAAAACTGATATTGAGAGTATTATTGTGTATCACGAACAGCAAATTGAAATCGCTGATGTTAATCAATTGCTGAATATAATGAAAACAGGAGCCGTAGGACAAAGTGGTATGGCAAGTGTTCTTATCACAAAAGCAGCTGGTCATATAGGGGATGCTATTTTAAAAAAGTTTAAACCCGTTAAATCAAAGATAATTAAAGGCAGTGTATATGAATTAAGAACAAAATTAATTAATGATGAAAAATACACTATAAAATTTAGTTGTAGAGATGAAAACAAATATGATGTAAATCAATTGCTAGACAAGCATTTAGGATTTGGGCTAACTAAAAATGACCCTAAAACGAATTGTTATATTGCTACTGTGTGTTATGAAAATCCATTTTCATTAGAAGTATTAGCTTTTAAAAAATTCAGAGATGAAAAGCTTTCAAACTTAGCATTAGGTCGGTTCTTGATTAAGACTTACTATAAATATTCGCCTAAAATTTCAAGAATTCTTTACGACAAATCTATAACTAACAAACTAATTAAGTTAATTATTCTAAATCCAATTTATAGATTAATTAAGTAGTATCAATCAATAAAACAATTTAACGAAATGAATACAAGGAAATATTTGTGGTTAATATTTGGCATCATTGGTGCTCTAATTAACTTGACAAACGCAGATTCAAGTTACAAAGATAGCCAACCTCTGGGTATGGCGTTATCTGGATTCTTTTTAGGTGCAATATTGGGGTTTATTTTAAGTTTAATAATTGATTCTATTGGCAATTCAAAAAAAATCAACGAAAGCGTCTCTCTGTATAAAGAGAAGAAGATATTTAAAGAAAATCATATCAAATCTATGTCAGAATACAATGAAGCAAAAGAATCTTTTCAATATTTATCAAATGAAACCTTATTGTCGAAGTATGATAATTATATGAAAGAAAATACAAATGATATGACTAGATTAGCACTAGAAGAGGAACTAGTGAAACGAAAACTAATTGCATATTCACCTATGCACGAAAAAATGGAGAACATAAAGAAAAATATAAAGAATTAAAAACTACTGCCAACAGGTGGTTTAGCCTACTGGGGCTGATGATGCAGATACGAAAGTTTTTAGTAATTTAGTATGTTTTTAACGTGGGATGACGCCGCTGGCTCTTAACTCCCCAGCAGCCCAAACCACCGACCGTTATGCCCAATTTTAGATTGATGAAACAGACGCCTTTCGATTAATAACATAAAAAACTTTCAGTTATGGAATTTAAAGACCAAATAAAACAATTAGGAGAAAAGGTTTTAAAACTAAGAGACCAAATCCTAACAGAAGAAGCAACAAAAAGTGCATTCGTTCTCCCCTTCATTCAAGCTCTTGGATACGACGTTTTTAATCCAATGGAGGTTGTACCCGAATTTGTAACTGACTATGGCGCTAAAAACGTTGAAAAAGTTGATTATGCAATTTTAAAGGAAAACCAACCTGTGCTAGTAATTGAGTGCAAAAATCATTCTGAAAACTTAGAAAAGCATTATACTCAATTACACAAGTATTTCCACTTAACTAAAGCAAGATTTGCATTGTTAACAAATGGTGTTCAGTATCTATTTTACACAGACCTAGATTCTGCCAACAAAATGGATGAGAAACCTTTCTTTAGTTTTGACATCACGAAAATAAAAGACCAACAAATTAAAGAACTTATCAAGTTTCATAAGAATGGTTTTGATATTGGAGCAATCTTGAACACTGCAAGCGAATTAAAATATTCAAACGCAATAAAAACAATTTTAAACTCTGAACTTGCAAACCCATCTCCAGAATTTGTGAAGTTTTTCGTGAGCAGAGTTTATGACGGAAAGGCAACAGAAAAAGTAATGATTCAGTTTACTGAAATTGTTAAGAAAACGGTTGAGCAAACATTCAACGACATCGTAAGCGACAGGCTTATGAATGCAATTAATCAAACAAAACCGACTGAAGATATTTCGAAAGCAAAAGAAAATGAAGAAGAATCTGACGAAAACAAATTAATTACAACAGAAGAGGAAATCAATAGTTTTTACATTGTTAAAAGTATTCTTAGAACTAAAATTGATTCTACTCGAATATTCTTTAGGGATTCGCAAACATATTTTAGCGTAATATTGGACGATAATAATCGCAAACCAGTGTGTAGATTATGGCTAAATGGTCAATCGAAAAAATACATTGTATTATTCGATAAAGAGAAAAAAGAGACAAAACACGAATTGCAATCGCTCGATGATATCTTCAACTTTACGAATGAATTATTATCGACAGTTGAATTTTATAATAACGAAAAATAAAAAACTGGGCATAACAAGCAGTTGCTTTCACTGGGGCTGATGATACAGATTCGAGTATTTTTAGTTTTTAAGTTTCTGTATAGCGTGTGATAACGCCGCTGGCGGTTAACTCCCCAGCGTAAGCAACTGCCGACCGTTGTGTGCTAGTTTCAAAACAAAACCATCGATATTGAACAATAACTTAAATGAAATGAAAAAGACAATGAAAATTAATTTTTCCAAGACAGTTTTATCAATCTTAGCAATTACTGTTATTATGCTTGCTGGATGCGGCAAGAAAGAAACAAAAAAAGAAAAAATTGGTTTTAAAATATTGATTGAATCCAATGTTGATGGGATAAAATTAATAGCCAAAGAAGGCTGTGCTTTTACTGAATTGTATTTCACTTTAGCCCAAGACAAAGTTGAAAAGTTCAATCAACACGGAATGGTTATAGAAGAAAATTCAGAAATTAAGAGTGAGGAAAACATTTCAAATTTCTTGATAACAATAAAGAAAAGCAATGAAGAAATAGTTTTAAATGGATTGAAAGGAACTTCATGGGAAAGTTTGAGTTTTAGCTGCCCAGAATTGGGATGCACGCAGCTAATAGACGAGAATGGAATGCAATCAATGAATTAGAAATAAAAACCAGCACACAACAAAGTGTTAATTTTATTTGGGCTGATTCCGTTTGCAGTGTTCTTCGTTTTTACTAACTTTAGTCTCGGGTGATGACACCGCTGGTGTTAACTCCCAAACAAAATCAACACTCGACCGTTAGCAAACATTAAAAGAAAAGAAA
>ENA-UPTA01005977-UPTA01005977.1-activated-sludge-metagenome-genome-assembly--contig:-NODE-5977-length-10925-cov-5.294020_pt1 | contig 10925 bp, 8 predicted proteins | sample MGYA00238184_ERZ773361 | MGnify/ENA primary metagenome ERZ773361 (study PRJEB29100, sample SAMN05720205) | activated sludge metagenome | isolation source: anaerobic digester from wastewater...
CTATGATGTCCTGTAAGCAGGATGCCGGGACAGAAACAAAGGTGACTGTAGACGCAGCACCTGAACTGATCGCTAAAAAAGACAGGATGAAGGGATATATTGACAGTGTCTTCCTGACACGATCAGAGGCGGAAGACTCCCTTTACACGACCAGGATGCTGTATGAAGATGCAAAGGCGATAGCCACAGGCATGAAACAAGACACGTCAGTACCTGAAGTATTGTTCAGGGCCGGAGCATTGGCAAGTGGAAGGAAAGACCCTACCAAAGCAATCGGTATTTGGGGTTTGATCACATCCGAGTTTCCGGAAAGCCGCTGGGCATCGGAAGCAGCGTTTCAAAAAGCATTTACCTTCGACAATGACCTGCATGATAAAGAGACCGCAAAAAAGAATTATGAGGAATTCCTCAAAGACTATCCGAATCACAAACTGGCAGGTGATGTGAAGTTGTTGTTGCAAACTATGAATAAGACGGATGCTCAGCTGATTGAAGAATTTGAAAAGAAAAATAATATCAAAAGCAATTAAATAAGAACACATCTAATCCATGAGAATTAAATTTTTGGCGATTGTCCTGATGGTGAATTGTACGGTACTGTCCTTCGCCCAGGGTATTGAGTTCTTCCACGGCACATGGGAAGAGGTAAAAGCTAAGGCTAAGGAAGCCGACAAACTTGTCTTCGTCGATGCCTATACAACCTGGTGTGGCCCCTGCAAACGCATGGCAGCCAATATCTTTCCGCTTCCGGAGGTAGGTGAGTTTTATAATGCCAACTTTATCAACTACAAATTGGATATGGAAAAAGGAGAAGGACCCGACTTTGCCAGAAAGTACGGCGTACGAGCCTATCCCACCTTTGTATTCGTCGATGGTGACGGAAATATGGTGTTTAACCGGGTTGGCGGATCTGATGCTCCGGGGTTTATCCAAATGGGAAAGACCGCTGTTGATAAGTTCGACAAAAGTCCCGCCCTGGCTAAGAAATACGAAGGGGGCGATCGCAGCCCTTCACTCGTACTGGATTATATTAAGGCACTCAACGCTGCAGGCAAGCCGAGCCTAAAAATCGCCAATGAATATCTGGCCAATGAAAAGAATACCAAGTCGGACCTGTATTACAAAATCATATTCGAAAGTGCCCTAAGTTCTGACTCCAGGCCCTTTTCCCTGCTGATTTCAAACGAAAAGGCAATAGCAAAGTTGGTCGGACAACAAGCTTACGATAAGAGAGTGTATAATGCACTGATCCATTCAGTCCAGAAAGGAATCGAGTATGATACCGAGGATCTGATCACGGAAGCTGCCACCACTGCAAGGAAGGTGCTTGACAAGGACAATGCCAGAGCCTTCCCCAACCATGTCGACGTATTAAAGGCTGACGCTGCCAACGACGGCAAGTTATATATCTCCGGAGTGGCCGAGCTCAACAAGAACCTGAGCTCAGGGACACTGATCGATCTTTCCGGTATCATCAAGACACTCCAAAGCAAATACAGCCATCTGGACAATGCACAATCCATCCTCGGTGTACTCTACAAAAAGCTGGCAGATTATAGTGACGATCCGGATAAAAGACTTGATTATGCCATGTATCTCTCCGGGACAGGTGATAAGTCAGGCGCCTTGAAAGAAGCGAATAAGGCAAAGGAAGACGCCCAAAAAAAAGGCATCGACACTACAAAATACGACAATACCATCATCAAAATCAATTCAAAATAATTTAAACATGAAATACGCCAAGATACTGACTTTTGCACTGATCGCCCTCATGGTGCAATCCGGATTAGGGCAGGGAATGACCTTCGAAACCGGCAACTGGGCCTCCATCCTCAAGAAAGCCAAAAAGGAGAAAAAACTCATATACCTTGATGCCTACACTTCCTGGTGCGGGCCGTGCAAGATGATGAAAAAAAATGTATTTCCGGATGCTGCCGTCGGTGAATATTTCAATGCCAACTTTGTCAATGCTCAAATAGACATGGAAAAAGGCGAAGGCCCTGGTCTGGCTAAAAAATATAATGTCAATGCCTATCCAACTCATCTGTTTGTCGATGCCAATGGTGACCTGGTTCACGTTGGCCTTGGCTATCGCGACCCCGCAGGCTTCATTGAACTGGGCAAAGAAGCCAACGATCCCGCCCGGCAATACGCTTCCTTAAAGAAACAATATGAAGCCGGCAAAAGAGATCCCAAATTGGTTGCCACTTATATGCAATTGCTGGCAGAGATGCAGGATCCGGCCGGAGATGCTGTTGCTGCCGAGTATTTTAAGTCACAGTCCGACCTGACTACCCCGGAAAATGTAAAACTCCTCGCTTCCTTTGCTATGAAGCCTACATCGCCCAACCACCATCTGGTGCTGGAAAATAAAGAGGTGCTGGCCAGGCAACTGGGATCGGACTTCCTGAATGAGCTGGCTTATTACTATTTTATCCCTAACTTCAGGAAAGGTGCAAGCATGGAGGATGCTGTAACTCAGGTCACTACCATTTATCCTGAAAAGGCAGATATCCTGACCTTTTACACAAAGCAGTATTATACACGCAGCAAAAAGGATATGAAAGGTTATGAAGAAGCTCTGTTTAACTATCTCACCCCGGAACATCTCGATCAGTTTTCATCCTCCGAGCTCAACAGCTATGCCTGGTATGTATATGAAAGTACCGAAGGAGCTGACAAGGCCAAGGCAGCTATTCCATGGGCGGAAGCCTCCGTCGCCAAAAAAAGCGAATATGCCAATAACGACACCCTTGCCTGGTTATATTTCAAGGCCGGTGATGTAGAAAGGGCAAAGGAAATAGCCAGGAAGGCAATCGAACTGGGCAAGGCTGCCGGTGAGGATACCTCTTCTACCGAGGAATTGTTGCAGAAATAAAAGTAATGATGAATGCTGCCGGGATGTTTTAGGAAGTTCCTGAAATTGAAAGGCGACTACAACCCTTCAACATGTGCCTCATTGAGTCATTTGTCTTTAGAAGGATTGTGCATGGATGATACTGTCACCCGGATTGTTCCGGCCAGCATTATATCTCCGGTGTAAATATTAAATTCATGGGGATTCATGAGTTAGGTGAATTCAATTCCCGAAAAAGTAATTCGCCCGGTATTGCAATTAGACATTGGGAAATTCAGTACTACATTTGAGCCTGAGAGATACAAATCCATAAGTATGTAATGACGCATAGGCCAGATCAGAGATATAGGCCAAAATCTCAGGAATAACCATCCGGTAGAATCACTATTTCCACACATTTTGTATTTTTGCCCTGAAAATCAACCCAATCGCTGCTTAAGCGTTAATATTTAATCAAACGAACAGAGAAATGCATTTACATAACAGGGTTAATGGCCGTGAACTAAAGGCCAGGATGAGACAATCCGATGAAAAAAGGATTACTATATCATTTTATAAATACCACAAAATTGAAAACCCACAATTTTTGCGGGACCATCTGTATCTGGAATGGGCCAAACTGGGCGTCTTAGGGAGAATCTATTTGGCTAATGAAGGCATCAATGGACAGATATCTGTTCCGGAAGAAAGTCATGAGGCATTCAAAGCGGCTTTCGAACAACTTGACTTTATGCGTGGTATCAGATTGAATTATGCCGTAGATGATGACGGCAAATCCTTTTTCAAGTTGAAGATACTTGTAAGAAAGAAAATTGTTGCAGATGGACTTAATGATTCAACCTTCGATGTAACAAACTCGGGCATCCACCTCAGCGCAAAAGAAATGAACGAACTCCTCGAGCAATCAAATACAGTGGTGGTCGATATGCGCAATCATTATGAAAGCGAAGTCGGACACTTCAAAAATGCCATCCTGCCCGATGTGACCACCTTCCGGGAATCACTGCCTATCATAAGTGAAATGCTGGCTGAGCACAAAGACAAAAACCTTGTCATGTATTGTACCGGTGGAATTCGCTGTGAAAAAGCAAGCGCTTATATGAAACACAAGGGATATAAAAATGTATTCCAGCTTGATGGCGGTATCATTGAATATACACGACAAGTCAAAGACCAGGGACTCGAAAATAAATTCATCGGAACCAATTTTGTTTTTGACGAACGGCTTGGAGAAAGAATCAGCGACCACATCATCGCCCACTGCCATCAATGTGGCGCACCATGTGATACCCATACCAACTGTGCCAATGACTTCTGCCACCTGCTTTTTATCCAATGTGAAGCATGCCGGCAAAAATATGAAGGCTGTTGCTCCCCTCTCTGCAAAGATTATCTGCATAAACCACAGGAAGAAAGGCTGGCTGCCGGAAAAGCAGGAATCTTCAATGGGTCAAAATTCGGAAAAGGCCGTTACAACCCCAAACAAATCGGAAAAAATGAACTGTTAAAAGAAAAATAAACGTTTTTGGTCGATACTTCTGTTTATTGGAAACTATTATGTATTGCAAAGTAGTTAAAAGAGTATATTTTTACCTTAAAAAAACGAAAAAATGGAATACAAATTGGCATCTTTTACAAATCGATTTGCTGCTTTGATTATTGACGGAATACTGATCCACGTAGCCGCAAAATTTCTGACATTCCCATTTGGGTTTGGATTCAATCCCTGGAATGTATTCAATGGCAACTTCCTGGATTTTGCAGAATATTCAGGCTATGTGGGAGTTATTGCCTTAGTATATTATGTGTTTATGGAATCTTCCTCTCGCAGTGCCACCATTGGCAAACAGGTGATGCAAATCAAAGTCCTTGATGAGAACGGAGACAACCTGACCTTGTCAAAATCAATTATCAGAAACTTCGTCAAGGTATTATGTGGCAATATTTTTATGCTGGGATTTTTCTTTGCGTTATTCACCAAAAACAAACAGGCGCTGCATGATATTCTTGGCACAACATTGGTGGTGGAAGACAGACCAGTTGCGGCTGATTCTCCATCCTAAGGCGACACGTATCTAAGAAGAACAGAGATGGGCTCATTGGCACTTCACCACCAATGGGCTCATTCCTGTAACCCATCTCTATTGCGCTCCGATGATTTCAAACAAAGGGTCAAGGCTATTCTGACCTCATTCTGGAGACTGAAATTATCTATAATATGGGTGTGTTGTATTGAAATAATAACCGGAATTATAAAACATCTTGAGTGAAGGGAATGGTTACAAAATCATGTAACTGTAGTTCCTACCAATCCTTCCGCTAACTAATTTTTGTGTTTGATCCGGTTTGTTATCCTGTCCACAATCTTTTTATCATCCGGGTAAGCGACATCTAATACAGGCGAAGAGGACATGATTCCAACAGAAACTATATCCGTTAAAACCAAATGATCACTAATCTTGGTTTATTTTTTATAAATTATAATTGCAAAGCCATAAGTTTGCACCTTGTAATGATGCCGGACCCTATGCAGCTTACCATTCGCAATTTTTATTTAAGCTCGATCCCGGCCGGGATCTTGATCCGGTTGTTGGGCCCGGTGCTATGTCTCTTTTTCAGTGTTTTCATATCAATCGGCCAACCTGTCTCCACCGACAGAGCAAGAGAGGTTTCTGAATATACAGATACTCTCGGGAGAACGGATACCACACACAATGACTTATTGGCCGACCTCTTCGACAACGACACTGTCATCGTTACTTATATGAGATATGGCGACTTATTCACTCTGCTACCCTTCGAAGACAGTTTGCTCTCACTATCTTTACGACAGATGGATGTGGCAAGAAGCCAGAATGTGGAATATTTTACCCTGGGCAATATCGGCTCGCCGGCATACAGCCCCTTAGTCCGACCGGTGACAAGGGGAGCCTTCGATATGGGGAATCACGGCTATGATCTCTACAGAATCACTTTCGACAACTTCCGTTTCTACAGGCCTGCGACGCCGTACTCCCATGTGCGATATGGGACAACAACCGGAATCCGTGACGATAATATCTTTACCGGCAAACTGAGCCGCAATTTTGCCAAGAAACTTACCGTCAATGTAGACTATTCCCGGTTCAACCAGGTAGGAGAATTTCTTCGTGACCGCATGCGAAACACTACCTTCGGAGTAGGATTTGAGCAAAGCCATTGGAACGGCCGGTACAAGACACATCTGATATACATTTACAACCAATTTCTAAGAGATGAAAACGGTGGTGTGGCGGAGTATCTCACCGATATCACAGGCATATCCGGCAAGAGACTCAGCATGCCTGTCAATATCAGCAATGGCGGTTCACGATACCGGGAATGGGGCGTCCTGCTTAATAACGACCTTACCTTGCTTAGAAGCAGGGATAGCCTGTCTGCATCTTCCGGCAAAGGGCTGCACATCGGGTACGAAGTGAGCTACCATCGCACCGCCCATACTTTCTACGATACAGACGTCCGGACAAAAGAGGATTCAACCTACTACCGGCTATTCAATACCGACATACGAGGCATCAGAAACAGCTATATCCATCAGGTCTTCCTCAACCGAGCCTATATCTCTGCGGAAGGAAAGACACCGACTACCACAGGCGTAACATCGGATTATCTGCGTGGTGGAATAGCCCTTGAGCGTAATTTTCTAACCTATCTTCCTACAGACTCGGCTTTCACGTTACTCAAGCTGGAAGGAGCCGGACACTGGAACCTGGCCAGGATAGCCGGAGTCAGCGCCAAAGGTTACTACTTGCTTAGTTCGCTGACTCCTGTTTTCGATGTCGAGGGTACGCTTTCAGGCAAGTTGATCAAATGGTTGCATGCAAGGGCATGGATCAGACTCAGCAATCTGCCGCCATCTTATATTTTCAATCATCTGAATCTCAATTCCTCAAGAATATTCCATGCCGAGGCAAAAAACATTTTCCGAACCTATTTCGGTGGAGCTGTTAACCTGCCGGGCATAGGCCTGGAATTATCCTTGCATCAGAACATCGTTACCAACCATACCTTTTTTGACAATGATTGGAGAATGCAGCAAACAGCGAAGGCTATCTCCGTAACCGGAATACAGGCTCAATATAATCTGAAGGCAGGCCCATTCCATCTGGACAACAGTGTCTTGTGGCAGGCAAGTACCGACAAGGACATCCGAGTTCCGGGCCTGGCAGGAAGTCATGCCGCCTATTGGGAGGCATCACTATTGAAAAGAAGGCTATTAATTAATATTGGTGCTGAAGTCAGATATCTCACAGCTTTTGATCGAATAGGCTACAGCCCTTTGCTTTTCAGCTTCTACAATACTGATGCCGGATTCCAATCCTCCATGCTTACCTACGACGCCTTTATATCTTACAAAATAAGGTTGTTGCGTGGTTTTATCAGAGCTGACAACATCAACAGCCTGTATGACAACAGCGCCCAATACCAGATTGCCCCCTATCCAATCGATGCATTTGCTATCCGAATCGGATTTGACTGGATATTTAACAATTAATACCGACTTGCTTCTATAACAGTATTAAACCGAATGCCGGAAAAAGGATGTGGCTGCAATTCCTTCTAAACAAACTTTGATAAAAGTTCTTGGTACGTATAACAACTTGCACCCTTTAAATTTCCGGATTTAGCTATAAATAAAATCTCCGCCGGTTCAGCCTTATGAAATGTGTCATTTGAAGGGTTGAACAGAAGCTACTACAAATAAATGGTATCTGCTTATTGTCACTTTCTGTAACTATCCTACTAATAAATAGCAGCATAATTTATCTTCATAATGAAATTAGAATGAAAGGTGTAAAACACACCATAATTCGTTCTGCAGTGTCCAATTATTAATTTATTCCTAATTTTACAATGAAATCATATTGTCAGTCGATATGATTCCCGTTGTGCTATATGTCCAAAAACATTGACTTTAATTTACTTTTAAGGGTAGTAAGATTTTCCTTCGACTACAAAAGGATGTTCTATGCTGCCTTGATAATGGCTCTCATGCTGGCTCCATTAGGGGCATTGCGACCCTATTTGATCAATCTCGGGGTGGACAAATACATACTAAATAGCGATATGTCCGCATTATTGACACTCTGTTGGGTCATTGTAAGCCTGGTCATTGTGGAAGCAGGCCTTCGTTTTTTCTTTAATTATCTCACTGAATCTCTCGGAATTCATGTTACCCGAGACCTGCGTATCAAAATATTCAATAAAATTGTAGGTCAGCGAGTCAGACAGTTTGACCAGACTCCAACCGGTATGTACATCACCCGCATCATCAATGATATTGAAAGTATCAAGACGATTTTTTCTGAAGGTTTGCTCACCATCATTGCTGATATCATTACCATCATTGCTATCCTGATTATGATGTTTGTGACCAGCTGGCAACTGACTCTTGCCTGTCTGGTTGTGATGCCGCTGATGGTTATTGCCACGGTTATCTTCAACAAAAAGGTCAAAGGTTCGTTTCAGCGTGTCCGTGCCCAATTGGCAAATATGAACGCCTTTCTTCAGGAACATCTGTCCGGAATGACCATCATTCAGGCTTTCAACGCACAGAAAAGAGAAGCTGCCAGGTTCAGGGAAATCAACCGAAATTATACCCGTGCCAACCTTGATTCTGTACTCTACTATGCAGTATTTTTTCCCGTAGTAGATATCATTTCTGCTGCCGTGCTGGGCCTCATGGTCTGGTGGGGAGCACGGGGAATCATGGATGGAGTGGTGACCCTGGGAGCCATGGTGGCCTTCCCCATTTATATCAATACACTGTTCAGGCCGATCAGGATGCTGGCCGACAAGTTCAACAGCATGCAGCAAGGTTTGGTGGCTGCAGAACGTATCTTTAACCTGATGGATGATACATCTGTCAATGAAGACTCCGGTCACTTGCAACTGAAAAATGTCGAAGGGCACATTCAATTCGACCATGTAAGCTTCGAATATGTCGAAGGCAATCCTGTCCTGCACGATGTTTCCTTTGAGGTTCCAAAAGGTACTACCTTAGCCATCGTTGGAAGTACCGGAAGCGGCAAATCAACCATTATCAACCTGCTGATGCGTTTTTACGATTACAATCAGGGATCCATCCGTCTGGACGGTATCGAACTGCGCGATATAAGTAAGACCAGCCTCCGTTCGCACATCAGCCTTGTATTGCAGGATGTCTTTCTTTTCTCAGGCAATGTCCGGGACAATATAACCCTGAAAAATCCGGATATCACAGATGAAGCAATCTTCAAGGCTGCTAAAATGCTCGATGCCCACAGATTCATAATGGCCTTGCCCGGTGGTTATGATTTCCTGGTTTCCGAACGCGGATATAATCTCAGCTCCGGCCAAAGACAACTTATATCTCTGGTTCGCGCCCTGGTGTACAACCCTTCCATCCTAATCCTGGATGAGGCCACAGCCAGCATCGATACCGAAACGGAAGCCATCGTCCAATTTGCCATTGATAAGTTGCTGCGGGGTAGGACAGCCATTATCATCGCCCATCGCTTGTCCACCATACGTAACGCTGATAACATCATGGTACTGGAACACGGTCGTATACTGGAACAGGGAAGCCATGACATGTTGCTGCAAAACTCCGGCAGCAGGTACAGTGAGTTATACAATATTCAATTTGAGCATAAATTAAGTGCCGGGCTATGAAAAATCTTTTTACTTTGAATTATATAGGCCAGGCTCTTTTGGCGATGCTTCTGATTCAACAAGTTGATGCGCAGGTGACCCAATTCTACAAGCGTCCGGTCTCTGATTCTACTCTTTCCGAAGGCTTTTCTTTGCATGGATCTTCTTTGTTGTACTTCAGGAATAACGAATATTTCTCCGGTGCCTATCCAGGGTTTACAGCATTGGGAGCTAACAATGAGCTGTCAGGCAATTATCGACACGGCAGACACTTCATCAGTACAGGCATGATGTACAGTCTGGCTTTCGGTCAGCCCATGCGCCACCGGGTACTTCCTGTCATTACCTACCAATATAGTCTGGCCAGGCATCTGAATATCGTCATGGGCACCTTATCCGGCCCTGCAGAGCATAAATTACCACAAGAACTCCTTGGTTTGGACCGATATCTTTATCATCCCCTCGAATACGGACTACAGTTTACCTACCAACCGGGGTGGATGGATGCCGATATATGGATCGATTGGCGAAATAACATCATGCATGGAGATTCTGCTCAGGAAGAATTCACACAGGGAAGCCGTTTCATCTTTCATCTGCTGAACAAAGGGGGATGGAACATCGATGCCAACGCCATTCTTCTTTTTTATCACAATGGGGGTCAGATCGATCGTAGCGATGCGCCGACTATGACCCGAATCAACTATAGTGTTGGGATGAACCTTTCCAGGCAGATCTCCCGGTGGAAATACTCAATATCTGGTCAGTATTTCGGATTCTACAATGATGAAGACTTTACCGCCTTTCCCTGGAAAGAAGGCAATGCGTACAGTATTTCACTGCAGGCAGAAAATGCTACATTATGCCTTGGTACTGCCTTTAAAAATTTCCACCATTTCTTCACCCTCAATGGCGATCAGGTATTCAGCATCTTCAATCAGTACGAATCCCGGATTTATGGAGAATCCAAAAAGTTGGTCACCGGCTTTGCCCGTATTCAGTTGATGAATATTAAGAATTTCAAGATTGGTTTTGGCGCTGAATTATACCACGACCTTAATTCCAGGCACACGGATTATAATTACAATATTATAGGACGATTCCTATTCTGAGAATGGATATCCATTGGACTACAACTTCTCTCCGGTTCCGGGTTGCGTCCCCATAATAGGAGGATTGTCAGAAGGCGATTGAGGAGGGTTCTCCTTAACCTCATCCACCGCAATAACAATATATTTGGTATCACCTATCCAGAAGAGCTTCATGTATTTTTCCTTATAGTGCAGGATAACTCTGTTGCCTCGCATATTGGCTTCCTGAATCTCTTGTGCAATTTTATTGTTGGCAACGGTAAAGATCCAAAGTGTGTTCTCCACGCTTCCCTTATTGGGTCTCG
>ENA-UPTA01005978-UPTA01005978.1-activated-sludge-metagenome-genome-assembly--contig:-NODE-5978-length-10923-cov-8.361428_pt1 | contig 10923 bp, 11 predicted proteins | sample MGYA00238184_ERZ773361 | MGnify/ENA primary metagenome ERZ773361 (study PRJEB29100, sample SAMN05720205) | activated sludge metagenome | isolation source: anaerobic digester from wastewater...
ATACCGCTATGTGACTGGAGTTCAGACGTGTGCTCTTCCGATCTGCCGAGGTCGATGCGCTGCACCGGCTGGCCGCCGCCGGCGTGCGCGTGCCTCGCCCGCACGACTTCTTCGACGGCGTGCTGCTGATGGATCTGGTCACCGATGCGCACGGCGACGCGGCCCCGCGGCTGAACGACGTCGCGTTCACCGCCGAGGAGGCGCACACGCACTACACCACGCTGATCGGCGAGGTCGTGCGCATGCTGTGCGCCGGCGTCGTGCACGGCGACCTGTCCGAGTTCAACGTGCTGCTCGCCGAGGACGGACCGGTCATCATCGACCTGCCGCAGGCCGTCGACGCGGCCGGCAACAACCACGCCTGCCGGATGCTGCTGCGCGACGTCGCGAACCTGCGCGCGTTCTTCGGGGGCTTCGACCCGTCGCTGCGCGCGACCGAGCACGGCCCCGAGATCTGGGATCTGTACCGGCGCGGGGCGCTGCATCCGGGCGTCGTGCTCACCGGCCGCTTCGAGCGTGAAGACATGCCGGTCGACCTCGAGGCCGTGATCCGCGAGATCGACGACGCGCAGGCGGAGGAGCGGGCGCGGCTGCTGCGCATGCAGGCAGCCGACTGAGCGCAGGTCCCGGCTCAGGCGCCGCGCGTGAGCATCGACAGCATCGGCGCGAACAGCTTCGGCGCCGCCGCCACCACCTCTTCCGTGAACAGGTAGTCGGCATCGCCGTTGAAGTTGCCGATCAGCCCGCCCGCCTCGCTGATCAGCAGGCTGCCGGCGGCGACGTCCCACGGGGCCAGGCCCATCTCGAAGAAGGCGTCGTAGCGGCCGCAGGCCACGTAGGCCAGGTCGAGCGCGGCCGCGCCCGGGCGGCGCACCGCGGCGGCGCGCTCGGTCACGCGCTTGAGCATGGCGAGATAGGTGTCGAGGTCGTCGATCCGCTTGTACGGGAAGCCGGTGCCGACCAGCGCCTCCTCGATCTGCGTGCGCGCCGACACGCGGATGCGACGGTCGTTCAGGAACGCGCCGCGGCCTTTCGAGGCGGTGAACAGCTCGTCGCGGTTCGGATCGTAGACGACCGCCTGCGTGACGACGCCGCGCTGCATCAGCGCGATCGAGATCGCGAACTGCGGCAGGCCGTGGATGAAGTTCGTGGTGCCGTCGAGGGGGTCGATGATCCAGACGTTCTCGGCCTCGAGCACCTCGTCGGAGGCGCCTTTGCCGGGCGTGTGTCCGGACTCCTCTGCTAAGATCGAATGGCCGGGGTAGGCGCTCAGCAGGGTGTCGATGATCGCCTCTTCCGACGCATGGTCCACCTCCGTCACGAAGTCCTTCGTTCGTTTGCTGGCGACCTTGACCCGATCGAGATCGAGACTGGCGCGGTTGATGATTCGACCAGCGCGACGCGCGGCTCGAACCGCGATCGTGAGCATCGGGTGCATGGCGGGGCCCTTAAAAGCAGGCGATTTTACGGGATTGCTCTGAACAGTCTTCATCGGTCCACTCCGGCGGCCCTCGGCCGCGTGCGCTTCGTGCTCGTCGAGCCCAGCCATCCGGGCAACGTGGGGTCGACCGCGCGGGCCATGCGCGTGATGGGACTGACCGATCTCGTGCTGGTCTCGCCCCGGCTGCCGGAGGCCGCGCGCCATCCCGACGCCATCGCCTTCGCCAGCGGCGCCACCGACATCCTCGCGCGCTGCCGGGTCGTCCCGGACCTGGACGCCGCACTGGCCGACGTCAGCCTGGCGATCGCCGTCAGTGCCGCCACGCGCGCGTTCGGCCCCGATCCGCTCGAGCCCGAGGCGGCCGCGGCGCTGGCGCTGGACGAAGTCGCGCGCGCGCCGCAGGCGACGGTGGCCCTGGTGTTCGGCACCGAGCGCACCGGGCTGCTGATCACCCACGTGCTGCGCTGCCAGGCGCTGCTGAGCATTCCCGGTGCGCCCGAATACAACTCGCTGAACCTGGCGCAGGCGGTGCAGATCGTGGCCTGGGAACTGCGCAAGGCCGCACTGGCGCGCGCGGTCGCCGGCGCGCATCCGCCTGTGACCGCCGGCGCGCTTGCGGGCGCGCGCGAAGCGCCGCGTTCGGAGGCGCCGGCACCCGGTTCCGCACCCGCCATGGCCGACGGTACGCAGATCGAACGGCTGTTCGCCCATCTCGAGCAGGCGCTGGTGGCCGTGCGCTTCCTCGACCCCGAGCACCCCAAGAAGCTGATGCCACGGCTGCGGCGCCTGTTCGCGCGCACCCGGCTCGAGGTCGAGGAGGTGGAACTGCTGCGCGGCCTGTGCAAGCAGATGCTGCTGGCGGCTGCGCATCGGCTGCCGCGGGTCGAGGCGCACGCGGCCGCGGTGCAGGAGCCGCACCCCGCGCACGAACCGCCGCGCGAGGACGGGCGATGAGCACCACCCGTGTACCCGCCGTCTACATGCGGGGCGGCACGAGCAAGGGCGTGTTCTTCCTCGCCCGCGACCTGCCGCAGTCGACGTCCGAGCGCGACGCGCTGCTGCTGCGCATCCTGGGCAGTCCCGACCGCTATCGCGCACAGACCGACGGCATGGGCGGCGCCACGCCCGCCACCAGCAAGGTCGCGATCGTGTCGCCGTCGTGGCGCGACGCGTGCGACGTCGATTTCCTGTACGGCGCCGTGTCGGTCGACGCGCCGCACATCGACTGGTCCGGCCACTGCGGCGACCTGGCGGCCGCCGTCGGGCCCTTCGCCATCGCCGAGGGCCTCGTGCCCGCGGCCGAAGGCACCACGCGCGTGCGCATCTGGCAGGCCAACACCGGCCGGCGCATCGATGCGTTCGTCCCGGTGCGCGACGGTCAGGTGCTTGAGATCGGCGAGTTCGCCGAGGACGGGGTGCCGTTCCCGTCGGCGGAGATCCGCCTCGAGTACCTGGATCCCGCCGAGGGCGAACCCGGCCCGGGCGGCGCGCTGCTGCCCACGGGGCGGCTTCAGGAAGCGCTGGAGCTGCCCGGGATCGGACCCGTGACCGTGTCGCTGATCAGCGCCGGCGCGCCGACGGTGTTCGTGCGCGCCCAGTCGCTGGGGCTGACGGGCAAGGAACTGCCCGCCGACATCGAACGCGAGCGCAGGCTGCTCGAGCGACTCGAGCTGATCCGCGCGCACGCCGCGCTGCGCATGGGGCTGGTGTTCTCGGCCGACGACGCCACCCGCCTGAGCCCGGGCGTGCCCACGGTGTGCTGGGTGGCCCGTCCGGCCACCTACCGTGCCGGCAACGGCGTCGACGTTCCGGCCGACCGCATCGACCTGCTGGCCCGGGTGCTGTCGATGGGGCGGCTGCAGCAGGCCGGCACGGGGGTCGGCTCCATCGCGATCGCGGTGGCCGCCGCGCTCCCCGGCACGGTGGTCAGCGAGGTGGCGCGCACGCTGCCCGGCGTGCCGACGCGCATCGGCCACGTATCCGGGTCCCTGGCCGTGGGGGCCGACGTGTCGCAGCGCGACGGCAGCTGGCGGGTCGACAAGGTGGTGTTCTCGCGCAGTGCGCGCCGTCTGATGTCCGGCTGGGTTCACGCGCCTTCAGCAGGGCTTCGCGGGGCGGCATAGAATCGCCGACCTGGATACCCCCCCGAGGAGAGCGACTCGATGTTTGCTCGGCTGCGTGAAGACATCTCGAACGTGATGCAGAAGGATCCCGCGGCGCGCTCGTCGCTGGAGGTGCTGCTGTGTTACCCGGGGATCCACGCGGTCGCCATCCACCGCCTGTCGAACCGGCTCTGGAAGGGCGGGTTCACGACGCTGGCGCGCTGGCTCTCCCATTGGGGCCGATGGCTGACGGGCATCGAGATCCATCCGGGCGCGACGATCGGCCGGCGGGTCTTCATCGATCACGGCATGGGTGTGGTGATCGGCGAGACCGCCGACGTGGGTGACGACTGCACCATCTACCAGGGCGTGACGCTCGGCGGCACGGCGCTGAACCGTGCCAAGCGGCACCCGACGCTCGAGCGCGGCGTGGTCGTCGGCGCGGGTGCCAAGGTGCTCGGTCCGTTCACGGTCGGCGCCGGCGCCAACATCGGGTCCAACTCCGTCGTCATCAAGGAGGTGCCCGCCGGCGCCACGGCGGTGGGCATCCCCGCGCGGATGATCCTTCAGGAGGACGACAAGCGCCGCGAGGAACAGGCCGCGCGCATCGGGTTCTCGGCCTATGGGGTCACCCAGGGGGCGAACGACCCGCTGTCGACCGCACTGCACCGGCTGATCGACCACGTCGCCATGCAGGACCGGCAGATCGAGCGCCTGGAGGAGTCGGTGCGCCGTCTGGGCGGACAGGTCGGCGATCTCGTCGAGCCGCTCGACGCGGGAAAGCTCAACCGGATGGTGGACTGAGGCTCAACCGGAGGGCGCAGCCGGGTCGGGCCAGTCGCCGAGGCGCTGCCAGCCGCGCGCATCCACGCGCAGGAACCCGCCACGGCGCGTGGATGCCGGCGTCGATGCGTGCGACGCGCCCGTGTGCGACGCGCCCGCGTCCCAGTCCGGCAGCACCCAGCGCGTGGCGTCCAGGCCGTCGAGCCGGAACCGGTGTTCGGCCGGCCGGTGCGTGTGGCCGTGGATCAGGCAGGTGACGTCCGCGGCGCGCATCGCATCGCCGACCGCGGCCAGGTTCACGTCCATCAGGTAGTCGGCCTTGCCGCCCTTCGACGCTTCGCTCTGTGCGCGCATCGCACGGGCGGTGGCCACGCGTCGTTCGACCGGCTGCGCGAGGAAAGCGTGCTGCCACGCCGCACTGCGTGCCTGCGCGCGGAACGTCAGGTAGTCGACGTCGTCGGTGCACAGCGCGTCGCCGTGCGCCAGCAGCACGCGCCGGCCGAAGAGCTCGACCACGCAGGGATCGTCGAGCATCGTCGCGCCACACCGTGCGGAGAACGACGGGGCGGCGGCCTGCGCACCGTCGCCGGTCGCGGCACCGGGCACGTCGAGCAGGAAGTCGCGGTTGCCCCGCATCACCAGCACCCGGGTGCCAGCCGCGCTCAGCGCTGCGAGCCGCCCGAGCAGACGGCCCGACACGGTGTCGGCCCAGTCGTCGCCGATCCAGGCATCGAACAGGTCGCCCAGCACGAACAGGTGCGTGGCCGCCGGCGCATGCGCGTCCAGCGCCGAGAAGAACGCGTCGGCCGTGTCCGGGTCGTGGTCGCCCAGATGCACGTCCGACACGAACAGCGCCACGCCGGCGCCGTCGACCCGCAGGGGCGCGGCGCGGGCGATTTACTTCGCCCCGAGCAGGGTGACCGAGTCGATCGTCACCGGGTCGGCCGGCACGTCCGAGAACGGGCCCATGCGCGTCGTGCGCACGGCGCGGATCGCGTTGACCACGTCCATGCCCTTGACGACCTTGCCGAACACCGCATAGCCATGGCCATCTGGCTGCGGGTGGTTCAGGCCGGCGTTGTCGACGGTGTTGATGAAGAACTGGGCGGTCGCCGAGTTGGGGTCGGAGGTGCGCGCCATCGCGATCCAGCCGGTGTCGTTGCGCAGGCCGTTCTTCGATTCGAGCGGGATCGGCGCACGCGTGGGCTTCTGGCCGAAGCCGCTGGCGCCCTTGTAGAAGTCGGGCGTGAACCCGCCGCCCTGGATCATGAAGTTGCCGATCACGCGGTGGAAGATCGTGCCCTTGTAGAAGTCGTCGCGCACGTACTGCAGGAAGTTCTCGACGGTCTTGGGCGCCTTGTCGGGATACAGCTCGACGACGATCTCGCCGGCCGAGGTCTTGATCGACACCTGCGGATTGGCCGCAGCGGCGGACTCTTCGACGGCGGACAGCGCGACCAGCAGTGCGCCGATCAGGGGCAGCTTCTTCAACATGAACGACTCCGTGAGGTTGAGGGTGAGTGCCGGTGCGGCGCGGGCCGGCCCGGCGTTTTCGGCGTGTTCGGCGTGTTCGGCGAGCCCGCCGGCCGGCCCGGCGCGCCCGGTGTCATCGGGTGCCTGCGGGGGCAGCCCCGGCGGGCGCCGAGCGGGCCGCGACCGGCGCCACGCGGCGCAGCAGTTCGCGGGTCAGCGTGAGCTTGTCCTTCACGCCCGCGCTGCGCGGATCGAGCGTGCCGGCCTTCTCGTAGGCGCGCGCGGCCATGCGCAGATAGACGTCGCCCAGGTTCTCGTGGCCGAGCGGGTAGTCGGGCAGTGCGCGCACCGCGTTCTCGAGCGCCGTGCGCGCACGGTCGAGCTCACCCGAGGCGGCGTACATCACCGCGAGGTTGTTGTATGGCTCGGGCAGCTCCGGGAAGTCCTGGGTCATCTGCTCGAACACCTCGCTGGCGTCCTTCGTGCGCCCGGCCTCGGCCAGGGCCACGCCATAGACGAAGCGCAGCTGCGGGTCGCGCGGTGCGCGCTTGAGCGCGTCGTCGAGCGTGCGCAGTGCGTCCTCGGGCTTGCCTTCGCGCAGCAGCCGCGACGCCTGCGCCGCGACCGTGGTCGACTGGCGGGGGTCGGACTGCAGGGGCGCGGCCGGAACCGCCGAGGGCGCAGCCGCCGAGGGCGCAGCCGCGGTCGATGCCTCCTGCACCGGGGCGCCCGTGCGCTCGCCGGGCAGGGGCGCGGCGGCGCCGCTCTGCGCGACGGCAGGTCCGGTCCAGGCGAGGGTCAGGGCGACGCCGATGCCCATTGCCACGGCCGCCCGGGCGCGCGCCGGCCCCGCGCGGCAGCCTCGAAAGCCCGCTGATATACTGAAAATCATCCCGCGATTCTAGCGCCTGACGCCGGCGCGAACCCGGTGTCCCCTCGCCGCGCACGGCGGTCTCCTCGGTTCCCTCCCATGCTCCGAATCCACAACACGCTGACCCGCCAGAAGGAAGACTTCGTCCCGATCGAACCGGGCAAGGTGCGCATGTACGTCTGCGGCATGACCGTGTACGACTACTGCCACGTGGGTCACGCGCGCGTGCTGGTCGTGTTCGACGCCGTGCAGCGCTGGCTGCGGGCGTCGGGCTTCGACGTCACCTACGTGCGCAACATCACCGACATCGACGACAAGATCATCCGCCGCGCCGTCGAGAACGGCGAAACGATCCGCGCGCTCACCGACCGCTTCATCGCCTACATGCACGAGGACGAGACCGCGCTCGGCGTGCAGCGTCCCGACCACGAGCCGCGCGCCACCGAGTACGTGCCGCAGATGCTCGGACTGATCGACACGCTCGAGCGCAACGGCCTGGCCTACCGCGCCGCCGACGGCGACGTCAACTTCGCGGTGCGCCGCTTCCCCGGCTATGGCCGGCTCTCGGGCAAGTCGCTGGACGACCTGCGGGCGGGCGAGCGCGTGTCGGTGGCCGACGCCAAGCAGGATCCGCTCGACTTCGTGCTCTGGAAGTCCGCCAAGGACGACGAGCCCGACCAGGCGAAGTGGCCGTCCGGCTTCGGCGTCGGGCGGCCCGGCTGGCACATCGAGTGCTCGGCGATGTCCACCGCGCTGCTCGGAAACACCCTCGACATCCACGGCGGCGGCGCCGACCTCCAGTTTCCGCACCACGAGAACGAGATCGCGCAGAGCGAAGGCGCGCTCGGCTGCCAGTTCGTGCGCTACTGGATGCACAACGGCTTCGTGCGGGTCGACAACGAGAAGATGTCGAAATCGCTGGGCAACTTCTTCACCATCCGCGAGGTGTTGAAGAAGTTCGATCCTGAAGTCGTGCGCCTGTTCATCCTGCGCGCGCACTACCGCAGTCCGCTCAACTATTCCGACGCGCACCTCGAGGACGCCCGCAACAGCCTGCTGCGCCTGTACAACGCGCTCGGCGCGGCTGGTGACGGTGCGCCGCCCGCGCTGTCGGCGCTCGACGCCGACGCGCCGGCCGTGCGCCGCTTCCGCGAGGCGATGGAGGACGACTTCAACACGCCGGTGGCGCTGTCGGTGCTGTTCGAACTGGCGGGTGAGCTGAACCGCGGCCACGATCCGGCCGTCGAGCGGCAGCTGCGCGCGCTCGCGGGCGTGCTCGGCCTGCTCGGCAAAGACCCGGCACAGGCCCGGCAGAGCGGCCTGCTGGGCAGCGAGGCCGCGGCCGGCGGCAGCGACGCCGATGCGGCGATCGACGCGCTGATCGCCGCCCGCGCGGCGGCCAAGAAGGCGAAGAACTTCGCCGAAGCCGACCGGATCCGCGCGCAACTGCAGGCCGACGGCGTGGTGCTCGAAGACACGCCGGCCGGCACGACGTGGCGCCGCGCCTGAACCCTGCGCGGCGTATCGCCCCTCCATGAGCAAACCCGACTACTGGGACACCGCCTGCCACGCGTTGAGCACGGCCGACCCGGTGATGGGCCGGATCATCGCCGCCTGCGGCAGTGCGCACCTGGTGTCGCGCGGCGATCCCTTCCTCACCCTGGCGCGCTCGATCGTCGGCCAGCAGATCTCGGTGAAGGCCGCGCAGGCCGTGTGGGACCGTGTGGTGAAGGCCGCGCGCGACATGACGCCCGACCGGGTGTGCCGCATGCGGGTGTCCACCTTGCGCGGCTGCGGCCTGTCCGAACGCAAGGTCGAATACGTGAAGGACCTGGCCGCGCGCTTCCGCTCCGGCGCGATCGACCCGGCCGGCTGGGATGATCTCGACGACGACGCGATCATCGACCAGCTCGTCGAGGTGCGGGGCATCGGCCGCTGGACGGCCGAGATGTTCCTGATGTTCAACCTGATGCGCCCCGACGTGTATCCGATCGACGACCTGGGGCTGCTGCGCGCCATCCAGGTGAACTACGAGGGCGAGGGGGGGTATCATCCACTCCCGGAACCGCTGCAGGGCAAGCCCCACCGCCAGCGGGCCATCGAGATCGGAGATCGATGGCGTCCCTGGCGGACGGTGGCCACGTGGTACCTGTGGCGCAGTCTGGATCCGGTGCCCACGGAATACTGATTCCGCTGCACCCGCGGTGGAGAACCGATGAAGACCACATTTCTCGAATTCGAACAGCAGATCGCCGATCTGGAACAGAAGATCGACTCGCTGCGGTTCGTGCAGGACGACTCGGCGGTCGACATCGCCGACGAGATCCAGCGGCTGAAGTCCAAGAGCCAGTCGCTGATCAAGGACACCTACTCGAAGCTGACGCCCTGGCAGGTCACGCTGGTGGCGCGGCATCCGCAGCGCCCGTACACGCTCGACTACGTGGCGGCGCTGTTCACCGACTTCCACGAACTGCACGGCGACCGCCACTACGCGGACGATCTCGCCATCGTCGGCGGCCTGGCACGCTTCAACGGCCAGCCCGTGATGGTGCTGGGCCACCAGAAGGGGCGCGACACCAAGGAGCGCGGCATCCGCAACTTCGGCATGCCGCGGCCCGAGGGCTACCGCAAGGCGCTGCGCCTGATGAAGCTGGCCGAGAAGTTCGGCCTGCCGGTGTTCACCTTCGTCGACACGCCCGGCGCGTTCCCGGGCATCGGCGCCGAGGAGCGCGGCCAGTCGGAGGCGATCGGTCGCAACCTGTACGAGATGGCGGCGCTGCGCGTGCCGATCATCACCACCATCATCGGTGAAGGGGGCTCGGGCGGCGCGCTGGCGATCGCGGTCGCCGACACCGTGCTGATGCTGCAGTACGCGGTGCTGTCGGTGATCTCGCCCGAAGGCTGTGCGGCCATCCTCTGGAAGGGCGCCGAGAAGGCGCCCGAGGCGGCCGAGATCCTGGGCATCACCGCGCATCGGCTGAAGGCGCTGGGCCTGATCGACAAGATCGTCAGCGAGCCGGTCGGCGGCGCCCATCGCGACCCGACGCAGATGATGCAGTTCCTGCGCCGTGCCCTCGGCGACGCCCTGCGGCAGTTCCAGGACGTCAAGCCGGCGGAGCTGGTCAAGCAACGCCACGAGCGCATCCTGGCCTATGGAAAATTCAAGGAGATCGGCGAAGAGCGCTGATCCCGTCGACACCGCGCTGCGTGCCTTCGCGCAGCGCCTGTCCGGCGCGCCCGCGCGGGCGCGGCCGATGCTCGTCGCGTACAGCGGCGGGCTCGATTCCTCCGTTCTGCTGCACGCCGCCGCGCGCGTGTTCGGTGCCGACGCGCTCGTCGCCGTGCACGTGCACCACGGCCTGCAGCCGCAGGCCGACGCCTGGGCGCAGCACTGCGCCGACCAGGCGCGTGCGCTCGGCGTGGAGTGCGTCTGCAGACGGGTGAGGGCAGTGCACGGCGCGACGGACGGGGCAGCCGAGCCCGCCTCGACCGGCGACGGACTCGAAGCCTGGGCGCGCCGTCGGCGCTACGCCGCGCTGGAAGCGGTGGCGCGCGCCCGAGCGGCGGTCGCCGTGCTCACCGCGCACCACGCCGACGACCAGGTCGAGACCGTGCTGATGCGCATCGCCCGCGGCACCGGCGCCGACGGGCTGACGGCGATGCGTGCCGAGCGCCCGCTGTCACGCAGCCTGCCGGGCGTCGTGCTCGCGCGCCCGCTGCTTTCGCTGCCCCGGGCGGTCGTGCGCGACTACGCGCGCGACCACGACCTGCGCTGGGTCGAAGACCCCAGCAACCGCGACCCGCGCATGCTGCGCAATGCCGTGCGCACCCAGGTGCTGCCGGCGCTCGACGCCGTCGCACCCGCGTTCCGGACGCATCTGCTGCGCACCGTGGCCCACGTGGCCGTGGCGGCCGATGCCGCGCGCGCGCGGGCGCAGGACGACCTGATGCGTGCTGCGGGGGGCACGGTGCACGACGGGGAGGGCGCCGCCGATCCGGTCGTGCCCGGTGCGGTGCGCCGCATCGATCGGCGTGGCCTCGCCGGACTCGGTGCCGATCGTCAGGCGGCGGCCCTGCGGGCCTGGTGTGCGGTGCTGGGCGTGCGTCCGCCCACGCAGGCGCGTCTCGACGAGATGCATCGCCAGTTGATGGAGGGCCGCGGCCCCTACGGACGGGTGCGGCACGAGGGCATGCTGTGGACGCGCTATCGCGACACGATCGAGGTGCGACCGCTGTCCGACGTGATCGACGCG
>ENA-UPTA01005982-UPTA01005982.1-activated-sludge-metagenome-genome-assembly--contig:-NODE-5982-length-10917-cov-6.042994_pt1 | contig 10917 bp, 4 predicted proteins | sample MGYA00238184_ERZ773361 | MGnify/ENA primary metagenome ERZ773361 (study PRJEB29100, sample SAMN05720205) | activated sludge metagenome | isolation source: anaerobic digester from wastewater...
ACAGCTTTCGTGATACAACACGGAATAGACCTATTCTGTGAACCTACCATCAGAAAACATGTCGGTACGGCATGTAGAGTAAAACCTCCCGAGAGATGGCATCCCGGGAAGGGGGCGGCCGTTGAATTCGTCACTGAAACTATGTTTCCTCGCGAGCTTGTTGGCATTCCGACACCGGACAGTCTTCCTGACTATGAGTATCTGGAAGGGAGGTTTGATCTTCGTCCGTTGGAAAATTTCCAGGAGGAAGTCAAAAGAAAGTTGGACTGCGTGCTGAAAAGTCAAGGAGACCGCGCAATCTTGACTCTGCCAACGGGAGCTGGAAAAACGCGCGTTGCTGTCGAAAGCATACGCGATTTGCTTACCGGACGTTATGACGTTACAGGTGGAGTAGCCAATCAAGCGACCGTGCTGTGGCTGGCACATACAGAGGAATTGTGCGAGCAGGCACACGCCTGCTTCCGCCAAGTCTGGACCAACTCGGAAAATGTCTGTCCGCTGCTGCTTATCCGCTTCTGGGGTCATTATACCCGAGATATGGTCAAGCATGGGGCTGTCCTTCAGGGGATACTCAGCCGCCCGACCGTGCTCATATCGACCCCTCAGCGCATTGTCAATCTCCTTGATGGTCATGTAGAATGTGGTGAGAGCGTGATCGGAGGTCTGAGGAAATCACTCGGCGTGCTGCTAATCGACGAAGCTCACCGTGCGGCTGCGCCGTCGTATTGCCATATCGTCACAGACCTCCTGCCATCTGAACGCCCTGTTTCAATAGCAGGGCTGACGGCAACGCCGTTCCGTATGGAGTATGACAAGGAAAACCCAGAAAAAGGGACTCGCGAATTGGTGGATATCTTCAAAAAGATTATTGAGCCGACAGAGACTCTTGACGAGAACCCTGCCCGGCGGTTGGAACAGTTGCAGGAAAGGGAAATTCTGGCAAGACCTATCTTGGAGGAGATCCACACCCACACAATCGTGCACCTGCCTGATGTATCAGAGGATGAGGGCATCAGCGAGGAAGAGATGGAACGTATAGACCGCGGCATGGCTCTGGCAACAGATAAGACACAACGACGACTCGCGATCCTTGAACATTTGTTGCCTCTTGGCAAAGAACAGGCCAACTCAATCCTGTACTTCGGACCCAGTGTCCGCGACGCCGAGTGCATGGCGTTTTTGTTGCGGCGAGAACATATACCCGCGGCAGTAGTCACTGGGAACACCAGAGACGTGACGCGCCGACAACTGGTTGCGGAATTCAAACAGGGGAAAATCCGTGTTCTCTGCAATTGTGAAGTCCTGACGACGGGTTTTGATGCCCCTCGCGTGACGCATATCGTCGTCGCCAGACCGACAGTAAGCGGGGTATTATATGAGCAGATGGTTGGCAGGGGCTTGAGAGGTCCGAGATTCGGCGGTACCCAGTCCTGCGTGATTCTCAATTGCCAGGATGACTTCCGAGGAAGACTCCCACCCCTCGGATATGAATCGTGGCGCGACGTGTGGATGACATCGCCTACGAGGGGAGTCAATTCATTATGGCATGGGCTTTCAACTCGTGAATCGTCGGCAGAACCCGCCCCCGGCGCGATCGGGCGATGTCAATACCACGAAGTCCCACGGGAGGGACGCCCATGTTACTGAGGTGAGCAGGGACGCTCGCGCTACGCGGAGGCACCTGGTCGGGGACGGGGGCCGTCAGGCTTTTGTCATTTGGATTTCGTGCTTTGGATTTGTTTCGGATTTCAGCCGCTACAGCTTCTTGTAGACTTCCAGGGCCTCCTGGGCTGCTTGCCGGGCGTTGGCGGCGTCCTGCTTGTTGTGGAACCTGGGATTCGTGTCGAGCCAGTGTAGCGTGCCTTGCACGTACTTCTTCAGGTACTCGATTGATGGCTCCTCGCGGGCCTTCTTGCCCTCTTGCAGGAAGTAGACCGGGTCGGTGTGGGCGAAGACGGACAGGTCCCTCGGGAGAATGCGATTGCTCAGGTCCGGATGGTCGATCACACGAGCGGCCAGCCAGGAACTCTGCGTGAGCTCGACTGTCGCTTCTACCTCCATTTTGTACACACCATCTTTCGGCGGGTCCTGACGCAGGAGCGGGACTGTCTTGTGCCCGACCTTGCGGCCGTTCAGTACGATGTCGAGCGTGTTGATCGGCAGTATCGAGCGGGCTGTGGCGCGGGCCTTCACCTTCTTCGTGCCCTGGAACTCGATTACGTCGCCAGATTGGCGGCCATCTACCTCGAACTCCAGGATCGGGCTGTTCGTGACGAAGCCTTTGCCTGCTTTGACTGCGGCCAGCCAGGAGTCATAGGTCGCCGGTCCTGTCACGCGGGCGTAGACGCGGTTGCTGCCGAGCGGGATCTCCTCGCCGAATTTGTCGGTACCGGCGGCGATGGGCAGGTGGAATCCCGCGTTGAGGAACTGGTAGTAGAGGTCCATCGTTCGCAGGACCGGGAACTCGGCCTGCGAGAAGCCGGAATCCTCCCACGGGCCCCAGTGGTTCGGGAACTGCGTCGGGTCGTTCCAGGTGACCAACTCGACGCCGTCTACCAGACCCAGGGCGATCCCGATGGGCAATTCGGCGCCGGGCAGCGAGCAGACATGCGACCAGAAGACGTCGCCGTTCTGCTCGTGGGTTGCGCGGAGGGCCCGCATGAGGTCCCAGTGCGGGTTGCTCTTCCAGTGTTCGAGCGTCCCACCGTGATCGGGGTAGCCGGGGACGAGCGACTTGAGGCCGAGCAGCGTCATGTGGCCCATTTGCCACTCGCGGATCTCCTGACCCACGCAGATCTCGCAGCCCGGCGTCGAGCACGCGTCGAGCCGGCCGGTGAAGCAGTCGTTCGTCGGCAGGGCATACTCGCGGTCCGCCATGTGCAGGAGCGTGAGGGCGTTCAGGTCCTCCGCACGCATCTGGGGATGCGCCTCCCTGGGGACCGGCAGATGGGCGTGGAGATCGCCGCTGGCGTAGCCCTTGCTGCGCATGTCGATCCAGCGGCGCAGGCGGAAGACTTTCTGTATTGTGCCGTCCGATTTCCTGGAGGCCACTGTGGCGGTCAGAGGCAGAGTCTCGAATCCCCTGCGGACTTCAATCGACGCGCCGTCGGCCGGAATCGCCAGAGCGAACGAGCCATCGATATAGCACCAGCGTTTGTCCAGGTACTGGACGTGCTCGTGCTTGCCTTCGATCTCGACGAACTTGCCCTGCGCGTCGGTGATCGCGATGCGTGCGGCCGAGGGCTCTCCGGTTGCGTCATCGACGACGCTCGCCTCCAGGCGAGTCCCGGCGGGCGCCGCCTCTGCGCAGAAGCCAACTGCAATTGTCGCGATACACAGAGACGCGAGACCCCTTGCGAAAGTCTGTAGCCGCATTTGCCTCCTCCAGTCTCCTTGAAACCATGTTCTATGAGCCATAGTTGAAGATGGCGCGGGATATGTACCCTGCCATTCCATCATTGGGATTCTGGATTCCTCGTTGCGGTTGGCTCAAATCTCCGACCACTGGCCCGGGATCGGGACCGGATAGCGGTCCTGGGCGTCGTGGGTTTGGATGTGCCTGCGTTTCGTGCCACTGCATCGTCTCCGCAATCTATGGTTCCGGGGTTTTCGGGCCCTGATTGGGACATCGAAAGCCCTACGACAACAGGGTGACGCCCGGCCCTGCGATTGTCAAGGGCAAAGCGGTCCCGGTTGCCGAGTCCGCCAAAAAATCGGGGCCCGTACCGAATCGGCACAGGCCCCGAAGACACGCCGCAAACAGACCGATCCGGCGGGACTACCTCAGTCCGGCCAGATACATGATCTCTCCTTTGGATAACGCCTCGCTGTAGATACGGAAGTCGTCGAGCGCTCCGAAGTAGTAGGCGTCGGCCGGGTACTGTGACCTGGCGAGCCAGTTCTGCGTGGTGACGCCCAAGTCCTTCGGCAGCAGCACCGTGCCGCCGCTGCCGACCACCTCGCCGTCCACATACAGTTTAATGGTCATGGTCGCGCTTTCGATCACGACCGCGACATGATGCCAACCTGTTGGCTGGGTCATGGTGGAGTTGACGATCTGCTCGCCTACAGTCGCGGTCCGTATGGCGACTCGCATCCCGTTGCCGGTCCATGCGGCCGTGCGCGGGCACAGGAACAGGTACGAAGATGAGCCGGAGCCGAAATCGAACGTGCGCTGCCAGTCGCCGCCCTGGTTGGAGAAGTCCGACCAGGTCGCGATCGTGATGTCCGACAGGGTGCTCATGAGCTCGCCGATTGGCAGCTCCGCGTAGTCGTCGCTGCCATCGAAGGATAACGCTCTGCCCATGTCGGTCATGCCATCGATGAAATTGGGTTCGTTGAACAGCGCGCCATTGAGAGCGTTGCCCGAGCTGTCGTCGAGGTTGTCCTCCATGGCGTAGAGGGCGGCCAGCGTGTCGGCGCCCGGGTCCTTGGGCAGTTCTTTGGTCTTGAACGTCCAGACCCGGCTGGGCCAACGATTGGGGTCCTCGGCATCATTGACTTCGACGACCTGCCAGTAGTAGGTCTTGTCCAGCTCGACCTCCACCTCGCACGCGGGTTCCGAGACGGCGGCCGCAAGGGCCAGGTTGTCCGGATCGGTTCCGAGGTAGACCTCGTGGGTGACGACCTGACGTCCCGGACGCCAGCTCAACGCGATCGGTCCTTCCATCTCGACTGTGCCGGGAATCGGAGCCGGATTGACTGCCGTCACCGGGATGTAGCTGAAGCGAACCTCGCTCAAGCCGTACTGATCGAAAATTTCGCCCCAGTTGCTGGCGATCGTCAGCTTCACGAACTTGGCCGTCTTGCCGGTGAAATCCACCTTGATGTCGCTCGTGTAGGACGGGTCGCCCGGGGCCTGGGCGAACTCGAAGTCGCCCAGAGTCGTCCACGTGACGCCGTCCAGGGAGTACTCGACCTTCACGTCCTTGGCGCCATACCCGACGACGCTCTCGATTTCGAGGTTGGAGTTCCAGACGAGCATGTCGTTCAACAGGTAGACCTGATCGAACTCGTACTGGATCCACGCCGGCAGGGGGCCGTCCTCGGAGCTGAGCCACATGTCGGTCTCCACGATGGAGTGTTGCCCGTCGGCGTTCAGGCCGGAACCGTCGATGGTCTTCTCCGGACCCATCGTGTCCTCGCTGGCGCTCGACGCGGTGGCTGTGATGCTGGCGGCGCCCAGCGTGTAGGCGTAGGGCTCGACGGTGAACGACCAGACGTTGCCCTTGTAGACCGTGAAGTCCGGGGCCGGACCGACCTCGTCGATGCGCCAGTAATAGGTCTTTCCAAATTCGAGCCGGCCGGCGTCGAACGTCGTTTCGCTCTGGCCGCTGCTGACGAGTACGTCCATCGGATTGGCTGCATCGGCGGCTGCGACATCCTCCGCAGAGGCGCCGAGGTAGACGTCGTGCGCCTCGGCCTCCTGTCCGGCGGCCCAGCTCAGCGTCACGTCGGGCAGCAGGTACGTCTCCTGATCCGCAGGGCCCGGCGTGTTGGCCAGGCCGTAGCCGATCCCGCCGGCCATGACGTTCTTGATCTCGTCTTGTGTCAGGATGCGATTGTAGATCCGAACATCGTCCAGGTCGCCCTGGTAGAGGGCGTCCGGCCACTGCGATTTGCCGAACCAGTTCTGCGTGGTGACGCCCAGGTCCTTGGGCAGCAGCAGCGTGGCGCCGCTGGCGACCATCGCGCCGTCGACGTACACGCGGGTCATCATGTCCGCGCTGTCCAGCACGACGGTGATGTTGTGCCAGCCCGAGGCCAGTCTGTCGGGCGTATTGACGACCTGCTCGCCGATCGAGGCGGTCCGGATGGCGAAGCGGATCACGCCATCGGTGTTGACGCGAGCGCACAGGAACATGTAGATTCCGGTGCCCGAGCCGAAGTCCCAGATCCGCTGCCAGGCGCCGCCGGCGTTGGAGAAGTTGGCCCAGGTGGTGACCGTCGTGTCGCTCAACTCGCTGATGATTGTCCCGATCGGCAGGGTGACGTAGTCATCCGTGCCGTCGAAGGACAGGGCGCCGCCGAACTGGCCGGTGGTCCAGGCGGCGTCGCCGGTGATGACGCCGTGATTGGCGCTGGCCGAGGAATCGGCCACGGCCGTGCCGGCGCCGTCGTCGAACATCCACCAGCCCACCGGGTTTACATCCGCCTGCACCGTGGCGCCGGCGATGGCAATCGCCGCCAAAGCGACGAGAGCCACGTTCAGATATGTTTTTCTGTTACACATAATTGTCCTCCTGCCTTCGTTGTGTTGGTCTTCTCCAGGATCGAGCCGGACCTCGGATGAGGTCCGGCCTGATCCCAGACGGTTCTATCGATCGCCGGCGAGGTAACGCACCTCGGCTTCGGACAATACGCGGTTGTAGATTCGGAACTCGTCGAGCAAGCCTGTGAAGAACGCGTCGTCCGGCCACTGCGAGTCGCCCAGGTAGTTCTGCGTGGTGTTGCCCAGGTCCTTCGGCAGCACGGTCACCGTGTTGGCGCCCACGACGACGCCGTCGAGGTAGAGGTCGGCGGCCATCGTCGCGCTGTCGATGACGACGGCGACGTGATGCCAGCCGGTCGGCAGCCGGGCGGGCGCCGTGACGCGCGTCTCCGTGGACGTGGTCGTCCGGATGCCGAAGGTCATGGGACCGGTGGCGGTCTGGTGCGACGACAGGAACATGTAGTTCGTGGTGCTTGTGCCGAAGTCAAAGACCCGCTGCCAATCGCCGCCGGTGCCGGAGGAGTTGACCCACATCGTTATGGTGATGTCGCTCAAGGCGCTCAGCAACGAGCCGATGGGCAGGTCCACGTAGGCGTTGATCCCGTTGAACAGAAGCGCCTGGCCCGAGTGGCCGGCCTCATAGCTGGCGTCGCCGTTGAGGGTGCCGTCCTGCTTCTTTCCCGAGGAGTCCTGGACGTTGCCATCCATCGCGTAGAGGGCGACCAGGCCGGTGGTTCCCGGATCGGCGGGGACGACGACCTCGGGCGCCGCGGCGTACAGGCGAATGCTGTCGAAGAACATCTTGCCTGCGCCGCTGCCCTCGACGCCGACCGTCAGGCTCTTGACGCTCTTGAGATTGGCGCCGGTATCGGCGAGGGCGATGTTCCACTGCTTCCACAAAGGCAGCGTCGTGGCGGTTGCGCCGCTGTTGAAGGAGACCTTTTTGTCGTTGATCTTCACATACAGCGGCGCCGGAGCGTTGTCGGACAGACCGCGGAAGTACAGGACGAGCGTGGTGACGCCGTGCTGCGTCCAGTCCTGGGCGGGATCGAAGCTCAGCGTGGCCTCGGAATAGGCGACGCCGCCGGTGTTCTCATAGGTCATGGGCATCGACTGCTTGCCGGAGTAGAGGACGGTTTGTTCCGCGAACGGAGGATCGATGTAGCCAACCTGCGAACCGTTGTTGTCGTCTTCGTACCCGTCGATCCACGACTGGAAGATGGCGTTGCCGGCAGTCATGTCGTCCGTGTAGCTCTCGAAATCATCGACGACGATGAAGTGGGCGGTGTCGAAGGTCCAGACCGGACTGTCCCAGGAAGGAATCGCCTCGGCGTCGTTGACCTCGACGACCTTCCAATAATACGTGTTGTCCAGCATCAACGAGGTTTCGTACTCGGGCGAATCGACCGTGACAACCGGGGCCGTGCCCTCGGCTACGGCCTGCTCTTCGGCGTCGAGGTAGACCTGGTGCGAATCGGCCTCGCGTCCGGCCCGCCAGCCCAGGACGACTTGTGGGACGACGTCGTTGGCGTCGTCGGCGGGATTCGGCTCTCTTGCGGCGACGGGGATGTAATAGAAGCGGACCTCGGCCAGACTGTACTGGTTCAGCACGCCGCCCCAGTTGCTGAGCGGCGTCACTTTGAAGTACCTGGCTACGACGCCGCCGAGATCGAAGGTCTGGGGGGCCAGCGGTTCGCCGGCGCCCTGGGCCAGCTCCACGGTGGCCAGCGTCGTCCAGGCGGCGCCGTCGAGGGAGATCTCGACGGTCGCGTCCTTGACGCCGATTCCGATGAGGGACTCGATGGCCTGGTTCGAGTTCCACACGAGCACGCGATCCAGCTTGTAGACCGTGTCGAACTCGTATTGGATCCAGGCGGGGCCCGTCGCGTTCTTTTGTGTCGCCCACATCGTCTTCAGGTCGTCCCCGTGCAGATCGTTCTCGTCGAGGCCCGAGCCGTCGGCCGTCTTGCTCGCGAGCGTATTGACGCTGTACTCGCTGGACGCGGTGGCCTTGACGTTCTCAACCGGATAGGAGAACGGTTCGACGGTGAAGGACCAGACGGCGCCCTTGAAAAGGGTCGCGTCGTTTACTTCATCGATCCGCCAGTAATAGGTCCGGCCCAGTTCCAGCCGGCCTGGATCGTATGTGTTGGCGTCCTGGCCCTCGCCGACGAGCACGCCCAGGGGATTGGCGATGCCGGCGTTTCGGACGTCCTCCTCGGATGTCCCGAAGTAGACGTTGTGCGTCTGGGCCATCTCGCCCGGTGTCCACGAGAGGTCGTTCTCGCGGGGGACGTCCGTGGCGCCGTTGTCGGGGCTCGGAACGCCTGCGGTGATGCCGGTCAGGCCGCCGCCCAGGATTTCGACGATCTCGGCGGCCGTGAGCGCCCGGTCGTAGATCCGGAACTCGTCCAGAGAGCCGCTGTAGTAGGCGTCGGCGCCGTACTCGGAGCGGCCGAGCCAGTTCTGCGTGGTGGTGCCCAGGTCCTTCGGCAGTACGGCGGTGGCGGCCGTGACGATGGAGACGCCGTCGAGGTACATTTCCATGTCCATGGCGTCCTCGTCGATCACGACGGCGACATGGTGCCAGCCGGTTGCCAACCGTTCGGATGCGGCCAGTTGCGATTCCGAGCCCGAGCCGCCGGTTGTGATGGCGAACCGCATGACGCCGGTGTTCGATCCGCCGATGGCGGGACAGAGGAACATGTTGACGGTCTCGCCTGTGCCGATGTCGAAGAGCCGCTGCCAGTTGCCGCCCGACCGCGTGTAGTTGGCCCAGAGGGAGAACGTCGCGCTGCCGAGCGTGTTGATGACGGAGCCGATGGGCAGGGCGACATAGTCGTCCGTGCCGTCGAACAGATAGCCGCCGTCGATCTGGCCTGCCGTCGGCGTCGGTTCGCCAAAGTAGACGCCGTGGTTTTTGCTGAGGGATGAGTCGGTCGCGGTTGTTCCGGTCGTCTCATCGAGTTTCCACCAGCCGACGGGTCCAACGCCCGCATCAGCGAAGGCGGGAACCAGCGCCACAAAAGCCAAAGACAGACATATCAGTTTGTTGCTCATAGCGTTCCTCCTTCAGCGAAAAACCCTCTTTCATGAAAGTCATCGGATCGAAAAACGGTACGTCATGAGAAATGCGCCGGATACGGCGCGATCTGGCGAATGGGTGTCTGGTATGTGGGTCTTGGCGAATGGAGGGAACACGGAGCCGAGGATGACAGATTGAGGCGGCTCTTGTGGAGTTCGCAGGGGGCGTATGAGGACAGACCCACACCGGGTCCCCCTGTTGACGATGGTCCGAAAGCCGGTCCATGAGCTTCCTGCTCTGTGTCGTGCCGACACACAGGCTCATATCTACCCTATCCTCCCATCGAATGACACGTCCGTCGCGCCGGGACATGTGTCATCGTCCGGTAATGCCCGATCCTCCTATCCTGGCGAGATGAGTCCGGTTCCGCGCCTGCTACCACCAGTGAACTGGACTACTGGAGCGTCGGACGATCATCTGGCTGAAAGGACGTCTATCGAGATGCCCGTCGACGAACAGGATGTTGGCGCCGTCGGGCTTGTCTCCATTGGTGACGTGATTTGTGCGGTCGAACTTCTGCCACCGGTCGTACAGGCCGCCGCGGACCTCGACGAAGGACGCTGTCTCGGGATCCGTTCCTGTGCTGAGCGTTGCGTCGAGAATGAGCTCGGTGCCTGCGGGATTCTTAACGGTCAGGCCCCTGGGCCACTTCCAACTCTCAGGCATTTCAAGTGGTCTTTCGGTCCTTGGGGTTTGCGTGTCCATCAACCAGAAGTAGCTGGTGACTCGATAGATGCGATCCCGGCCGGTCTTGGGTTCGACCACCTGCTCGACTGTCGCATTGATCGGGGGACTCGAGCCGAACTGCCAGACGATCGCCATATCGCCGTTCTTTGTGGTGTCGCAAGGGCAATAGAAGGTCTTGCGTTCGGCGCCGCTGGCGAGGATGTAATCCGTGGTGCTGTAGGCAACGTCCCACCACCAATAGCCGCCGGCATTGAGGGGAAGCTTGCCATCGAAATCGTTGCCGTACATGTGGAGACTGGCGCCGAGCTGTTTGAGGTTGTTGCCGCAGGTGACCCGTCTCGCCTGGTTCTTGGCACGGGTCAGAGCCGGCATGAGAATTGCCATTAGGATTGCGATGACGGCGATGACCACGAGCAACTCGATCAGCGTGAAGCCGTTCGCCTTTTTCGCCTTCATGACCATCACTCCCAAACCTTCGTCGTCTCGATATGCCGTGTTTGTTCTTCAGTGTCGTATGTTGCGTCCAGGCGTCGCTGTGCTTACGACGCCCCAATAGACTGATACGAACCTAAGACAGTCTATGTGCATTATCGTGGTGAGAAGATGGCGAAACAACACATAATTGCGTTTTTGTTTAACCAAGTTGCGAATACAAAGGCGCGAGTTCCTGACATGAGACGCTCAGCAAGCGGGGACGGAACGTCATGGACATATATTCGCATTTTGGTTAAAAGAAAACGCAAGATCGTCTTTGATTTCGTTGGCTGGGCGGGTAACTAAGGATTTGTTCGGATTCTGGCGGATGCTGTTTCATCCGACAACCTGGTGTGCTGATAGCAAGCACGGATAGCGGGCGTGACTTTTGACAGGGGACTGAATTTATGCACACGATGCAACTGGTGATGGGGCAGGTCTTTGGCACGGCGGACTGGAT
>ENA-UPTA01005983-UPTA01005983.1-activated-sludge-metagenome-genome-assembly--contig:-NODE-5983-length-10917-cov-4.830602_pt1 | contig 10917 bp, 9 predicted proteins | sample MGYA00238184_ERZ773361 | MGnify/ENA primary metagenome ERZ773361 (study PRJEB29100, sample SAMN05720205) | activated sludge metagenome | isolation source: anaerobic digester from wastewater...
CTTCTGGTTTTCACACGACGATTTGGTCAGCCTGCCGCGACCATCGCGGGGATTGAAAACTGCCGAGGAGCAGCCTGCGTGGTGATTGATGTTGATTTGCAGGATCCACCGGAAGTCGTCCGCGATCTCTACTCTAAGTGGAAAGAAGGATTTGATGTGGTTTATGCCCAGCGCCGCAGCCGCAAGGGCGAGACTTTGCCCAAGCGGGTGGTTTCCTACATCGGCTACTGGCTCATTAACCGCATCTCCGATGTGGAAATCCCGCGCAACACCGGCGACTTCCGCCTGATTGACCGAAAAGTTATTGAAGCCCTGCGCGGCATGCGCGAAACACATGGATTCCTTCGCGGATTGGTCTCCTATGTCGGTTATCGTCAAACTGCCGTTCTTTACGACCGTGAAGAGCGTAAAGCCGGAACGTCCAAATACAGCCAAATCACCGGCTCGCTGAGGATTGGAATCAACGGAATTGTCGCCTTTTCAAGCAAACCCCTGGAACTGGCCACCTTGATGGGGTTTGCGATGGCGGGGGTCAGTTTTGTGGTGGCCCTGTTTTATCTGGCGCAGAAATTTGTTTTCAACAGGGATATTACCCCCGGCCTGGCATCCACTATCCTTATGATCACTTTCTTCAGCGGAGTGCAACTGATCTGTCTCGGCGTGCTGGGTGAATATGTGGGACGCATCTATGAGGAGGTGCGGGGTCGCCCCAAATACCTGATTGCGCGAAAAGTCAACTTGACTGAATTTCATGGTTAGTAAAACGCAAACAACTGCTGCAGTTCCTGGCAAATGCACTCAGCATCCGGTTCGCTGGTTGCTGCTGATTCTGCTTCTGGGTGCAGGTTTGCGACTGGTGTGGCTGGGCCGGGCCTCCCTGATGATTGATGAAATCAATGTTGTTCGCGACGCAATGGCACAGCCGGGCGCCACCCGCATATTCCAGCAGGAGCTGCAGCGGTTTCACTGGTACCGCTGCCTGCCCATGTTCATGGTGCCGGTTCAATGGTTCGGCCAACTTTTGCGCGGAGAAGGTCCACTGCCTCCCGACTGGCTGTCCCGTCTGCCTTTTGCTCTGCTGAGCATAGCAGGATTGGGATGGTACTACCTGATCGGCAGACGGCTGGGCGGAGAGAAGATGGGCATCTGGGCACTGCTGCTGGCGGCCATATCCCCCTATCACATCTATTACTCCCGTGAGGCGTATGCTTATGCGTATGTGATTTTCTTTTCTGCCGGCGTGATTTGGGCGGCGCTCGAAATTCTGGCCCGCATGCCGTCACGAAACGGATGGCCCTGGCGATACGCTTTTGGTTATATGCTGCTCGGATCCGGCCTGCTCCAGTCGCATTTAACATCGTTGATTTTTCTTTCGCTGTGGAGCGTGGTGTGGCCGATGGCGGCCTGGCGCATGCACGGATGGCGCGCGCTGTTTTCCCCCTATCGTGTTCTCTGCTGGCTGCTGACACTGATTGTCCCGTACATCCTGTTTTCCCCTTTCCTCATCAGGTTGCTGTCGCACGGATACAGCAGTACAGACAGTCCTCAGGCTGTTTTCTTTTCCCTCAAGTCGGTCCTGGCCATCCTGGGCCGTATGGGATGGGGTCAGGCGTGGTGGGCCCTGCTGCCGTTTGCTGCCGTTTTGATCTTTGGGCTGCACCGAAGCCTGCGGTGGGACAATTTGCCTTCGCGCGTCCTTGTGCTGACCCTGCTTGTCCAAGCCGTTCTCTATGTAGCCTGCCAAGGCGTGTATCAAGTCATCAGCCGAAGCATGTTCCAGGTGCGATATTTTTCCAATGTTTTCCCTGTGGTGCTGATTCTGATGGCCGTGGGAGTGGCACATGCATGGGATTTACGAACTCCCGGAGGGTGGAAAAAAACCACGGTCTATGCCGGAACAGGTATTGTTCTGGCAGGGCTTCTCTTTACGGATGGTCTGATCATCGCCCTGAAATGCCGCGGCTACAACTACAAGGGCATGGCGCAGTGGATTTCAAAGCATGTCCCCGAAGGCGGAGTTTATGTACACAGCAGTATTTTTGAGATGCGCGGTGTGCCGAATCTGTATCCCGCCCCGGGGCGCATTGGAACATTTACATCAGCCAACAGCACTGCAGAAGACAATCAGCAGGATCCCCCGCCCCAGCGCACCGCATTCTTCTTTGACCGGTTTCCCCTGGCTTATTTTGTTGAAATTGCTCCCGCCGACATCCTGGTGCCAGATTCTGCGTCTTGGATCATTCCGCGAGAACGTTTGTTCATGCGCCAGGAATGGCTGGGCGACCGGGCCTGGGAACTGCTGGTGAAGCTGAAAACACTGCCTCCAGGCGATGTCCAAATCAACCAGGGCAACATGCACAAGGTGCTGTTTTCCTACAACCTTCCGGAAGACCTGCCCGAACTCGCGCGCAAAAACAGGCGCTCCTTCTATCACTCATTCGGTTCCGGATGGCAATACCGGAAAGAGTACCAGGCCGGAATCAACCGGGATTGGATGGCGCTGGCAGACGCCGGCAAATTGCTGCTGGGCAATGTGCTGGATCGGGAGCAGAAGATCTCGCTGACCCTGAGCGCCATGGTCCAGTCCGGCGGGGTTGAACTGGAAATTACCGGATCTCAAGGGAACTCTTTCCTCTTTACTCAACAACTGCCTGAGGGATTTCGGGATATCACCGTAGCCGAGATTGTCCTGAGGCCGGGCGAAAACCACTTCAATGTGACGGCCCGCCCGCTCACCCCCCTGGGTCGGGGGCAGTTCTTTCTGTTCGACCTGAAGCTAAAGCCGTCTGCATGAGCATCCTCACCGGAAAATCCGTGAAGAAAACCTTTCGACTGGCCGTGGCCTTTGCCATCAGCATCATGTGTCTATATTTCGCGTTCCGCGGCGTGCCTTTTAAGGAATTAGGCTCCCATCTGTCGGGCGGGAAATACTGGTGGCTAATCCCCGCATTGCTGCTCCAGGTGCTGGGCATCATGGCGCGCGCTCAGCGCTGGATTGTTCTGCTGAATGCAAAGGGATGTCTTGTCAGGGCTTTCTGGTCGCAGTGCGTTGGATATCTTTTTACCAACATCCTCCCCTTTCGCATGGGCGAGCCGGCGCGCGTCATTGCCCTGTCGCGCGCCTGCAGACTTCCTCTGGTTCAGGTTGCGGCCACGGCCATCGTTGAGCGTCTGATGGACGCGGCATCCTGCCTGCTGGCGCTGCTGGTCATTCTTCCGCTGCTTTCACTCCCCCCCATGGTGGCTGCCGGCGCGCGAATCATGGCCGTTTTATGTGTCGCAGGCTTTGCCGGATTGCTGGTGCTTGCTCATTTCCCGGCATTGAGCGAGCGCTTGACGGCATGGATTGTCCCCCGTGTTCGCCTGTTTTCTCCTGAAACCTTAATGGCCCGCTGGCACGAACTGCTGGATGGTGTGATGGCGCTCAAGACCCCGAAGGCGTTCTTTTCCGCAGCCTTCTGGTCTTTTGCGACGTGGCTTTGTTCGTTTCTGACGGCGTGGGTTTGCATACTCGTCTTTGTTCCAGCCGGAAGTTTTGTGGAGGGTGTGTTTATTATTGCGGCGCTCTCTGTAGCCGTCAGCGTGCCGTCCAGTCCCGGATTCATCGGAATTTATCAACTGGCCGGCCAGCAGGCGCTGGTGCTTCCTTTTGCGGGGAAATATGATGACGCTTCCGCACTGACCATCACACTCGCCCTGCACTTGATGTATTATGCGCCGACCACACTTCTCGGCGTTGCCGCCTTATGGAAACTCAACTTATCACGGAAGAAACTGGCCGCAGAGGCCCGCACCGCGGGCCGTTCTTGAAAAATCTTTACCTTTGGATGTTTCCAGCTATTGTATGTAGCCGGCTCATTGAGCAGGATATTTTGATAATTTGAATCGAGGGCTGACGCTGGTTCCTTACGGCGTTTATGTGCCCGCGGGAGTTGAGCTTATGAGTAAAAGCATGAAATGCCTGGTTACCGGCGGCGCCGGTTTTATTGCCAGCAATCTGGTTGATCGTCTGCTGGCCGACGGTCATGCCGTGACAGCGTATGACAACTTTTCCACGGGGTTTCGTGAATTTTTGAGGCCGGCCTCAGCAAATCCGCGATTCACGCTGGTGGAAGGCGACACGCAGGACATGGAGAAAATGGCTTCTGCGATGGCCGGATGCGACACCGTATTCCATCTCGCCGCCAACGCCGATGTGCGGTTCGGACCGGAAAAACCCCGCCGGGATTTGGAACAGAACACCATTGCCACATTCAACGTGCTCGAGGCCATGCGCAAGGCCGGCGTGAAGAGGATCGCCTTTTCCTCCACCAGCGCCATCTATGGCGTGGCAGAGGTTATCCCCACTCCGGAAAATGCCCCGTTCCCGGTGCAGACTTCTCTTTATGGCGCATCCAAACTGGCCGGTGAAGGATTGATTCAGGCCTATTCGGAAGCCTATGGCATTCAGTCCTATATTTTCAGGTTTGTATCCATCCTTGGCGACCGCTATCACCACGGCCATGTGTATGATTTCTACAAGAAACTGAAGGCCAACCCGCTCAAGCTGGATGTGCTTGGCGACGGAACCCAGCGCAAATCCTATCTGTATGTGCAGGACTGTGTGGACGCCATATTCACGGTCATGCAGAAGGCGCAGAACAAGGTGAATATTTTCAATCTTGGGACAAAGGAGTTTTGCGATGTGAACCAGTCGCTGGGCTGGATTTGCGGGCATTTGAATGTGAAACCGGAGTTCAACTACGCGGGCGGGAAGTCCGGCTGGATCGGCGACAATCCCTTCATTTTCCCGGATTGCTCAAAGGTTTATGCCCTGGGATGGCGTCCCAAACTCACGATCAAGGAAGGCATCATCAAGACACTGGAATACATCCAGGCCAACGAGTGGGTGCTGACGGCCAATCCGGACCGTGCAAGGGCTCCCCAAAAGGCATAAGCGCCATGCTTCTTGAAGGTCGTCATGCCATCATCACCGGAGCCAATCGCGGGCTGGGGTCGCACATTGCGCGGCACTTTGTTCAGGCGGGCGCGGATGTGCTCATCTGCGGGCGGAACGCTGAACTTGTTGAAAAAACGGTATCCGGCCTGCAAGCAGGAACGTCCCGCAAAGTAATCGGCGTCGCAGCGGATGTATCTTCTGAAAAAGATGCTGACCGGATTATGCGGGCTGCCGGGAAAGAGTTTTCCTGCGTTGACATCCTCGTGAACTGCGCGGGCATCTGCGGACCGGTTGGCCCCCTTGAAACCCTTGACTGGAAGGAATGGAAGAAGGCTCTCGACATCAATGTGGCCGGCACGGTACTGATGTGCATGCGGGTCCTGCCGCAGATGAAAGAACGGCATTACGGGAAAATCATCAACATCTCCGGCGGCGGCGCCACAAAACCCCTGCCCCATTTAAGCGCATATGCGGCATCCAAAGCCGGGGCGGTTCGTTTCACCGAAACGCTGGCGCTTGAAGTGAAGAAATTCAGCATAGATGTGAACGCCATCGCACCCGGCGTCCTGAACACGGGGCTTGTGGACGAGTTTATCCGCGCAGGTGTTGAAAATCTCGGCGAGGATTATTTCCGCGAGGTCGAACGCCAGAAAAACAGCGGTGAAGATTCCTTTGCGAGAGCTTCCTCCCTGGCGGTTTATCTGGCGTCACAGAAAAGCGACGGCATAACCGGCCGGCTGATCAGCGCGATCTGGGATCCGTGGGAAAATCTCCAGGATCATGCGGAAGACATTGCCTCCTCCGATATTTACACGATCCGCCGCATCACGCCCGCTGACCGCGGAAAAACCTGGGGAGAACGCAAATGAACCTGGGCATCATCGGATGTGGTTTGATTGGCGTTAAACGTGCAGCGGGTGCGGGGTTTAACCGCGTAGTTGCTGTTACGGATGTAATTCCCGAACGCGCCCATAAGCTCGCAGCGCAGCATTCGGGCTGCGTGGCTGCCAGGGATGCGAGGCAGCTACTGCAGAACCCTGCTGTGGATGCTGTAGTGGTGGCTACCACCCATGACCAGCTTGTGCCAATGACCATGGCCGCACTCAAGGCGGGAAAGCATGTGCTTGTCGAAAAGCCGGGCGCGCGAAACAGCAGCGAATTGAAGCCAGTGCTGGAACTGGCCAGAGCCAGAAATCTTGTGGTTAAAGTGGGATTTAATCACCGCTTTCATCCGTCCCTGTTGAAGGCCCGCGAGATTTTCCTGTCTGGCGTCATGGGCCCCCTGATGTTTATTCGCGGGCGTTACGGACACGGCGCGCGCATCGGTTATGAGAAGGAGTGGCGCGCGGACGCGGCAATTTCTGGCGGAGGAGAGCTGGTGGATCAGGGGTCGCATCTCATCGATCTGTCACGATGGTTCCTGGGCGATTTTACCGATGTATCGGCATACCTTCCGACCTGTTTCTGGGATATGAAGGTGGAGGACAATGCCTTCATGCTCCTCAAAACAGCCCACGGTCAGGCGGCATGGCTTCATGCGACCTGGACCGAATGGAAGAACATGTTCTCAATGGAAATTTACGGCCGCACCGGCAAGCTACAAATTGATGGACTGGGTGGCAGCTATGGGCCGGAACGCCTGACTTATTACCAGATGCTTCCGCAAATGGGTCCGCCGGAAACGAAGGTTTTTGAGTTTGAGAAAGAGGATAAATCCTGGGCGCTTGAAATGGAGCAGTTTGCGGCTGCCATCAGCGGATGCGAGACCATTTCAGCCGGCATTGAGGATGCATATGCCGTGCTCAGCGTGATCGGACTGGCTTACACGGCATCTCGTGGATAATCAGGCTGGAACAATCCATCAACCGCTTAATCGCGAAGCGATGAAAAATCTGACGGCGGACGCAGGCGAATGAACCGGCATTTGAAATCCACTCGCAGCCAGCGCAGAGGTTCCCGGAAAAAGTTGACTTTTTTCCCTTCGCTGTAAGAACGCGACTTGTAGTTCACCGGCAATTCGAACGGACGGTATCCCTTGCGAACCAGCTTGATGACCAGTTCGTGGTCAAAATCAAAATGGCTGCATTCAAAATCCAGACCGAACAGGCAATCGCGCCGGATCACCTTGTACATCGTGAACGGATCCCGCATATGTTGTCTGTAGAGTATGTTGATCAATGTGGTGAATATGACATGTCCCGCATTCATGATATGCGCCACGCCCTGCTGCTCGGCGAACTGCCGCATTTTCCAGTTGCCGCCATGCCGGGCTCCCAAGACAAACAACTGGCGCCACTTCAGCAAGGGCTCAAGCAGGGCGTCGTAATCATTAAGGTCATATTCCAAATCCGCATCCTGGATCATCAGGATATCGCCATGCGCAGCCGCGAATCCCTCGCGCACGGCATTCCCCTTCCCGCGCGGTCCCTCCTGCAGTATAATCCGAACCCCCGGCTGTTTCTGATAGCGCAAAACAGCTTCGCGGGTACCGTCACGCGAGTTGCTTTCAACAATGATGATTTCGCGATCCACACCCGCGATGTCCTTCTTTAAAAGCGCATCCATAATAACGGGGAAAGATTGCCCTTCATTATAAGCCGGGAGGACGATGGAAAGCAAAGGCCGCGAATGCTCTTCCACACGGGCGCATGTGACCTTCCTGCCGGACGATGCAATGGTCAGATGGAGCGGAGAAAGGAATGGTCCGAGGAGGCGATTCATCAAAGCAATACTGCGTGTTAAAGCCGTGCGGGGAGCCTGTGCCGCGCGCTGAACCACATGCGCCCAGTTGTACCGGCGGCGATCCGGACATACCCAAATCCCGCCAAAGCCGCTTTTCAGCAGAAGCAACTGAAGCGTATGCTTGTCCCAGTAGCACTGGTTCTCACGCCGCCACCCGATCCAGCTGTTTTTAAAAAATCGGCAGGCCCACGAATCCAGAGTTTGGGTCAGCAGCAGTACCGGCCCCCGGGATGGCAGGCAGTCGCGTATGGCCCGGAGCAGCTCAAGTGGACGATTGGTTTTCTCCAGTTGAAACATAACGACCGCGGCATCGACAGCGGGGAACGCGACCGGATTCATCTCCCATTCCCTGGCTGACAAGTGGGCCATGATGGTCCACCCGCGCGCGCGCGCCTCCGCAGCCAGAGGATGTGAAGGCGCTGCAATAAGCAGCATGCGTCCGGCTTGTGGATGCTTTCGCTGAACCTCATCCATGTATTCACGCGCCGCATCAAACTCCGTGGCGCTCGTTACAGGTTCATCCGTTGATGGAGTCTCGCTTCCCCTGTCCTTTTCAGCCAAGGAAACTGTCAGTCCGCATCCGCGGCAACGGAATATGCGTGACTGGTGAATGCAAAAAAGATAATCCCAGGTGTTTTCACCGCAAATGCCACAAGCAGATGCCGGAGAACTCAAGATGACCTCTTTTTCGTATTGAACCCCTTGGATATGACTGTGGCTTTGGACTCATCCTCCATTGCGTAGCATGGCCACTCGCGATTGCGCACCCAATCCCAGACCTGCAGCAACAGCAAGCGCACAACGACAGCAAAGAATATGTAGATCATCAGCATGTAAGGAATATAGAACAGCATTCCATTCATGTGCATGTGGTGAAACATGTGGCCTTTCATCAGAAAAGCCCATGAAAGCGAGGCGGCCAATCCCCATGCCGTTGATACTGCCAGCGCCCACAGCATTCGTTGTGAGGATGCAAAACGCGGAAAGACCTTCCTGTCAAGGCCGGCGCTCATTCCCAGCGGGAGCAGTGCCACTATTGCCGCGAACAGCGAGAAAAATATGCGGTAACGGTTCGGATTCTTCTGGAACGGGAGACTGATCATCGGCAGCGTCAGATACTGCTCGAAAATCATCCAGGCGCTGACACCTGGAGGGGTTCCAATCTGCTGGTTCTGTTCCGCCGCTATTGAACGGAACGCAGCCTGATGGATGATGTGATTGAAACAGCTGCTGATTTCACCTGTGTACAAAGCTGTTTGCACCCCAATCGCCAGCACCGACAGAATCACGGCCCCACCACTGGCGAGCAGCGTGAAAATAACCCAACGAGAAATCTGTCGCCAGTCTTTCCGTTCGCAGATGCCAAAAAAAAGAGGCCCGATAGCTGTGCTCAAGACTATGTTGCTGACATAATCAAAGAAGCATAGGGCATTCAAAAGGCTGGCCGCGCCAATGATCCACAGAAAATGTGTGAACCTGAAATGCCTGTTTTTAACAACCAGCGGGAACAGCATGAAGGAAAGAACAAACGGCAGCAGATGGAGAAAATAGACCAGATACATGTTGCGGCCTGCGAACACCAGCCAATCGGAAAGACTCAACAGGACTGCAAATGCAAGGGAGACAAACCAGCCGAACCGACGACAAAGAAAAACCGTGAACAAAGCCATCATGACGCCAAACAGAAGGATACCGTGAAATGGCCCTTTTTGATGAAATCGGACTTCTGACCGCCCAGCAGATACAGGGCGCTGGCGACCTTTCCCTGCAAACCCCATGCGGACATATAGGGTTCTTTGTCTATATCGCGCGCCATCATGAAACCGCCGGAACTCCAGTAGCCGTCGCGGGCGACTTTCTGCAGCATGACCCTGACGGATTCCTCCGAATCCATCTGAAAACCTTCGAACTGTCCCGGTTTTCCCAGGCCAAACAAGTTGCTGTTGAAGTTTGCTGTGAAAAGAATTGCGACAGCAAAGAACAGAAGGCCCTGCAAAAGAAGTGCTTGTTTTTTCATAAATATCATATTCCAGAGCCAATTCTCATACACTTTTGCCCTCGCCAAGTAAACAACTCAGTTCCAGAAGGACAATCTGCGGATAATTATTTTCATTGCGTCAGGCCCCCGGAATAGTAATGTTGATCCACATTTTGCAGAGGAGTTGCATATTATGGAAAAGAAATTGCTGTCCGTTTTAACAAGCGCTGTTCTGTCCGTCCTGATCCTCCCGGGTTGCACAATGTTTGAGCCGTCGAATGCCTACAAAATGAGGGCGGGCATGCAGACGGAATGGGATGTCCCGGAAGCCGAAGTGGTATATGACGTTCCGCCTGCGCACACCATCGCCATCCAGCCGGGCTATCCCGTCCCGGACAATACTGGCGATGAAGTTCCGGAGTCCGAAGCCGAACCCGTAGACTACGTGCCCGAGCCTTCCGCCATTCCCCCGCCGCAGATTTTCACGGAAACAACCGAACTCGCGCCGTTGGATGTCGTTGAAATACCCGCCGTGATGGAAGAACCTTTGGACGACGGCTCTGAATCTCTCCCGCCCGACGCCAAGCCCGGTGAATGCTATGCGCGAGTGAACATCCCGCCGCGCTATGAAACCGTGACCGAGCAGGTTCTGCTGCAGCCCGAATCCGAAGAGATCGTGGTCATTCCGGCGCAGTATGAGTGGGTCGAGGAAGAAGTCATGGTCAAGGAGGCCTCTACCGAGCTTGAAGTTGTTCCCGCGGAATACGAATGGGTCGAGGAAGAGGTGCTGATTACCCCCGCCAGTGTTCGCACTGAAGAAGTTCCCGCCCGCTACGAGTGGATCGAGGAGGAAGTCATGGTCAAGCCCGCTCGCCGCGAATGGAAGAAGGGCACCGGCCTGATCACATCTGTGGACAACGCCACGGGTGAAATTATGTGCCTCGTAGAGCTTCCGCCGGTTTACGAGAAAGTCAAAAAACGCGTCCTCGTGGAACCAGCCAGCATGAAGGAAATCCAGATTCCGGCGGAATATGAGACGATCCGCAAGCGGGTCATGACCAAACCTTCTACCACGCGCGAGGTGACCTTGCCCGACGAATACGACAAGGTCAAAGTTCAGAAAATGATTTCGGCCGAGCGCGAAGAACGCAAAGTGATCCCCGCCGTTTACCAGACCGTCACCAAGGAAGTCATGGTTGAAAAGGGCCGGATGCTGTGGAAGCGAGTGCTTTGCGAATCCAACCTGTCGCAGGATGTC
>ENA-UPTA01005984-UPTA01005984.1-activated-sludge-metagenome-genome-assembly--contig:-NODE-5984-length-10916-cov-19.759046_pt1 | contig 10916 bp, 10 predicted proteins | sample MGYA00238184_ERZ773361 | MGnify/ENA primary metagenome ERZ773361 (study PRJEB29100, sample SAMN05720205) | activated sludge metagenome | isolation source: anaerobic digester from wastewater...
GAACCCGCGGTACACCTTTTAGGGCGTACAATCGCTTAGCAGGCGATCGCCTTCGGCCACTCAGCCATCTCTCCGCTTTTCAATCTGTCTCTATTCCTGGCGGAGGGAGCAGGATTCGAACCCGCGAACCTTTCGGTCAGCGGTTTTCAAGACCGCCGCCTTCGACCACTCGGCCATCCCTCCGGGTTATTTCAACATCATCCTGCTAATTTTGCCCCGCCGGCGGAATTCTGTCAACTCCGTTCATGTACGGAACGAGCGCCTCGGGGATGCGGACGCTGCCGTCGGCCTGCTGGTAGTTTTCCAGGATGGCGACCACCGTCCGGCCCGCCGCCAGCCCCGAACCGTTCAGGGTATGGACGAACTCCACCTTTCCCGTGCTCTCCCGGCGGAAGCGGATCCCCGCCCTTCTCGCCTGAAAGTCTTCGAAATCGCTGCAGGAGGAGATTTCACGGTAGGCGTCCTGACCGGGCATCCACGCCTCGAGGTCGTACGTCTTGGCCGACGAAAATCCCAGGTCCCCCGAGCACAGGCTCACGGTCCGGTAGTGGATCCCGAGTCTTTTCAGTACCTCTTCCGCGTTCAGGGTGAGCTTCTCCAGCTCATCGTACGAGGACTCGGGAACGGTGAACTTCACCAGTTCCACCTTGTTGAACTGGTGCTGCCGGATGAGCCCCCGGGTGTCCTTCCCGTAGGAGCCCGCCTCCGCCCGGAAACAGGGAGAGTAAGCCACATAGTACAGGGGAAGGTCCTTTTCCTCCAGGATCTCCTGGCTGTGCAGGTTCGTCACGGGAACCTCGGCCGTGGGGATGAGGTAATATTCCATCCCCTCGATCTTGAAGAGGTCCTCGGCAAATTTGGGAAGCTGGCCCGTTCCGGTCATGCTCTCCCGGTTCACCATGAATGGCGTCAGAAGTTCCGTGTAGCAATGGGTGCCCGTGTGCAGGTCCAGCATGAAATTGATGACGGCCCTCTCGAGCCTCGCCCCCAGTCCCCGGTACACGGTGAAGCGGGCGCCGGCGATCTTCGCACCCCGGGCGAAATCGAGGATCCCCAGATCCTCGCCGATCTCCCAGTGGGGCTTCGGCACGAACTTCATGACGGGCTTCCCGCCCCATGTCCGGACGACGGGGTTGTCTTCCGACCCCGTCCCGTACACTACGGATTCATGAAAGATGTTGGGAATCATCATCATGAAATCCTGGAGCCGGGATTCGGTGTCCTTCCGTTCCTCGTCGAGTTCCTTGATCCGGGTGGAAACCTCGCCCATCCGGGCGATCAGGTCGGATGCGTCTTCCTTTTGCTGCTTCTTTTTGCCGATTTCCTTCGACACCCGGTTCCGGTCGCTCCGGAGGTTTTCCACCTCCTGGAGAAGGTCCCGCCTCTTCGTCTCGAGGGACACGAAAAGATCGAAATCGACCTCTTTTCCCCTCTCGAGCATTTTCCGGCGGACGAGATCCAAATTTTCCCTCACGAATCGGATATCCAGCATGGCTCGACACCTTTCCCTTCCACTACCAGAGCCCTTTTCCCTACCACTTTGGCATTTTCAAGTCAAATACTTTCTCCCCCGCGGGCCCCTCCGTTACGCGCCACCGCCCGTTCTTCCCAGCTTGCGTTTCACGTTCTTCACAAGGAAAATCATCTCGTCGCACCGGAAGAGATGGGCGAACACGAAGAAGGACACTCCCCCCAGAACGACCGCGCCTGCGAGGTGGAAGAGCCTCCCGGCGATCCTTCCCGAAAGGTCCCAGGGCGCTACGGCGCCCCAGAGGACGATGACGGCCCCCATGGCCAGGGCGGCCAGGGACATCCGCAGGAGGGACCGGTAGAAGAGGGCGTCGAAAAACGGCCCGATCCGCTTTTTCAGGATGATTGCAAGGACGCCCACGTTGACGGCGGTGGAAACCGATGTGGCGAGCGCGAGCCCGCTGTGCTTCATGGGGAACATGAGGGCCACCGAGACGGCCACGTTCACCAGAAAGGCCAGGAAGGCCACCTTTACGGGCGTTTTCGTGTCCTGGAGGGAATAGAAGGCCGAAACGACGACCCGGATCACCGAAAAGGCCCAAAGTCCCAGGGTGTAGTACAGGAGGGCGTCGGCGGTGGCCAGGGTGGAGGAAATCTCGAACTCCCCCCGCTGGAAGAGAACGGAGATGATGGGGACCCGCAGGAGAACGAGGGCCACCATGGCGGGCAGGGTGACGAAGAGGATGAGCCGCGTGGAGAAGGACACGGTTTTCCGGAGTTCGTCGAAGGCGCCGTCCGTCGCATGCGCCGAGAGGCTGGGGAGGACGGCGGTCCCGACGGCGATGCCGAAGATCCCGAGGGGCAGTTCCACGATCCGATCCGCGTAGTAAAGGTAGGAGACGCTTCCGCTGGGCAGAAGGGATGCGAGGAGCGTCCCCACGAAGATGTTGATCTGGTAGACCGCCGCCCCGAAAACGGCGGGAAGCATGAGAAGCCCCACTTTCCGGACGCCCGGGTGGCGGAAGTGAAAATCGGGCCGCAGGGGAATCCCGAACTTGAGCAGGAAAGGGATCTGCATGACGAGCTGCAGGAAGCCGCCCACCAGAACTCCCACGGCAAGGGCGACGATGGGTTCCCTGAAGAATCTCGCCAGGAAAAAGACGGAAAAGATCATGGACAGGTTGAGGGCCACCGGGGCGAGCGCGGGCGCCGCGAAATGGCGGAGCGAGTTCAGAATCCCCATGGCGAGCGCCACGAGGGAGATGAAAAAGATGTAGGGAAACATGAGTTTCGTGAGAAAGACGGCGAGGTCGAACTGGCCGGCGACCTCGGTAAAGCCGGGCGCGATGAGGCGGACGATCCAGGGCGAAAGCAGAATGCCCGCGAGCGTGACGGCGACAAGGACGATGCTGAGCAGGGTGAAGGCGACTCCGGCGAAGGCGAAGGCATCCTTTTTCGGACGCGTTTTCAGGTATTCCGTGAAGACAGGCACGAAGGCGATGGTGAGGGCCCCCTCGGCGAGGAGCCGCCTCAGCAGGTTGGGGATGCGGAAGGCCACGAAAAACGCGTCCGTGGCGATCCCGGCCCCGAAGAACCCCGCGACGACCATGTCCCGGAGAAAGCCGAAAATGCGGCTCAGGAACGTTGCGAACCCGACGACACCCGCCGCCCGGGCGATCCGGACATGCTCCTTCGTTGGATCTGTGGTGGGCTTGTCCATGGAATGGGAGAGGAAACGAATGCCTTTAGCCGGAGGCGACCGCCGTTTCGAGATCCTTTTTCTTCACTCCGGAAACGGCGACGGTCTTCGTTTTCGATTTCAAGCCCGAGAGGATCCGGACCCGGTCTCTCTTCACGCCGAGAAGCCCAGCCAGGAACCGGACGCACTCCTCGTTCGCCTTCCCTTCCACCGGGGGGGACTTGAGCCGGACTTTCAGGGCATCGTCCTGGATGCCGGCGACCTCCGATCGGGAGGACCGGGGAACGACCCGGACCTGGAAAACGATCCCCTGGTCCGACTCGGTGACGGGAATGCCGTTCATTCCGTCTCCCCGGTTTTTTTCCTGGACTTCTGCCAGGACTGGAGGACCTTCTCGTTGAAATAGAGGAAATATTCAAAGTATTCGTCCAGGCTTCTCTTCATCTGTTCCAGCCGCTCCACCTCGCCCCTCAGGGATTCCACCTCCCTCCGGGAGCTTTCCAGGATCTCCTCGGCCGCCTTTTTCGCCTCCCCGAGGAGGGCGTCCCGGGATGCTTCCAGCTCCTCGATTTCCCTCCTTTGCGTATCGCCCGCGTTTCGCTCCAGTTCGGAGACCCGCGTCTCGAGGGCGGCGACGGCTTCCTTGAGCCGGTCGTTTTCCGCGATCCGTTCCTCCAGTTGCCGGGCGACGGTATCGAGAAACCGGTCCACCTCCCGGATGTCGAACCCGCGGAAGCGGACCCGGAACTGCTGGTTGTGGATGTCCAAAGGAGTGATCCGTTCCATGGGGCCTCCTATTTAAACTGGAGGGCGAGCTGGTAGAGGCTCCGGATCAGGAAGCTCTGGAGAAAAATGATGACCAGGATGACGATGACCGGCGAAAAGTCGATCCCCAGGTTCCCGAAAGGCAGGAACCGGCGGACCCGGTAGAGGACCGGTTCGGTCACCCGGAAGAGAAACTGGACGATTACATTGTAGGGATCGGGATTCACCCAGGAAAGTACCGCCCGGATGACGATGATCCACATGTAAATGGTGAGGCCGATGTCCAGGATCCGCGCAACGGCCTCGATAAAATTCGCCGCGAAGAACATGGGTTCCCCCGTGGTTGCTGATGTGTTATGGGTTAAATAATGATTGCATGGGAAAAAGTCAAGGTATATATTGCCCTTACTTTATCCCTGCAGGGAAAAACGCAGCGAAGGAGGGCACCGCGACATGCTGAAAGGGAAGAAAATCGCCATCCTCGGCGGGGGGAACATGGGAGAGGTGATCGCCTCCGGGATTCTGGCCTCGGAGCTGGTTCCGCCCGAATCCCTGGTCGTGACCGACGCATCCGCTCCCCGGCTCGAATATCTGAAGGGGAAATACTCCTTCCGCGCCGGCGCCGACAACCACGAAGCGGTCTCCTTCGCCGACCTGGTAGTCGTCGCCGTGAAACCCCAGAACGTGAGGGAACTGCTCGAGGACATCCGGTCCTTCCTGGACCCCTCAAAACTCCTCGTGTCCATCGCCGCGGGCATCCCCATCCGATTCATCGAGGGCCATCTGGGAGAGGGGAAACACCCCGTCGTCCGGGTCATGCCGAACACTCCCGCCCTCGTCGGGGAAGGGGCCACCGCGCTGGCCGGGGGTTCTCACGCCACGGAACGGGACGTCCTCGCTGCGCAGAGGATCTTCGACGGCCTGGGAACGACGGTCGTCGTCCGGGAAGAACTCATGGACGCGGTGACGGGACTGAGCGGAAGCGGACCGGCTTACGCTTTCATCATGATCGAGGCGCTTTCCGACGGGGGGGTCAAAATGGGACTGCCCCGGGACACGGCCACCCGTCTCGCCGCCCAGACCCTTCTCGGGGCGGCGAAACTCGTGCTCGAGGGGGGAAAACACCCCGGCCAGTTGAAGGACATGGTCACCTCTCCCGGAGGGACGACCATCGCGGGCATTCACGCGCTGGAGACGGGACGGCTCCGGGCCACCCTCATTTCGGCGGTTGAAGCGGCCACCCTCCGGTCGAAGGAACTGGGAAAGCTCGTCTGATTATTCCGCCGGGCTTTCCGGTTCTTTTTTCGATTTCTCCGGGGGTTCTCCGGCCGGCGGTGGCTCCTGGGAACTTTCCGGTTCCTCGCGGCCTGCCGCCGGCGGGGCTTCACGGATTTCCGGCGGGGCCTCTCCGGGTCCTTCCGGGAGCGACGGGGGCGTCGATTCCATTCCCTCAAAGCTGTCCAGCCCCTCCCAGGGTGCCGGCTCGGGCCCCTCGCCGCCTTCCGGTATCGCCACGGGCGCCGTTTCCGCTCCTTCGAGGCTTCCCGGGACGGCCGCGCCCTCGACGGCCGCGAGGGGTTTCTTCTTGCCCCGCCTCCTTCTCCGCCGCGACCGGCTTTTCTTCTTAACCTCCGGTTCCCCCTCCGCCGCCTTTTCCTGCTCTTTTTCCTTCTCCTTTTCCTTCCCCTTTTCCTTCCCCTTTTCCTGCTCTTTTTCTTTCTCTTTCCCCTTTTCCTTTTCCCGCTCCTTCTCCTTCCGGGCCGCCTTCCCTTCCGCCGCCTTTTCCGTCACCCGGGAGGGTTCCGGCAATCCCTCCGGTTCCTTTCTTGCGATCTCCAGTTCGAAATCCCCCCAGGGAACGTTGTAGCTCCCCCGGAGCTGGATCCCCGTCTGGTAGAGCGTTTCAAGCTTGGCAAGCTCGCTCCTTTTCTGGTTCAGAAGGTAATCGCTGACCTCGGGGGGTAGAAGCACCTTGATGGTGGCGCAGGTGCCGCTCACCGATTCCCCCTTGATCTTCCGGTAGATCCGGAGGGCAAGCGACTCCAGGGAGGGACGGATTCCCGTGCCCTTGCAGTGGGGGCACTGGACATGGCTGATCTCCTGGATGGTGGACTGCTTTTTCTGGCGGGTCAGTTCGAGCATGCCGAACCGGGAAATCTTGGAAAGCTGGATCCGCGAGCGGTCGATGCTCAGCGCGTTCTTGAACGCCTTCTCGATCTGGGCGACGTGCTTCCGTTCCTCCATGTCGATGAAGTCGATCACCACGAGCCCGCCCAGGTCCCGGAGCCGGAGCTGCCTGGCGATTTCCTCCGCCGCCTCGAGATTCGTCCGGTACGCCGTATCCTCCACGTCCTTCCGGCTCGTTCCCTTGCCCGAGTTCACGTCGATGGTGATCATGGCCTCGGTGGGCTTGATGAAGAGATGCCCTCCCGATTTCAGGAAGACCCGCTCCCGGTACACCTCCTCGATCTGGCCTTCGATGGCGAACTTCTCGAACAGGGGGATTTCTTCCTTGTAATGCTTGATCACCTTCACGTTTCTCGGGGACACGGCCTTGAAGTAGGCCCGCATGTTGCGGTAGGTGTCCGCGTGGTCCACCAGGATCTCCTCGATGTCCGACGAGTAATAGTCCCTGAGGGAACGGACGGCGAAATCGCTCTCCCGGTAGACAAGGGCCGGCGCGGCGATCTTCTCCGCCTTTTTCATGATGTCCTTCCACAGGCGGATGAGCATCTGGTAGTCCCGCAGGATCTCCTGCTTCGTCCTCTGGGTCCCCGCGGTGCGGACGATGAACCCGAAACCCTCCTTCTCGGTGATTTCGTCCATCATCGTCTTGAGGCGTTTCCTGTCCGCCTCGTCCTCGATCTTCCGGGAGATGCCGGCACTTTTCCGGTTCGGCATGAGAACGAGGTACCGTCCCGGCAGGGAGAGGTTGTTCGTCAGCATGGCCCCCTTGTTCTGGATCCCTTCCCGGACGACCTGGACAAAGAGTTCCTGCTTCGCCTTCAGTCCCTGCCGCGACCGGGACTTTCCGGAGGCGTCGCCCTCCTCTTTCTGCCCCAGTTGTTCGTAGTTCACGTCCCGAAAGGGCAGAAAGCCGTTTTTTCCCGCCCCGTAATCGACAAAGGCGGCCTGAAGCCCCTTTTCGACCTTCTGAACGATTCCCTTGTAGATGTTTCCGGTGATGGGTTCCTTCACGGCAAGCTGGATGTTGAACTCGACAAGCTTCCCGTTGTCGACGATGGCCATCCGGCTCTCTTCCTCGTCGATGGCGTTGATGAGCATTTTTTTTGTCATATGATTTCCTATCCGAACATGCTCACGTCCCCTTTGCCCACACGGACGACCTCCGGCGCCTCTTCGAGAAAACTCACCACGGACGACTCCGCCGGCGGGAGGACCCCGCCGTCGATCACCATGTCCACGCGGTGACGGAATTTCTCGTCGATCTCCTCGGGATCGGTCATGATTTCATCCCCCGCCGTCGTCACGCTCGTGCTGATGATCGGCCGCCCCAGCGTGGAAACGACAGCGAGGCAGATCCTGTTGTCTGGAACACGGATCCCCACCGTTTTCCGCTTGGGCATGATGATCCTGGGCACAAGGCGGGAGGCCTCAAGGATGAAGGTATACGGGCCCGGAAGGAGCCGCTTCATGGCCTTGTAGGCATAATTGGGAACAATGGCGTAATTGCTGATGTCCTTTAAATCGGCGCAGACAAAGCTGAAGGGCTGCTTTCTGCTCCGTTGCTTGATGTCGTAGATTCTCTCGATGGCCCGCCGGTTGAGAAGATCGCACCCGATCCCGTAGACCGTGTCCGTGGGATAGACGATGATCCCGCCTTCCTCCAGGACATCGACGGCTTTCCGGACAAGCCGCACCTGGGGGTTTTCCCTGTTGATCGAAACCAGCATAGCCTCTTCCCATATCGACGGGGACAAATTCGCGTCGAATCCGATTCCCGCCGCGGAATTCCCCGCGGAACGGCACCGGTGTCCCGTCGAGTGCAGCAAATGTATATTCAAATCGAACCCCTGTCAACTGATAAAAGGGGGACACTCCGGCACGAAAGGCCGCGGGGAAAGGGCCTCCCGGCCGGCCGGGACGGCAAGCGGCGCATCGGGGCGAAAAATACTTGTTTCAAACGGAAATGAGGGGTAAGAAGAACGGAACGATTCGATTCCGCGCATACCGTGGTTCATCGGAAATTCCATCCCGGGGGGGGCCATGAAAAAAATGGAAAAGTGCGTTTCCGGTCCTGTCTTCCCGCGCGCCGTTGCGGCGGCGGCGATCATCGTCCTGCTTCTTGTTTCCGGATGTGCCACCAAGATCAAGGTGAACATGCTCCAGCCCGCCAAGTACCATCAGGCGTCGCTGACGAGAACCGTGGCCGTTCTCCCCTTCGAGGGCAAGGACGGAGCGGCTTTCGCGTCGGAACTGGAATCGGTCCTGGCGAGCGTGATGATCGGCGGAAAGCCGTACTTCACCCTGGTGGACCGGATGAGCATCAACAAGACCTTGAGCGAACTGCAGCTTTCCCAGTCGGGACTCCTCGACGAAAAGACGGCCTCGACGGTGGGGCGGATGCTGGGGGCGCAGGGGATCTACACGGGCACCGTCACCGCCAATGACGCCAGCGACACCGTGACCACCCAGACCCGGACGGAATGCGCCCAGTACAAGATCCTCAAGGACAAGGACGGAAAACCGTACCAGGGTCCCTGCGTACGCTATGTCCACAGGTATGTCCGCTGCACCGACCGGGTGGCCAGTTTCTCCGTCGCCCCCAAGCTGGTGGACGTGAGCACCGGCCAGATCCTGTACGCGGAAAACCTGAGTGACACGGCCCGATCCTACGGGTGCGACGACACGGGACTCGTCGAGGCGAAGGAAGTGCTCCTGAAACGGGTGAAGGACAACGTGAAGAAACGGTTCCGCACGGACATCGCGCCCTTCTACACGACCGAGGAAATCGCCCTCATGAATTCGAAGGACATGATCCCGACGAAGGAAGCCGTGGAAAAGCTCAAACAGGGGATCGCGTTCGCCGGCAAGGACCGGATGGACCGGGCCTGCGAACTCTGGGAGGATGCCCGCACCGAGGCGCCGGACTCCCCGGCCATCCTGTTCAACCTCGGGGTCTGCGCGGAAAGCCAGGGGGACTTCGGGACGGCGCTCACCTTCTACCACCAGGCGGACCGGCTCATGATGAAACCGGACGACAACATCACAAGCGCCCTGAAACGGACTCAAAAGGCCATCGACAACCAGAAGTTGCTGGGAGAGCAGTTGAAACGGGTGAAACCGTAAGCATCGAAGCGAAAGGGGTGCCCCCCGACGGGGCACCCCTTTTTTGACCGTGACCTCAGGCCGTGCGGATGTACCGGGCCGTGAGATCTCCCACCTCGCGGGTCCCGCAGCCCATTTTTCCCGCATCCATGCTTTTCAGGTCGTTCTTCACGACCTTCACGATGGCGTCAAGAAGTTTCGACGCCCCTTCGTCCTCTCCCAGGGTTTCCAGCATCATCTGGGCGGCGTAGACGGCCGCCACGGGGTTGATCTTGTTCGTCCCCGCGTACTTCGGCGCCGAGCCCCCGATGGGCTCGAACATGGAGGTCTTCCCGGGATGGATGTTTCCCCCGGCGGCGATCCCGAGCCCCCCCTGGATCATGGCCCCCAGGTCGGTGATGATATCGCCGAACATGTTGTCCGTCACGATCACGTCGAAGAACTCGGGGTTCTTCACCATCCACATGCAGATGGCGTCCACGTGGGCGTAATCGGTCTCCACCTCGGGGTAGTCCCTGGCGCATTCCCGAAAGGCCCGATCCCACAGGTCGAAAGCGTAGGTGAGCACGTTCGTCTTCCCGCAGAGGGTCAGCTTCTTCCTGCGGTTTCTTTTCCGGCAGTACTCGAAGGCGTAGCGGAGGCACCGTTCGACCCCCCGGCGGGTGTTGATGGACTCCTGGACGGCCACTTCGTCCGCCGTCCCCTTCCTCAGGAATCCGCCGCTTCCCGCGTAGAGCCCCTCCGTGTTCTCGCGGACGACGACGAAATCGATGTCCGCCGGCCCCTTGTCCTTCAGGGGGGTGTACACTCCCGGCAGAAGGACGACCGGCCTCAGGTTGATGTAAAGATCCAGATCGAAGCGAAGCCGCAGAAGGACATTCTGTTCCAGGACGCCCGGCTTGACCTTCGGGTGCCCGATCGCCCCGAGAAGAATGGCGTGGAACTGGCGCAGTTCGTTCACCGTGGAGTCCGGGAGGAGATCCCCCGTGCGGAGGTAGCGCTCCCCGCCAAGGTCGTACTCGGTAAAACGGAAGGCGGGCCCTCCCGTTTCCGAAAGGGCTTTGAGGGCCTTCAGGGCCTCGGCGATAACCTCCGGACCGGTCCCGTCACCGGGGATCACAGCGATGTCGTACTCACGCATTCCACTACCTCCATGTGTTTACAGTGCAAAAGAAAGCCCGCCGAAAGCAGGCCTGTGATGTTCGATACTTCAACGGCGGTTCGAAAGCCTATCCCCTCGCGCCGTGCGTTTTCATCCGGATGGATTCGACGAGGCCCCCCGCCTGGATGAGTTCCCGCATGAACGGCGGGATGGGATTCGCCCGCCAGCATTTCCCGCTGGTCTTGTTTTCGATGACCCCCGTCGCGAGATCGACGGACACCCTGTCGCCCTCCCTCAGGCCTTCCGCCGCCGCTTCCGATTCGAGAAGGGGAAGCCCGATGTTGAAGGCGTTCCGGTAGAAGATCCTGGCGAAGCTCTTTGCGACGATGGCGCCGACGCCCGCCTCCCGGATGGCCAGGGGCGCATGCTCCCGGGAGGAACCGCACCCGAAGTTGCTTCCCCCGGCGATCACGTCCCCCCGCTGCACGCGGCCGATGAAATCGGGGCGCAGGTTGAGAAAGCATCCCTTTGCCAGTTCGGCGGGGTCGGACAGGTTGAGAAACCTGGCCGGCAGGATCAGGTCCGTGTCCA
>ENA-UPTA01005985-UPTA01005985.1-activated-sludge-metagenome-genome-assembly--contig:-NODE-5985-length-10916-cov-7.994476_pt1 | contig 10916 bp, 8 predicted proteins | sample MGYA00238184_ERZ773361 | MGnify/ENA primary metagenome ERZ773361 (study PRJEB29100, sample SAMN05720205) | activated sludge metagenome | isolation source: anaerobic digester from wastewater...
AGGATGGAATAGACCTACACAGAGACAGGATTAGGCAAAGATGATAATACAACATTTTTTTAAGACAAGCCAGAAATAATAATTATCTCGTCCTGTGACAATAAAACAATCATAAGGAATGCTCTATGACTACTATAGGAATGTTATGTAACATAGAAATTAGAAGAATTTTAGCAAGCATTAGTTCCTTTACCCAATGGTTGCGTTCATAAACTGAGGTTAGACGCAGCTTTTTTCTGGATGAAATTACAAGACAGAAGTTGTATCTACCATCATCATTTTAAATTATAAAATAACTTTGCGGACTTTGTCTAACCACTTGTTGCCCGGTCAATTCTTTAATGACACTTTAACAACCCTTTAGCGATTCCTTAACTTCATTAAAGAGTCGTTAAGGAAACTTTAAAGCAGCATAAAAGATTCAACTTGGTAGGAAATAATGCCCAGCATAATTATAGGTAAAGGTCTTACCAATAGCAAGTTAAGTTATTTTGGGACACGATAAATTATACAGAGACAAGAGGGAATAAAGGTTAAAACCAATATTACCAGTTTATGCATTTTTAATATGAAAACTATATAATGTCCCTCTGGTTGCGAGAACAATTTGCAGTGTTAATAATTTGTGGATTCTGTTAGGAATAGACAAGGCAGCGGAATTTGTTATAAATATAACAGATAGCGATAAGAGGTGCAAAAATTTTGTGGAATAGTATCCCGATAGAGGTCAAAATGCTCAATTTGATGTGCATCGCTACCTAAAGAAAAAAGTTTTCCTCCCAAGTTAAGATACATTTCTAAAAGAGGAAGTTCCGGAATGAAAGAAGGATAACCCCGGCGTAAAGGACTATAATTGATTTCTAAAGCAATCCGGCGCTGAATCATAGTTTGGAAAATATCGTGGAGCAATGAATAGTGATTGGTTTCATCAGGAATATGATCATAGCAGCGTTTATAAACTCCTAAATGAGCTAACACATCTATATCGCAAGAAGAAACTAACGCTAAATTTTGCAGATAGTAATTTTTAACCTGCTCATCGGAAAGAGGTTTTGACAGGGGAATAGCGACATTGGTATTATCGCTTAGAAAGTGCACTGACCCCAGGATTAAATCAAAAGCAAAGTTCTCTACCAAGGCAGAAGCATAGTTCTTAACTCGTTGATAATCACCTACTTCAATACCGATAAGGACATTTATTTCTGATGTCTTATTCTTTAACTCTTTAATTCTCATATAATACCGATTTAAAGAGGGGACTCCATAATTCTGCATTTCCAAAGGGAGCAAATCCAGATGTTCAGTTATGGCAATTTCATCATATTTTAATTGAATGGCTCTTTTAAGCAAATCTATTGCTTTAAGTGAACTATCGTAACTATCTTCAGTATGAAGATGATAATCAAATTTCATTTGGCTAAAATAGCAGCGCCCAAAGCAGCGGTGATTTCTGGGTCAGGAGGCGTAAGTAATTCCAATCCTAAGAAATCTGATAGGCAATGAACTAAATCTTGGTTGAGCGCTACGCCCCCTGTAAAAACAAAGGGAGGTTCCCAACAAACGACCGACATTTGCGTTAAGATGCGTTTGGCAATGCTCCGATGCACAGAACGAGCAACATCTGCAGGAGCAATAGAAGAAGAAAGCAAGCCGATTATTTCCGATTCAGCAAAAACCACGCAAGTGGAATTAAGTTGGATATCTTTAGTGGATTGCGAAGCTAATAGTGAAAGTTCAGAAACATCACAGCCCAAACGCATAGCCGTCATTTCCAGAAAGCGTCCTGTTCCTGCGGCGCATTTATCATTCATTACAAAATCCGCAACTTTTCCGCTATCCGTCAAGGTGATAATTTTGGAATCCTGACCTCCGATATCAATAATAGTTTTAATCTGGGGAAAATAGTATCTACAGCCGGCAGTATGACAGCTGATTTCGGAAATGATGGAAGTTGCCTTCGGATAGAGTTTGCGTCCGTAACCTGTTACTCCGGAAGCGGTTATATTATCAGCGGAAATTCCGGTTGCGGAAAAACCTTCTGCTATAAGATGGTTAACTCCCTCCAAAATGGATAGTTCGGTGTTATGGCAAGCGCTGAATTCAATCTTTTCTGCACTCTCGTTGTAGATAACGATTTTAGTGTTCCGGGAACCGATGTCTATACCCAGTTTCAGCATAGTTACCAAAGCAAATAAGTATATTGATTTTCCGGCAGCAGCCATTTTTTGGCAATTTGTCGGATTATCTCTTTATCCACATTGCGGATACGATCTTCCCGTGAGAGATAATATTCGGGTTCAAAACCGCAAGCAGATAGATTGGATAGGGAGGAGGCAGTGTAAGAAACGCTTTCATTTTCAAAGCGGTTCATTCCTATAAGATAGCGTTTGGCATTTTCCAGTTCCTCTTCCTCAACGCCTCTATCTACAAGAGAATAAAGGATTTCCTGCATCAAGGAAAGGCAATTGCGGTAATCGCTTTTATCGCAAAAAGCATAAGCATTCCAAAAACCAAGTTCGTTCAAAGAATGAAAATCAAAACCGGTTTGATAAGCATAGCCATATTTTTCCCGCAGAATATCAAAAAAACGGGATGAAATGTCCCCTCCCAAAATCTGAGCTAAAACATAAAAAGCGGTATTTTCTTCACGGTTGCTTGCGGGGGAAGCAAAACCACCGGTGTAAATGATTGCCTGATCGGTTTTACGCCAAATCTTTTTAAAATGCACGGACTCAGGAGAATATAGCGGATGGGGAATAAGAGCTTGTTTTTCGGCTTGAGCAATGCCAAAGGTTTGTTCACAAAGCTCTAACACCTCTTCCGGCTGATAATTGCCTACAACAGCCAGACAAAAATCCCTGCTGATATTCCAGCGCTCATACCATTGCTGTAAGTCCTTCAAATGAAGAGAGCGAATTTGACCAGGGGTTCCAGAACTGCGAAACAGATTACTTTGTTTTCCCACCAGCATTTTATACCAGTTCAAGTAAGCATAATTAACGGGATAATCTTGATCCCGCCGAATTTCATCTAAGGCGGCAGAAGTTAAAAGCGAGAAATAATTCCGATCAAAACGAGGCAGATAAAGTATTTCCGCCAGCATAGATAATGCCTTATCCAGATTTTCTTTTTGGCATTTTCCTCTGAAAGTGGTTGTATCCAAATGATGGATGAGGCGGATATTAAATCCATTTTCCCGGGAGTAATGTTGTAGCTCCTGATGACTGTGTTTTTGAGTTTGATATAGCAACAACGAAGAGCAAAAGAAATTAGATCCAATTTCGGAAGGTGTTTCACAAATCTGGCTGATATAACTGGAAAGGGAAAAACCGCTGATATTTTTATTTTTCAATTGCTTGAAGAGCACAGGCATACCGTTGGAAAGGGTCAAAGTATAAAAGTTTTCAGCGATGGGAATTATTTTCCCTAATTTTGTGCTCTTCGTTTCCTTAAGGTGAAGAAAATCAAGTTTTAGAGATGGCTCATCCGCTAAAGAAGCTATAGAGGAAGGATAATTTATTGGCTGCGTGATGTTTATTAGAGAATTTGCCTCTTGTATCAAGTCCATATTTTGATCCGGACTTTGATAGTAAACTGCCAGTCCCGCTGGCAGCCAGTATTTATGAATTGCCTTCATCACGGAACTTAAGGGTGTGGAATCAATTTCCTTATCGTAACTTTGCAACCGGGTAAGGTCTCCTGCCAGTTTTTCTGTAGCAACCAAGCCGGCAAGGTCTTCCATCCCTTCAAAACTGAACAGCCAGCTATGAATAATATCTTTTTTAATCAGCGCCATCTCGTTTGCAGGAATGCCATTCTTCAGCAAAAAGGATAACTCTTCTTTAAAAATATGCACAATATCAGGTAGATATTTATCGGATAAAGGGGTGAAAGATATAACTGATGCCCCGGAAAGAATTCCACAAAGCGAGCTTACTTTTACGCTGGAGCAGATTTTCTCTTCTTCCACCAGGCGTTTGTAAAGACGGGACGACTTGCCGATTGCCAAGTAGCGGATAGCAATTAAAAGAGCATTGGCAAGAGGATGTTTATCGCATAATTCCGGTAGAGCAAGAGCAAGGGTTTTTTCATTTATCTCTTTCTGCCTCCAAAAAAAGCGTAAACCGTTAATCTCGGGTTCAATTTCAGTGGGCTGGGGAATTGGCTTATTGCCTTTTTTCCAGGGCACAAAATATTTATCCAGAAAGCCGTTCAATTCCTCATAATGAAAATCACCGCAGATAACGAGAAAAGAATTTTCAGGAATATATCGCTGCCGATAAAATCTGCGCAAAGCAGCAAAATCTGCCTGAGAAACACTTTCGGGATTACCTAAAATCGGATACTTAAGCGGGCTTTTTTGATAATAAGTGCTTTGAATATAATCCAAAAAATCGGTCTCAGGATCATTCTGATACTGCTTTATTTCTTCCAGAATAATGTCCTTTTCCGTTGCTACATCCTCTTTGCTGAAAGTGCTTTGAAACCCAAGTTCAGCAAGAATATGTAAGCCCTCCTGCAGCTTTTCCGAAGGTAGCATTAAATAGTAACAAGTGCAATCAAAATCAGTAAAAGCATTCAGCATTCCACCTAAACCTGAAGCATAACGGGAGATACCGTTGAAAGGAAAATCCCGGGTTGATTTAAAGCTTAGATGCTCAATAAAATGTGAATAGCCACGCTGATTTTTATTTTCTTGAACTGAACCGGTGCGAATGTATAACTGCAGGCAAAGCACAGCATTGGAATTATCCTGCACAGAAATAACTTCCAAGCCGTTAGGTAATATTTTACTAACGGGTTGAGGTAACTTGAACGCTCTCAAAGTTCTTTCTAACCATCGGTAAATTACATTCTGCTTATCAGCGCATAAGCATTATGATTGTGAATGGATTCAAAGTTTTCCGCTTCTACATAAAATCCGTTGATGCGTTTATCTTTGCTTAGCTCCAAAGTAATATCCCGCACTATATCTTCTACGAATTTAGGATTACGATATGCTTTTTCGGTTACATATTTTTCATCTGTGCGTTTTAACAGGGGGTAAATTTCGCAGCTGGAATGTTTTTCCGCCAGCTGAATAAGTTCTTCCAGCCACACAAACTCCGTATAACGAACTTTAATAAATATCCGTGAGCGTTGATTATGTGCTCCGGAAACGCTTATGGCTTTGGAGCAGGGGCATAAAGTGGTAACCGGAACATACACTCCAATCCAGAGTTCAAAATTCTCCCGGAAAGAGGCATTAAAACAGCAATCATAGTTTAGAAGAGAAGAAACGCGGGAAATAGGTGCTTGCTTTTTCATAAAGAAGGGAAACATTATATCTATATAAGCGGCATCAGCTTTCAGCGTTCTTTTCAATTCGCTTAGAAAGACATCCAATTTATCAATAAAGACCTCGGTGTGATACCTGTTCAGAACTTCCAGAAAACGGCTCATATGTGTTCCCCGAAGCCGATGAGTAAGTTCTACATAGATATTTAAATCGGCAACGCTATGTTGGGTACCTTTTTCTCTATCTTGCACAACGACGGGATAGCGAATACCTTTCACGCCGACTTTATCAATTGTTATTTTACGGTTATCTTCCTGGGATTGAATATCGGGAAAAGTCATAAATTTTCGTTCAAACCCCTTTCTTTCATTCCAGCTGTTTTCAAGGAAACGAGAGCATCATCTTTGCTGTAATAGATAATTGCTTCACAATTGGGTCTATGTTTAATTGCAGTAAGAGCAGATTCCGGAGGAAGTAAAAAAAGAGCTGTTGAAAGCCCATCCGACCACGCGGCAGAAGGACATAACACAGTTACCGAATGCACATCGGGAACTGGATAACCGGTAAAGGGATTAAGAATATGATGATAGCGAATGCCGTTGTATTCAAAGAACTGTTGATAATCTCCAGAGGTAGAAACGCTCTGATTTAGCACTTTGAAGCTGGCAATGTAATCGTCTGGCTTACCTGGATGCGTAATATACACAAGCTGGGGTTTTTTATAGCCGGTAAAAATCATTGAACTGCGGCAATTGATATATCCGCTGTTCAATTTTTGTGTTTGCATATATTCTTTTGCCTTATCCAGAATGTAACCTTTGGCAATAGCGCCAAAAGTAAGCTGCATTCCCTGGGGCTTAATAAGCTTTCGGGAATCGTATTTAATCTTGCTGAAGTCCACTTTTTTCAGCATATTTTTAATGCTTAAAGAATCCGGGGGCACAGGGTTTTCAGTATTAAACCCCCATAAATCCCAAACGGGCTTAATGGTAGGATCAAAAGCTCCTCCGGTTATTTGATATAAACTATCGGAAAGAGAAAGTAAGTTATATACATCGGGGTCCATCGGAAAAACAGTATTAACGGTATCAGCATTGATTTTGCCTAAATAACTTTCGGGGTTATATTCGTTTAATTTATTCTCCAATTCGTGAATATACTTATAAACTGCATCTATCTGACGCCCAACATTCTTGCTTTGCGAAGTAGCGGAGATTTCTACAATAGTGTCCATCAGGTATTGACTTTTAGTTTCCGTAAAGGAGCGAGTAAAATATCGGTAAGCACCGAAACTGATAACCAGGATTAAAATAAGGAGGGAGATAATTTCTCTGCTGTTCATAAAGCAAACCTCACAATCTATAATTCAGCAGTTCAAAATCAAGTAAACGCCGGGTATAATCGCGCACAGCAAAAAGAGATAGAGGCAAAATTAACGCTTCGGGAATTAGCAATAGAAAAAACAACAGACAACCGAAAGCGTTTAAAACCGCTAAAACTATAGCCAGTAAATAGATATTCCAGCGAACATCCTGAAAATGCAAATAGGACATCCTGATTGCTTGCCAGGGATTGAAAGACCTTTCTTCCATCAAAACCAAAGAAGGTAAACTGATGGCAACCCAATAGTTAACTAAAACCAGCCAAACCAGATGTAAAATGGGTGCAGAGGCAAAATTGGGCAAACCAAAACAAACGATATAGATAACACAAAAAAACAACGCATTGATAAGTGTCCAAAGAAAATACCGCGGATAAACGCGTAATGCCGCAAACATCTCTGAAAGCTTAAGATGATATTCATTATGTTTACATATCGGTTTAAAGGCAATTAAAACGAAAGGTATAAAAAGTGAAAAGGAAACGGACTTAATCAGCAGGTTTAATAACATCTGGGCAGCAGTATTACTTTCCAGTTGAATTATGCTGCTGAAGAGCCAAATTAAAACTGCAATTGGAATAAGACCCAAAATTAGAGCAAAAGCAGCCCCAGGTAGGGAAGAGGTCATTTTGCCCTTATAAGCTTTCCAAGTTTCCGCTAAGGACTTCTTTGCATAAAGTTCGTTTTTTATTACCGGCGTTTGTTTACCGCATTGCATACACCAGATATCGTGAACGGCAAGGCGGGCGTTACAATATTTACACCGCATTTATACTCCTTTATTAGGTCTGGCGAATATTTTTTTTATTCGGCAGAGAGGGAAAAAATTTAAGAACAGCATTTCAGGTTACCAAGAACGGATTTGCTGCATCTTATTTAGAAAGGCAAAAAAATTCAGGCATTGCTTTTGTCAAGAACTGGTTAACATTTGCTCCAACCACAAACCGGACATTTCAAACATCCTTCAATGTGTTCAATTGTATTTCCACAATCGGGACAAAGAGCAAAACCGTTTCCCAATGTCTGTTCCGCAGAGAAAGCTTGGGCTTCATCAGTTAAATCGGATGCCTGAAAATCGCCTTTGGCATAAAGAGTAACAAATTGCTCCAAAGCCTTTCCGACAGCATCTCCGCAGGAAGTTATCATCGTTCCTTTATTCCACATTGGGGTTGGGCAGCGAATTCCTTTCAGCTGACGGGTAATGGATTCAATCTTAATCTGAGAACGCAGAGCTAAAGAAACAAGCCGCGCAATAGCTTCCAATTGAGCAGACGCACATCCACCCACTTTTCCCATTTGAATAAAGACCTCGCAGGCACCTTGAGCATCGGTATTAATAGTTACATACATATGTCCGCAACCTGTTTCCAGGCGTTGAGTTATCCCTTTAGTTATTTCCGGTCTGGTTCTGGGAGCGACCTTTTTTTCGCTTTTATCGGCTGAGGGGGTTTTAGTTCCTAAAGAGAGCACCTGATTTTCTCTGCTGCCATCACGATATACAGTAACTCCTTTACAGCCAAGCTGATAGGCAAGTTCATAGCTACTTTTAATATCCTCCACTGTAGCGGAATTAGGAAAATTTATGGTTTTACTAACTGCATTATCGGTATAATTTTGAAATGCTGCCTGCATTCTGATATGCCATTCGGGGCTTATCTCGTGAGCTGTTTGAAAAACCCTTTGAATTTCGTCTGGGATACCCGCAATTCCAGTAAGAGAACCGCGGGTTAAAATTTCTTCCAACAACTCCTCATTACAGATTCCCATTTCTTCCAAAGCTTGCTGCAAATATTTATTCACATAGAGCAGTTTCTCTCCGTCCATCACATTTTTTACATAAGCAAGCGAAAATTGGGGTTCAATTCCACTGGAAGTATCAGCAATCATACTAATTGTACCTGTAGGCGCAATAGTAGTAAGGGTGGCGTTACGGATTCCTTCATTTTGTATTCTTGCTTTTAAGTAGTCCCAATCCTGAAATAATTTTTCCCGCTTTAAGCTGCCCTCGGCATAAATACTTTGGGCAAAGTTAGGAAATGCACCTTTCTCAGCAGCCAGCATTAGAGATCGCATTTTAGCGTTAAAATCTATAAATTCCATCACTTTAGAGCCAAGAGCAATCGCTTCCTCACTGGCATAAGGTATTTTTAACTGAAACAACATATCAGCCCAACCCATTACCCCCAAACCTATTTTGCGATTTGCCCTGGAGATACTATCAATTTGCGGTAAAGGAAAACGAGAAACATCAATAACAGCATCCAAAAAGTCAACGCTATCATAAATCGCATTTTGCAGTTTATCCCAGTCCACATCGCCATCTTTAATGAACAGAGCAAGATTTAGAGAACCCAAATTACATGCCTCATAAGGAAGTAAGGGTTGTTCTCCACAAGGATTGGTAGATTCAATTTTCCCCAAAATCGGTGTAGGATTATAATTATTCATTCTGTCCAAAAACACAATTCCCGGTTCGCCGTTTTTATGAGCCATTTTTACAATCAAGGCAAAAACATCTCCGGCTTTCAGTGTTTTTATAATTGTTCCCGTGTGGGGAGAAATAAGATTATATTCAGCATCATTGGCTACCGCTCGCATAAAATCTTCCGTAATACCAACGCTGATATTAAAGTTGGTAAGTTCCGCGGGATTTTCCTTGCAGGTGATAAAATCTAAAATCTGCGGATGATCCACATTGAGGATAGCCATATTGGCTCCTCTACGCGTTCCTCCTTGTTTAACGGCATCGGTTGCAGCATTAAAAACTTTCAGAAAGGAGAGCGGTCCACTGGAAACTCCATTGGTAGAACGAACTCGGGCATCAGCTTCTCTTAAGTGACTGAAAGAAAAACCAGTTCCACCTCCGCTTTTATGTATTAAAGCAGCATTTTTTACCGTTTCAAAAATGCTTTCCATACTGTCTTCAATAGGCAAAACGAAACAGGCAGAGAGCTGTTGTAAATCACTTCCAGCATTCATCAGAGTGGGGGAATTGGGCAAAAAATAACCCGCATCCATCAACCGATAAAAACGAGCTGCCTTTTCCGTATCCTCACCTGCAATATTAGTGGCAACGCGAGTAAGCATTTTATCCCAGTCCTCTTTAACAGCTCCCTTTTCATCTTTACGGAAATATCTTTTTTCCAATACTTTCAAGGCATTTTCTGTTAATTCCATCCTCACTTCCTCTATCTTTTTAAAGCAAAAATCGCCCGCGCCTGTTCCGGAGTAGCAAGAGGACGGCCAATTTCCTGCGCAATTCTTGCCAAGCGAGCTACCAACTGAGCATTGGATTGAGCTACTATCCCCTTATGATAAAAGATGTTATCTTCAAAACCGCAGCGGATATGCCCTCCTGTAACCAGGGCAATTAACGAAGTGGGTATATGCCATTTGCCAATTCCAGCTACAGCCCAGGTTGCAGAGGGAATTTCTTCCCGCAGATGTTCAATCATATACATCAGGTTTTTGGGCTTGCCACTCATTCCTCCGGGAACACCAAGAACGAATTGAATGTGCAAAGGACTGTGAGTTATAACCCCTTTTTTAATAAGTTTTACCACAGCATCAATCATCCCCGATTCGTAAACCTCAATTTCTGGAACAACATCATAGGTCTTAAACGCCTCTGCCAGGCGAATTATATCTGCCGGATGATTGATGAAAATATCGTCGCCAAAATTTAAAGTCCCGGCGTTAAGAGTTGCCATTTCTGGTTTTAAAGCCAAAGGAGCAAGCCGTTTATCAAATGCTTCGCCAACTGCACCACCAGTGCTGATTTGGATAATAATCTCGGGAACTGCTTTCCGTATAGCAGCAATGGCTTCCTGAAAGCGTTCCAGGCGTTGGGAAGGTCTGCCGTCATCTTCGCGGATATGCAAATGAATAACTCGGGCTCCTGCTTCAAAACAGGCCTTAGCTTCATCTGCCTGTTCCTGAGGAGTTAACGGTAAATTGGGCTGATCTTTGCGGGAGGTTTCAGCTCCGGTGATAGCAGCGGTTAAAATTAAGGGTTCCATAGTATTACCTCTATATACTTAATTTAAAAATTTAAAACATCTCATATAACTAATTCATATTCTACTCTGTTATTATTATATCTTGAAATAGTTTGGAGAAAATTGGTTACGGAACTTACTAAGGGGTTAAGCTTTACGCCAATGAAAAGCCCTTGCTTGCTTTTTACTGCTTGTGCTTGGCCATTATAATTCCGATATGATTCCCGTATCATATCGGAATTATAATGGCCAAGCAAGA
>ENA-UPTA01005986-UPTA01005986.1-activated-sludge-metagenome-genome-assembly--contig:-NODE-5986-length-10911-cov-5.824337_pt1 | contig 10911 bp, 9 predicted proteins | sample MGYA00238184_ERZ773361 | MGnify/ENA primary metagenome ERZ773361 (study PRJEB29100, sample SAMN05720205) | activated sludge metagenome | isolation source: anaerobic digester from wastewater...
GTTTTCTCCTGTTCTCGCACCTGCTGGCGCAGTGCAGCGGCGGACGCATTCTGCCTGAGGAGCGGCCCAATGACCGATGCGTAGGCGATTGCCGAGGCGGCGAGGCACAAAGCGACCCCGGCTGCGTCAATTCCCCAAAGCGACCACTGTGTATTCCGCGTCTGTTTCATCTCTTTGCGTCCATTTACATCCAACAGTCGATACGGAATGCAATCGCCTGTCCGTCTCGGAACGCCTGACGGCAGCTCTTGACGAGTCTCACCGATTCAAACACCTTTGTGCGCTCCAGTTCAAGGACGAACTTGGAGAGCGAACTCTGAGTGCGGGCGAAACCCGTCACGTTGAGTCTGTATCGTCGCGTGGACAGAAGCGTCTCGATCGGCGAGGACGACAGCCAGGTCTTCAGATCCTTTGTTATCTCCGCTGCCTGCGAGTCGACTGTGACGAGATCGCACTCGCTGAGGACAATGTTGTCGTCCATCACGTTGGCCAAGAGGACAAGCAACATGCCCCAGTCGGGCTGCGTGCAGACTGACTGGGCAACCTGCAGTCTGTGTCGAACGTCGGCCAGCTCGCCCTTCAGTTGCGTGACCTTGGCGCTTTGTTCGTGAACGCTCTGCTGTGTGGACCGACATCGCTCCTCCCAGCCGCTGTCTTCGCGGGCCCACGCAATGCGGGCAACCAGAAGGGCGATGCACAGCGTCAGCCCATAGGTCGCGCACGCGACCATCCATATCCGAAGCCGCCGTTTCCGACGTTTCCGGGCCAATCGACACGGTGGCATGAGGTTGATGTCGCTCACGCGCTATGCTCCATTGAACTTGGCCAGTCCCAGTGCAACTGCGATGGCCGGATTGTTCGCTTTGGCCAGAAGATGAGGATGGCTCCCCACGGTATTCGCCGCCGACGCGGTCAGTGTCTCAACGCCGAGGGCAGCGTGAAAGTGCTGGGAGAGCGCCGGCAAGACGGCTCCTTCTCCCATCAACAGCATGCGTCTGACACCCTCCGGCGGGTAATGGCGCGCCACGTACTCAAAAGGGACCCGCAATTCCTGCACGAGTGCATCGAAGTGGCTTCGGGCGATGCCGCGGATCAGCGTCACAGACTGCTCGTCCAACGATTCCCCTGTGGGGATGCCGGACAGACCCACCATATTCAGGATTTCGCAGGCCGAATGGGTTGGCAGTCCGAACCTCTGGCCGAGATGCGAAACGAGGTCGGAGAAGGAATGGTCGGAGAGGAGCCGCTCATAGACTACGGTGGCGCCCCGAACCAACTGCAACTGTGTCGAACTCCACTCCAGATCCAATAAGGCTGTGACGGCGGGCGGCTTCAGGATCAAAGGGGCGCAGGCTCTGAGGCCTGCCGCAGGGCGAGCATCGAGAGCCTCGACGTGGAGCCCGTTGTCCTCAAAGATGTCGAGCAAGGCGTTCGCGGCGTCGTGAGGGCAGCCGATGGCAATGGCCTGTGTCGCGGATTGGACCGGACCCGCCGCCGGTTCCCAACAGATCATCTCAAACGAGTCCGGAGCCTGCTGGTGAATACGCGCCAGCTCCATTCGCGTGATTTGTCTCGCCGTCGTTCCGGAGACCTGACGGGGAAGTTCAACCATGCCGCGCAGGAGAGTTTCATCCGGCGCTGCGATGACGATATTCCGTCCGTGAAAGCCCTGTCGCTTCAGGATGCGTCCCAGTTCCAGGATCTCCTTGTCACAGAGGGGGTGTCCGACATCCGTTCTCGATACGATCGCGATGGCCGCCGCGCTGTACTGTCCCCGCAGGGCCTCCAACTGAACGGCCCGAATGCTGCGGGCGCCCACATCAATCCCGATGGCGGTGTGTCTTCCAAGGAGACTTCTCATGAGGGGCCCCCTTGTGTCATGGACGTCAGATCGAACAAGGGCGTGAACATGCTCACCGAAATGAGTCCGACCAGCGCGCCCATGACAATGAGGATGAGAGGCTCGACAATGCTGGCGAGCGACCGAACGATCACCTCGTTCTCTTCGTCGAGGAAATCGGCAATGTGCAGCAGGAGACGATCCAGATGGCCGCTTCCTTCGCCGCTTCGGATGGCCTCGCACACAGAGGGGGGGATCAACCATGGGTCGGCGAACGCGAGATGGAGAGGTTCCCCTTTGGAGACGTGCTCCTCCGCCTGCGAAATCAATCTGGCGTAATGGAGGTTTCCGGATGCGCGTCGGACGAACTGCAGGGATTCGAGAACGGGGACATGCCCTTCCGTGAGGACGCCGAGGAGTCGCACAATGCGGGCCGTCGTCAGGCTTTTGCTGACGCCGCCAAGACATGGGATCTTAAGGACGATCGTGTCGCGAAGAAACTCGCCTCTGCCCGTGCGGAAGAAAACGGCGACCCATGCGACAGTCACCCCAGGAAGCAGCACGATCAGCCACCAATATGCCTGAATCGCTCCACTGACGCTCAGGAGGAATCTCGTACTGGACGGCAAAGGCACGTCCAGAGTGGCGAACAACGAGGCAAATCGCGGCACGACGAGGATCAAAAGGGCGGGCAGGATGGCCACCGCCACGAGGGCCAGGAGACTGGGGTAGATCATGGCCCCGATCACTGCGTTGCGGATCCGCAGTTGTTTTTGCTTCAGACTGGCCAGGCGGTCGAGCATCTCAGACAGGTGGCCGCTTGATTCGCCCGCTGAGACACAACTGCAGTAGATGGCATCGAAGTATTGAGGGTATTGCCTGAGGGCTTCCGCGAGCGGCGTCCCTTCCTCGATCCGGGTTCGAAGACCGATGACAGCCTGACGCCACGGGCCGGCCTTTGTTTGCCGCTCCAGCGCCCCGATTGCCTGGACAAGTTGGGTCCCTGATTGAAGGAGAACATGGAGGTGACGAGTGAAGACGGCCACATGCTTGATCTTTTGCCCCCTGCGCAGAGGCAGGGAGAGGCAGCGTGTGCGCTCCGGCACCTTATCGGCAGACGCCGTATCGAGCTGGGCGACGAACAGCCCCTGCCGGCGCAGGGCTTCTGTCGCGGCCACCGCATCGGGGGACTCGATCATCCCATCGGTGGCATTCCCAAGGCGATCATAGGCCGTATAGGACAGTTTCATGATGTTGGCGCGGTTCCAGGTTGTGTATTCGCGTTCGAGGACGGCGTTTCACAGGTGTCTTCGCTGTGCGTCACGGCGAGAATTTCCTCTAACGGGCTCTTTCCCGCCTGCGCCAGCAAGACTCCCTCCTCGCGAAGGGTGAGGGTGCCGTTGGCACGAAGCTCGTCGCGGAGTTCATGCGTGGGCGCTGCCTTGTGGATGAGACGCCGGATCTTACGGGTGACCTCCATGACAGCGTAGATGCCCGCGCGGCCGCGATAGCCGGAGTTGTGACAGTCTTTGCAGCCGTTCCCCCGGCGGAAGGACTGGCCTGTCACGCGGGACAGTCCCGCGTCTCGCAACACGTTCTCCGCCGGGATGTACTTCATCGCACAACCCGGACATACGGTTCGAGCGAGCCGTTGGGCGATCACGCCATTCAGGGCGCTCGACAACAGGTATGGTTCAATCCCCATGTCGGTCAAGCGGGCGACGGCGCCCGGAGCGTCGTTTGTGTGCAGGGTCGCCAGGACCAGGTGTCCTGTCAGCGCCGCTTGGATCGCCACGCGGGCTGTTTCTTCGTCGCGGATTTCTCCGACCATGATGACGTCGGGATCCTGCCGGAGAATGCTGCGCAGCACTCGAACGAACGTCATGCCAATGGCTTCGTGAACTTGGATCTGGTTGATCGTGTCCAATTGGTATTCAACCGGATCCTCCACGGTGATGATATTGAGTTCCGGGCTCCTCAGCAGGTCCAGCGCAGAGTAGAGTGTTGTGGTTTTTCCACTCCCGGTTGGGCCCGTCACAAGGACCAGGCCATACGGTTGGTGCAACATTCTATGAAATGCCGCCAGAGTCTCCTGTCGGAATCCCAGATCCTCCATGCGGATCTTGAGGTTCGCCTTGTCCAGGATGCGAACCACGACCTTCTCGCCGAGAAGAGTCGGCATGCTCGACACTCGCAGATCGATTTCCCGCCCCTTGACCAGGATTCGCACTCGACCTTCCTGCGGAAGTCGTTTCTCGGCGATGTCCATTTTCCCGATGACCTTGATGCGGGATACGATGGAGGCGTGCAATCCTCCGGGAGGAGCCATCAACTGCCGCAAGGTGCCGTCAATTCGATAGCGGATCAGCGTTCCGTTCTTGCTCGGCTCGACATGGATATCGCTGGCTCCGTCCTTGATGGCGTTTGCGAGCGCCATGTTCACCAGGTTGACGATGGGGCTGCCCTCGACCAAACGATCCAAGTCGGTGATCGGGCCCTCGTCTACGGTTTCTTTGTCAACCACTTCGAGGTTGGTTTCGGACAGGGAAGAGAGGAAGGAATCAATCTCCGTACTCCCGGATGAGTACTTCTTGATGAACTCGAGGATGTTGGCTGCCGGAGCCAGTACGGGGCGGATTTGACACCCCGTCAGTTGATGCAGCCGGTCGATCTTCGGCAAAGACTGCGGATCCGCCATGGCCACCGTCAGCGTGTTGTGGATTCGGAACATGGGAAGCGCCCTGAGACGCTCGGATTCCTCTTCGCCGATCTTGCTCAGGAGGGAGAAGTCCACCAGGCCGTGGCGCAACTGGCAATAGGGAATGCCGAGTTGCCCGGCGAGCACACGCAGCAGGATGTCATGGCGGACCAGGCCCTGTTCGACCAGTATCTCGCCGAGGGGGATTCCGCTGGTCTCTTGCGACAGGAGCGCCTGCCGGAGCTGATCGTTGGAAATGATCCCTTCCGCCACCAGGGCATCACCCAGGCGAATTGTGCTGACGCCGGCTGTCACAGGAAGCTCCTGACTCCAGAAGTCACGTCTTCGAAGTGTTCAAACTCAGACGACACGCCGGTCAACGCCAGCACGTCCTTGAGCGTTTGATCTGCGGCACAGATCTTCAGAGGCTTGCCGCTCCGGGCCAATTCATCCGTGATTTCCACAAGACACTCGAGTCCCGCGCTGTCGACAAACGGGACGGCCGATGCGTCCAGGACGACCCGTCCGAGGTTTTTGTATATGGCGTCCTTGAGACTCTTTCTCAACTCGTCCGCTTCGCTGTGTACGAGGGGCCCGTCAGGCCGTACTACCGCAACAGCGCCGCATTGTTGTGTCCGGATCTTCATTGCCAGATTCCTCCACTCCTATCGGCAGGGTCAACGTAAAGGTGCTGCCCTTGTTCAATTCCGATTCGGCGGAGATCGATCCGCCGTGCAGATTCACAATCTCCCGCGTGATCGCCAGTCCCAAACCTGAGCCCGTCAGACTTGTGACGCGGCTGTCCTTGGCGCGATAAAAGGCTTCGAAGATCCGGAGCAAGTCCTCTTTTCCTATGCCGATTCCGGTATCCGCGAACGTAAATGTGACCTGACCCGGCTCGACCTCGGCGCCGACGGTCACATGGCCTCCCGAGGGCGTGTACTTGAGTGCGTTTCCGAGCAGGTTGTGCACCACGAAAGAGAGCTTGTCGCGATCCGCGCGGATGACGGGGAGTTTCGGCGGAAGCTCAAATCGCAGGGTGATGCCCTTCTCCCCTGCGGCGGCTTCGTAGTCTGCCCTCAAGGATGTCATGAACTCGTTGAGACGGACGTCGTCTCGCTGCAACGCGAAAGACCCCGCCTCGATCTCGGAGATGGAGAGAACCTCCGAGACGGAACGCTCCAGTCGCCTGGATTCGTTGTTGATGACGTTCAGGTCATTCGCTATCTCCGTGGAGACGCCTTTGCAGTGATCCAGGATGTTTTCGACGTAGATCCTGATGTTGGTCAGCGGCGTGCGGAGTTCGTGGGCTGCTTTCGCGAGGAAGCTCTTGCGGGACGCCTCCGCGCTGCGTTGCTGCGTAATATCCTCGATCAGCATCATCACGCAGGACGAATCTGTTCCGCACTTGGGGCGGATGGTGAACCGCAGAATGCCGGAGATGCCGCAACTGTCGCACTCCATCTCGACTACGCTTGGTTTCGCGGAACAACTGTGGCCTGCGTCTTGCGCTGCCTGGATCACCTTCTCGGCGTCGACCGCACAGGATATCTCCCTGTGTATGAGCTGATCCCGGTCCTTGTGCAGCAGCATGGCGGCGGCGCCGTTGGCGTAGATGACACGGGCCTCCCTGTCCATAAGGACCAACCCATACGGGAGCACGTCGCATAGATGCGCCAGTTCAGCGTCTGTACCTCCAATGTTTTGCATGGATGCCTTGACATGTTCGATTTCTTTGCGTAACTGCTGGCCTTGTCTGGCTGCCAGGAGTTTGTTCCATGCGACGGCCTCACTGCCAAGTTGTGGGTCCAGTTCCAGAGTCGATACGTCTCTCGTGCCTTCCATAACCGCCGACAAGCCATCATGGATCGCCGCCATGGCCTTCAGCCGAAACCGGGTGTGCCGATGGACCAGGAGCAGGATGGCCAGGGCCAAACACACGACGGCCATCTGAGCGGTCTGAAGCTCTAACGGCGTTCCCCCGACCTTGTCCAAACCCGCGACGATCTCCAAAGACGCCGCACCACGACCACGGACCTCCAACGGAAATGTCAGGGTCACTGTGTCGCCGTTGCACGCCTCCGAGTAGTCGCCTTGATCGCCGGACCAGGAATCGGGCAAATTCAGCTCGTTGATATCTCCAGGATTCGAAGCGGCAACCACGCCGCCTCTGGGAAGAACGATGCGGCAATAATGGAAACGTCGTTCCAGGCTGGTCTCCAGAATTGTGCGTCTGAGCATCGACAGCTCATTTGTGGTCAAGAGGACTTCGGCTGTCTTTGCCAGGAGCGTGCCGACCGATCTCGAGTTCTCAATGGAGGCTTCCTGCATCACGTTCTTCTGAAAACGGACGTTGTCCAGGATGCTCATCATGAGATTGACCAGGAAAATGCCCACCACGACGCAAATCAGCAGGGCAAATAGTGAATCGCCCCGCAGAATATCGCGACGCGCAACAAACAGCTTCCTGGTTATCGGCCCATGAGCCTGCATCAACAGTCTCCTCATAGAACTGTCGTTCCTACCTGCTGTTCTTCGGCTATCTGCCGGAGGGGCTTGACATGGACAAGGAAACATTGCCGCCGACCTGCTCTATGGGGAAGACGCCGTGGAATCCGATGAGCCGGAGGGATCGGCCTCAGAGTGTGTGGTGGCCGACTACCACGCCACGCCAACGGATTGCGCGGGCAGCTTGACAGGCTGGGTTCTGCACGTGGGGACGGGACCGATTGACCTCGCCATCGTCACGGCGCAGGTACCAGGGGGGAAACGACCGCCTTCGTCGGACCGGTGATGAGTTGCTGCGAGTATACAACAACCAGCTTTCAACGCCTGACGGATGAGGAGTGGCAGAGCGCGTACCTGTCGCAGGCGAAACGCCCAACGTGGGTCTCGTCGTACCTGGTGGATGAGGCAGGCGAACCGTATTAGCTGCAGTGACACCGTCGTGTGGATGACAACCGTGCGTCACAGGAATGCCTGCCGGCAACCGATTCGAGCAATGCCTCGATCTGGGCGGCAGGTCACTTGCGATATATCTCGCCTGCGGGTCATCACATGAGAATACAGAAATTGCTGTTGTTTCCAGGCTTGGCGGGACCTATAATAGAGGTGGTCGGTCAGGGCTATCGCATGAGATTTCTCAACCGCATTCGTGGGCCTTCAAAGCCAGATTTTGTGGCGGCCCGAAGTAACGGCGAAATCTCTGATGTGCGTTATTATTGTAGTAATAGGGGTGAGCCGGTTTTCATGCGATAGCCCTGGGTGGTCGGTGTGCGTGGGAGAATTGCACTTGTCCTTGGTGTTAGATTGTTCGGTCTGTGGTTGGACTATATCTCCTCGTCATCGGGAAACAACCTTGTCTATAGTGGGAGAAGACACGAATGACAAGTCTCAGGAAGCTCGAAGAGGAAGCTGCCCGAACAGCGGACCCTGCAGTCAGAGCACAACTACATACCCTTATTGAGAAGAGAAGACAGCAGAGAAAAGACCTCTGGGTGCGTACGGTTGACGTGGTTCGAAATGAGTTTCCTGATGATGAGCCTTGGTACAGCTATCCCCTGGTTTACGGGGGAACGGCACTAGTGCTGTCTGTACTTGGTTTGGGGGTTTACTTTCTCTTCGAAGGATTCATGATTGTCCTCGACTGGTTCTTCACTGCAGTCGGACTGGTGTGAGAAACGATGGAGAAGAGTTCGGATGGTGGGCCCAATGCTGGGACATCTGTGTCATTGTAGGAAGGGCTTGGTGTTAACCGGAGTCTTCTTGTGAGGGCTCCGTCTGCAAGTGACTATTTTAATGACACAGTAAGAAGATACTTGTCTGGTTCAGGTAGAAGTTCCTGAACATGAAGGCTACAATGAGGAGGTCGACGCATGACGCATAGCGCAGAATTTACCCAAAGATTCTGTCGTAGGTGGATAGAGAAAGCTGATAACTATGATGACAAGTCGCTCGATGGCGTATTTGACAAGTTCTTCTCTCTCTACGTTGCATTCAATCGCCTGTACTCACATCTGGATCTTCGGTTTAATGGCGGGAGAAAGGGTGATAAGGAACAAGCGACCACCGTGTTCTCTCGGATCGTTGGCGCAGTCAATCTCAAACGTGCACTCCAGGCAGATGATCGCTACGATGACATACATACTCTCGCGGCGTTGATAGCTCCCGGTGGCGGGTTCCACGTATGCTCGGTACGTGGCACACATTCTCGAGATGATATTAAGAACCTGAACCTACACGGTCGCCTAGTCAGCAACGATGTTCGTACGAAGGTCAACGCATTGCTTGAATACCTATACCGGCTTCGATGCAATATGTTTCACGGTTCAAAGGACTTCGACGAAGAGCAGATTCAGATTCTTCAGCCTGCGACGAGGTGCCTGAGGTGCGTTATATACGAAGGACTAAACAGGCTTGTAGGCGATGCTACCTGATGGCGCGATGAAGCGTCATATACCGCCACTGTAATGAAGGGTCTTCTCGTCGATATGTAGACACAGTAGTCCCGGCCGGAGGCTATTCCTTTCTGGTTAGGTGATGTGCAGGGTAAACGAGCCTCCCAGTTCCGTGTCTGGGGCGATGTGCCAGGCGGTTCGGATCAACTTCTGCAGGAAGCGGGTGTCGTGGCTGACCAGCAGCAGGGCACAGGGGCAATCGGCCAAAGCTGCCTCCAGAGCCTCGATGGAGGGCAGGTCCATGTGGTTCGTTGGCTCGTCCATAATGATGATGTGCGGCGTGTGGACCATGCCCAGCGCGAGCATGAGTTTCCGCGTTTCGCCTGGACTGGGTTCGTCGCTGGCAAGGAGCCGGTCGGGCCGGGAGCCCAGGCGACTGACGATGTTCATCAGATGGCCCAGTTGGTCTGACGCGAGCCGGCGGGCCTGTTCCAGCAGGCTTCGCGAACTCTCGGCGTCGATCTCCTGCGGCACGTAGGTCTGTTGTTCGGCCGGGATGTCCAGAGCCGTGACGATCCGGCGCACGAGCGTGCTCTTGCCCGAACCGTTGACTCCCGTCAGGGCGATGCGGTCCGTCGGTCGAATGGTCAGGACCGGATGGTTGAGTTGCCTGTGCTCGCCCAGAGCGATACAGCCGGCGGGCAATTCGAGGAGTGCGTTTCGCTTCGACGCCGAGCCGGGCAGCCATATCCCTATCTCGTATTCCTTTTTGACCCGGTGTGACTCGGACCTGCGTTGGGCCCGTTCCAGTTGTCCGTTGATCTGGCGGCGCAGCGTGCCGCCGACCGCGTCCTTGCTCGTGACACGGGCCAGATTCTTCTTCTCCTTGGCGTCATGGTCCTTGGTCCCCAGGCCGCGTTTCGAACGCCGGCGATCGGCGGATTCCGCCAGTTGCTGCCGGCGGATGGCCTCTCGCCTGAGTCTGCTGTATTCGCGCCGGTCCTGTTCGTGCTGTCGGGAAGCCGCCTGCCGCTCGGCGTCGGCGACCGCCATGCCCTTCGTGATGCCGCCCGGGCGGACCATCACCTCCGGCGGATCGACGAACACGCACTGCCCGCACAGCGAATCGAGCAGCTCCCGGTCGTGGCTGACCAGAATGCCCACGCCGTCGAACGATCGCATCGCGGCGGCCACCGCGTTTTTGGCGTCCATGTCGAGGTGGTTCGTCGGCTCATCGACCGCCAGGACATCGGGCTCCAGCCAGAGGGCCACCGCGATCTGCGCCCGCTTGCGCTCGCCGTGCGAGAGCGTCTGCCAGCGGTCGGGCCAATCCATCTCGATGCCCAGCATCTCGCGAATGCTCCATGCGGCCTTCGTCCGGTCGTCCAGAAGCTCCTTCAATCGGCCCGGCGCATCGTCCGTCCGTTGGGGACAGTAGACGGCTCGACGCGGGGCTTCGACCGTTCCGGCATCGGGCGTCAACTGGCCCGTGGCCAGTTTCAAGAGAGTGGTCTTCCCCGCTCCGTTGGCCCCGACCACGCCGGACCAGCCGCAGGGCAGGTGCAGGGAGAGACTGGAGAACAGGGGTTCTGCCGCGGAGGGATACGCAAACGTCACATTATGGAATCGGACAAACAAACTGCTCATGGCCTTCGTTCGCTACTGTTCGGCGCAATCGCCGAAGGGCGGCCCGGTTTGGGGCAATCTCGTTGAACAACGGCTCGGCTGTATTCGTCTAATTCCGCATGTACGTGAGTCCTTCACATCGGATTGAATTCTAACCATCTATAGGCAGGTGTGGGAACGATGTCAAGTCGGAAACAAACGGCTTCGAAGATGTTGCAGGACATTCGATTGCCCTGTAAGATGTCGCCGTCCCGGTGTCCCGCGGTGTGGTGGAAAAAGGTGGATCGGGTCTGTATTCTTCAACGGGATCTCTGAGTTCGCTTTCGTTGAAGAATGGAAGGGACGAGTCT
>ENA-UPTA01005990-UPTA01005990.1-activated-sludge-metagenome-genome-assembly--contig:-NODE-5990-length-10905-cov-5.268111_pt1 | contig 10905 bp, 5 predicted proteins | sample MGYA00238184_ERZ773361 | MGnify/ENA primary metagenome ERZ773361 (study PRJEB29100, sample SAMN05720205) | activated sludge metagenome | isolation source: anaerobic digester from wastewater...
CGACGATGTGGTGCGTGGCATCCTGAGCCGCAACTCGCTGGACTCCATCGACGGTTCCTCCGCAGAGTCTGTGATCTTCGGCGACGTTGTGGTGATCGACCTCGAAAGCATCTACAGCAAGGCGGCCACTGAGAAGAAGGCCATCGAGAGAATGAAGGTGGTGCTGGACGCCTACACGAAACTGGGCACCACACTGATGATCGGATCGTCCAGGCCGAACAGCAGCCTGCAGAACGAGGCTGCCGCATACCTGACTGCCGGGCCGTCGCAGGTCCGGTACAAGGCTGCCGCGATGGGTGGCGGTCATGTGTACGTTCCGGTGACCGAGAACAGGTGGATCGACCGGACACGGGAGGCGTACGACTCCGATCTGACTGCGCTTGACCAGGACGCCGGGAAGAACGCCAACGTCGTTCACATGCCGCTGGCAGCGCCCGGTCTGAACGAGGGCGTGCGTCAGAACACCGACAGATTCTGGGAAGTGGTGCGCCGCTGCGTGGTGCAGCTGGCGCCGCGCAACTTCAACCTGCGGATGTCGTGGACGAACGTGATGGCGTTCTCGCTGCCGGAGGAGTCGATCGACGACTCACGATGGACAGAGGACAAGCAGGCGTTGCTGACGTACGCCCGCACCAAGGAGGGCCGCGCCGAGTTGCTGCGCCGTCTCGGGTCGGAAGGTACCGATCAGGTGTTCCGCCGGCACAAGGGCGGCACGTACACACCTGGTGTGCGTTCCTCCGAGGAGGCGCTTGACATCTTCCTCAAGACGTTGGAGGCGGGCAAGCTGCCGCTGGGTATCGACTCCGAGGTTCTGACCGGTGATCTGTATCTGGCGATCGCCCCGCAGGGCGAGATCCTGATTCAGCGTGTCGGCTACAAGATGCCAAAGAATGCGCTCGACCGGCGTTCCATCCGTAAGCAGTGGGATGAGCCGCTCGGTGGTGTGGGTGGTCCCAGGATCGCGCTGTTCGGGTCAAAGCCGAATCCGAACCTGACGAAACTCCCACCGTTCAAGGTGACCGAGATCGACGACAGGTCGCAGGACGGGATTCTGCTTCGCGGTGAGCACGACCTCGACTGGTTCAAGAAGATGGTCGGGCACGGCATCAAGACGCAGGACGGCACCATGCCGACCGGACTGACATACGCGGGCGGCCTGTCGCGGTACAACGACACGGCTGTCGGCTCCCGAATCGGCCGGAAGGACATCAACGACAAGAACGCCGGGCGTGGCACGGTGTCCACCTGGCGGAACTTCTGGGCACTGGTCGGCGTGGATTTCACCCAAGACCTGACCGATCTGCTGGTTCCCGAGGAGCAGTTCGGCGATTTGACCTACGAGGATCGTCGTGACCGCATGATGTACATGCTGCGTTCCTTCGCCCGCATGAACAACGAGCTGACCGGTGAGGATGCATCGAAACTGCTGGAAGACCCGCTGCGGGCTTTCGGGATGCTGCACGACATGAACCGGCGCGCGATGGCTGAGATGGGCGATGATGCCCTGACGCTGCTCCCGGCTGCGCTCATGCCGGACCAGACCTCGGGCCGGCTCACCGATGATGGCCGGCTGCTGCAGATCTTCCTGGTGACGTTGTCGATCGCCGGGATGCAGCCCGAGCAGTTGATGTCCGTGCCGGGTCTGTTGACGATCGAGAACCCGACCACCACCGACTCGGTGTTCGGCTACCTGCCGTCCGTGTTCACCGAGGCGTTCTCCAGTCTGAAATACCCTGGGCTGCGCGAACGGATGTTGGAACGCGGCAACGCCGTGATCCCGGAGTTCGAGGACAAGAACACCAAGGAGATGGTGAAGTCCGGCTGGTTCGATGGGAACTTCGTGTACTACGCGGTCATGGAGCAGCGGGAGAAGGGCGGCGGCGTTCACTACGATGTGGTGCCTGGCCGGCTACAGATCGAGACCCCGCTGCCCGCAGACGAGAATGCGATCAACCTGGCGTTCGGACTTCCCGGTGCACGTGACGCCTCGTACCACCTGGCACGCACAGCATCCGGTCAAGGGTTCTACTCCACGCTCAAGCAGCCGAGACGCGATAAGGACGGGCGGCCTGTCCCGTCGAACACCGCTGATCGTTACTACGGTGAGGACGACTACGAGGAGTTCGACGATGAGGCGATCATCTACGACTTCCTCACCCGTGTTGCCCCGAACGTGGATGAAGCCTACTTCCCCGGCAAATACTGGATGCCGCAGGAACATGCGATGTTCCTGGACGCCGACGACAAGATGGGCGGGTTCCTGTTCTCAGCCAATAGGGTGAGCCAGGAATGGCCCGACAACGGCCGCGCCCAGGTGTTCCTGCAGAAGATGAACCTGAGCCCGAACGATCTCCACGAGGTCGACTACCTGGTGCGTCAGTTCGTCGGAGCGCCCGCCCCTAAGCGTGACTCGAACGAGATCGACTCGCTGACCCACGCGGCGTACGTGCAGGCGGTCGATCAGATGATCACCAACATCGAGAACGGCTGGCATCCGTTGCACGGTGGCGATGTTCCGATGGAGCACCACTCGTTCTGGTACAAGTTGTTCCTCGCCAACCAGGCCCCTGGTGACAATGCTCCGTGGGCTCCTGTTGCGCGCACGTCCCGGCTAGGCCGTGGCAAGAAGGCGTCGCAGGACGACTGGGCCGAGTGGGTGAACACCCTGATGGGTCAGGTGCGGAACTCGAACAAGGAGTTCCACACCATGTTCGCCTCTCCGCTGGCCGGGTTCCTCCACACCTACCAGCAGACCGTCCCCAACTACAACACTCAGCCGTTGACGATGGATGCGCAGAAGAACGCGCAGCTGGTCGATGGTGAGAACAACGAGTTCGTGGTGTCGATCGACAAGGGCGCGGCTTCTCTCGCGCACAACCCGGCGATCCTCGAAACGATGAAGGCCACCTGGAAGGTGATCGCCGGTCACAAGCCGGATTCGTACGAACCGTGGGCCGCTGTGGACACGCCCGCATCGTCGGTGGTGTACAGGGCGAAGCAGCGTGCGGCGTGGCTTGAGAAGAACATCAAGCGCCAGAAGAAGGGGAAGATGCGTGACTATGCGCGGGAAGGGCTCGAACACCGCGAGTCCCTGAACGCACAGCACATCTTCCTGCACAGCTTGATGCACATCTCGATCGTGAACCGGCTGCTGAACCTCGGCCTGTACTTCGGTGCCCCGATCGAGGTCGGGTTCCGCAACATGTTGGACAGCACCACCGACGCGCTGCTCGGCCAGTCCACTGGCGCAACCGGATCTGTGTTCGGTTGGGTTGGCAAGGTGACCGGGGAGAACGGTCCGAAGCCGCGGTTCACCGCAGACCAGCAGAAGCGGATCAACAAGGTCGGCAGGATCGTCGGTGGCGATCCCAGGTGGCGCGGCCAGTTGATGGGCGAGACGACGTACCGGCAAGGACTGGTGTCGCCTATCGGCGAGCTGGATGAGAACGGCGAGCCTGTCGATCGTGGCTGGCGTGGCAAGTGGGGTTGGGGTGCGTTCTGGGAGCGTGCTGCTGGCATCACTGCAACGGTCATCAACGACCCGACATGGGGTATGCGGAAGGCGTCCGCCGGCAAGCGGTACGTCAAGGGTGTGCTGGAATACCTGGAAAGCACTGACAACTACATCGACTTCGATGTGTTGATGTCGCACTTGGCGGACGATCCGCTGTGGGTCTACAAGAACTTCCCGCGTTCCGGACTGACCCCGCACAAGTTCGGTGCGAACGCCGTCGCCCAGGTCCGCTCGACCCGTGGCACGCTTCTCGGTGACACGATCATGCGGCCGGTGGACAAGTTGTACAACTCTGACAGCGCCATGAAGGTGGCTGCCGGTGTGCTGTTGAAGATGCCGCTGGCGTTCACCAGGTTCCAGGCCAACGCGTTCCTCACGTTGACCGGTCTCGGCGCTCTCGACTCGCTGGCAGCCGCTCACCTTCACGACCGGCAGACCGTCGGCTCGTGGGTGAAGCAGCGGTATCAGGCGTGGTCGAATCAGGAAATTGATCCTCCCGAGTACGCCGACTACTCGGATGTCCTCGAGACGTACGACTTCGAGCGCCTGGTGCTGCGCGGTGTCGTATCGCAGGTGGGTCTGGCGACAGCCGCCATGTACGGCTTCTCCGTTCTCGGCCTGGGCGGCGAAGATGAGGAGGAGCGTAAACGCCGGCTGCGCGACATGTACATGCGCATCCCGGCGATCTACGACCCGCGCGAAGCCGAGAACGGTTTCGAGTACGCGGACGCGATCTGGCTCGACGAGGTGCCGATCCTCGGCATGTTCTGGCAGCGCAACCTCGGCGGGGAGAACCGCTCTCCTGTCGTCCCCCACTGGATTCTGCGCCAGTTCACCTCACCGTTGATGGGTGTGGTGCGGGCTTTCGGAACCGGAGACTTCAGCAATGTGCGTCAGGGCTTCTTGGATGCGGCGTCCGTCATCCCGAACAACCTGCTGAACTTGTGGCGGGAGGCAGACTACACGTACGGCCTGATGCACATGGACGCGCAGGAGCTGGCGGCGGAAGGTGTGGACACACCGGAGAGAACGTCGCGCATTGCGTGGATGTTCGTCAACGGTGTCGGCGTCTACGAGAAGGCGCTGGTCGAGAACCAGATGTTCAATGCCATCATCTCCGCCAACGACGAGGTGGCCCGCAACCCTTACAAGATCCCGAAGACGACCAAGACAGGGGAACTTGTACTGGAAGAAGGCACCGGCTATCCCGTGCCTACCACTGCGCTGACTACGGCTCAGGGTGAACCGCTGCTCGACCCGGTCACCAATGAGCCGATGCTCGATTCGAAGGGCGAGCCGCTGTTCATCGACAACCGGACCGAGTACGCGTCACGTACCGGAATGGATGCGATCGCGCACAACTACTCGAAGAACAACGCGGTTTTCGCCATCGCCATGAACCTCATGCCAGGGCAAGGGTTCTACATGCGGAACCAGATGGTGCCGAAGAAGGATCTGATCCCTGTTGCGCTCGGCGCTGAGGATGAACTGAAAGCGTTGGCGTGGTCGGCGTTCTACGGTGCCGGCGGTGCGGACACCTTCACCAAGGACGAGATCGCCTACGCGTTGAAGTACCAGTACCAGAAGAACAACCAACGCTGGGAACAGACGCAGATCGACAAGCAGGCGGAGACTCTGTACAAGGAGATGAAGGACATTCCGCTGACGACGCTCGATCCTGCGGTTGGCGAGATCATCACCAACGACGGAGCGAAGGGCGTGTTCAAGTCGTTGCTCGCCGGATGGATCACCATGGATTCCCCGGTGCTGCAAGGCGCGCACTTCCCGCTCGAGATGCGGCAGCAGGTCGCCACAGAGATGCTGGACGACATCGTGCAGCAGAGCATCGACATGGGAATGTCGCCGCAATCGGCCGAGTACCGCAAGCGCCGACTGTGGTTCGGTGACTACTCGACCGGTGTGCCAGGGTTGAAGCAGTTCGTGTACAACGATGCGCTTCCGTACAAGCCGTACCAGGAGTACACGCAGCTGAACGTCACGTTCGCTCCTGGCCCGGACGGTTCGATGTGGGCGACTCCGTTCACCAGGACGAACTGGTTGGGCGCCATCGGTATCCCGGTTCCGCACAGCATGGAGCCGTTGCCGGAGGGACTCGGCTACGACACCCGTGGCAACGTCGTGAACTACTTGACGAACACCAACACTGGTGGCAAGGCGATCGTGCCGGGTGTCATCAACGAGAAGATCGAGCCGGACGACAAACCGTTGCGGGATTCCAAAGATGCCAAGACGACGACGTCCAGCAACTGGGGTGGCAAGTGGTACGGCGGCGGCTACAGCCGGCGCGGCTACGGCTATGGCGGTCGTGGCGGCGGATACAGCAGTGGTGGCTACCCGACCACGATCTTCACAGACAAGATCCTTCGCGCCATTCGCGCAGGCTACGGCCCGCAGATGGAAGGATCGTATGGTCCGAGAGCCGATAACCCGATTGTTCGCCGGGCCGATGTCAGGCGAGAACGCGTAACGTCCGAGCGAGGAAGGCTGAAGCAATGGCAGTAGATCTCGGTGAGGTTCCGGTTTCATCCTTTGAGGACTGGTACGACGAGTACCGCCTGGACCCTCGTGACGGCAGCCTCGATGTTCGAGGTCTCAGCGACTACGCGTCCAGCATGTATTCGCGGTACCTGCGGTACAAGTCTGAGATGGACCAGCGGGTCCACAACTACGACAAGTTGGAGAAGCTGGCGGACGGGATCGTTATCAGTCCGAAGCCAGATTTGCCAAACATCTCATCGGGTGAAACAGCGGGACTCATTCGTCGCATAGCCCGCAACCTGGTGCAGAACACCCCGAACGTCGAGGTGCTGTCCAAGTGGGATGACGACTCGATGCAAGGCATCTTCGCCAAACACATCCTCACCACGAAGATCATCGGGTCGGATGAGTACAGCAACGACATGCAGCAGAACCTGTTCGCATCGGCGAAGACCGCACTCACCCTCGGCTTCGACGTTGTGATCCCGACGCTGCTGCAGGACGCAGCCGGCGGCTGGTACATGAAGTACGACGCCATCCACTACCGCGACGTTTTCCCCGATCCGGGCGCCAAGGATGTGCGCCAAGCCGAGAACGTGTTCATCCGCCGCTACCTGACTCGTGCCGAAGTCGTTGCGCTCATCCGTGACGAGGCTGTCGGGTGGGACGTTGCGGCGTTGAAGTCGATGCTGAACGAAGCCCCGTACGGACGGTCGAAGGACTCTGTCGACTATCAGACGAAGAAGCGTGGCGTGATCCCCGAGGGCTACGAGATCATCACCTGGTACTCGTCGTCCGGCCAGCCATTCCTCACTTTCTCCCCGAACACACAACACCTGCTGCGCATCGAGAAGAACAAGCATCCGCTGAAACTGCACCCCGTCCACTTCCTGGTGTTGGAGAAGGACAGCCAGCAGCCACTCGGCAAGTCACAGGTGGAACTGCTGATCGGCCGGCAGGACTTCCAGGATCTGATGCTGAACGGCGCGATGAAGCTCTGGTATCGCAACATCAACCCGAGCATCCTCGGCTACGGCGCGGTCAACGCACTGCCGAACCTCAGCCCCGGCAAGTACACCGAGATCTCCAACCCGAACGCCCGCATCGAAGCGTTCGAGGTGAACACGCAGACGCTGATGCAGTACGGCCAGATCAGCCAGCAGAACCTCGGCAGCATGGTGAACCTGATCGGGTCCGCTGACCAGCAGATGGCGACACAGGCCGGAGCCGGGATGTCAGCCACGCCGCAGGGTGTCGAGGCCCAGCAGGCGATGGTGGACATCACCACGAACAACTACCAGAAGGCGATCGAATCGTTCTTCTCCCACTACTGCTCGTACGCGTTGACCGTCTACTTCCAGGAGTTGCAGGCGGTCAAGAAGGTCATGCCGACCGCAGAGGCCAGACTGAAACTGCTGCGTGCCGGTCTGCCCACCGAACTGGTGCAGGACGACGGCACGATCGAGGTGGACTTCTCTGCGCTCGCCGTCGAATACTGGGTTCGCACCGTGCCAGGGTCTCTTGTCGAGATGGAGGACGAGAAGCAGCTGCGCATCCTCAACGAACTGTTCATCCCGCTGTCCCAGGCGATGCCGGCACTTGCCGCTGCACAGGATCAGCAGATGCTGCAACAGGCCGCCAAGGCGATGCAGTACATCATCGGTAAGCAGATTGAACTGTCCGGGTCCACCTCCGCGAAGGACATCGGCCTGGCGTTCAACGGTGATGTCGAGGCCGTGGACGAGCGTGACCGCCGTATCGCCGTGATGGAAGAGAATATGCTCGCCAATACAACGGGCAACGAGCAGATGATGGCCCTGACAGAGGCGGCACTGACCATGCTGCAGGAGCAGATGTCCATGATGAGGGAGTCGCAGGAACTCATCATGAAGAAACTAGGTATGGAAATAGAGCCTTCTGCTTCTACAACGCCGGAAATATCAGGCGGTTATACACAAGAACCCCAAGAACCCTCTACCGTGATACCCGCCAGCGCCTGAACATCAGGCACCAACAGTAAGGGAGATGCGACATGGTCGCACCAGTCCAGAAGGACAGCCTGACCGATTACCAGGTCGCTCTGGCTACGTACCTTCGAATCACCAGCCCGATCTCGGGCATGTTCACCGGGTCGGAGATCAAGCCGAACCCGAACGCCCGGAGCATCCGAGTTCCTGACATCCGGGTGGACGACTACATCGTTGACGCCGACATCAGTCGGATCGGTGCCGACCACTACTCTGGCAGTGAGTACACCGCCGAGTGGAAGAACGGCATCCCGCCGATCGAGTGGCGCACCTACTCCATGAGCCGCCACCGCTCCTTCGGCTTCACGGTGTTCGACGAGCAGCTGCGCTACTCGCCGATCAAGAACATCGTGCAGGAGTACACCGGTCGCAAGATGCAGACCACCGTGCTGCGCGACCACGACAAGTACTGTCTGCTCGCCGCAGTCCAGGGCCACATGACGGGAAAGCAGGTTCCCCGTACTGTCGCTGACTCGCCCGGCCCGGCAACCACCGACGCCCACAAGATCGCCTGCACCGGAAACGCAGCCGACTACAAGTGGGTGGCGGAGCCCGGTGAGGACTTCGACAACCAGATCCAGCCGTCGTTCGCCACCATCAAGGGCATGTACCTCGATGACGCCGACCCGCTCTTGACCCTCGACGCGCTGACGCTTCTGTTCAGCGACAACTGGTTCGACAGCAACTTCGGCAACAGCGAGCGGTTCCTCCTCGTCACCTCCGCTCTCGAGCTCGTGTTCATCAACGCGCTCATCGAGAAGGGTGCCGGAACCGAGTCGGCGTTCAAGCTGTACAAGGACGGCGACATCTCCGGTGCGAACGCAGCCGGCTACCTCGGAACCCTCAAGGGTTCGTGGAAGCTCGTGAAGATCCACCCGGAGTTCCTGCCCAAGGTGTACACCGACACGAACCTCGTCGTGGACCCGGTCGCAAACTCTGGCACGGCCTCCCGCACCCTGCGTCAGGTTGTCGCGCTGGCCGCGTACAAGAACGCGATCCAGACCTACGAGCACTTCAGCGAGCGTCGTGAGCAGGACGGCGGTACCCGCTTCAAGGGCACCGAGTACGTGCAGGACTTCTCGTACGACGTGTGGGTCATCGACCAACTCTCGGAAGGTGTGGTTCCGTTGTTCCTCCCGGGTGTGCTCGACAACCTGCAGGTCGTGGACGACTCGTTCACCTACGTTGCGGCTCAGGTCGCGGCGGCCCGTGCGCAGCTCGGAGTCTCCCCGGAGACCTACCCGCTGTCCGGTCCCAACACGCTCAAGTCGCGGCCCGAGTGGTTCCACTCGCCCTACACCTCCAATGGCAAGCTCGACACGAACCTGCCTGTGCAGGACGCTGCCGACGTCGCCACCACGGACTAGGGGTAGAAGATGGAACAGCTCGTCGAACTGCTCAAGCAGATTCAGGAACTGGCCGGCGCTGCCATCGACGCACTGGAAGGTGCGGCCGGTGGTGGCGGGGGCGCTCCCGCCGAGGGTGGTGGAGCGCCAGCCGAAGGTGGCGGAGCTCCTGCCGGTCCGGCGGAGGAAATGCCCCCCGGCAAGTAACTCAACAGTTTGGGGGCGGGTGTCGATCGGCACCCGCCTCCAACGGGAGGTCAGGTTCACATGGCACTGGGTAACACCCCGCGTCGGGAAACGAACATCGCTGTCGAAGCGAACAAGTCGTACGCCTTCGGAGTGTGGTTCAAGAGTGCCGATGAAACACCCATCGACCTGACTGACAGTGTGCTGCGGTTCGTGGCGACAGAGAACGCGTACCACACTGGGGCCGAGGTGATCTCGAAGGTCGCCGTTCCGATGCTCGACCAGCCGGACATGCAACAGTTCGAGTTCCAGGCGGAAGACCTGGCGCTCGATGCCGGATCGTACGCCTACGACATCACACTGATTCCGCCGTCCGGCTACTCGATCCCCATCTTGAAGGGCCAGTTGGAGGTCGGTGCCAACTCGGACCTCGACACCGACAACGTTTTCACCGACATCAGCACCGGCACCGACATCATTGTCGATCTGGCCGGCACCGATGTTGTCGAGGTGACGATCGAACGGGTCGATGGCCTGTTCATGCTGGTCAAGGAACTCCTCGAGGATTTCCGTGCTGAGATCGCAGCGGCCCAGGCGTCGATGGACGCGAAGGTCGCGGCAGCCGCAGCGTCAGCGCAGATCGCGTCCGACAAGGCTGCCCAGTTGGAAGGCTGGTTCAACTCGGTCGGGTTCCCGTTCTGGAAGGGGACGCAGGCCGAGTACGACGCGATTCCCGTCAAAGACCCCAACGTCCTGTACCTGATTGTCGCGTGAGGTGAACGATGCCCAACATTGATACCAGGCCGACAGTTGTGGACATCGAGCACTACGGAGGAGACACGTTGTCACTGCATGTGACCATCGACTCCGCAGTTGTCGCCGGTAGAAGTTGGTCAGCACAAGTACGGCGCTCCCCTTCAGTTACAAAACTCGACGCCTCGTTTGAGGTCTATGAGACGGTCGAAGGTGCAGTGATTGTTCTCACGGGAGAAGCCAGTGAAACCCTTGCACGGAGAGGCAAGTATGAGGGTTATTGGGACATGCAGTTGGCAGAAGCAGACGGCAGTGATCCAGTGACAACCTTGGCCAGCGGCAAACTAACTGTCTATCCTGATGTGACACGAGTGGGGTCCTGATGAGTATTGAGATTGAAGTTGTTGCTGCCGGGCCGCCAGGACCAAGAGGTTATACAGGAAACACAGGGCCGACCGGGCCACAAGGGGCCAAGGGCGACAAGGGCGACACCGGGGCCAAGGGCGACAAGGGCGACAAGGGCGACACCGGGAACACCGGGGCCAAGGGCGACAAGGGCGACACCGGGAACACCGGGGCC
>ENA-UPTA01005993-UPTA01005993.1-activated-sludge-metagenome-genome-assembly--contig:-NODE-5993-length-10899-cov-7.243268_pt1 | contig 10899 bp, 12 predicted proteins | sample MGYA00238184_ERZ773361 | MGnify/ENA primary metagenome ERZ773361 (study PRJEB29100, sample SAMN05720205) | activated sludge metagenome | isolation source: anaerobic digester from wastewater...
GGTTGAAGAAAATAATGCAAAAATGGGAATAGCCCGTAGGGCTTCAATATCAATAAAATAAATAGTATGAGATTAGTCATTGTCCGTAGGACATTAACAAAGAAATAATGCCACACATTGTATATTCCCTACGGGAAAAAGGTTTATCATTATTCGGTTTTTTATTGCTATTTATGCCCTACGGGCAAGGGTTTAATACAAGTTCGGCAGCTCGGAACAATTACATAATATCGGCGGATGAAAAGAAAAAAGGTTGAAGAAAATAATGCAAAAATGGGAATAGCCCGTAGGGCTTCAATATCAATAGAAAAAATAGTATAAAATAAACCATTGTCCGTAGGACATAAACAAAGATACAATGCCAAACACCTATACACAATTGTACGTACATTACATTTTTGCTGTACAAAACAGGATTTCTTTAATAAGCAATAAATGGAAAGAAGATTTGTATAAATACATCAATGGAATCATCATACAGCAAGGCCATAAACCCTTTGCCATTAATGGAATTCCTGATCATGTCCATGTTTTGGTAAGTATGAGTCCCAAACAGGCACCATCCGATTTGATGTTTCACGTTAAAAGAAGTTCTTCATTATGGATCAATGATAACAAACTGGTTGCCGGAAAGTTTTCGTGGCAAGAGGGCTTTGGTGGCTTTTCTTATGGTAAATCACAAATACCATCAATTGTTAAGTACATTGCTAACCAGGAAAAACATCATAAAAAACAATCGTTTTATGAGGAATATCTTGATTTTTTAAAATTCTATGAAGTTGAATTTGATGAACGCTATGTTTTAAAACCTATTGAATAATGGTTTGTATATATTCCCTACGGGAAAAAGGCTTATCTTTATTTGTTTTTTTTATTGTTATTTATGCCCTAAAAGAAAAAAATGTTACATGAAATACATTTCACAAAAATGGATACTTTAGTAGTATCGGCGGATGAAAAGAAAAAAGGTTCAAGAAAATAATGCAAAAATGGGAATAGCCCGTAGGGCTTCAATATCAATAAAATTCGCATTAACCATAATATATCATTGTCCGTAGGACATAAAAAAATGAACAATGGCAAACACATTTATAAAGTTAAGTTTATTCCCTACGGGAAAAAGGCTTATCTTTATTTGTGTTTTTATTGTTATTTATGCCCTACGGGCAAGGGTTAAATACGTGTTCGGCAACTCAGAACAATTACATAATATCGGCGGATAATGTGGAAAAAGTTTTTCGATAGAAAAAATCACAAACCACGTCTCGGCGGACTGGAAATACTAAAATATATCGGACCGGGATTGTTGGTAACCGCCGGTTTTATTGATCCGGGCAACTGGGCAACCAATATTGCCGCAGGTTCTGAATTTGGTTATTCCTTGTTATGGGTGGTTACTCTATCTACAATTATGCTGATCATCCTTCAGCATAATGTAGCACACCTAGGTATTGCCACCGGCTTATGTCTCTCCGAAGCCACCACAAAATATACCCCGGGCTGGGTATCGCTCCCTTCGCTGGTACTGGCTATGCTGGCTTCTATAAGCACCTCACTGGCAGTAATACTAGGAGCGGCCATCGCTCTGAAAATGCTTTTTGGCATGCCTATACAGGCCGGAGCAATAATCAGCGCCGTATTTGTCCTGACATTGTTGTTTACCAACTCGTATAAAAAAATCGAAAAATGGATCATTGCTTTCGTCTCTATTGTTGGTCTTTCCTTCATTTATGAATTATACCTTGTTGATATTGAATGGTCTGCTGTAGCCATCAATTTTGTCAAGCCCGAAATACCCGGCCATTCCATCGTATTCATTATGGGTGTGCTGGGAGCCGTTATCATGCCTCACAATCTGTACCTGCATTCCGAGGTGATACAAAGCCGGCAGTGGAACCTCCAGGACGATAAGGTTATCAGGAAGCAACTGAAATACGAGTTTGCAGATACCTTGCTATCCATGCTTATCGGATGGGCTATCAATTGTGCGATAATTTTGCTTGCAGCAGCAACTTTTTTTAAAAGCGGAATAGCTGTAAACGAGTTGGAACAGGCAAAAAGCATTTTAGATCCTTTGCTGGGCAGCAGTTCTGCCCTGATCTTTGCCATCGCTTTGTTGTTTTCGGGCATTGCTTCGGGTATCACCTCCGGCATGGCCGGCGGCACCATATTTTCCGGCATCTTTCAGGAACCTTATGATATCAAAGACAATCATTCGCGTCTCGGAGTGCTCATTTCTATTGTGCTTGCCGTGATTATCATCATGTTTGTGGCCAATCCTTTTATGGCGCTGATATACTCCCAGATGGCGCTGAGCATGGCGCTGCCATTCACTATTTTTATACAGATTTATCTTACCTCCTCTAAAAAAGTGATGGGAAAATATGCAAACGGAGTATTCCTGAAACTTGTGTTGTTTGCCTTAGCGGCCATAGTTTCCGGGTTGAATATTTATTTGCTGTTGGATACCTTGTTTTAATTCTTAATTTGTGAAAATGTTATTTCAGGCACATGTTTTTCAAATCATCAAGATTCCCCTTAAAATCAACGCCGTCCACATATCCTTCTATTCCTTCTACCTGCACATACTTTGATAATTGATGAAAAGTCCAATCAATACCTTCCAGTTTTTGTTTGCCCGAATATGCTGCTATCCATAAGGGATAGCCATCAATATAGCCGTCCAGATATTTCAGATAAAAGCCTTGGTTTGTATAAACTATAGGCTTTACCCCATACTTTTCTTCGGCAAGTTTCAACCAGGTTAATACCCCTTCACGTAATTCTTTTCGCGTCAGCTTCTTTATCTCCTCAACGTCCAGAACCGGCACCATGTCGCCTGATCCGAGGGTTACTGTCGCTGCGAAATTCTTAAATTGGCTGGCGGCATCTTCATTTTTCTTTGCCCTGTAATAATGGTAAGCACCCCGTATGTATTCGAGTTTTTTAGCTGCTGCCCAATTTTCTTCAAACGCATTATCTTTTCCGTCTGCCCCCATTGTTGATCTCATAAAAACAAATTCAATAGGATGATGTGATGTTTTTACTTTTTTCCAATCAATATCACCTACATAATGAGATATGTCAATACCAAAGACATATTCAGAATCTGAGATATTATCAACTATGGGTTTATCACCACCGGAAAAAAGACATTTTCCTGTAAGAATCCCTATCATAAATCCAATTATAACAAAGCCGGCACCAATGGCAGTTTTTTTTAGCCATACGTGGTTCCATTTATATTTAACAATATTGCTACTGGGATTTTCAGATGCCCTTGCTTTTTTCTTTGACTTTTTATAGGATATGAGAAATAAAAATCCAATTATAAAAGACACAAGCAGAACAAATAGTATAAACATCAACCCCCAAAACCTGATGGGATGAATTTCCATGTACCTGTCTATTAAATGTAATAACTTTATCATAAAATTATTTTTTTTAGTTTGACAATAAAAATCCGTTTTCTTGTTTAAAATTTCATCAATGAGGTGTTCAATCTAAAAGTTACCCAAATAAATACTTTAATTTTCTTTTTAAAATTGTCTATTATTGTTTTTAATAATTTCATGTCTGTGTCGTTGTCAATATCATGACCTGTTTTTTCTTTAAATTTTTGACTACAAGAGGGTCGTAAATTCCGATTCAAAAGGGTTTAAGTTCGCAATTAATAGGTATTTTGTTTCCATGATTTGTTTATTTTATTTTTAAAAAGATAAGTCAATCATACCTTCCATATATCCCCCTGGTCCCGAACGATTACATCGTGTGGTACTTTATTTTGCAATGATAACACCATCCAACAAGCCCTTTTCTCCACAATAATCTCTCGTACTACTATACACATAATCTTTGGGTCGATATACTATTTTTTTTTAGACAACTAATGAGGCATCACTGTCCCTTTTTAAAATTAAGATAATTAATTAAATTTTGTCTTACAGTACTTGCGACCGTATAGTCTCCATCAACAACACTAATTTCAACATCAACAGGATATTCTCCTTTCCTCATTTTGCTTTGGATAAAATTGTCTTTTTCTTTATATAAATACTCTGCTGTCAGATTATTTATAGTATTCTTATATATGTCAGAAAATTCCACCCTTAAATAATCTGAGATACCATCATCTATTATTGCTTTAAAAAAATAATACATTACTCCGCAGCCATCTTCTGTTGCACGCCATTTTTTGTAGTTTTCAACACCTCCTAACCCGATAATGTGCTTTTCAGCAAGTTTAAGATCTTGATTTATTGATGCTGTGGCTAGCGTAATTCCATCGTAACCTTGATACATATATATGTCAGGTTTACAATTTGCAAACTGCTTATAATCACGATTAAGTTCTTGTTTTGGTATAATGCTACTACTTAACAGCAATAACAAAAAAACTGAAATAATTGATATTTTTTTTGTATTCATATTTTTTTTCATTTTGTTAATGATACTAAGAATTCAATTTCAAATACGATAAATTTAATACTTCAAAAATATATCATCTTGTGAATAAAAAAAATACTTAAGTCTTGAAAATTTATCTTTCATACTTAAGATTTATTTGAACAATTTTCTTATATGATATGATGTACTTAGAGCCTTGTAATTGGAAGCGCTGTATTTCTTATAAAATGTTTCATATTCAAAAAGTGTAAATACAATTGATGATATATCTGAGTATTTCATTTCATTTATTTCCTCTGTTGTTAAATACCAGGCACCAATTGTTCTGTCATCGACCTTATCGAAAAGATTTCTTGATACACATTTAATTATGTTACCATTATCTAAATAAATTATTATTCCGCCACGTAATACGCAGTAACCCTCGGAAGGAGCATCAATATAAAAGATACCTTGCGTGTCATTTTTTCTGGCAACAGTAACATAAACAATTTTTTCTCCTATATCTAATATTGATGGTTTTTGTTTAAAATTGAAAGAAACTGTTGAATTATATTTTTTACCATTTATATAAATCTGGCTATATAAGTCAGAATTAAAACAGGCTAAAAACATTGCAATAACTAATAGCTTAATTTTCATGATTTTTATTTTTTTAGTAAACTTTATATTTTACAATACACCAAAACGTTGGTGATTGTTTAGTTAAACTTAAACACCCACCTTTTTTGAAGGTGGTAATGTAATTATTTGCTTTGCAGTTAAAATTATATATTTGTGGTATGGGCAAATATAGAAAATTAACTCATGTAGTATACAAGTGTGATTATCATATAGTCTTCACACCAAAGTATAGATATCGCATCTTAACCGGAGAAATATCGACAAATATGCAGCAGTAAAAGTGCTTATTCATATTTGAATTCTTCATCAGTTCCTTGTGCAGAGTTAATAATAGAAAAACTAGGAATTAATAAGCTTACACCAAATACATCATGCGGGTCTTATTTCTTTTTCTTTTCTAATATAATAGTTATTATCCATAAAATTCCTGGAACTATTGAACAACCAAGGAGTAAGCCAAAAACATAAGGAAATGAAGTGCCAGGACTTCCATAAGAAGTATGAATGCTTAATGCATGAATTAATTTATAGATAAAATAAATTGCAAAAATACCTGTAACTACCCATGCAACAATTCTTAGAGGTTTCATAATTTTGTTTTTTATTTTTGTAACTCATAAAGCCTTTCAGCCTTACCCCGTTTTTTTAAGTGGTTTCTGAACTCCACTTTTTTTTTATTCAGAGGTAACATTATAAAGCGCGGACAAAGTGAATTGTTTGTGCTCTTGTCTGTTAGCATCCACTATGTCATTAAAATTTCACATATACAATGTTATGGCAGGTTGTCGTGTTCTTTTACACTAACTTCTTTCGGGTCTGAGCCATATTGGTTTGTTCCTTTTTCACCCCCTGTAAAAGCAAGGATTAGATTATAGATTGGAATTAATAAAAACCAACCGCTCTTTCCTACATCGTGCATTCTTCTTACTCCGACTGCAATTCCTGGTATTATCATTGGTAGCATATAGAGTATGTATAATGGGCCATATCCCCAACCTTCTATTGCTATTCCAAAAATGTTGTCCAAAATCATTGCACCCCAAGCGAAAATGCTATTAAATAATGCAAACATCCAATATTCCTTTCTCCTTGCTCTTCCGTTGAAGTCAGCGTATTGTTTTAATACTTTAAAATACCAAATCATAATTATCCTTGATTGCTTTTTCCTACTCATCTGGCTTTTCGGTTTCGCCCCGTTTTTAATGGTTTCTGGTCTCCATTTTAATTATTGAAAAAAATCCTTTCTGCCCCGCAGCTCCAACGAAGTGTTAATAAATAAAAAAGCGTGGAACTATAACTATATCCGCCGTCGAGGTACTGGTATACCCATACTTGCAAATAAGTTTAGCCCACGCTTTTGCGTGAGCGTATCACTTATTATGCTTGCAAGTATTAGAAAATTACCAGTTTTCGACAGCAAGAATAAAAGCTAACGCTTTGTTTTAATTCAAATGTTGTAAAGAACGCCAAAATGTTTTTTGCATATAATGCAATCACAAATATAGTCAATAAAACAAAAAAAATATAAAAATATTTTGGACAGCGCAGAACACCGCGATAAAAGACGAGTGAAAGATGCTTTGCAGCCCCCAACGGGTGAATGTGCTTTAAAATAATAATTATGCGGACTTACATATGTAAAAGGCATTTTGATAGGTTAACATATGAAGTAACCTATTGAAAATAAATTTGGGAATTAGAAAACCATTAAATAACTTTGTTTTATAATCAACTGGCCAAAGTTTTATGTATCAGAAACACCTCTAATTTATTTTTTTATGAAAATAAAAAACCTGTTATTAATCACGCTGCTCGCATTGTTTCTTTGGAACAATCAAAGTCATGCACAAGACACCACGTGGTTTAAAAATGTTACCAATCAAGTGGGAATTAGCGGTGTGAAGTCTTTTTATTTGATGATTGCAGATATCAACAACGATGATTACCCCGACATACTGAGCATCTGGAGTGGAAATGTTTACGGAAAAGACAACATGAGAGTTTATATTAATGTGCAGGATACCAATTCGGCAGATCCGCTCGACAGAATATTTCTTGATATAACGCCGATTAGCGGAATCAACGCGAATATCATTCCCGATTCCGCCGGCCACCGCATTTTGAATGCTGTTTTTGCTGATGTGAATAATGACGGAAATATTGATGTGATCACGGGGAACGACACCTATAACCTGGAAACTTACTATGATAATGGTGACCGCGGTGAAGTATTGCTGGGCGACGGCACGGGAGCATTCCTTACATTGCCCGATAACGGGATTCACACGACCATTTTAAATAATCCCACCGGTCATTCAATGCTGGATTATGACAGAGATGGCAATCTGGATGTTTTTATGGGAACATTTTTTAAAGATTATAACGCAAATATCTGGAATCATGGTTTTCTTTATAAAGGCAACGGTGATGGTACATTTGCGGATGTTTCCACTGCGGCGGGACTTGCTAATAAAAATGAACCTGATTATGGTTGTCAGGTAAGCGACTGGAATAACGACGGCTGGCCGGATATTATTACTTCTCCCTATTGCAGAACTGGCGGAATATTATGGAAAAATAACGGTAACGGAACCTTTTCTGACGTTTCGGCCACAGCCGGCTACAATACACGGTTTATGCAGGGCGATAACGGACAGAATCTCTGCAACTGGACAGCCGCACCTGAAGATTTTGATAATGACGGGGACATGGATCTGATGCTTGCACAAGTCCATGGAGGGAATGATGCAAACGAAGGCCGCAGCACGATAGTGATCAACGAAGGAGCCGCCGCCAATTACCATTTGCATTGGGACCTGACGCGGGTTACCTGGGATGAGCCGAAATCAACGCATCACGGCGATTATGATGTGTCCTGGTTAGACTTCGATAACGACGGACTCATGGATATGGCACTGCAACAAGGACATTATATGCCTGCTACCGACAGGCTGTATATGTTTTATCAGAATGCGAATAACACCTTTTCAGATATTAATGCTGAACTGGGATTTATTGGAGACACCACCTTTGCCAATACACATGTTTCGGAACCCATGGACTATGATCTTGACGGTGACGACGACCTGATTTTCGCCAAAGATGGCACTGTGAAAACATATTTATTAAGAAATGAAATTGGCAACCAGAACAACTGGGTTTCGGTTAAGCTGATAGCTCCTCCCGGATGTAACTATAATTCTATCGGTGCTAGGATTTTTGTCTATGCTGATACGTTGGTAAGAATGAGAGATATCTATGCTGGAAGAGGAAATAAATGCGGACAGCAACCTTTTAATTTGGTTTTCGGGCTCGGAGTTCATACTTCTATTGACTCCATCGTGGTACATTGGCCGGATTCTTTATTTACGGTTACCACAGCGGTAAACCCGCCTATTAATCAGATGAATATAATTGATGTAAACGGGGTTGTTGCAGGTATTTCTGAAAACCATAGTGATGTGGCTGAAAACATAAAACTTTATCCCAATCCGGCTCAAGACCATTTTGTACTGCAGGGGATCAATAATTATTCCCTTAGGGGTATTGCTTCTATTGAGATATACGATATTTCGGGCCGGAAAATCAGCGATTTTAGTTATTATAACAACAACAGCACCATCGCGGTAGTGAATATCTCAAAACTGAATCAGGGCGCCTATATAACACGTATCCTATCGAAACAAGGCGGTGTTATTACAAAACAATTTATAAAGATGTAATCAGGCCCTGCCATAAATCCAATTATTACAAAGCCGATACCAATGGCAGTTTTTTTAGGCAAGCGTGGTTCCATTTATTTTTAACATTATTGCTAATGGGATTTTCAGATGCTTAGTATCTTAAGCGTCTTCGCGTCCCTACGAGAAAAACAATTTCACGCAGAGCCGCAGAGCCGCAAAGAAAATAATAATCTGACTTTGCGTCCTTCACACTTAAAAATTGAGACGATAACATTAAAAATACTAATTTTGATTAATAAATTCGATAGTATGCCAAAACTCTCACATACCGATTCATCAGGCAAAGCCAACATGGTGGATGTCGGTCATAAGCCCCAGCAAACCCGCATTGCCAAAGCTAGCGGGAGAATTCTTTTGCAGAAAGAAACGCTGAAATTGATAAAGGAAAATGAGATCAAAAAAGGCGATGTGCTAACCCTTGCCGAAGTTGCCGGCATACAGGCGGCCAAGCAAAACTCGCAGTTGATCCCCCTGTGTCATCCGCTTTTGCTCACCAAAGTGGAAGTAAAATGTTCTTTAGAAAAAGATGGTGTACTTGCCGAAAGCCTGGTAAAATGCATCGGACAGACCGGCGTTGAAATGGAGGCCCTCACTGCCGTGAGTGTTGCACTGCTGACTGTTTATGATATGTGCAAGGCCGTGGATAAGGTAATGGTTATTTCGGATGTGAGGCTGATAAGTAAAGAAAAGGTTTGAAGCAAGAATACAGAATACAGAATACAGAATGCTGGCGCTGATTGTTTTTTAATATAATAAGATGGATGAAATTATAAGGACACCTGCAAAAAGTTTTAAGGATTTGATTGTCTGGCAAAAAGCACATCATTTAGTATTATTGATTTATAAATATACCGAAGGATTCCCGCAGAAAGAAACTTTTGCATTAACTTCTCAATTGCGGCGTGCAGCGATTTATGTCCCTGCAAATATTGCGGAGGGGTTTAAAAAACGAGGTAAGGCAGATAAAGCAAGATTTATGAATATTTCTCAGGGTTCACTTGAAGAATGCCGTTATTATTTAATATTAGCAAAGGATTTAAACTATGGAAATTCTGATGCTATTATGGCTAAACTTGATGAAGTTAGTAAAATTATTGACGCTTTTCGAAACTCAATTATAAACTCTAATAACTAATACTGTATTCTAAATTCTGTATACTGTATACTTTTTAAAAATGAAATTAATAAAAAAAATCCTCCTCGGGATTCTGGCATTTATCGTACTGATCAACCTTGTTGTTGTTTTTTCAGGCAATAGTTATCTTTATAAGGCCTTGATTTACCGGTATGTTGGCATTGACGATTATACTATTTTTCACAATAGAACCATCAAGGCAGGAACGTATGTTCCCATTCCGGAGGCTTCTCTGTATAATAAAACAAAACTTTCATCGGAATTCAAAAAATATCTTGCCGAAACACAAACCATAGCTTTTCTGGTGCTGAAAAATGATTCGGTGTACTATGAAGAATACTGGGATGGTTATGATGCCAATTCGCTTTCCAATTCTTTTTCGGCGGCTAAAAGCATTGTCAGCATACTTGTTGGGATTGCTATTGATGAGGGAAAGATCAGGAGTGTTGACCAGAAAGTCTCGGATTTTATCCCTGAATACAAGCAAGGGCTAAACGCTGAGCTTACCATAAAACATTTGCTGACGATGAGCGCTTCTTTTAACTGGGACGAAAGTTATAATGGCTTGTTTTCAAAGACAACGAAGGCCTATTACGGAAGGAACCTGGAAAAAATGTTACTGAACCTGAAAGTTACCGATACTCCGGGACAGGAATTCAATTATCAAAGTTCGAATCAACTTGTGCTGGCCTATATCATCGAAAAGGTAACCGGCACAACGCTGAGTGAATATGCTTCGGAAAAATTATGGAAACCTTTAGGAGCTGAGAATGATGCGCTTTGGTGCCTGGACAAAAAGGATGGACTGGAAAAAGCGTATTGTTGCTTCAACTCCAATGCCCGCGATTTTTCAAGAATAGGTTTGCTTTATCTTCATCATGGCGTATTTAACAATCAGAGAATAGTTTCTGAAGAATATGTGAAAAAATCAGTAGAACCGGCTGATCTGGTTGATGAGTTCGGCAACAAGGAGGATTATTACGGCTATTC
>ENA-UPTA01006000-UPTA01006000.1-activated-sludge-metagenome-genome-assembly--contig:-NODE-6000-length-10890-cov-4.067097_pt1 | contig 10890 bp, 11 predicted proteins | sample MGYA00238184_ERZ773361 | MGnify/ENA primary metagenome ERZ773361 (study PRJEB29100, sample SAMN05720205) | activated sludge metagenome | isolation source: anaerobic digester from wastewater...
AAAAGAAGCTGTCGGACTTTTTAGCAGGAAACCGTATTAACTAGAGGGAGTATAATAAGATTTTGATCATTTTGAAGTGATAATGTGGAGAATGCATTCAGTGTTGATATGTTTTCGAGTACCTCAAAACTGGTTATATATTTCCACATATCATGAAAATGCTAATTACGTTTGACTTGTTTCCAAGAACCAGACATCAGTAATTACAAATTGAGCCATGTGGAGTTCGTGATAGTAACACAGAGAATTCAACAAAAGGATATGTTTATAAAATATATTTATAAAAATAAATGAATAAATCATGTAGCACGATATATAAATGTCATTAATATTCATCTCTGAAAACCAAGTGGAAGCAGATCTATTTGATTGGTTTTCTGTTATCGACTATAGAAGAAGAATATGTTAACATTAATATAAGCAAACTTAAGGGATATTGGTCTTTTAATTTATAAACCTTTTGGTTCAAAAGGAGGTTTTAATAATATCTAACACATATGGAGATTTAATAAAAAGTAAAAACCGTGTTCAAAAACATGGAGAAGTTTTCACACCTAATTGGATGATACAAAAAATGCTCAACAATCCAGCAATTAAAAAATCATGTGAGGATCTTACTTCAACGTTTTTAGAGCCGGCTGCAGGTGAGGGGAATTTCTTAATAGCTATTCTTAAAAGAAAACTTGATATGGTTGTGGATCAATATTCTGGAACATTAGTACAGTTTGAGAATTTTTCATTATACGCCTTATCTACTCTATATGGGATTGAGCTTCTAGAAGATAATACTCAAATGTGTTCAATGAACCTTTATGGAGTATATTATGAGGTGTATAAAAGAATTTCTAATAAATTCAACAAAAAAACGAAGAAGAAAGTTCTAGATAGTGCTAAAGTTATTATTAGAGCTAATATAGTGCAAGGTGATTTTTTAACTCGAAAGAACTCAAGGAACGAGAGCATTACTTTTTCAAAATGGCATATAATAAACAATTTAACAACAGCCACTAAAATAATTTCTGTAGTTCGAACTGAATATTCGATTGATGAAATTTTTATGAATAAGAAAAATAAATTAGGAACTCTGTCACATACTACAAAAAAATTTGAACAACTAGATTGGTTTGATTCTATAGGATTAAGCTCAGAGACTGAACAAGAATTAAAAAAAGTTGAACTACGCTATGCAACAGTAAAAATTACTGATGTTTATAAAGAGGAGTTAGAAAAAAGTGATGAATAATTATGATACAACTGTTATAGATGAAATAATTACTGGTTACTTACCACATTCGATTTACGCTTTTGAGACCAATACGTATCCTAATTATTCTAAGGTTGGAGATACTAATCGAAGAGTTTCAACACGAATCAATGAATGGCGTAGAATATATGAAGATTTAATTCAAAAATATGAATCAGAAGCAATGTTAAAAGATGAGAACGGAGAAAAAACAATTTTCTTTCGTGATTATGCAATTCATGATTATCTAATTAAAGAAAAGGGATATAATAGATTATCTATTGAAAAATATGAAAGAGAGTTTTTCGAGCATGCTACTACTTTTGATATAGATGAGGCAATTGCGGACGTCAAGAAAGATTTTTTATGTGAAGGAATTCGTAAGTATAGTTACTATAAGGTTGGTACAGATAATACTCAATTAGAAGAACATTGGAAGAGAGCTCAAGACTATGAACCGCGACCCAATCAGGCAGAAGTTATTGAGAAAATTATTTTTGCTGTACAAAATGAACGCAAAAATCTCTTGCTTTATGCTGTTATGCGTTTTGGGAAATCTAATGTTTCTATTTGGGCAGCGAAAGAACTAGACAGTAGGTTAACAGTTATTGTAACAGGAAAAGCTGATGTAAAGACTGAATGGCAGAAGACAGTAGAATCTCATAAGGATTTTGAAAATTTTATATTTACTGATGCAGAAAACTTTACAGAAGAATTTTTTAAGAAGCATAAATCAAAAAATACAGTTCTTTTTGTTACTTTACAAGACTTAGCAGGTAGTAGAGAAGATATTAAAGTCAAACATGAATTACTTTTTAAGAGTAAGATAGATTTTTTAGTAATAGATGAAAGTCATTTTGGGGTACGAGCGAAAATTTATAGTCAGGCGCTTATACCTGACAATAAAAACGAGGATGAAGACTTCGATGAATTAAAAGAGGGAGACTTAAACAATGCACTAGACAATGTTAATAGTTTAAATTATGATGTTATGTTGCATTTGTCAGGTACTCCTTATAGGATACTCTTAAGTGGTGAATTTTCTGAAGAAGATATTGTAGGAAAGGTTCAGTTCGCCGATATTCTCGAGGCTAAGAACGAATGGATGAGTGAACATATAGAAATAGAAGAAGAAAAACCATGGGAAAATCCTTACTTTGGTTTTCCTGAAATGATTCGTTTTGCCTTTACACCAAATAAATCATCTGTTAAATTACTTGAAGATATAAGCAGATATGGAAAATCAGCTGAGCTAAATGTCCTATTTGCACCAGAAAATACTTGTAAATCTCATGCTAGAACAGTTGCTTTTAAATATGAATCAGAAATACTAGGTCTTCTAAATGGAATAGATGGATATGAAAAAGACGAATCTATATTCCCATTTTTGAATTATAAAAAAATTAAAGATGGAAAGTTGACACAACATATGGTTTTTGTTTTACCCTATAAAAACTCAGTAGATGCTATGGAACGTCTACTTCTTAAACATAAAAACGAGTTTAAAAATCTAGGTTCTTATGAGGTTTTAAATGTAGCAGGAAACACTTCTCGATTTAGAAGTGTTAATGAAGTTAAATGTAAAATAAGGAGTCTAGCGGATAGAGGCAAAAAAACAATAACTTTGACAGTGAATAAAATGTTAACGGGTTCAACCGTGCCGGAATGGGACACGATGGTCTTTTTAAAAGACACTAAGAGCCCCCAAGAATATGATCAAGCTATATTTAGACTTCAATCTCCATGGATAAAAGAAATTAAAGACACCATAACAGGTGAAGTAATAGGTAAAGAAGATATGAAACCACAAACTCTTCTGATTGATTTTTCTCCGAATCGTGTTTTTAAGATAGAATTTGAACGGGCTTTGGTTATAAATGCATCAGATGGAAAATCTGGAAATGAACATCAAACAGACCAACTTAAAAGGAATATTGCTATGTCACCTATTATTTGTATGAACAAAGATAAATTAGTTGAAGCTACACCTACTGATATCATAGCAAAGATAAGAGAATATTCAGCTGATAAAAGTATTATTGATGAAGTTGTTGAATTGCCGGTAGATGGTTCCTTATATAATATTCCTGAAATCCTAGCTGAAATTTTAATGCAGCCTGAACTTGGAAGCAAGTTAGGATTTGAAACTAATGCGAATGAAGAGGAGGATACGAGTTTAGATGTACCATCTGATAATGACAACGAAACAAATAGTAATAAACTAAGTGATCAGGAAGAACCTGAAGGCAACAGTATTGAAGAAAGAATAGAGCCATCAATAAAGCAAATGCAAATGTATTATTCACGGATCTTATTTTATGCATTTTTATCCTCCAATAGTGTGAAGAACTTAGCAGATGTTATAGAAGATATTGATAAGAATGAGCGCTTAGCTACTCATTTAGATCTTAAGAAACAAGTCCTTGAAATTCTAAAAGCGAATATTAATCCTTATGTTCTTGCACCTTTGGATAATAAGATAGAAAATATCAGTGATCTGAGAGATGATGCAGTAGAGCAAGATATTTTAAAAGCTATTACGAAATTTTGTCGTATTTCACCAAGTGAAATATTTACTCCTATTTGGATTGCAAAAATGATGGTTGATAAGTTAATTGATAAGAGTTTTATCAATGAATATAAGAAAAAACCCAAAAACATTATTGATCTAAGCTCTAAATCAGGTGTTTATCTTATTATGATATATCAAAAGCTTGTTAACGCAGGTATTAATAGAGAAATATTAAAGGACAGACTATTTGCAGTTGCAACTTCTCATATTGGTTATGAATTTACAAGAGCTGTTTATGAAGAATTTGATTGGAAATTAGATTGTTTAGCGGACTCAGATACTATAAATAGTTACCAATTGATAAAAGATAGCGAACCCATCAAGAAATTATTAGAAGTATATGGAGATGATGATTTGAAATTTGATATAGTAATTGGGAATCCACCATACCAGGAAGAAGCAAAGGGCACAAGTTCAAGTGATGATCCAATTTATCATTTGTTTATGAAAGAGGCCTATAAACTATCTGATAAAGTTATGTTTATAACTCCAGCTCGATTTTTGTTTAATGCAGGGAAGACACCTACTTCATGGAACAATGAAATGCTAAATGATCATCATCTTTCAGTTGTATACTATGAGCAAGATGCTAGCAAAGTTTTTCCTAATACATCTATACCAGGTGGGATTGTTGTTACTTATAGAGATACTAGTAAAGATTATGGTAAAATAGGAACATTTGTAAGTTTTCCTGAATTGAATACAATAATGAAAAAAGTATGGAAAACGAATCCGAAGAGTATTAAGGAAATAATATACACACAAAATAAATTTAACCTTGAAGCATTATATTTAGATTACCCACAGTATAAAGATATAATTGGAAACAATGGTAGAGACAAACGATTCAGGCAAATAATTATGGAGCGTTTAGATATCTTTTCGGAAACGAAGAAAAATAATAATGATGTAAAGGTTTTGGGACTAATAAATAAAAACCGTGCTTATAGGTATATCCCAAAAAAATATGTTGTAGATACATTTTGGCTAGATAAGTATAAAGTATTTGTGCCATTTTCAAATGGTGCATCTGGTACTCTAGGGGAAAAACCTGCTAGAATGATTAGTACTCCTGTATTAGGAATGCCCAACGAAGGAATGACACAAACATTTATTGGTTTTGGAGCTTATTCAAAAGAAACAGAAGCTAAAAACTTACTTCTTTATATTAAATCAAAGTTTGCACGGGCTATGCTAGGAGTATTAAAGGTCACTCAAGGTAATAAGGCTGCTACATGGGAGTATGTGCCGCTTCAAGATTTTTCGGATAAGTCAGATATAGATTGGTCAAAACCTGCTTCAGAAATTGACAAACAACTTTATGAAAAATATAGTCTTGACGATAAAGAAATATGTTTTATTGAAGATAAGTTACAAGAAATGGAATGATTCTCATAAGAAAGAATTTCTGAATTCAGATTAAGCTTCATAACAATATATCAGGTTAAGAATACGCGGCTGTTTAATGTAAAAATCTACATGAGCCAACGATCCTAAGGAAAGGCATCAAAAGAATGTCAACTTTTAACTTAAATATGTGTATGATATAAATATGCAAGTATGGTAACAATATAGGCACCGAAGAGCTGGCTCATTGGGAGATAATTGCGACACTTATTTTCAAAATAGTTGACAGAGCAACACCTGAAGAACTCATTGAGGCGGGAATGGGCCCCAACTATATTCAGCACGGCCGTGATGTTTATCCAAACGATGCTGCAGGAGTACCCTGGACGGCAGCATATATACAGGCAATTGAAGATCCCATAACAAACCTTCATGAGGATCTGGCAGCAGAGCAGAAGGCAAGAACAACCTACGAGCATTTGATCAACTCCACCAAGGACAGAGGAGTAATAGAGACACTGAGCTTCTTAAGGGAGAGGGAAGTGGTTCACTTCCAGAGGTTCGGTGAAACTCTGAGATTGGTGCAGGAGCACATGGACAATATAAAGCATAAGAGGTAGTTGAAGGAGGGCGGCAGCCCTCTTTTTTTATAGTAGAGGGAATTTAATTGTACACTTATTGTGTTAGGAGGCAAAAACAGTGTTGACTAGATGAATATATCAAAACCCTCATTGAAATCTTGTAATAACAGGAATAAAATACAGCATGCAGGTAATATTATAAGATAGGAACGTACATACTGTACATTATGTACGTTCTATGTTATAATGGGAGGCGAAGGGGGATGAAGAAATTGGAAGCGATAAACGCAACAGATGTAAGGAAGGACTGGGGAAGATTTATTGATTCCGTTGTCAGAAACAAACCAAAATTTATAAAACGCTCAAGAGATTATATCTTTGCTGCAAGCATCGATATGCTGAATGAAATGCTGAAGGAATACACACTTACAGCCACTGTATATGAAGAGGAAAACGGAACTATAACTGCAGAGCTTGAAGAAATAGATATAGCAGCAAACGGCAGTACAGAAGAAGAAGCATTGGACATCCTGACTTCGGACTTACAGGAATATGCTGAAGAATACTATAATGAATTTGAATACTGGTACAATGCCCCTAACAGAAAAGCCCATCTGCCCTATGTCCTTAAAGTACTCCTGCAGGAAGAAACAAAAGATATATTGAGTATGATAAAATGCCAAGCTGGAAAGAGCTGAAAAGGTTTTGTGAGAATGATGGCTGGGAATTGTACAAGACAACCGACCATTATTTTTATAGAAAAATTGATGCTTTAGGAAATATTAGAAGGACAAAGGTATCAATGGGGTCGGGAGAAATTGAGAAGAATCTTTTTAGGATAATACTTAAGAGGCAGCTGGGGGTAACAAAAGAATATTTCAATAATAAGCTCTGATAATAGAAATTTCAGATAAACAGAAAAGTATTCCGAAATGTAATATTTTAGGAATACTTTTCTGTTTTATTTTGAGACTTTTAGGAGGAAATTGTAGGAAAATATAGAAGTATGCAACTATATACTACTTGATTTTTATAAATGCGTATATAGTGATATTTAACCGGCATTTGACTTATGCCGTCTGCAACAAATAGTGTATGTAAGGAGCTATGATTTCTAACCTAGGCATTACTGGTGAAGCGGGGACGGAGAAGATAAGTTTGGGAACGCAAAAGTCAGGTGAAATTTCTAAGGAGGATTAACATGAAGTTAATTTTTAGTATAGAGTCTGATTGGGAAGGCAGTGCAAAAAAGCAAAGTTCGATTCTTCCTATGCTGCAATGCATAAATGGTGTATACCCAACTATCAAATATTTTTTCAGAACGGCTAACACAAAGGACGAGTTAAGGTATTGTTTAAGAAAGTTTAAGCAAGTCAGTCGGACCAACAATGATTATTGTGCTCTTTTTTTCTCGGGACATGGTTCTACAGGAAAGATTTTCTTTGGAGAAGAGTCGCTAACTTTGCTTGAACTGGCAGAAGTCGCTAATGAAGTTGGAGAAAAATTATTCAATGGACATCTTGTGCACTTTGACTCATGTTCAGTTGTTAAAGACTCAGAGCAGATAGTTAAAGAATTTATCAAATTGACCGGAGCTAAATTAGTTTCCGGATTTTGTAATGATGTGGACTTTATTGAGTCATTTGCATTAGAAATGATTTTTATTGATTACCTCAATCATAGTAAAACACCGTATGAAGCATATAAAGAGGTTATAAAAATCATTCTGAACTTAGTAAGCGAACGGGATTTATAGCAATACGTTAATAGAATATTATAGAGTATTCTCCGCCGAAACGTCAGCTAATAATATACTCACGCTGCGTTACGGCTGGATGGGTTAAGAATAATGTATGCCTTAGGTGCTAAACAAGCTCATAGGTATAAAAAAACCCACTCCTAAGAATGAGTTATTTTAAAAGGTTTAAAAATTCCTCGAGTTGTAGATTAGCCTGCTCCAAGATGCTTTTTAATGTTCCTTTAGCAATTTCGTTATGCATTGGAATAATTACAACTCTTTGAGGATTTTCTGAGTTTTTATATTTTGCATGGCTTCCCTTTTGTGACGTTTTTTGAAAGCCAACTTTTTCTAAAGCCTTAATAATTTCAGCAGGAGGCAATATCGGATATTTGGATCCCATTATATTGCTACCTCCATTGTAGTGACAAAGGTAGGGGTGTTAATATTTTCTGGTGTGATGTCTTCATAATATAACTCAAGTGCCTCTCGCAGATTATCAATGGATTCTTCAATAGTTTTCCCCTGGGAAGCGACACTATTTTCAAGACATTTTGCTACATACCAGTTATCTTCCTTTTGGACAACAACAGTCACTTTAATACTCAAAACAAGCACCTCACTTAAAGGTTTAGTTACTTATAATTATTATATCATAGTAAGGTAAGATTTAAACAGTTTTTGAATGTTTGGGTCAATTCATTAAACACAATTTAGCAATGTCATCACGCTGCGGCACGACGGGTTGGGGCAGCCATATCCATTCATCGGAAGCGAAGCTCCAGCAAGGGGGATAGGCTTTACAGATTCGATTCAGTGGAGTCATGAGTGCGAACCCGCTAGGTGAAATCGCATTATAAGGGGTGAAATGAATGCCATTAACAGTATATGAACTTTTCGTGGAGTCTGGAATAGAAATTAATGGACAAGTTCTTTGGGGAGAAGCCATCAGAGATAATAAACCTGGAATTTACGTTGTATCAATATCAAGTAACCCTAAAAAACTTAAGACTTTAACTAATCCTCCGATTGATTCAGAGATTACCCAAGACTGGTTAGAAAAGGTTAACACTTTACGAGTTGATGGAGAAAGACCATCAAATATTGATTTGATTCAAAGACTATCAAAGTTCTGGATACCCGACGAAACTATCTTATATATTGGGAAAGCTGGTACCTCAGTAAGAGATAGAGTAAACCAATATTATAAGACAAAGCTTGGAGAGCCAAGACCACATGCAGGAGGCCATTGGCTTAAGACATTATTAATACTATATGAGTTAACAGTATTTTGGGCCCTAACAGATAAGCCAGAATTAATTGAGCAGGAATTATTATTTAGATTTACACAAGGAGTCTCGGCTGAATCTAAAAATAAATTAATAGATAGTTCTAATCCAATTCCTTTTGCTAATTTAGAGTATCCACGAGGTAATAGAAAGAAACATGGGATTACTAGATCTAAAATTAAGAAATAGGCGACTTTACCTAACAATGTCCTCATGCTGTAGTACAGCGGTAAAGACAAGCAGTATACATGCCTTGGGTTACAGAACACACTTACAATGGGGCAGAGTCAGGTCAAGCATTCTTTTTAGGCGGACTTGATAAAGCTCCGGTACTTGAGAGATTTAAACCGCATATCTTTTTTGATGATCAATTATCCTATTGTGAACCAGCTTCAAAGATTATACCTACGGGACATGTGCCTTCTGGTGTCAAGAATGATTGTAAATACGATATAAAAGATACTTTAGATTAGAAAATAGAAGACGTGTTGATTCAGATTTTGATATAATATAATGAGTACTATGATAACTGATAATGCTATCCAAGCCATTGGCTTTGTACATTAGTATAGGAGGGTGAGCTTGTGACAATTGATGAACAAATGATTGATTTGGTGAATGAGATTGTTAATACTCATGGTAATAATTATATTATAACCTTGAGTGAAATATCTCGACTAATGTTGCAAAAATATGGAACAAAAAGTGGGAGTATAATTCCTTCTGACTACTGCTACAATCGAGTGAATAATGGTATTCAAATTGAAAAGAAGCCAGCTATTTTTGAGTTTTTGGGTAATGGAGAGTACAAGTGTCTAGGGTTAAATTACCCTTTCAATGGCGCAATATTTCACAAACCAAAAGGACAATCCGAAATTATTGTTGGAAAGTGCATTAACGGCGTACGTTTAATAGCACCTAGTGAAGATAATAGATGTCAAAGCAATGACAATTTTAAAAAAGAGACTATCGAGGATAGTAATATTAGGCACAAAACAAGCAGAGAGCCTAGTATGAAGCTGCGGTTTGAGATATTAAAAAGAGATAATTTTAAATGCTGTGCCTGTGGTGCATCTCCAGCAAAAGACCCGTCTGTAGAGCTTCATATTGACCATATAGTTCCATGGTCAAAGGGTGGAGAAACAATTGCAGATAATTTGCAGACTCTTTGCTCGAAATGTAACATTGGAAAATGCGATTCATAATAATTATGGGCCCCGGATATAAAAAATGCTATAATTGAAAGCTTCAGAGCGTGATAACTATGAAAATATCTGATACAATAAAGCTATTCAGGAAGGACTTCAAACGGCTCAGACTGATTTTGCTGAAACTGTTTATATCTGCTTTTCAACGGTGAATTGATGGAAGAACAACAAAGTGATTCACAGCCCCATAGAATGTACTTTTATATTGGATTTATGTGAAAAGAAAAATGTGAAATCTTTATCGATAGATAGGACACGTTTGTATAAATAATTCTGAAGAGGTGGATTAAATGGCTGTAAAAAAGAGCGAGCTATATAGCTCATTATGGAATAGCTGCGATGAGTTAAGAGGTGGAATGGATGCCTCTTTATATAAGGATTATGTATTAACACTGTTGTTCGTTAAATACGTAACTGACCGTTTTATGGGAGATCGTTATGCGGAGATTGAAATTCCTGCAGGCGGCAGCTTCAAAGATATGATTGACGCCAAAGGGAAAAGCGATATTGGCGACAGAATGAATAAAATAATAAGCAAATTGGCTGATAAAAATGGACTCAGCGGTATTATAGATGTAGCTGATTTTGACGATGATTCCAAGCTGGGCAGTGGCAAGGACAAGGTAGATAAGCTTACCAATCTTGTATCCATTTTTCAAAATGAATCCTTAGATTTCAGAAAGAATCGTGCCGGGGGAGACGATATCATCGGGGATGCCTATGAATATATGATGAAAAATTTCGCTTCTGAAAGCGGAAAAAGTAAAGGACAGTTCTATACACCGGCAGAAGTATCAAGAATAATGGCTAAAGTAATAGGTATCAGTACAGCAACAATGGCTTCTCAGACCCTATACGACCCGGCATGCGGATCAGGATCCCTGCTTATCCGTGCGGCTGATGAAGCACCAA
>ENA-UPTA01006003-UPTA01006003.1-activated-sludge-metagenome-genome-assembly--contig:-NODE-6003-length-10888-cov-11.121019_pt1 | contig 10888 bp, 15 predicted proteins | sample MGYA00238184_ERZ773361 | MGnify/ENA primary metagenome ERZ773361 (study PRJEB29100, sample SAMN05720205) | activated sludge metagenome | isolation source: anaerobic digester from wastewater...
TATTCAGGCTAAGTATTCCAAGTTGAAGTTGTAAAATAATATATTTCTGAGCTTTTTGTTCCACAATCATTTTTCTATACAACTTTCCAATAATATGTGCTATCTTGCTATAAATTCAAATACTAAAAATTTGTTGATGTAATATCAGATTTAATAATATTAGACTCTGTTAAAACATATGTATTCCCAATATAAATATCAAATGTACTATAATTTATTGAACTCCAAGTAAATTGCATATTTGTAGAAACATTTTGTAAACTGTTTGATGGATAAATTAAATTAACTGTTGGCTATGAAAGACATTTTTTAGTTGTAACTCGCACAGTATTTGATGATTTTATACTTCCACAATCATTTACCTATTTTATAAATATATAATATTCAGAATCAACTTGACCTTGATATTCAAATGTTGTTGTATATGCCTTATTTATTAAAGCCTAAGAAGCTTCTGTTCTTCCAATATATACTTCATAATAAGAGATAATACTGTTCTATGTTTCCTAATTTTGCCAAGTTATCTGTAAAGTAGTATTTAAATTTTCACTATTATTTATTGGATTTATAATGTAAAAATTATTCTAATGTGTTTCACAATTTACTGTTCTAAATGTATTTATATCAGATGTAACTTGCTAACAATCACTTTTCTATATTATTTTCCATTTATAAAATGTATTCTTTTTTAATATTGTAGTATCTGAATATATATTTGCTTGAATATTACTCTTAATACAAGTTAATTCATTATCATTTAACGTCTATTCACCAACATATAAATCATAAAAATTCTAATTGCTCTAAAAATTCCAAGTGAAAGTTCTGGTTGCTCTTAAAATTCCAACCTAATCATTTGAAGGTGTTTTTAATATTGGTTTAGATGGTACAGTCTAACAATGTATAGTTGTAAAATAATATGTATTATTATTTATTGATTCCCCACATTGATTTTTCTATATAACTTTCCAATAATAAATTGTGCCAGTTCTTAATATTGCATTATAAGTGTATTGCTTTTCCATCAAATTTTGTTTTATTAACTGTAATGCTTCTTCTGATGTACCAAGATAAAAATCATAATATGTATTTGATAAAATATTTTCATCTTCCCATACAAACGTTGGAGAAACAGAAACATTAAATTGCATATTAATTGGTGTTTCTGGTGTAATTTTTGTAGGAATATCACATACAGTCACTGTTATCTCATCAGAATAATTTCCAAATGTACAAGAATTTTCCTAAACAATTTTTATAGTATAATTACCCTATCTATAAAATCCATAAGAAAAATTAGTATCTGTTATTGATATACTATTTAATTTATTACCATTTATATAAATATCATATAATGGAATTGATCCATTTGTTGGTTCCCAAGAAATTAAAGTTGGAACTATTTGTGTATTTTTAATAACAGAATTCTATATTGGATATGTTATTTTTGGATTTATTGTTATCTATTCACATTCCTACACTATACTAAAATTATAAAAGGTGCTTGAAGATTTATAATTAATATTTATATCATCAATTGTATTGCAAGGAAGACAATATCCTTCTAATTGATAATTTCCAATATCTAATGTTGCTGGAATCTAATTCTCCTTGATATATATTTCCTGTGTAACTATTTCTGTAAAAGACTTTAAATAAACAGTTTGTTGCGTCTATAAATTTCTTATTTTTAATATATATTTAATTACTTTTCCATCTTCCTAATTAATAGGTTTATACCAACTCTATGAATATTCATTTGTTTTGTATAAAATGTTTGTAGATAATTGTAGATTTCGTATTGGATTTAATATAATATATCCTATTCTTTGTAATAACAAACTATTATTAAATTGCATTTCTTCATTACAATTATCACAAAATATTCTAAAATATATTGGATAGCAATAATCATTCTTAAAATCGTCTGGGTAACTGCTAAAAATAAAATCAGACTCTGATTGTGAAAATTCAAACACTCCATTTGAAGGTATTTTTGTATTAAAATCATAAATTAAAGATGCTTCTGTTAAATCATAATACTATTTTATCCTATAATTAAACTAAGGAGTTCCTTCTATGTCGTTTATATTTATTCCACAGTTTAGTGAAAAACTATTTCCTCTAATTATATCAGAATTTTTATAGAAGTCTGTATTATTAGACCATATCTATTTAATACAATCTGTTGCCTATATTATTTTCTATGTTATATATTTTTCAGAATTTGTACATTTATTTTTCTAAGAAATCTTTAATATATTTTCACCAACAGTTGTAAATACCAATGTTTCAAATAGTGTTGTATATTCTTTAGAAGATATTAAATGCTCATTTAAATAAATACTATAAATCGTTGGCTATGTTCCAATAATAACTGGCTATTCCCAACTTACTGTGACTTGCTGATTGATTACTACATTATAATTTTTTGTTCCATTTATAAAAATGTTTCTTGGGCTGCTTTCTACTGGCTAACAATAGTCTTCTGTATATATAATCTAACTTCTAATTGAAGTTGCAGTAGAACAATTTGGATTATACTATATAACTTCTATTGTATAATTAATTGAATAATTTATTGTTTTTGGAAAATTACTTATAATATCTTTTGAAATAACAAAATCACAATATGATACTTCTTCTATATTTGTAAATAAAGAGCACATATATGGGAAAAATATATCACTTGTATAAACAATTCTTGGACTCTGTGAGATTTCTTTTATAATTATTTTAAATTTTCTACAATACTATTCACCAGAATTATAATTTAGTCTAATAATTAAATCTGAATCTTGCTGAATATTAAATAAATCAGACGAATCTGTCATACAATAATTATTTTGGCAAATTGAATTGAAAAACTAATTAGAACTTACATTTATGCAAGGTGAAGAAACAGGTACATCACAAATGTTATTGGTTGTTGTAACCATTATACTTCTACTAATACTTGTTATATTTTCATTATTGCAATTTTTCTAATATAAGGTTATTTGATGAATTCCTTCTGTTAATGTGCTTACATCAATCGTTTTTGTATATAGATTATTAATTGGAAATATTGTTTCAAACTCATTATAATCTATAAAATCTATTGAAATTTTATAATAAATTGGAGAATCACCAATTGGTTCATTCCAACTCAATGTAACATATTGTGTACCAACTTCTATACTATTTTTATCAAGCAAAAAATTTAAATTAGTTACTCCCAAACAGCTCATATTTTAACACAACCTTTATAAAAAAAATCACTACGTCTACAATGATAAAATTTCCTAATCACGTCTATTTAGCCACTATGACTATTCTTCTTTATTTGAACAAATTGTCTAAATTTTATTTATTTTATTTTTTAAAGTAGTATATTGCTCTTCATCTTCATCAGTTTTAATAGATTCACTATTTTTATATAAATAATAAAACTATAATAGATATTTATACATAATTGTATCGAATAAACTTTCAAAATCCTACATATTTAATACATTATTTTTAAAAGCCTCTTTAAAATCAATCAATATTGAATCTTTACCCCTCTACTAATACATATTAATTACCTTATCATCTAACAAACTTAAATCTGTTGATATAGATTCAATAAGAGATACATCGTCTGACTCTTTTAATATAATATTTTTTATAGATTCTTTAAGCATTATAAGTATATCTGGATAATCAATATCAATTGATTTTTCTTTTTCTGTGAAATAAGATTCTTTTAATATTTTTGGTAATACATCTCGTATTACTTTTACAGATTTAACAACCTATTCTGAAAACAATTGAGTAGATACTTTTTTGTTCTCTTCTTCTGAATATTCATCAAATACATCATTGATCAATGAATTAAATTCTTGAATAAAATTATCATCATATTTTTTAACATCATAAAATTTATTTGTTATAAAAGCAAATCCCTCATTAAATCTTTTAATTTTCTTTTTTAAATTTATAATTTGTGATAATTCTAACATAAAAATTACACCACCTTTATTATTATTAAAAAATCAAGGATGTCCATTTACTGTACCAACAACATTTGAAAATACTGTTGGGGTTGTTATCGTAGTATCAACAACAAGAGGTCCTGTCATATTTACAATACCATTTATATTTATTATTGGCTACGTTAAATTTATTGCGATTGACTATGTTAAGTTAATGCTTTTTGATGAGAAAAGTGTTATCTCACCATTATCCATAAAAATATAACAAGTACCACTTCCTGTTACTGTAACTTTGTGTTTTGCATCTGATCCAGTAACAGTTACAAATTTTTTCTATAATGTAGTTCCTGTTATATTTTCTGTTTTGGTCTATTCTTGCATCTATGTTCTATTTACAGTATGTTCATAATTCATCATCTATGAATATGTTTTATTTATATTTATATCACCAGTTGTGCAAGTATATGTTCTATCATCATTTATTTCTTTCTAAAATGTTACTATATTTGTTTTAGTATAAGTGTCTAAATCTTCTGATAGATGTTCAATTGAATATTTATTCATTGCTCTATCTGTATATTCATCAAATATTTTCCATTGTTTTTCTTTTATTTTATGTTCTTCTAAATTATAATATCTAAACAACCAATCTGGATCATATGTTTTTTTATCATCATCTATAAAATATAAGTCTTCTTTCATAATACTGTGTTCTTGCCATTTGTGCTTTGAAAAATCTAATTCACCTTTTTTAAATACTTCTTTATGAAAATTATAATGTACATATTCACCTTGAATATGATAATTTTCATTATTTTCATATCTCTAATGCCTTGCATTTGGTGGGTCTAAATACCAAGTTTCTTTTATAAAATTTCTTTCCCAATAATGCAATAAATCTGACATTTTTCTTTCTTCATATCTTCTATATCTTGAATGCTCAAACTTTTTATCTGTTGGGAATGTGTAATACCAAAAATGTTTATCTATACTATGCCATGATTCTCTAAAATCATCGTGCATATCATGTTTTTGCTCTTTATCCCATTCTTCCATATGTATGCAAGGATTACATTTTGGCTTTGGATAAAAAAATTCATAATGCTTTTTATAATCAGAATAATAATCTTCTGGTAAATTCATTGAGTGTTTTTCTTCTTTTAACTATATATGCTCCCTATATGGTGTTTCTCCTTTTTCTTCTGGGGTTCTTTTCCAAGTTTCTTTTTTATCTTGTATTAACCAAAAGTCATTGTTTTCCTTTGTATCTTTTCTATTATATGTTTGATGGCGTGAATGTGGTCTACGTTTATCATCTTTTTCATTCTATTTAATATAGTACCAAACAACTTCATCTGACTATTGCTTAACAAAATGTTCTTTCTGATCAAATCTATTTTCAAATTTACCATCATATTGTTTAACTTCATCTGGTGCTGGGTCTTCTGGACAATTTCCTGAATATTTAGTCCCACGATACCAAAATCCTTGTGTTTTAATTTTTCTCTAAAATTCTTCTTTCATATTATAATCATATAAAAATTCTTCTTCACTATGTATTTGTTCCCAATTTGGATTTCTATACCAGTTTTGTAACTTCTTATGAAATTTTGTTCTGTCATTATACATATCATAAAATTCTTCATTTTCATAAATCTAATGCCTATCTAATGGAGAATGCTTATTCTTTTCTTCCAATCCTGGCTCATGCCATAATTGCTTTTTTGTTAACCAAAGCTATTGCTCTTTTTTCTCCTATGTTTCGTTTGATTCTCTATCACTGTTTCCGTGTTCAACATCAAATCTTATAATAGTTTCATATTCAACCTATCTTTTTTTACTTTCTAAATCTTTTGGTAAATCCTCATCAACTATTTCTCTTCTATATTTTCTAAATTTGTCTACAAAATCATAATATATTATTTTTTTATCCCATTCTTCAAAATATTCATGTTCTAAATCCCAACGTTTTCTATAATTATCAGAGCCAAATTGAACTATTTTTGGATTTCTTACAATCTATAAATCTCTTACCCATTGAATGTGCCTGTCCCATTCGTTGTTTTGTTTTACTCCACCATAAAAAGATGTATCATATTTTGTTTCAATTGAATCATTATGACCTTTTTTTGGCTATCGTGTATCTTCAATTACTTCACTACTATATGGAATCTCTTTAGATATATCATCATGAATATTTCCATTATATACTTTTGTATCATAAGTTTTTGTATTATATTCTGGAGTTTGATATATATATTCTTTATTTTTATACTAAGTATTCCTATTTGAATCGTAAGAAAAATCAGAATGCAAATCTTCTTGTTCACCAAATATTGCTTTCTAAGGTCCTGTTCTTACACTATTTTCTTCGCTACCACCAGAATCAAACCCATCTTCACCGCTACCAAATTTCCATATGTCAACATTTTTTCTGCAAGGTTGATGAACAAATTGCATTGCTTCCCTATATATTGCAAAATCCAAAAAATCACCCTATGTTACAGATGTTCCGCCAGAAACTTCTTCTTCCCCTTTGTTTATTGTATCTTCTGTTGTCTAAGTTGTTTTCTTCTTAAATTGAACACTACCTCTGTTTCCACCAGTTTTTAATTTCTAATATCCATTTTCACCTTTTACATCCCATCTTGGGGTAGAGCCCTAAGATACATCCTCTTGGCTTCTAAAATCTATTTCAAATTTTTCTTCAAAATATTTCTATTCTTTTATTTTTTTAATATATTTGCTTAAATCCTTAGTTAAATATTCATGCTCTAACTTATATGTAAAAGGATTTAACTATAATAAATTTTCACTTCTATAAAAATCATCAAAACTGTTCTCATGGTTCTATGAATACTCAACATTATTCCATGTCATTGGATATGTTACTAATTTCTTATGTTTTGTTTCTTTTTCTGGAGAATCTTCATCTTTTACAGGAAATGAATCATTAAATTCATTTGGGTCTGCTTTATCTAATTTTGAATTGTGTATCTAACCAAAATCTATCCAAAGATTTTTTCCATTAGATTCTTTAAGTCCACCACCTTTTGGATATTCTTCTTCTGTTTCATGTTCTGTTGAACGTGGAAAATTATCTATAATTCTCTCTTTAAATTTTTGTTCCTATAAGTCTGAAAAAGATTGGTCTGTTAAAGAGCCAGAAATTTTTAAATTTCTAACTATTTCATTATGTGCATATCGTTTATCTCTATCTTTCCAAACTTGTTTCTATTTTGATGGATTATGAACTCCACCGCCAGATTCTATATTTTTCCCACCTTGAAAAAATCTTTCTCTAAATTCATATTCTCCAGATTTAATTTTCCATTGATTTGTAAATTTAGAATATTGTACAGTTCTTCTATCATTTGGCTAAAAATAAAATATAGAATCCATTTGCTCCATAAATTCATCATCTTGAGGTGAATATTTTCTGTATTGGGTATGTCTGTTTGGGAAAAAATCAGGATTAAAATCACTATCCTAATGCTGACCCTCTTTTTTTCTATTATTTAATTGATCTTCATATAAAAAACCCCAACTTTTTAGTGCATATTTCATTTTTGATTTTTCTTCATTTAGCAAATCATCTTTATCACTAAAACGAGGTCTTTCTTTTTCTCTAATATCTGGTTCATAAATATCTGTATAAGATTGTACTTTTTGCTTTGGATATTCATCTACATGCTCTCTTGATGTTTTCCAATCATTAAAATAAGAATGTTTTATATTATCACAATCGTGTTTATCAAAATCTATATTATCATTTTCTGTCCACTATGGTGGTAATCTAAAACTATATCTCTGATGATTATAATTAATATCTTCATCTTTCCCAAAATTATTTGAATTCCAGTCTTTATATGTAATATCTAATGGTAAAAAATCATATATTCTTGTTTCTTCAACTTCTTTCTCATTCATGTATGGTCTAACTTTATATGTAATAAATGGAGTATATACTGGTTTGTTTATATCCCCATTTAAAAATTTTATTAAAATTGTAGAACCTCTTTGGGGAATTTGAAATTGACCAAAAAGATTATTAAATCCATATTGTGGAAGCTACCAAGGCAATTCCTCGTCTGTTAAATCTCTGTGTAATTCATTTATTCGTATTTTTATTCTGCCCCTAACAAGATTTATGCCTTGCTATTTATTTATAGCATTATCACCAGGAATATTTTCTTTATATTTATCCTAATGGTAATTATCTTCCTATAATACAACAGTCTAAAAATAATAATTCTCTAATTTTGTACTGTTCAAACCTAAAAAATCTTCTATTCCATAATTAATTAAATTAGTATTATACTTATCAGTAAAATTAGCCAATTCAATCATCCTCTTATCTATCTTTTGTTTTTTTATATATCTTCTTAATTTAACCAAATTCATTCTATTTTTTCAAATAAAAATAAAAAAAAATGCCCAAATTAAATAGGACATTTTTTGTAATAAATAATAATAAAAATCAAAGATTAAATTCTTTTTTGATTACATCAACATATGTTGGTAATTTTACACCATTTAACTAATCTACAATAACAGATTTCTATTTTCTGTATTTATTAAAAAATTGGATAAGTTCTGTATTGTTTGGATCATTAAAAAAATCTTTAAGATTTATTTCTTCATTTATCTAATTTCTAAATTCATATATACCAAATACAAAACAATATTTAATAAATGGATTTTTCTTATTTATTAAAATCCAAATTTTATTATCTCCTCTTTTTTTCTCAAATTCTAAGTATTGATCAAATAATAATTCATATGCAGTTGAAACTGGGTCTGGTTCATCTAATAGTGATCTTCCTAAAAATCTACTCTATTGTTCTATTTGTTGTTGATAAAATAATTCAAATTTTTCTTCTGGATTATCTGGATTTCCAATATTCATATATCTAAGCATATTATCTAACATATTTGATAATTTCTAATCTTTTAACCAAATATCTACAAATTCTTGATGATAAACATCTCTTAATGTTTTACCCTATGTATTAGTCTACTAAATACACCATTTTGTATTTTCTCCAAATTTAACCTATTCTTCTCTTGTTTCCTAATAAGTAATATACCAATTATTGGTTTCATATAATTTATCAGAAGGAATTAAATTTTTAATATCTACTATTTCCTATTCTTTTTTTCTTTCTGATGAGTTTATATTTAATTTCTATTTATTTGTATTTGATATTTGTATCATTTGCTGAATACTTAATTTGGTGATATCTTTTTCTTCAATACTAATTAAATTTCTATCAGCTAATTGGTTATATACAGCAATCCCTTGTTTTACAGTATCATAATTATCAATGGTTAAATTTCCAGTTCTATATTGTTTCTATAACCAATCTTTGTATTTTCCAGTTTTAGTTGTATCAATAAATAATATATCTTCATAAAAATCTTCATCAAATTCAATATTATTTTTTTCACATATACTTTTTGTTTGCTCTAATCTTAAATCATCTCTTGCACTTTCATTTAATATTATTGTTTTATTTTTCATATACTACACTCCCATTATCGTATTAAGTTTGGTATCTAATCATTTTTTAGCATGTATTTCCTTCTTGATAGTATACTCTCATAAAAAATCTATTTATTATCTATCTCTTTCATTATTACTTTTTCTGAATTTACACGTCCTGATATTGCTAATGATTTATGACTCCATGAGTATTCATTATTAAATGTAAACCAAATTTCGCCATAAGCATTCCTTTGACCACCATTTTTTGCAACAGGCTTTTTTATAACTGGAACTTGTTCATCTTGATAAAAACACCAATCTAATATTTTCCAATCTTGATTATTATTATATTCATCTTCTAAGAATAAGCAATATCCATGTCCACCTTGTGGCTATGTTGGTGCTGGTTTTACAAAACCCTACTAAACCTTTACTCTATATGATGGAACCCCCTAATGTAATAATAAAGACTATATTAATATGGCACCATCTTCACAGTCGGCCAAACCACTTTGCAATGTTTCAAATGGGAATTGCCAAAATTCAGGACTTTTATTATTTGTATCATCTGATTTATATTTAATATTTTTTACTATAAATTGTTGAATCTATAACTATGTATCATTAAAAGTTTTATATATCAAATTATATTGATCTAATATATGTCCTAAGATAGCTTCATTTTTAGTTAAAAATATTCTAACATCACAACTCTATTTTTCATTTGTTGAATATAAATTTCTTCCTTCATATATAATATTATCCTTCTACCATTTATCATTCCAATATTGTTCATTATAAATCATTGAAATTCCCCCTAAAAATTAAACACCAAGAATTTTTTTAAAATATTGTTTCTATTCTTTTTTTATTAAATTTTGTTTTAATTTAATGTATTCTTCTTCAACTTTATCTGACACCTTAAATGATTTATTATCCATTAACTTTATGAATTCATTTATTCTATTTCTTGATTCTGCTGTATTTTCTTCTAAGTCTTTATGCTAATTTTCGATCTATTTTAATAAAACTCTATTTTCTGGCACAACTTTGAAATATTTAAGTGAACTATTATTTTTGTCAATCTACTACATTTGAACCTATTCTGATGGAAAATCAAGATGTATTATTCTATGTGGTGCTTTTTTTATCTATTCAGATAAAATTTCGTCTGGAATATCAGCTTTATGATCATATTCCTTAACATCAATAATTAAATTATACCTATTAATGCTTAATAAATATTTAAAAGCCTATACACAAGGATTTTTAATTGCTAATATCTATTCTGGTTGATTTCTGATCTACTATAATTGAACTTTCTCTGATGGATTTTTAATATATTGAATCTAATAAAAATCACCATCTATACTTTTTGTATATGTTACCTACTACATTTGAACCTATTCTGATGGATTATCAATATATCTTATCTATTCCCCTG
>ENA-UPTA01006005-UPTA01006005.1-activated-sludge-metagenome-genome-assembly--contig:-NODE-6005-length-10888-cov-5.826087_pt1 | contig 10888 bp, 9 predicted proteins | sample MGYA00238184_ERZ773361 | MGnify/ENA primary metagenome ERZ773361 (study PRJEB29100, sample SAMN05720205) | activated sludge metagenome | isolation source: anaerobic digester from wastewater...
CCTCCCTTCTCGAACAGCAGCGTCCCAACGTGTTCCAGATGAACGTGGCGAACATTATGCCGGGTGACGTGATTCGGGTTGAATTGAAATACACGGAATTGCTCGTTCCGGAAGATCGTGTTTACGAATTCGTCTATTCGACCGTCGTCGGCCCCCGTTACGCCAATCAGGAATCAGCAACTGCCCCGGCTTCGGAACACTGGATCCAGAACCCCTACCTCCGTCAGGGTGATGCACCTACGTATGACTTTGATATCCATGTAAATTTGGCGGCAGGGATGCCCATCCGTGATCTTTCCTGTCCGTCCCACAAGGTGGATGCCGCTTATTCCGATGCGTCGCATGCCGCCGTTGATTTGGCTGCCGGGGAGAGCGCCGGCGGTAACAGGGATTATATTTTGCGATATCGCCTGGATGGGGATCGTATTCAGTCTGGGCTTCTCCTGCATGAAGGGGAAAAGGAAAACTATTTTCTTCTGATGATGCAGCCTCCAAAAAGAATTGCGTCGAATGATATTCCGGGGCGGGAGTATATTTTCATCGTGGACGTATCAGGATCGATGCATGGTTTCCCCCTGGATATTTCCAAGAAGCTGATGTCCGATCTGATTGGAAGCTTACGTCCGACCGACCGTTTCAATGTGCTTTTGTTTGCCGGTGGTTCTTCACTCCTGGCGGAAGAATCCCTTGCCGCAACGTCCGAAAATATCCGGAAGGCGGTCAGCCTCATTGAAAACCAGACCGGCGGTGGAGGGACGGAAATCCTCCCGGCGCTGAAACGGGTGCTGGCGTTGAAACACAGGGAAGACACATCCAGAACCTTGATCGTTGCCACCGATGGCTATGTAACCGTCGAAGAGGAGGTTTTTGACCTGATCCGTAAAAATCTCAGCCATGCCAATTTGTTTGCCTTCGGGATCGGCTCGAGTGTCAATCGCCACATCATCGAGGGTATGGCCCATTGCGGGCAGGGTGAAGCTTTTGTTGTTGTGAATCCCGGCGAGGCGACGGAAAAGGCGGCGCGTTTTCGCAAGATGATCCAGTCGCCGGTCCTCTCAAAGGTAAAGGTCGATTTCAATGGTTTTAAAACCTATGATGTAGAACCGCTCATGCTCCCGGATGTCTTGGCGGAGCGTCCTGTGGTCGTCTTCGGGAAATGGCGGGGGAAAGCCGCGGGAACCATCACCCTGAGCGGCATTACCGGCCGGGGGCCCTACACAGAATCCATCGAAGTCGGAAAGGCGAAGGCAACGAAGGCGCATTCGGCCTTACGTTATCTCTGGGCGCGGCAGCGCATTACGCTGTTGTCCGATTACAACAACCTGCGCACGGATGAGAAACGTATCCGGGAAGTGACGGCGTTGGGGTTGGCCTACAATCTCCTGACGGCTTACACGTCCTTTGTTGCCGTCGATACGGAGGTGAGAAACAACGGTCAAACCACAACGGTCAAACAACCCCTGCCGCTGCCTCAAGGCGTAAGCGATTACGCTGTGGGCGGCAGCATGGCCAGGGGCTATGCTGCGCCGATGCCGGCCCTCAGTGAATCCGCCCTTTCCGGGGATTGGGCGTTGCGGAGCCGTGAGAAAAAAGACGAAAGAAAAAAGCAGGACCACACGACATACGGGACACTGAAATCGCTCCAGGTTTCAGCCGGGATGTCGAAAAAAGACATTGAGAAAACAGTGAGGCGTCATCTGCCGGGGGTGAAACGATGCGTCGGCGGGGCCCATCTGCAAGGTGTCCTGGAACTGCGTCTGAGCCTCAATGCTGACGGGACCGTTAAAAAAGTGGAGGTGATTGCCCCCGATGCGCTTACGGGTGACATGAAAACATGCCTGATTGCAGAGGTCAGGGAATGGCATTTCCCCATTCCATCCAAGGGCGTGAAGGCCTGGATAACAATCCTGATCGACCTGGTTTAAGTTCTTGAACGGCGCTGACCTGACCGGGACGGCAGAGCCTTCTGTCCCGGTCAGGCATTGATTCGGTATCAGAAATGGATAATTTTTCTTGACAGGGTTGCCACTTCCGTACTCCATTAGAACAAAAAGAGAACCATGATGACCATCATCATGCTTGTATGAGGTGGCGTTACGCAAGAACAGGAACCCGGCCTGGACGAGGATCGTGAATTCGTTATCCGCTGTCAGAAAGGAGACGTGGAGGCATTTTCGACACTGGTTGAGCGCCATCAAAAAAAAATGCTGAATGTTGCTTACCGGATGACCGGGGACTACGATGAAGCATGTGACTGTGTGCAGGAGGCCTTTCTTTCCGCTTATCGGGGGATCGGCAAATTTCGCCGGGAGGCGCGGTTTTCCACCTGGCTTTACGGCATTGTTGTGAATCAGGCGAAAAACCGCCTGCGTCAGGTGAAAAGCCGCCGCGGTCACGAATCATTGACGGATATGCGTTCACGCCATGGCGAGGCTCTGTGCGGAGACTGTTCGGCAGCCCCTTTAACCGAGTCCCTAGCAGATCAGTGGGAAAGAAAAGAACTGGAGGCAAAAGTACAGACCTGTATTGTCGGTCTTGAGCATGATTTCCGGGAGGTCCTGGTGCTGAAAGACATTCAGGATCTTTCCTATGAGGAAATCCGGGATGCGCTCCACATTCCGGTGGGGACCGTCAAATCGAGACTTTTCCGGGCGCGGCTTGCCCTCAAGGACTGTCTGGTCAAAGTTTGGGGAGATCTGAAATGACCTGTGAAGACAGAGCAAAGAAACTGCCGGCTTATCTGGAAGGCGAGCTCCCCCCCCAGGAGTCTGAAGAATTCAAGGCTCATCTGGCCTCCTGCGAAACCTGCCGGGAAACCCTCGAAGATCTGAAGGCCGCGGATCGCCTGGTGCGGAACCTGGGTGAGGTATCGCCCCCTCCATGGCTGAAGCAGCAGATTATGACCGGGGTTCGGGAGGCGCATGCAGAAAGGGAACGCTTCTGGCGGAAATTCTTTTTCCCCCTGCATATAAAAATTCCGGTGCAGGCCTTTGCCGTCATTGTCGTTTCCGTGTTGGCCTTTTATATCTACCACCAGGACGAACCCCGCATGCGCATGCAGGGCATGCCGTTGCCTTCGACACCGGTTTTTGAAGTCAAAAAAGAACAAGCATTGCCTCCGCCACAGACGTCCCGCTCAAAAATGGCACCGCCGTCAAGTGATATGGCGCCTGACGAATCGCTTGTGCCCGCACCTCAACCGGACAGGACAGAGTATGGGGACGTCTACACCTCGCTCGCCCCTTCAGAAAAGGTTGAGGATACAATGCCGACAGAATTGAAAAGAGATGCCCGGGAAGCGTCGGGCGAAACGGAACCGGCATTGGCGGAGAAATCTCAAGTTCCGCAAAACGGGGAAACCGCCTGGCCTATCACCATGAAGGAAAAACGGGCGGCGAGCAGTTCTCCGCAAATGATCACCGGAGCGAGCAGCAGGGTCTGCGAACAGGGTGTGTGCACCGCCGGGGAGCTTGAAGGCCGTGACGGTGAAGGGTTCTCCACCGCGAAAGATACGGTGGTGAAAGATACACAGTCGTCCCTCGCATTGCTTTTGGCGGTGAAGGATGTGGCGTCGGCGGGTGTGGAGTTGGATAAATACCTGGCAACCGTCAATGCCCGGCATACCGAAATCACCGTTCATGGAAAACAGCAGGCTTTTGCCACAGAAGTCAGACCCCATTTTGTGGCATCTGTTCTGGAAAAGTTGAACCAGATCGGCATTCTGGCAGATCACCATGTGCCGCCTGAATTTGGAAAGGAGGCGCAATGGGTTAAAATGAAGATCACCATCATGCCGGCTGTCAATCAAAACCCATAAACGGTCAATTTTGTTGACAGAAGACCACCCATTCCATATATTGCCGGGAATTGTTCGCGACGCCGCGCGAAATGTTTTCAGAAAAGAGAGAGTCATTTTATGGCAGAAGTACGCAAGATTAAAACAGGAATCGTTCAAATGCGCTGCAGTGACAGTACGGCGGAAAACATGGCCCGTGCGATGGAGGCGATTCGGCGGGCGGCAGCCAATGGCGCCAACATTGTCTGCCTTCAGGAGCTTTTCCGCTCGCGCTATTTTTGTGTATCCGAAGATTATGCGCCCTTTGCAATGGCGGAAGCGATTCCCGGACCCTCAACGGGAGTCCTGCAGTCGCTGGCCGGGGAATTGGGCGTGGTCATCGTGGCCTCTTTATTTGAAAAACGGGCGGAGGGCCTGTATCATAACAGCGCCGCCGTGATCGATGCAGACGGGGCCTATCTGGGTAAGTACCGGAAAATGCACATTCCCGATGACCCGTCTTTTTATGAGAAATTCTATTTTACCCCGGGCGATTTGGGGTTTCGGATCTTCAAGACCCGGTTCGGCACCCTTGGGGTGCTCATCTGCTGGGATCAGTGGTACCCGGAGGCGGCAAGATTGACGGCCTTGATGGGTGCGGAAATCCTTTTCTATCCGACGGCCATCGGCTGGGCGGAAGGGGAAGACCCGCAGGTCTGCCGGGATCAGTTTGACGCCTGGCGGACGATTCAGCGGGCCCATGCGATCGCCAACGGTATTCCGGTCGTTTCCGTCAACCGGGTAGGCAAGGAGGGTAATATCCATTTTTGGGGCGGTTCCTTTGTTGCCGATACCCTGGGCGAGGTAATTTATCAAGCATCCCACGATAAAGAAGACGTCGCCGTTTGCGAGATCGATCTGGCCAAATCCGACAGCACCCGTCGGCACTGGCCCTTCCTCCGGGACCGACGGATCGACGCTTACGACGGCCTGATCCGGCGCTTTCTGGATTCCGATTTATGATCTATCAGGAAACCCCCCGACAGCTTGGCTACAGTTTTCCGGCCGAATGGGATTCCCAGGCGGCGACCTGGTTCTCCTGGCCCCATAAGGAGGAATCCTGGCCGGGGAGGTTTGAACCCATTCCGGAGGTGTTTACAGAAATTGTCCGGGTCCTCACCGCATATCAGCATGTGAACATCAATGTTGTGGATCAGGGGATGCAGGCCGATGTTGAGACAAGACTGGCAAAAGCCGGTGTCGATACGGCGCGCGTTACGCTCTATCGGATTCCGACCGACGATGCCTGGTGCCGGGATCACGGACCCGCCTTTGTCGTCAATCCGGAAGCCAAAGAACCCCTCGCCGTGATTGACTGGGGCTACAACGCCTGGGGTGACAAGTATCCCCCTTATGACCACGACGATGTCGTGCCGACCCGGGTGGCCGAGTATCGTCGCCTCCCTCTTTTTTATCCGGGGATTGTCATGGAAGGAGGCGCCATTGATGTCAACGGGGAGGGGTGTCTCTTGACAAGTACATCATGTCTGCTCAATCCGAACCGCAATCCTCACCTGTCGCAGGGGCAGATCGAATGGTTCCTGCGGGAGTACTACAACGTGGAGAAAATCCTCTGGGTGGACGAGGGGATTGCCGGCGACGATACGGACGGCCATATCGACGATTCCGCCCGCTTCGTCAACGCTTCGACCATCGTCGCTATGGTGGAGGATAATAAAAAAGACGAGAACTATCTGCCCCTGCGAAACAATCTTATTCAATTGAAAAATATGACGGACCGGTCGGGGGATCCCTTCCGGATCGTGGAGCTGCCCATGCCCCGGCCCTTCGAATTCGACGGCCAGCGGGTACCCGCCAGTTACGCCAATTTTCTTATCGCCAATGGCGTCGTGCTGGTCCCGACGTTTCGGGATCCACATGATCGGGTTGCGCTGGCCATTTTAGAGGATCTGTTTCCCGGGCGCCGGGTCACAGGTATCGACTGTTACGATCTGATCTGGGGATTGGGTACCCTGCACTGCATCAGTCAGCAGGAACCGCTGATTGGGAAATTATCATAAACGACATGACGATAGATACGAAAAGCAGTTAAAAAGATGGACATCCTTTTCGTTTAAGCTTCCGGTTCCTGTTTTGGGATCGGCTGATGTTTCCCACCTTTTCCCCTCCAGACGGCGTAGCCGATCAGAAAAATGCCGGCGGCCCCGGACAGCAGGTAATACCAGAAATAAGAGAGGAAATTCCGGCTCCAGCGGAGATCTGCCGGGACATAACACACATCTTCCCGCACCAGAATGGGAAGCTGGTCTTTTACCTCTACTTTTTCGTAGACATGAATGTCAACGACAGCCTCCCCTCCGCAATAGGGGCTTTTTATCCCCTGCACCTTGATATAGTAACTGGAAACGCCGATACCCCATTCTCCGGTTTTTTTCTTGTATTTCTCCATCACCTGTCCGATCGACGGCGTCATCTGCGGGTTGAAGGTGTGAATGAGGACCCAGTCGATATTGGCAAAGAAATTCCAAAGGAGGGCGAACCCGAATAGCGCCGGGATAAGTGCTCGCTTCCACATAACATTCCCTTGTTAGCCGCTCATTGAGAGCCGGCGTTGATTATTCCCGAACCCAATCGACGGTCATAAATTGCCAAAGGTTTTTTGGGATTGCAAAAATGTCCGGAATTTTATCAAAACGCACCGGTTCTCCTCATCGCCTGATTTAATATGTTTTGTGGACTCAGTGATATTGAGTCATATCGATAAAACCGCCTATCGTTTTTATCAGAACAGATGTCCTCCGTCGACTTTTTAATCCACCTAATCATAATCTTGCCTGATCGATCTTTTTTTGCTGTTGCGGTTTGACGTGAAGCTAAGCATGACATCGGACAACGTAACGATTTCCTTCAAGAACAGCATAAAATCGTTGTGTTATTCCATTCGGTTTTTTATATTACACAACATATGGTTCGGCATCGACCCTTTGTTCATGACATGTATTTGCTCTTTACGATGAGCCGTTCCTGCCTGATCGGATATTTATCAGGCGCCTTGCATGAATAACCGGAGGATTGGAAAGATGGATAAACGAGGGATCATGAGCGTTTTAAAAGGGCTAAGTGGTTTGCTCTTTTGGGGCTTTTTGTTCATTTTTCTTCCTTGTCCCAGTGATGGACGGGATTACAAATTTACGGACGCTCATCTGCATTATGTCAATTATCTGGTTCAGTCCCAGGGTTTTGTGAATCTCTTGCCGGAAATGGACCGAAATAAGATTGAGCGTGCCGTCGTATTCGGTTTGGGGTACGTCATTTCCTGGCCGGAGATCAGAGTTGAGCGGAAGAAGTATTATCTGGATCCGCAGACGGGATTGAATGATACCCCGCCTGTTTATTTTACAAAAAGGGGAGATTACCGCTTGCTGATGGATTACGGCAAGCTTTCTCCCAACCAGAAAGCCAAGATCTACCCTTTTCTGCAGGGCATAAACGTCATGGACCGCAACGAGATTTATTATGTGATGGAAATGTTTAACAACCATCCCGAGCTTTGCGGCATCGGGGAACTCATGATGCGTCAGGGCGTTTTCAATCGTCTGACGCCGTTGAGTCCGGAAGGCGACAGTGCGGCCCTAGACCCGATCCTTGATTTTGCCGCCGCCAATCGGATGCCCGTTCTGATTCATCAGAACCTTGCCGATGAAACATCAAAAGGCCCCGATGATCTTCGGGACCCGGTCTACCTGAAAGAAATAACCGACCTGCTGACTCGTCATCCCGACACAACCATGATCTGGGCCCATGCCGGGATCAGTCGGAATCTTTATATCCGGGATCACCTGACTTTACTCAGGCGGCTTCTGGTCGCGCATCCGAATCTCTACTTCGATCTTTCCTGGATTGTCTGGGAGAACGGCATTGAAAAGGATCTAAAAGCCTGGGCCGATCTTATTGTCGACTATCCGGATCGATTCCTGCTCGGTTCGGATAAAATCGGCGGCTTTGTCGACCGGCCGGCCCTTCGACTGTCCGAGTCGGCTTCCAAGTTGTTGTCATCTCAAGCCAATGACACCGGTCAGGGGAAGGCGATGAAAAGATTTATCCCCCTCCTGCAGGAAATTGATACGCGACGGGATGGGCCCGCCGTATCCGACATGCTTACTTACCGGAATATTAACTGGATCCTGAGCCGTATCGAAGCCGGCTGTAAAAGCGGCAAGCCTGTTGTCAATCCTTGGAAGGGCGGTGATCCCTGGATGGATCCCCGTTATGCAAGACCGGTCCTGACGGCCAAACTAAAAGATGGCGGATCGGTTGCGATCGGTGTTCATTCACAATATGAAAATCTGGCTGCCGATATCCGGGCAAAATATTTCCGATGGGATAAAAAGCTGGAGTACACAGGGGTTGCCGCAGGTATCACGGTGCCTCGCGGTAAGAGTATGCAGGGGGTGGGTCTGTTTGCGGCGCCGGGATTCAGAAGTTATAGCGGCTTTATTGATAATACCCGGATTGAAGCCATGCCGGTTCAGTCGGTCCTGTTCATCGATAGCTGGGAAGCGGCTTTCGAATATGAAAAAGACGGCAAGATGTTTTTCCCCAATGGGAACTGGCCCACCGTGCCCTGGTGGAGGGACGAATCGAGCAAGTACGGTCGCATCAATAAAGTGCGGGTACCGAACGGCCGCCGGCTGATCCTCTACGCCGATGAATATTTCCGGGGAGAGGTGCTCCGGACGATTTCATCAACACAAGGGGCTTTTGAAGACCTAGGCGATATTGGGGACAAAGTAAAATCTTTTCAGTTTGTTACAGATGAAAAACTAACGGATGTGAACCCGTCGATAAAATAAATGCATCGGACGGTTGCGTTGTCGCGAGGGCAATTTTTGCATCCTCCCCATGCAAGGGGCAAGGCCGGAGGTCCTAATGACCGTACCGCTGCAGATACTTGGTGGAGAACCGTTCGGCGGAAAAACCTACGTTGAACTTGCGATAGGGGAGATCAATATGCCAGGGTGAGGCATGATCCCTTTGATGATCGTAGGTGTAGAAGTCCGTTTCATAGTGGGAGAAGAGATCGAGCAGTCTGCCGTCACCGTATCCGTAGAAATAGTTCTGGGTTGTTTTCCAGAGCTTACCCTCCAGGTCATAGGCATCGGCCAGGCCGCTCTTCCAGCACCCATCTAAAACCCACAGGATCTTCTTGCTGTAAACGCCGCAGTCGGCGGGGGTCTTGGGTGTCGCTTCAATGACGAAAACGTTGGGCCACAATCGCCAGTTCATCCGGGGGAATTTATCGCCGACCGTCGTGGGATGACGCCGCTCAGCCGCCTTGTTTTCAGTGATGAAGTCCGTGGAAAAAAGCGTGGTCAGTTTGGGCTGAGTATCGATCAGCTTCCAGTTCCAGCGTGCCACGGGAACATCGAGTGTCCTGAAGTCACCGATGGATGAATCGGAACCGACAAAAGCATCGAAGCGCTGGCCGCTGGTGACGCGACGGATGCGGCGCATCATGGGAATGTAAGTAAACGAATCATCCAATTTATTCTGATCGTTATAGCGGTAGGTCAGATTTCCGTAACCCTGCAAGTCGGGGGGCGTTTGTACGTAAACCAGTTCCTTGAAAAAGATATTGCTCATCTTTACATCGTAAGCGGGTTTGGGAGAAAGAATTTCTCGGCTGGTCAGAAAGATCCGGTCCCAGGACATCTCCACGACTCTTTCCCGTTTCCCTGTACTCCCGACAAAGAACATGTTCACCCAGTCATGGGTAAAGTCATCACCATCATAAACATGGACCTGATTGTACCATGCCTTGATCCCGGCGTCAGGATCGGCTTCCGTCAGATCGAAGAAAGGTTCGCCTCCGGTCCACCAACCGCCGCTTGTGTTTTTGAGATTTCGGTCAAGCGCAATCACCGCTTTTCCCCGATTGGCTTTGGTGGCCGCACCGTAAAGCCTGGGGACAGGCCAGGGTTTATAATCGGCAACAACGATCTCCATGCCCTTTTTAATCATGTTGTAGACGCCGGGACTCGTCAGCGCAATGAGTTCCTTTTTGATGCCGTCCACATTTTTTTTGGTAATGACCATGCCCACCTTGATTTTCCCGCGGGACAGCCGTTCCAGTTCGCCGTTCGGCAGGGTGCGGGGCATGCCGTCAAAATCGAACTTGTCGGGATGGGTTTCAAACCCGACATAGCCCGCCACCCTGGCCTGCTGATCGGTCAGGGCGTGAGCGGAGACGGTCCACGCCGTTAAATATAGCGGGATCAAGAAAACAAGCGCCCATAACGGCGATCTAAATTGACTTCTCATCCTTATTTCCCTTCGTTATGTCATGGTCAAGCCACCCAACGGCTGTCCACGGTCTGTTTTGCCCGTACCAAGCAAAGAGGCTTCCGTTAAAAGAAATCCGCCCTGCGTTTATCCCCGGACATTTCGCATCTTTTCTGCATGGAGGATTTTTTGTGCCTATAAATGCGAGAAAACCATGCAAAAGTTCATGAATCTTGTCAAGCACATATTCCCCATTACAACACTGGGAAGGAAAAACTTCTCCAGAATCACGGTTAGCAAAGATGTTTGGTTTGGGGAGAGGGTATCGTTTTTTTCTTTTGACGGATCATATGTGAGTTAAGAATATCCAATCCGATATCTTATTCTTTTGAAAAATTAAATGATCTGCTTTCTGCTCAGTTATCCATCACGGCGGTCAGTGTCACTTCGCTTTCCTTGAGTATTTTGAGTATTTTCCCGAAAAGCAGAATATCTTCACCGGCTGTTTTATCGAAAAAAACCTCGTCTCCAGGCTTTACCGTGAAAACTGCGGTTCCGATGGAAAGCACTTTACCGTATCCATCGAGTAAAAGCTCGCCCCGAGCGATGTCCGTTTCGGGTTTGATTCTCGGTTCTACAACAACTTTGTCGTCGGCTTTTTCCTCCTGATCGGAGATATCGCGATCTTCGTATATGCCCATGCCTTTTCCCTTTCCTCGCGAAGATATTTATTACCCGATAAAACTCAAGCCAAGGTGGTTGGAAAGTGGTTTGATTTTTCCAGTCCGGCCATTATTTCATGCAACTGCA
>ENA-UPTA01006007-UPTA01006007.1-activated-sludge-metagenome-genome-assembly--contig:-NODE-6007-length-10887-cov-6.352474_pt1 | contig 10887 bp, 7 predicted proteins | sample MGYA00238184_ERZ773361 | MGnify/ENA primary metagenome ERZ773361 (study PRJEB29100, sample SAMN05720205) | activated sludge metagenome | isolation source: anaerobic digester from wastewater...
AACTTGATGATGTTTTTGAAATAATCAAAGACAGTTATCACCCTAACAATAATGAGACACTTAATTATATTGGACTTGAACATATTGAGCAGGAAGCTTTACGATTAAATTCAATTGGAAAATCCACTGATGTTACCAGTAATAAATACAGATTTTTACCTAATGATATTCTTTTCGGAAAACTACGCTGTTATTTCAGAAAAGTTGTGAAACCAAATTTTGATGGAATCTGTTCAACTGATATTTGGGTTTGCAGAGCTAAAGAAAATTTTGATCAGAACTTTCTTTTTTATTTTCTTGCTAATTGGGATTTTATTAATACCGCTGATAATGGAGAGGGTGGGACACGTATGCCGCGTGCAGATTGGGATTTTTTAAAAAATACTATATGGAATTTTCCTGACAAAAAATATCAAATTTCTATTGCCTCAATCCTCTCATCCCTCGATGATAAAATTAATCTACTCCAGAGCCAAAATAAAACATTGGAACAATTGGCAGAAACAATGTTTAGGCAGTGGTTTGTAGAAGATGAAAATAATAATATTAATAGTTTTGATAAGCTTGGAAATATTTTTGACATTGGCATAGGCCGAACCCCACCGCGAAAAGAGCAACATTGGTTTACAACAAACCCGGCAGATATTAAGTGGATTTCAATTAAAGATTTAGGTAATGGCGGTATCTATATTGACTCAACGGCGGAATATCTAACAAATGAAGCAATTACTCATTATATTATTCCTGTTATTCCTGTAAACACAGTATTGTTGAGTTTTAAAATGACAATTGGCCGTTTGGGAATTACAACAGAAGAAATGCTCTCAAATGAAGCGATAGCACATTTTAAGCAAAAACCAAAATCGCAATTTTTTCCTGAATTTTTATATTTATTCCTTAAATCTTTCAAATTTGAATCTCTCGGGAGCACATCTTCAATTGTTGAATCCATCAATTCTCAAATGATTAAAGAAATTGAAATTCCAATTCCCGATAATCAAAAATTATCCGATTTTAAGAAAGTGATTGAACCTTACTTTGGAAAAATTAAAAATAATTCAAGACAAATACAAACTCTTTCTATACTTAGAGATACACTATTGCCGAAGCTGATGAATGGAGAAATAAATCTAAAATAATTATTACTTATGGCTGATTACACAAAATACAAACGAGGTTCTGAATGGCGTAAATGGGACTTACATATACACACACCTGAGACAAAAAAAAATGATCAGTTTGAAGGTTCCACACCTGAAGCGAAGTGGCTAAAATATATTGAAACAATAAATAATTCAACCGAAGAAATTTCAGTAGTTGGCATAACTGATTATTTCTGCATTGAAAACTACTTTAAATTTAAGCAATATATAAGCAGTGGCTCCATAACAAAGAAGTTTGATTTTGTATTACCCAATATTGAAATTAGAGTTTTACCTGTAACTGGCTCTGCTACTCCAATAAATATACATTGCATTTTCAATCCGGAGATTGATTCTGACATTGAAACCAGATTTTTAGCAAAACTAAAATTCAGTTATTCTGGCAGCGACTTTTCTGCAAAAAAAGAAGAATTAATTAGGCTTGGAAAATCGTTGCCTGGCAACAATAATCTTGGTAATGATGCTGCTCTTAAGGCGGGTATTGGTCAATATGTGGTAAGTTTTGATTCTTTTAAATCAGTTTTTGAGAAGGATATTAATTTACGAAAGAACACTATAATAATTGTTTCAAATAAAAGTACTGATGGAGCATCTGGAATAAGGAAACATTCAGATTTTTTCACAGATAATGGTCAATCGCAGTTAGATGCAACACGCTGGAATATTTATCAGTTTTCCGATGCAATATTTTCATCAAATGAAAATGACATACTTTATTTTTCTGGACTGGGTGTTGATACTAAGTCAAAAGTATTGGAAAAATGCGGTAAACTTATGCCATGCTTCCACGGATGCGATGCTCATGAAAATAATAAAATATTTAATCCTGATGAAAATAGGTTTTGTTGGATTAAAGCTGATCCGACATTTGAAGGTTTGAAACAAACATTATATGAACCAGAAAATAGAGTAAAAATACAGGCACTCAAGCCAGATACAAAAAATGAAAGGTTCATAATTTCGGAATTAGAATTTATTGATTCCGGCAATCTGTTTGGTAGTCAGAAAATATTTCTAAATGAAAATTTAAATGCAATTATTGGAGGTAAATCATCAGGTAAATCGTTATTGATTTTTTCAACTGCTAAAAGTATAGACCCTGATCAGGTTGATAAGACTTCAAAAAGATTAGGGTTTGAAGGGTATAATTTTGATTCTGCATTTGATTTTAAGGCAACATGGAAAAATGGAGATCTGGATATTTTTAGCAACTCTGAAGTTACAGCAAAACTCCATAAAATAACCTACATCCCTCAGTTGTATATTAATTACCTTGTTGAAAAAAACAACAAAGAGGAATTGAATGTTCTGATAAAAAATATTTTACTTCAGGATTCAGCTTTTAAAGAATTTTACGAAACAACATTAAAAACCATTGGCAACACAACAACTGAAATTGAAAGACTTCTTTTAGAATATTTTAAAACAAGAAAATCGGCATTAGACGTTCAACAAAAATCAAGAGAATTAGGAGCTTCTGAAAACATTAAAAAAGCAATTGAAAAAACTGAGGCTGTTATTTTACAAGGCCAGAAGGCATCAAATCTCTCAGAAGAAGAGTTCAAGGAATACAATAAATTGTTAGCTGAAAAAAGCGAAAATGATTCATTGTTAAGAAATATAAACTTACAGGAAGTTACGCTAAATAATGTTCTGGAAGAGGTAAAAAGCTCTAAATCGAATTTACTTGGCAGTGCTAATGAGGGTAATCAAATATTCATAAAAGGTCAGATTGATAGAATTTTAGATAATCTTGGCGATGTGCCGGAAGAAATAAAAGCAATCAAAACGAAAATCGAAACTGATTTTAATATATTGATTGTAAATTTAGAAAGTGAAATTAAAAAGTTGGGTTTGGTAAAAAAGAAAACTGATTTAAACATTAAAATAAAAACAAATACTGAAAAGCTTGAACCATTTCTTAAAAAAATTGCAGGTCAAAAAGAACTGCAAAAATTAACAGCCCAATTAGAGAGTGAAAAATTGAAACTTCAAAATGCAGTTACTTTAGAAAAGCAATTTAAAAGCTTGATAGAAGAATATAATAGCATCCGAAAACAAACTGCATTATTAATGAAAAGAAGAATTGAATCTTATCAAGAAATAGAGAAGTTAATCAATGAATCTAAAAAAAATATAGGTTCAGAAATTGAATTAAAATGCTCTTTAATCTACAAACTTGAAAACTTTACTTTATATGATCAAGCTAATAAAGCTGCCATCAGCAGCGATCATTTTTTAAATTCCCTTATCTCTAATGGGTTAACTCAATTCAATTTAATTCCCGATTTTTACGAGAACGCACTTAAGATTTCCGAAGACAAACTGCTTTATAGTAAAGAAGAATATATCCCTTTAAGAACAAAAGTTTCACTTGAAGATGTTCTTCGTGGGTTAGTTAAGGATGCTTTTGAAATTGATTATTCTGTTACATATAAAGGAGATAACTTGTTAAGTATGTCGCCAGGTAAAAAGGGGACAGTCCTGCTTATTCTTTTTCTACAAATTAGTTCATATGAGTTTCCGATCCTCATTGACCAGCCAGAGGATAATTTGGACAATAGAACCATTTATGAGTTACTCTGCAAAATGATTAAAGAGAAGAAAAAAGAAAGACAAATAATTATAGTATCACACAATGCAAACCTTGTAGTTGCTACAGATACAGAAAACATCATTGTGGCAAATCAAAGAGGACAGGAAGATACTACTGAAACTGGAGGTAGTCGTTTTGAATATGTAAATGGTTCTCTAGAGCTCTCTTTCCCAAAAATTCCAGAGGAACAATCTATTTTGTTAAGCCAGGGAATTAGAGAGCATGTTTGCGATATTTTAGAGGGGGGCGATGAAGCATTTAAGCAAAGAGAAAGGAAATATTCAATTGAACTTTGAAAAATATATTAAAGCTTTTTGTTAAAACAAGAGTATGAGTAGAATCACCGAATCAGAAATAGAATTATACAGCCTCGAAGAACTTGAAAAATCAGGCTTTCATTATATTTCAGGTCCCGAAATTGCGCCTGATGGAATAACACCCGAAAGGCAGGATTACAGCACAATTCTTTTAATAGATCGCCTGAAAACTGCTATTCAAAAGTTAAATCCTGTTATTCCAGCCGATGTTTTAAACCTTGCCATTTCTCAGCTTCAGCGCATTCATTCACCTGAACTCATAACCAATAATGAACAATTTCATCGCTACCTTACCGACGGCATCCCTGTAACCTGGCACGAAAAAGGTGTGGAAAAAAACGATTATGTCTGGCTCATTGATTTTAAAAGCCCTGCAAATAACGAGTTCCTTGCAATCAATCAATATACCATCATTGAGAACAATCAAAACAAACGCCCCGACATTATTTTATTCATCAATGGCATTCCTTTAGTGGTAATCGAATTAAAAAATGCAGCCGATGAAAACGCAACAATAAAAAAAGCATACGATCAGATTCAAACATACAAATCAACTATCCCAAGCCTCTTTACATACAATGCGCTGTGCATTATTTCCGATGGTATGGAGTGCAAGGCTGGAACCATTTCATCCGATTTCAGCCGCTTCATGGCATGGAAAACAGAAGATGGCCGCAAAGAAGCTTCACGCTTCGCCCCTCAGTTGGAAACCATGATTCACGGCATGTTAAACCCCGTAGTGTTACTCGACCTGATAAGAAGTTTTATTGTTTTTGAAACCGACAGTAAAACCGATGCAAAAACTGGGCTGATTCAAGTTCAGACAATAAAAAAACTGGCAGGCTATCATCAATACTATGCAGTAAACAAAGCCGTAGAAAGCACCATCAAAGCATCAGGAAAAAACGGCGATAAAAAGGGCGGTGTAATTTGGCATACTCAGGGTTCAGGTAAAAGTCTGAGCATGGTTTTTTATTCAGGCAAGCTCGTTGTTTCCGAGGATATGAGCAACCCTACTATTGTTGTAATAACCGATAGAAACGACTTAGACGATCAGCTATTTGATACTTTTGCAGCCTCCAAACAATTACTACGTCAGGAACCCGTTCAGGCCGAGAGCCGCGAACATTTAACAGCATTACTCAAAGTTGCTTCAGGTGGCATCGTTTTTACAACCATTCAAAAATTCATGCCAGAAGATGGCAGAACAGAATACGACCAGCTTTCAGATCGCAGAAACATAATTGTTATAGCAGATGAAGCGCACCGCACACAATACGGCTTTGATGCAAAACTGGTAGATGCAAAAGACAAAAACACAAAAGAAATAATCGGAAAACGCATTGCCTACGGTTTTGCAAAATACATGCGCGATGCTCTGCCAAATGCCACATACATAGGTTTCACAGGCACGCCCATAGAGAATACCGATGTAAACACACCGGCTGTTTTCGGAAACTATGTCGATATTTACGATATTTCTCAGGCTGTCACCGATGGTGCCACCGTTCGCATCTATTACGAAAGTCGTCTCGCAAAAGTAAATCTCGATGAAGAAGGCAAATTGCTTATCGAAGAATTCGACAAAGAACTGGAAGAATCCGAAGAACTCACAGAAAAACAAAAAGCAAAAGCCAAGTGGTCAAAACTCGAAGCCATTATTGGTAACAAAGAAAGAATTAAAAACCTTGCAAAAGACATTGTAACTCATTTCGAAAAACGCCAGTCTGTATTCGATGGCAAGGCAATGATTGTAACAATGAGCCGTCGCATTGCTGTTGATTTATACAATGAAATCATTGCATTAAAACCCGAATGGCATAACGAAGATCTTACGAAAGGAAATATCAAAGTTGTAATGACAGCATCTAGTTCCGATGGACCTGTTATGCAGAAACACCATACAACCAAATCTCAACGCAAATCACTTTCCGACCGGATGAAAGACTCTGCCGATTCACTGAAAATTGTAATCGTGCGCGATATGTGGCTCACCGGTTTTGATGCTCCCTGCCTGCATACATTATACATCGACAAACCCATGCGTGGCCATAATCTTATGCAGGCTATTGCAAGGGTAAACCGTGTATTTAAAGACAAACCAGGCGGCCTTGTGGTTGATTATTTGGGTATTGCTTCTGATTTGAAAAAGGCGCTTTCGTTTTATTCCGATTCCGGTGGCAAAGGTGAACCCACACTGGAACAGGATAAAGCCGTTGAATTATTGCTCGAAAAATTAGAGGTTGTCCGTCAGATGTTTGTTGAAACCAGCAAATCATACAATGCGATAATGGTTGAAGAGCCTGCCGCTTATTACGCAAATTCAACAGGCTTTAACTACAATCGTTTTTTCAAAGCATCACCCCGCGAAAAACTTTCAATTATTCTGCAGGCAGAAGAACACATATTAGGTTTGGAGGATGGTAAAAACCGTTTTGTTCGCGAGGTAACTTTATTAAGTCGTGCATTTGCCCTGTCTGTTCCTCACGAAACCGCCATGTCATTTACAGATGAAATTGCTTTCTATCAGGCAGTAAAAGCACGATTGGTAAAATTTGAAATCACAGGTACTGGCAAATCATTTTCCGAAATTGAATCAGCCATCAAGCAAATTGTAGATCAGGCATTGACTTCCGATCAGGTCATTGACATATTCGATGCAGCAGGCATCAAAAAACCTGAAATATCAATACTCTCGGAAGAATTTCTTTTAGAGATAAAGGGGATGAAGCACCAGAATTTGGCTTTGGAATTATTAAAGAAATTACTGAACGATGAAATAAAAGTACGTTTAAAAAAGAATCTGGTCAGGAGTAAAAAGTTGCTCGAAATGCTTGAAACATCAATAAAAAAGTATCAGAACAATTTACTTACTACTGCCGAAATCATCCAGGAACTCATCAATATTGCCAAAGAAATAAAGGAAAGCGACAACATCGCAAAAGAAATGAATCTCACCGAAGATGAACTTGCTTTCTACGATGCACTTGAAACAAACGATAGTGCTGTACAAGTTTTAGGTGATGATATTCTCAGAACCATTGCCCACGAAATAGCTGCAAAAGTACAAGCAAATGCCACCATTGACTGGACCATCCGCGAAAGCGCAAGAGCAAAATTAATGGTACTTGTCCGCCGAACTCTCAACAAATACGGTTATCCCCCGGACAAACAGCAAAAAGCTATTGAAACAGTTTTAAAACAGGCAGAATTATTGGCCGACCAAATAATAAATTGAACTTTAAATGACAATAAAGGAAATTTTAAATAATCTCTACCCGGAAGAAGATGCAATAAAAGCAGAATCCTGTTTGGTCGAATTTGGTATTTACGATCATTTCTTTTCCTGTCTAAACGCAATAATATCCAAACTTAAAGTCGAAGAGGAAGAAATAGAAAAGTACGGCTCTCTGCAAATTGGAGCTGTTGTAGCATGTTTACTATCTGGAATAAATGAGAAACTAAAAGATTACAAAGTCAGTGACGAAAAATCTATTGTCGAAAATGTATCGGCTGATGTTTCTAACAGTATTTTCCAGTTTGTCATTAAAGGTTCTAAGTCAGATACCGCAATACTAATAAAGCAGATTGCAGTTTCTCTGCATGATACATGCTCAATTTTGAAATATGATGAACCTACATTGATGAAATTGTTCAATTTTAAGGAAAAAGTGGATTTAGCAGAAATTATTTATAATAAGGAGAAATTCAAAGTCGCTGTAAATCCCCAAGAAATTCGTTTTTATCATTGGTGTGGTGACGTTAAATTGAAACAAATTTTTCTTTCTCTCTTTTTTGAAAAGAAAATAGTTAAAACAAAAAGTAAAAATGACTTTTACAAGCTTTTTGGTCCGCTGAGCGAAAAATTAGCCATTGAATTCGAGCCTGAAAACATTCGCCTTACAATTACTATATTCCATTACCTATATAGCAAAAAACTATTGCGAAGCTCTGGTGATGGAGGCTTTTACAAACCGTTAAAACAACACATACTCGGTTTTGAAACAGACATTCTGAAAAATAAAACGCCTGGAGAGTATATCGATAAACTCAAAAAAAGCACACATGAATGGACTGCAAATATCTCAAAAATCGAAAAATGGTTTTCGAAATTCATGTAGATACTCACTCTGTTTTCGCTCTGTTTTAAAAAAACGACCGTTCCAAATGGCTGGTGCTAACCTTATCTTTGTTCCATAAATTTTAAAAATTATGAGTTATACAATGGCATTAGTTCAGCAAAACAACCTCCAACCGGCCGATGCGCTGGTATTAAAAAAGAAATTTTTAGGAATGGTTGATCACTTCGCAATTTTTTTGGGTTACGATGATTCAAACGAACCTTTTATAGTTGCCAATTATAAAGATGGTGTTCAACGTGTTTCCAAACATGAACTCGACCTATTTCTGCAGAAATTGGAGCCCACAAGAATTGAGCGATTTGTTGGATCTGAAACAGAAAGAAAAGCGGCTGTAAAAAGAGCTGTAAGTCGGATAGGAGAGAGAGCATACGATTATTTTTCCAATAATTGCGAAAGCTTCAAAAATTATGTACAAAAAGGCGTAAATTATAGCAGGCAGGCTGAAAATTTCAATGAAGTTGCCGGAGCTGTTGGTATAGGTTCAGCCGTTGTCGGTGTAGCTGCTTTAGCATCAAAATCTCCAAAAGTTGCTAAATGGGCATTGGGTTTGTCAGCATTAGCGGCTATTGCTTGGGCAGTTTCTAAAAACGATGAATAAGTAATTATATAAACCAATCAACAAATCATTGTTATGTCAATAAAAATTGGAAGATATTCATTTGAAGGCCTTTTTGCAACCACTGATGCTATTATTGATAGATCAGGAGTTTATGCCGTGCTGTCTATTACAGAAAACAATGCCTTCTTATTAGATGTGGGCGAAAGTGCCAATGTTCAAACCAGATTAAATACTCATGATCGCCGCATATGCTGGGAGAAAAATAAAAAGAAAGGCCAAATTTTCTATGCTATCCATTACACTTATCGGCTACATAAAGCTGGTAGGTTACGCGTAGAACAAGAAATTCGCAGAAATCATAACCCATGCTGTGGTTGCAGATAAATCTTCTTTATATCATTGTTCTGTAAATTTAGATATTATTATTTTGATTATTTGCTACTAATCCCACTTAAAATATTTTGCTCAGATAACTTGTAACTCAGAAAAAATGTCCGAAATAAAACTTTCATTAAGCGAATATGTCCCTGCTTTATATGTGTTTTCTTGTAAGGCTGGCAAACAAACTGTCACTATAGAATTTGATGATAAATACCCTCCTGTGCAAAAGCTATTTACATGGCTCGAAAGAATTGCAATAGGAGAGAAGCAGGTTTCCGAAACACTGTTGGGGTTCTCAATCCCTGTATTATTTACCTTTACGTGTTTATCCGATGATTTCGGTACCTTATCAATTAATTCCTGTGATAGCAGGTTCAATATTAAATTAAAAGCTGAAATTATAACTGTCGATTTGGTAAAATCATTTTATAACGCCATTCTTGCTTTCGTCAACGATGATGCATTTATGGATTATATTTACAGCCGTGTTACACCAGGCAAACGCCTGTATAACAAACTCAAATTGATTCGCCCTCGATTAATCAAAGAACTTCTTAAACTTGATAGAAATAGCCTCCAAAATCTCATCTATTCCGTTGACCCAGTTTATAAAAACACAGTGTCATCAAAAACTAAATCAAATAAAACGCCCAAATTAATGTCAAGCTTTCCGTTAATTTCTAACGAATTCGATTCAATGACTAACGAACAGAAGGTATTATATCTGTATAACTACCTAAAAACAGGCCATAATTACGTTAAGATGACTAACAAACCTAATTTCGAATCTGAAGCAATTCAACAATATCTGGACAATCATAGAAAATAGAATTCCTAGTGTAAAATACAATAAGATGTTCTAATCTATCGCTCTTTCATCATTCAATAATTCTTTCCCGACTCGCCCCATCCCTTCAGTTGGTTAAAGACTGTCACATTTTTTGCAATCAACCCGCAATGCCATACCCTGATAGCAAAAAACCGGCTATTTCCGCAAAGACAGTTAGAGCAAACTCTAGGTAGGCGGAAATAGCACTTGCGCCAGCTTTAACCAACCCTTCCGCAATATTAACATAATGTGATCTTATGGTAGCTGTCTCAGCGTTTCTGCCTGACCTACAAAATGACGTCATTACCATAAGCACATTATGTTAAATTGCTCCCTCTGCCTGCCCACGAAACGGCTCCGGCTTAGCAGCATCCCGCCCCAGCCCTGCGTGTTTCCCTTGCTTTTTACTCCCTCCGCAGTGTTGACAGCTTACCCGCCCTCGATAAACCGAACGCAACGCCAACCCAAAAACAGGGCTTCAAGCAGCAATGCATACGTCTTCGAAAATTCAGGCTGAACGTGTGCCGCCGAATAGGGGATAAGCAGTTCATTCTTTCCGTCTCCGTTCTCTCAGGCTATCGGTTCCGCTACGCTCCACCAACGCCTTCGTTCTCTGCGCCTCCATTCATTTCACTCCTTATCGCCATTGCCCGCAATCCCAACGTCCCTATCGGCGGTATTGCAGCTTGAAACCCTGTTTTCCATCCCTCTTGCGTCTGTTTATTCCAACCGCACGCTGTCAACCCCTCCCAAGCGCAAAAAAGCAACGAAACACCCCAACCCTCCCAAACCTCCCCGCATGGGCGTGCTGGTCTGACGGAGCAGCCCTCTTCCTTGTTTTTGGGCACCCCAGCGCACGGAGGCTATCGTCCTATCCCCAAAAAACAACTCAGCCGTCCT
>ENA-UPTA01006010-UPTA01006010.1-activated-sludge-metagenome-genome-assembly--contig:-NODE-6010-length-10883-cov-5.238825_pt1 | contig 10883 bp, 5 predicted proteins | sample MGYA00238184_ERZ773361 | MGnify/ENA primary metagenome ERZ773361 (study PRJEB29100, sample SAMN05720205) | activated sludge metagenome | isolation source: anaerobic digester from wastewater...
GGTCTGCTGCTGTTTTTCGCGGAAGGGTGCTGACGAAGCAGGAAATCAGCAAGTAAAGGAACGGCCGTTCTCCAGAATGGCGGCAGCGCGCGGCTACTTCTCCACCGGCACGACGATGCCGCGGATGATGATCTTCTGGCAGACAGCGAAAATGATGAAGGTCGGGATAGCCGCGATGATGAGCGAGGCGTAAATGACCGGCTGGCCGCTCCGTTGCTGCAACTGATAGAGCCACACCATCAGCGTCCACATTTTCTCGTCCTGGCAGATCAGCAGCGCGAACATGAAGTTTGAATAGGCCATGGTGAAGGCCTGCAGCGCGATGACCGAAAGAATGGGTTTCGACAGGCTCATGGTGATGTGCCAGAACATGGTCCATTCATTGGCCCCGTCCAGTTCGGCGCATTCATAGAGTTCGCGCGGGAGCGAGTCGAAGAATCCCTTCAGCAGAAAGATGGCGTAGCCGTTGGCGAGCCCCGGGAGGACCAGCGCCGCAAATGTGTTCAGCAGCTGCATCTTGCGCAGCATCAGAAAGACAGGAATCTGGGTGACCATCGGCGGAAAGGCCATCGTGGCCATCAGGAAGAGCAGGATTTTGTAGGTGGCGGGCATGCGGTTTCGGCTCATGGCATAGGCGGCCAGGGGATTGACGATCAAAGCACAGAGCACCGCCAGCGCGCAGTAGATGGCCGTGTTCAGGATTCCGCGTCCGTGCAGCACGATGTATTCAAAGACCGTCTTGAAATTACGGGTTGTGAATTCCCATGCCAGCGCCTTTTTCATGTTCAGGAACGCGGCGTAGTGCATTTCGCGCTGTGGAATGGCCGCTTGCGCGGCATTTTGTTTTCCTTGCCCGGCCAGCCAGTCGCGGAAGCGGAATTCCAGTGTGTCGACACGCAGAAGTTCAGCCGGGATGATGTGGAGCCGTCCCGTGTCGGGGTCCTCCCATCCGGTGATGAACGACTCCCAGTCGCTGAGGACAATGCCCTCGAACGGGAGTTCTTCAACAAGCGGGATGTCGCCGAACGAATGGTATGTTGTGCCGTAAATCCGGTTCAAGGTCTTGATTCTTCCGTATTTTGCCTCAAGGAAATCGCGATAGAGTTCTCCCGCCTCCTGATCAGCCCGCACCCACAGGAGATTCAGCGTATGGCGCACAAAATATTCCCAGTCCGACTTTTCTGTCTCTGTCCCAGCGGGCAGTGCACGGCTGAGCGTGATTTCCTCATACGAGGCATAGGTTGTTCCGTGCGCCTTGTTGTAGGCGGTAATATCACCGGAATACTGCGTTTTCAAAAACATCGCCCGGTAGAATCCGTCGGCGGAGAAATAATAAACCAGTTCCGGCCCGAGGTTGTTTTTGAATTCCTGCAGTTCAGCATTGAAGGGATCGGTGCGGGGCATGTCGCGACGGAGCATGAAGTTTTCCGGGATCAGGAAGAACGCGTTCCAGCCCGCAAAGTCCGTGCCCAGCGCGCGGTTCACATCGCCTGCTGATTTCCCGTATTTCCCTGCAAGGTGCTTCTTGAAGCTGCGCAGATTCATCGGGATGGTTTTGGATATGCGCGCCTGCACAAAGCCGCATCCCGACGCATAAGCGGGCGGAGGATTATCGGCCAGAAACTCCTGCCACTTCGCCATCATTTCGCGGTCGCTGTTTTCGGGCGGCTCAACATCTTCGAAGTTGCGGAACGAGGTTCCGTAAACCGCATTCATGGTGTCGGACGACTCATTGAAGAGACCCTCGACATATTTGCGGTAGAGCATGTTGTCGTCGCGCAGGAAGCGGGGGATGATGTCGAGGTCACCGAGATCCACCGCGCTCTTGGTGCTGCCGGACAGCATGACAAGGAACGGATAAAGCATGGTTGCGGCGCCCAGCGCGAGCAGGGCATAGATCAGGGCATACAGTGACCTGGTCTTCCATGACTTTCTGCCGATTGGTGAGATAATGGGCATGGTTAGTCCTTGTCCCCCGTGGTCCGGAACTCAAGCCGCGAAAGGATGCGAAGCTGATAGACCGTGAATCCGATCAGGATCAGCGCCAGAATCCACGCCATCGCCGTGGCCGGGCCGAATTTCAGATATATGAAGGCCTTGTAGAAAATGTGCAGCCCGGCAACCTCGGTGCGGGCGGCCCCGCCGGTCATTGCGAGAATGTTCGCCGTGGCGTGCAGCCACGATCCGATGAACGCACCGACCAGATTGATGATCAGCAGGGGCTTCAGAATGGGGAATACGATGAAAATGATTTTGTCAATGAAGGTCGCCCCGTCCATGTCGGCGGCCTCGTAGAGTTCGTCGGGGACGCTTTTCAGCGCGGCCAGATAAATCAGGCATCCCGGCCCCATGCCGGCCCAGATCAGCGGGATCACGCACGCGAGCATGGCCACATGCGAATCGCCCAGCCAGCGGAAGGGTTCGGGGATGGTCATCAGTATTTTGGAATACCAAGGCCCGGCCTGTGCAAACACCGGCGTGGCGATTTTTGCCGCTAGATACATCGCAAAAATACCCGCGCCCGCGAACAGCAGCGCCCACGGCCTGCGGCCGTGATACAGCAGCCGCCTTGCGAACGAAAATGCCAGCAGGAAAATGAAGAGGCCGATGGAAAGGAAACCCGCAGCAGGAATGCGCATCAGCAGGGCGTTCAGCAGACCACGCTCGGTCGGGTCGTAGAATGTTTTCCACAGCAAGATCACCACGAGCCCCGACATCACGGCGGGCAGATAATAGATCGTGCGGAAGAGCAGCCTGCCGCGTGGTATCTCTTGAAGAAGAATGGCCAGAATCACCGGCGGCAGGAAAGTGAGGCTGATCACCAGGAGGCAGTAGCGCACGGAATTCCATACCGCCGACCACCACTGCGCGTCCCACAGCACGCTTCCGAAATTGTCCAGCCCGACCCAGCGCGAATGGCCCATGATCTGGTAATCCTGAAACGCCATCAGCGATCCGCGCACCAGCGGCAGATACTGCCAGAGGAAAATTGTAAGCAGCGCAGGCATCAGCAGGAGCCATGCCCAGACCGTGCGCCTTGGGTTCCAGCTTTCGCCGTGATGCAGCTCCAGTTTCGGCGGAGTGAAAGCTTTTCCGATCCGGATGAATCCCCACGTGAATGCGGCGAATATTCCGGCCAGCGCGAACATGGCCGTCAGACGATGAATTCTTAGCGTGGACGGCGGAAGAGTGCCCAGCATTTCCTCACGGGCCTTTTGTACGGACTGCTGTAGAAGCTTCTGCAGGAACATCAATCTTTCTTCGCGACCGGCGGGCAGTTTTCCCTGAAGAGCAAGCTCTTCAGCAGTTTCAATGGGGCGCGTCATCAAATCATAGATCGCATTGCTGTTTTTCCCGTACGGTTCCGGCCTTCCGGTTTCAAGCGCGATGTCGAAGCACTCCTTCCAGCCCTTCGGCGCAAGCCGCACCAGTTCCGGATAGCCGAACTTCTCCAGATAGCGCGGATTGATGAACCGGCCCAGGCCGCCTTCAACCATGATTTTCGTTTTGATCCGCGCAGCGTCTTCGCAGTCATAGAAACGAATGTACTCCCATGCCGCATCGCGCACAGCCGGGTCTTTGATGTCTGCAAAAAGCCCCATCATCATGCTGTTCAGTTCCGCGCCGCGCTGTCCCGTCGGACCGACCGGCACCGGAGCCATGCCGGTGATGTCGGGATTGATGCGCTGGAATATTTTCTCGTCAATGTAGGCCACCATCATGGCGATCTCGCCGCGGTCCCACTTGGCGGCGGTGGAACCCCAGTCGGCGTCGCGATGCGCGTAGCCATAGCGCTTGCGGCCCTCCGCATCCGTCCATTCTTCCGTGCAGAGCCGGTTGTAGAAATCCAGCGCGACCGCGGCCGCGGGCGAATCGAAATCAATGGTCCACGCGCCGGAGACTTCATCCCACGTCATGATCTCGCCGCCGGCCGACCAGAGGAAGGTGATCCACCACCACGACTCGTGCTTGCCCTTGCTGAAATGAATGCCGTAGATGCCGCTGCCGGGGTCGGCGATGTTCGTGCAGGCGCTGTAGAAATCGTCCCATGTCCAGTCAGGATGCGGGTAGGGGACGCCCGCCGCGTCGAAAAGATCCTTGCGGTAGATCACCACCTTGCCGAGCGCGCCGCCGTAGGGCATGGCCCAGACCTGCATGCCTTTATCGGGTCCCTGCCGCCGGATCACGGGCCAGATCTGCGGATGCACGCGGAAATCCAGTTCGTTCTGCGACATTGCGGAAAGATAGCCGTCATCCGGTTTGTCCATCGGATAGAGAAAACCCTGCTGGATGTAAGTGTCCGACATGCGGAAATTCACATACATCACATCCGGCGCGACGCCGCCGGCGACGGCCAGCAGTTCACTACCGACGCCCTCGACCTGGATTCCGGAAAAACGGTGCAATTCGATTTCGACGTTGTCCCAGTTGTGCCGTCCGTATTTTTCCGGATTCGCTTGATATTTTTGGCGGTAGCGTTCCGCAAACAGCCTGGGGAAGCGCCGGATGAATTCCTTCACGGCGGCCGCGTCCGCGCGCGTGGAAGTGTCGGTCCGGCTGGGATCGGGGAGATCGAACAGCTTCACATGGATGATGGTTTTCCCGTCGCGGTCTTCAATCCATCCACCCCGCGCGGCATGCGTCGCGCAGAGAATCAGCATTAGACTGAAAATCCGCCATTTGTAAAACATACCCGCATCATAAACATATTTTCGAGTTTACCGGCAGAAAAATATCTGAGTCTGAAAATCACGAAAAAAGGCTAAAAATGGCCAAAAACAGGCCAAAAATGCCTAAAAATGGCCAAAAATGCTCAAAAATCGGCAAAAAACGGCCAGCGAGCGAGACTCGACTTTGCAAATTGCACATTTATACTGCTCGCATGCAAAAAAACGGGACCACGCATGATTTGATGATTTGCGGCGGATCGGTTCTCCAGCATCTGCCGGGCGGGCAGGTGAATGTGCTGGAGAATCGTGATGTGATGATTCACGGCAGCAGCATTGCCGCGGTGGAACCGGCCGGAACAACGGACCGGAATCTTGCGAAGAAGATCATTGATGCCCGCGGCCGGCTCGTGATGCCGGGGCTGATCAACTGCCATTCGCATGTTCCAATGGTCATTTTCCGGGGGCTGGCGGAGGATGTGTCGCTCGACAAGTGGTTCAACGAGTACATGTGGCCGCTGGAAAGCAATCTCCAGGAGGAGGATGTCTACTGGGGGATGCTTCTGGGCCTTGCCGAAATGATCGAGGCCGGAGTGACCGCTGTGGCCGATCACTATTTCTTCATGGACCACGCCGCCGAGGCCGTGAAATCCGCCGGCACACGCGCCGCGCTGGGCTGGGCGATGTTCGGCAGCCAGGGCCCGGCCATGATTGACCGCACTTCGGAGTTCATCAGAAAATGGAACGGCGCCGCCGATGGACGCATCACGACGTGGATGGCCCCGCATGCGCCGTACACCTGCGACGATCAATTTCTGCGGGCCACGGCAGCCCGCGCCCGCGAGTTGATGGTCGGCATTCACATTCACGCGGCGGAAACAAAAGGCCAGACCGAAGCCTGCGTGAAGGCGAGGGGGATCACGCCAATCCGGGTGCTGGAAGAAACCGGCATTCTGGATTCCCGCGCTCTTGTGGCCCACGCGGCAGGAGTCACCGAACAGGACATTGAAATACTGCGGATGCACAGCACGGCTGTTGCGCATTGCCCCAAGACTTATCTGAAACTCGCGATGGGCACGGCCCCTGTGGTCGAATTCCTGAACGCCGGCGTGACGGTTGGCCTCGGCACCGATGGCGCGGTGAGCAACAACACCCTCGATGTTTTTGAAAGCATGCGTCTGATGGCCATGACGCAGAAGCAGGAGCACGAACCCGAGGCGATGCCGATGGATCAGGTGCTCTCGGTCGCCGGTCCCGACAGCGCGCGCGCCATCGGCCTTGAAAATTCCATTGGCAGAATCGAGCCGGGGCTGCTGGCTGATCTCATCATCGTGGATCTGGACGGCCTGCATTTGCAGCCGATGCACAGCATCAAGGCTTCGCTCATTTATTCTGTGCGCGCTTCAGATGTGCGCACGGTTTTGGTGAACGGCAGAATCCTGATGGAGGACCGCAAGCTCCTGACGATTGACAAGAAGGAAGTCGTGAAACAGGTCCGGCAATCCATGAAGCGCCTGAGCCAGCGCGTGCCGGCCAGCCGGATACAGGTTTATAAGCCATGAACAAATCTATCCTCCTGATGCTCATTCTGCTTCCGGCGGCTTGTGTCGCGGCTGACGAGCCCGTGATCGGACTTGCGCCTTTGACCGTTTATCCTGACGAAGCGATTGCAGTATCAGAAAGCGCGCTCGGCGATTCGGTGCCGGCTCCGGCTGCGGTATTGCTGAATTCGCAGGGCGGCCCCGGGCGGCAGACGGACCTGTCCATTCAGGGAAGTTCCTTCAGCGGGGCGGGCCTGACCGTCGGCGGGCTGGCGCTGAGAAATCCCCAGACCGAGCATTTTCATGCCGAATTGCCATTTCCGGGTCATCTGTTTCTTGAACCTTCGATCGCTACCGGTCTGGAGCAGGCTCGCAGTGGTCAGGATTTCCTGGCCGGATCAATCGCACTTACGATCAGGGAGATCATCCCCGCCACGCGGTTGCATCTTGGTGTCGGCGATCCGGACATCAACCGCCAGGTGGCAAGCGTTCAGGATGTGCTCCCGGCCGGCGCGGGCTGGGGAATATTCGCCGATCGTCTGGAGGCCGGCGGCCGCGATTATGATGACAACGATCTTTCATCCGAGAGCGGCGGCGGGCAGGTTCAGTTGCGAACAGAAATGTGGCAGGCCGACCTGCTGGCGGCGCACCGCCGGAGAGAATTCGGCGCGCGAGGTTTTTACGGTGTGACTCCGGCGCTGTTCGCCGATGAGGAAACGAAGGACACGCTGGTGCTGGCCACGGCGCGCCGCGGTGACGAGGAAGAATTCGTTCGCGCCTCCGCTTCCTGGCGGTCGCTTGAAGACGCCTACCGGTTGTTCTGGACGCTTCCCGGAATTTATGAAAACCGCCATCGCTCGGATGTGTCCTCCGCGCTTCTTGACGGTCGCGCGGCGACGGGGAATCTGGCTCTCAACTGGCGGACTTCTGCAGAGAATGAGGACCTCACGAGCGAAAGTCTTGGCGATCACAACCGCTCGCGCGCTTCGCTGCAATTGATTCCTGAATGGAAAATGTCCGCGCTCAAGATCCATGCCGGATGCCGCGCTGCGGCCTTTTCTGATGAAAGCCCGGCGTGGCTTCCGCAGGCCGGCATATCAATCGAGCCCGTTGAAAACATGACGGCCTATGTTTCATACACGGAAACCGTACGTCAGCCTTCGTTCACGGAATTGAATTATGAATCGCCCGGAAGCCTTGGCAACGAGGGGCTTGATCGCCAGCAGGCCGGCTCCTGGGAGGGCGGGGTGGTTTGCCGCGCGCCTGATGGAGGCTTTGTCCGCGCCGCGCTTTTTGAGCGCTCCTCCAGCCATACGGTGGACTGGATCAAACCCGATTCGCCCACCAACCGCTGGACGGCCACCGATCTCGGCCGTGTGAAGACCCGCGGCCTGGAAACCGAAATTCGGTTTCCTCTGGCCGGCAGCCTGACGCTGGACGGATTCTACAGCCTGCTTGATACAGACACCGATTTCGACGCGTACTCCGGCCGCTATGTGCTGGACTATCCCGAGCACCGCCTGCGCGCCGGTCTGGCGTGGGACATCCTGCAGACGCTGCGGCTGAACTATGTTCAGGAATACCGCCGGCAGACAGAGAATCCGGAACGCACTTCCGGACGCGACGGATATGCCTCCGAAATCAGCGCGATCTGGAGCCCCGCCCGGCTGGAGGGCTTGAGTTTCACGCTTGCAGCGGACAATGTATGGGACGATGATTTTCAGGTGCTGGCCGGGCAGAAGGCCGCGGAGAGGCAAGTGTATTTCGCAATGGAAATGATATGGTGACAAGCAACAATACCGTGAAAAAAACTGATTCTGGAGTACCCGGACGCTCCGCCGTGAAGCGTGAAGACACATGGGATCTTGAGCGCATCTATGCCGATGAATCGGCATGGCAGAGCGACTTCGATTCCCTTGCGGCGGCGGCAAAACCGCTGCTTGCCATGCAGGGGAAACTCAACTCCGCCGCCGCGCTGGCGGACATGTTCCGGGCCTCCGAAAAACTGGACCGCCTGAGCGACAAGCTTTATGTGTACGCGCACCTGAAGGCCGACGAGGATACCGCCAGCACGACCGGCCAGGCGCGGCAGTCGCGCATTCTGCAGCGGATCACTCAGATATCCGGCGATCTCGCGTGGATCACGCCGGAGATTCTGTCACACACGGAAAAAGAATTGCGGACGTGGATGGAGGACAAGGTTCTTGAGCCGTGGCATTATGTGATGGAAAAACTGGTCCGCGCGAAACCGCATGTGCTGTCGCCCGCGGAAGAAACGCTGCTGTCGCGCGCCAGTGAAATATTCGCCGCGCCGCGTCAGGCCTACAAAATGCTGACCGATGCAGACATGCGTTTTCCGGAAGTCGAGAACAGCGCCGGCGAAAAGCGTGAACTCACCGACGGGCGCTATTCCACCTTCCTGATCAGCCGCGACCGCACCGAGCGGCAGAACGCCTTCAAGGCGATGTACGACACTTACAGTTCCTACAAAAACACGCTGGCCTCGACGCTGGCTTCGAATGTGAAGCTTCACAACTATGCGGCGCAGATCCGTCATCATGAATCGGCGCTGCATGCCGCCCTGCATCCCGACCAGATTCCAGTAGCGCTTTATGAATCGCTCCTGGAAGGGGTGCATGATGCGCTGCCGCTCTTTTATGATTATGTGGAGCTGCGGCGCGAGGCGCTGAACCTGCCGGATCTCAACATGTATGATTTTTATGTTCCGCTGGTTCCGGAATATGACATCAAGGTTCCATTTGAACAGGCCTGCGACTGGGTGCTGGCATCCTGCGCGCCGCTGGGAGAGGAATACTGCGGGATTCTGAAAACCGCGTTCACCGACCGGTGGATTGACGTTTATGAAAACCGCGGCAAGCGGTCTGGCGCGTATTCCAGCGGATGCTATGACACGCTTCCGTACGTGCTGATGAACTATCAGGGCACGCTGAACCATGTCTTCACGCTGGCGCACGAGCTGGGGCATTCGATGCACAGCTGGCTGGCCAATCACACGCAGCCGCATCAGAACGCGGCCTATCCGATTTTCATCGCGGAAATCGCCTCCACGCTGAACGAGGAGCTGCTGCTGCGGCATCTGCTGGACACCACGGACGATCCGGCCTTCAGGGCCTATCTGCTGAACCACCTGTGCGATGCCTTCAAGGGCACGGTGTACCGCCAGACCATGTTTGCGGAGTTTGAACAAATCATCCATGAACTGGATGCCGCGGGCGAGCCGCTGACCCATGACGCGCTGAACCGCCGCTATTACGCGCTCAATGAAAAGTATTATGGACCCGGCATCAAGGCCGACCCGCTCATCGCGCACGAGTGGGCGCGCATTCCGCATTTCTACTACAACTTCTATGTCTACAAATACGCGACCAGTTTCTGCGCCTCGCAGCTCTTCATCAGCCGCATCTTTGAGGGCGCGGGCGGTGTGGAAAAATATCTGGGCCTGCTGAAGGCGGGCGGATCACGGCCGCCGCTGGAGCTGATCCGGAATGCCGGGGTTGATCTGGAAGACCCGCAAACACTGACTGGAGCCTTTGACAACTTCGGCCGGACGGTGCGGGAGCTGCGCGCCGAACTCAAAAAATTCCAGTGATTGATGCCGCCGGCACAAGTTCTTTTCTTGTTCACCGGCGTCGCATAGCTCCGCCCTCCATGAATATTTTCCAAGCGTTAAGAATATATTTTCTGGAGGGTCGAGCTATGCGAGACCGTCTTCGGACTTTTGTCGGCTCTTCCAATGATTGGAACTTTGCCGCCAAAAACTTCCAATGGATGGAATTATTTACGCAGAAAGTTCCAGTGATATTAAACACGAATGATACCAGGTGCAAATGGTAGGGCAAAGCCTCCGGCTGAACCGAAGGAAAGAGCGGCTCGGCTGGGACCCTGCCACCAGAGATGCTGCGCATCCCGGTGCAGGGCAGGCCGCTTCGCCCCACCTTGTCTGCCTCGACTCATCCATACTTGGTATGATTGGAAATCGCCGGCCGCTCAGTTTCATAACTTTCCGTGAACCAAACGATCGATGAACAAAGGATATCCTGACAAAGCCTCAATATATCCGATACCGATATATCACTATGTGATATATTTATCCTCCGGCGGCTTGTTCCGGCGGGAGGGATGGCTGCTGGTGTAGTGGCGCCTCTGTGAGGCGCATTACGATTGATGAACCAAAGATATCCTGACAAAGCCCAAATATATCGGATACCGATATATCACTATGTGATATATCATCGCCTGGCGGCATGTCCGGGCAGGAGGGATGGATGTAGATGTAGAAGCGTCTCTGTGAGGCGCATCTGTCATTTCACCTTGTTCTCTTCAGAATCTTGAGGGCATGGCTGGGATAGAGGGCTTCGAGCTTAACTCTGAGAGCCCCGGCAAGCATCAGAAGTTCATCGTCATTGACGCAGCGGATTTCGGCTTCGATCTTTGCAAGGGTTCCGCGGCTGATGTCCCATCCGAGCACGCCACAGCGCGCCGTGAGGTCGCTTTGCGACAATCCCTGCTAATATCTCAGTTTCCTGATCTGTGCGCCCACTATGTTCTGAGGCATTCAATGCTCCATTATTGGAGCTTGACATTAAATTAGATGGGGCGACTTCCAATCGCAAAAGCTCCATAATATATCACTATGTGATATATCGAGGTGAAG
>ENA-UPTA01006013-UPTA01006013.1-activated-sludge-metagenome-genome-assembly--contig:-NODE-6013-length-10879-cov-5.987251_pt1 | contig 10879 bp, 8 predicted proteins | sample MGYA00238184_ERZ773361 | MGnify/ENA primary metagenome ERZ773361 (study PRJEB29100, sample SAMN05720205) | activated sludge metagenome | isolation source: anaerobic digester from wastewater...
GAGCTGAAGCTGAGGCCCTGCGCCAAGCTGAAGAAGAAAAGAAACGAGCTGAAGCTGAGGCCCTGCGCCAAGCTGAAGAAGAAAAGAAACGAGCTGATAAAGAACGGTGGCTAGAAATTTTCTCCGAGGCTGAGAAAATTGCTCAAACTAAAAGCCTCATTCTGCCTGATATCAGTGAGGTCGAAGAAGTCACAGATTCTTTGTTTAAAATCGAGCGAGAGATTGAGCTAGTTCGCCTTGAGCTGGCAGAAATTCCTGCCCGAGAAAACATTTTGTTACCGGAAAAGAAAAAACTTTCTGAACAAAAAGAACAACTTGAGAGAGAATATCAAAAAATTATTCACCGGCTAGAGGAATTAAAAATAAAACGGCAACAAACAGAACAGGCTGAGGCTCGAGCAACTACCAGCGACAAGAGAAGGAAATTCGAAGAACAGCGCTGGCAAGTAGCCAAGAGACAAAGAGAGGTAGAGCAGGAAAAATGGACTAAAAAGGATGAATTAGCCGGACTGAGTGCAGCTTTAGGCCGCCTAGAAGACCAGGTTCAAGAGCTAGAACAGCGGCGCCAAGGTTATGAAAGCCGTCTTCAGAAACTTAACTCCCAAAAAGAAGAATTAGATATTCGAAAAGAGAAGATTGATCTGCGCCGGGAGCTAGAAGAGCTAGAGCCTGCTAAAGAAAAACCTATTCAGCAATTAAAAGAACTGGAAAACCAGAGAGAAGAAATTCGGGAAGAGCTTAGAGCTATTCTAGCCGAGGAAAAGAAAGTCGAAGAAAAGGAAATTGAGCTTCATCAAAAAATTGAAGCCTGCACTAATGACGAGGAAAAACGACGGCTCACCAAGGACCGCTGGTCTGTTGAAAAAGAAAGAGAGTCTGTTGAAAAGGATCGTTGGCAAATTGAACAGAAGGTGGCGGCCCTCAGAGAACAACAGCGGCAGATCATTGAGCCTTATCGAACCATAGTCAGTAAAGAGCAGCAAATTTATCAGAGATTGAGAGAAATCGATCTTCTGTTGGCTTTTGGCCTAGAAGCCGGCCGTCAAAAGATCAAACAACGGGCTCAGCAAGAAGAAGATTTAAAAGAAAAGCGCCAGCGCGGAGTTTTAACTCGAACCCATCAGCAGCAGCTTGAAGCTGAACGCCAGCACCAAGAGGCAGAAGCGAGGAGGAAGAAAGAATTAGAAGCTTTAGCTTTAAAGCAGCAAGAAGAAGCTGAGAAAGAGCGGGAACGGCAACGCTTAATTAAAGAGCAAAGAGATAAAGCAGAAGCAGAAAAAAGACAAAAAGAAGCTGAAGAAGCAAAAAAGGCGGCTGAAGTCAAAGAAGCTGAAGAAGCAAAAAGGGCTGCCGAAGCCAAAGAAGCTGAAGAAGCAAAAAGGGCTGCCGAAGCCAAAGAAGCTGAAGAAGCAAAAAGGGCTGCCGAAGCCAAAGAGAAAGAGGTAGCCGAAAAAGAACCCCTCTTCTCTGAAGACCAGTCCATAGAAAAAACTGAAATAAAAGAGCCGGCCGACGTTGCCACCGCCCGCGACATCTTTATTGAACAACTAATGGCCTCAACCTCTGAAGAGGAAGAGGAAAGAGAGCAGTTTTTGCGCCGAGTTAGGGGTGAAGGCGCGAGTATTCCGGCCGAAGACCAGCTTGAATCACAGTTAAAAGAGGGTGTTGTTTTCCGGCCGGTTCCGCAGAAACCAAACCGCGGACAGAAGATAATCGCTCGCGTCCTGATCGTGCTTTTGTTAATCGGCTTAGGCTTAATAGTCTATCTTATCTTCAGCGGGTATTTACTTTAAATTAAAAACAAAAAGCGGCCCACTTAAGCCGCTTTTTTGTTTCTCTCTTTTATTTAAAAACTAAGATAAGTTCCTACTGAATAGCGAGCTAACGGATTTGTTGCCCCTCTGACGTCAAAGTGCAGATGGCATCCGGTTGACCGTCCAGTTGTGCCCATTCGGCCAATCTGCTGTCCTTGAGCAACGCTCTGGCCAGCCTTCACCCATATCTCTGAAAGATGCCCGTAATAGGTAACTACTCCGTTAGGATGGAGGATTTGTACTCTATTTCCTCCGATACTAATGTATCCGGCTCGCTGGACCGTTCCGGCGGCCGCAGCATAAATCGGAGTACCGCATTGGTTCGCAATATCAATTGCATTATAATGGTGTAGCCCCTGGGTGATGCGACCAGAGGTCGGACGGATAAAATAAGAAGAGGCTACCGTTGACTGGGTGCTGATTTGAGGCGTGGTCAGTTGCTTGCCTCCGGGAATGATCAAAACGTCTCCAATATATATTTCATTGGCATCACTTATCTGGTTGAAAGAAAGAATTGCTGCCTCCGAAACTTTATAAGCGCGAGCAATGTGGCTGAGTGTTTCGTTTTTCCCGACTAAATGTAGCGCTCCTGAAACCGGCAAGATAATTAAGCTATCACCCTCTTTTAAGGTATTATTACGGTTAAGGTCGTTCGCCCAAGAGATCGTGTCAGCTGAAATTCCGAACCTTTCAGCTAGCCCAGAAACAGTGTCGCCGGACTGAACGACGTAGTTAAAGATTTGGCTTTGATAGTCATAGCCACCAGCCACCACCGTGCCCAGAGTCTGGCTGGTAACACTGGGGGAGGTATAAACCTGAAGGCTGGACTCCTCAATTAAACTCAGATGAGAAAAATCAAAACTCGCCGTCTTATCCAAAGCTGGGATGAACTCGCTAGAAGAGCTTAGTTCATATTGATCAAAAACCAACTCGGACGGTGAGACCGGCCAAACAGCGGTTATTAGTAACCCTATCGCAAGAGTAAGAAAAGCTCCAACTACTCTTTTTGACAGATGCATGACGTTGACTACTCTATCTAAATCGAGGCCTTATGTCAAACAAGTTATCCCCAATCGAACCTAATCTAGCTAACCACACTAGAAATTTGCTGAAGAAATACCAGCTGCGACCCAATAAACGTCTTGGGCAAAACTTTTTAATTGATGACCGCGTTTTAAATGATCTTCTTCAGGCAGCGGAGCTGACTTCTCAGGACACCGTTTTAGAGGTCGGTTCCGGCTTAGGCACCTTAACCCGGGCTCTCGCCCGCCGAGTTCGAAAGGTTATCTCTTTGGAAAAAGACCGCCGGCTAAACGATATTCTGGCCTCCGAATTAAATGAATTTGACAATGTTTCTATTCTCAATCAAGACATTCGGACTTTTCTGTCTCAAAAAGACATCCTCTTCGATAAAGTGGTGGCCAATCTGCCCTTTTATCTGACTTCGCCCCTAATTACCGGGTTGATGAAACTTTCTCCGCCTCCTTCCCTAATGGTTCTGATGGTGCAAAAGGAGGTGGCCGAAAGGATTTGCGCCCAGCCACCCAAGGCCAACCGAATGGCTGTTCTCTGCCAGATCCAGGCTAGGTGCCGGCTGGTTCGCCAGGTGCCGGCTCGGAGTTTTTGGCCCGCCCCCGAGGTAGACGCTGCCATCCTGAAGATGAACACATCTGGGATATCGCCCGATCCGCTTTTAGAAAAATTGGTTAATGCCGGTTTTCGTTCCCCTCGGAAGACCCTAGCTAACAACCTCTCTTCTTTTCCCGGCTTCAATCAAGAAATATTGGCACAATGCAACCTAAACCCTAAAGTTCGAGCGGAGGCCTTGACTTTACAAGACTGGAAACATCTTAAAAATTGTTTTCTCGGCCAAAAAAATGTTATAATCAGGCCAATATGAAAAAGAAAACCTTCAGAAGAATTTGTTTTCTTTTGATTGCTATTCTGGCGGTGGTTTTATTTATTGCCCCTGAATTTGTTGGACAAGCCGAAGCTGACACAATATACGAGAATATCCCAATTGTAGGAGGGCAGGGCGAAGCACTTCCTTTCTGGGCTTGGATTAAAAGACTTGTCCAGGATTTCTTTTGGTCTCTCATCTCGTTAGTGTTATTGGTGATTAATTCGGTTTTTCTTGGAGCGCTGGCTGTTGCTGAGATGCTCTTTAACGCCATCGCCAGTCCTGGCTTTATTTCTGAATCATTTACCGGTCCTGACAACCCCTTTGTTTACCCGAACTGGGTTCTGATCCGTGATTTGGCGAATATTGGTATTATCCTGGGCGTTGTTTTTTGCGGATTGAAAATGGCCTTTGGTCTCGATAGCCGTGCAACGAAGAAGAGCCTAGTTACTCTCATTGCTTTAGCTTTTTTGATCAACTTTACACCTGTTTTACTCGGCCTTTTAATCGACGCGGCTCAAATTGCCATGAACCAATTTATGGGCCCGGGGTTGACTCAGACGACCGGCATGGCTTCGGGGGTAATGAAAGCTTTCGCGAATATAAGAGATATTGAAGAAAACCAGATGGTCGCCTTTATTCAGATGTTAACCATGGGAGCAGTCTGCTTGTTTTTGGCTTTTATATACTTTGTTTTGGCTATTGTCTTCCTGGTTCGCTACATCGTCCTCTGGGTTTTAGTAATTCTTTCGCCACTGGCCTTTTTAGCCTACGCTTTTAAAGGTGGTCAGAAGATTTGGAATATGTGGTGGTCTAATTTTATTAGCTGGACTTTTATTGGCGTCCCCATTGCCTTTTTTGTCGCTTTGGCTGGCTGGATGTACGGCTATGGCCAGCCTTTATGGGATACAACCGCCCGAAATATGGCTCTTCGAATAAGCGATGAGGGATTGGCTGGAAGTGGCGTTATTTCGTCTGAAGTTTTTGCGCCCATCTTCCCCGGCATATTAATTGTGATCGGGTTCATGATCAGCCTTAATATTGCCCCGGCTTTCGCTAAGACGGTCATGGATTATACCAAGAAAGGCGCTCATGGTGCTGCGGCCTGGAGCTGGGGCAAAGTTAGATACCGTACCCGCGATCTTCGAGACAAGAGTAGAAGAGAGGTCCACGCCCGGCACGTTAAGGAAGACGCTCAAGCTCTGGGCATCAACACTGCCGGCTGGGATGACCCTAAAAAGAGTTATGCTGTACGCGCTCAGGTGGCGAAAGAGCTGCAAGAAAGCAACCAGGCTAAAGGAGCGCAGAAGGCTCATGCTGCCAGGTATCTCGACGTTCAGCAAAAGATCGATGAACGCAAGCTGGAGCACTCTCGATTCGCTAAGAAGTTAAAAGATGCTAGTGAAGAAGAGCTTGATGCTCTGATTTATCAGCCCACGCCTCAGCTTGTGCCGCACACCAAGACCGGGGTTGCCAAAAAGAGGGCTCTGGCTTTACAGGAAGCCATGAACCGGGATAAAGGCAAGGCCCTGAAAAAGTTCAAGAACCTTGCCTCGTTAAGCGAAGAAGAGATCTTACAGACAGCAGGTGCTTTTGCTAGCCTGGGGCCGGCTTATCAGGGCACCCTTGAAAATTTTCTGGTTGCGGCAAGCGGCAAGCATGGCAAAACAATTAAAGAGCATGAAGAAGCGCTCGGCATTGAGAAAGGATCCCTCGATAAAGCGATAAAGAAACTTAAGGCCGAAGACAACGAGCTCTTGTCTCATGTGTACCAAAATGCTTCAGAGGAAAATCAACGGCTTCTTCTGGATAATTTGATTGAGGCCGATACCAAGACAATTATTAGCACTATCCGCCGATTAAAGGCAGAAGAGAGAGGGCCTTTTGCCTTTAAATTAAAAGAGGCTGCTGAAAGAGCCGGTGGCGTCAAAGCAAAAAATTTCCAACATACAGCAAGATTTCTTAATGCACAGTGGTATCTTACCGACTATGAAAAAGATCTCACTCCAGAGGCCGACCAATCAAGGATGAAAATCAAACAGATAGTAGAACGGGCTAAGGTGATAGAAAAAGAGACAGACCAGGGCAAGAGACAGAAAGAGGTTGCTGAAATTGTTTCTAAAATCATCTCTTCGGACAATGAGCAACGATCAGAAATTATGAACCGCATAGCGCCCGTGGCTCCTTCGGTTCATCAAGAAGCTCTACAGGAAACCATAAGGAAAGAATTAATTGGCCGCGCTAAGCAGATTAGGCGTATGAAAGACGATCCCCGAATGGAGCAAGAAAGCAAAGACCTTTCGGCTAAGCTTGCCGAGGACTTAAAGAAGATCAGCCCAAAGCAATGGCAAGAATTCCTTAAGGAAGATTTAATCGAGCGCGTTTATGAATTCCAGCAGAAGATAAAAAACGCCAAGACTTTGGAAGAAAAGAAGAAACTAGGTAATCGCATGATGCAAAGAGATATCCTTGATGAGATTAGCCTTCTTAATGCTAAAGACCAAAAAGAGATTACTGATTTAATAAACAAAATTTATGATCAAGAAATCCCGGCATAATAGACCTAATCAACCTTAAAAACCATGGATAAATTAAGCCGCCGCAGCAATCTAAGCCACATTGAACTAATGAAGACGATTGATCGCCTCCCCCCAGCTTTGGGTGACGCTTATCATTCGATTGAAATGGTTGATGTTATTGGAAACATCGCCCGGCGTTATAAACTTAACCACGAAGAAGAGTGGGAGCTCTTAGGAATTGTTTACGATGTTATCCTGGGGCTACTGCCTCCGCCAGCCGTTGAGACTGAAATTAAAAATCGAGTCCGGCTAGAGCCTGAAGAAGCTGGCTTTGTTTCAGGTGAGCTTGACGCTTTCATATTCAATCACATTCGATCAGCATTGAATAAGATTTACGGATTAGAAAAAGCATTAAAAGAGGCAGAAGCAAAGAGTCTTCCGGATAAGAACACCGCTGACCCATATCGTGAGTCCATTGAATAATTATGCAGTATCTCGTTCCCCAATTTATTGAGCGCGAGTCTAAAATCGTCGGGCCTTTGAGCTTTAAACAGGTTATTTTTCTGGGTGCAGCTGGCGGACTAAGCCTGGCGGTCTGGTTTCTTTTGCCGACAGCCGTCGCCATGGTTCTTATCTGCCTGATTGTAGCCGCCGCCGTTGCTTTAGCCTTTTGGAAGCCACACGGGCGCCCGCTGGCTGAAATTATTGTTTCCGCCTTCCGCCATTCCATTTCGACTCGCCAATACTTATGGCGGAGACAATCAATTGAAGACCTGCCGATAATTAGCAGCGAAGACGAAAAGACAAACGATGTCAAACTTGACCTCGAAGACCAGCAGGCCTTGATGGAGCTTTCACCGCGGAGCCGGTTGGAAAAACTAAAAACCCGAATCGAATCTAAATAATCATGAAAGGCTCGAGCCAACAATTTTTACCAATCGGCGAGATAAAAGAAGGGGTCCTCGTCCTTAAAAGCGGCGGCCTGAGAGGGATTTTAATGGTGTCGTCAATTAACTTCGCCTTAAAGTCGTCCGATGAACAGCAGGCCATTATTTATCAGTTTCAAAATTTCCTGAATTCTCTTGATTTTACCACTCAAATTTTAGTTTACTCTCGGCGAGTGAATATGGCCGGTTATTTGGAAAAGCTAAAAAATCTAGAAGAGCGGCAAACCAACGACTTAATCAGAGCCCAGACGGCTGATTACCGCCGTTTTATTAAGCAGGTCTTAGAGAAGGGCGATATTATGAGTAAGACTTTTTATATTGTGGTTCCTTATACCCTGACTGAGGCTCAAGGAACGGTTTCAGCCACTCGAGAAATTTTCCGAAAAAAGAAGGCTTCGCCAACCGGCTCCCAGATATCAAACGAAGCATTTAATCGCGCCCGTTCCCAGTTGATGCAAAGAATGGAATTTGTCGCCATTGGTCTGAGACGGTGCCAGTTAGGGGCCGTTCCTTTGACCTCGCCGGAGCTAATTGAAATGCTTTGGGCTTTACACCACCCAGACTCAGCTGAACGGGGTTATTATCCGTCTATTATGCCGGAAATTATTAATTGATTATGTTAGATAAAATTAAGAAAAAACTTACCAAGGGAAGTAAGCCCGAGACTACCGGGGCCGGCAGTAGATTTGTCACCCTCCATGATTTAATTGCGCCTCCCTCGATTCAAGTTAATCAGAACAGTATTGATTTAAGGGGGCGGCTAATTCGGACTATGTTTGTCTTCTCTTATCCCCGCTATCTGTCGGTTGGTTGGCTAACCCCGATTATTAACATGAATCGGCCGATAACAATCTCCTTTTTCTTTCACCCCGTTGAAACAGCCCCTATTCTTAAGAAACTCAGGAAAAAGACAACTGAAATCCAAGCCGAATTAATGGAACGCGAAGAGAAGGGCCTGGTCCGTGATCCGGAGCTAGAAACTGCCTTTCAGGATGTAGAAGATCTCCGCGACAAGTTGCGCACTGCTCAGGAAAAAATGTTTCAGGTTGGTATTTACTTCGCCATTATGGGGAACAACGAAGAAGAGCTGCGCGATACCGAGGTGGAAATTCGTTCTATCTTAGAGTCCCGACTGGTTTACACCAAGCCAGCTTCCTTCCAACAAAAAGATGGGTTTTTAACTTGTTCGCCCTATGGTCTTGACGAGCTAATGATCCACACCCCTATGAATACCTCTCCCCTTTCCAGTGTTTTTCCTTTTGTTTCATTTGACTTGAGTTCTAATGAGGGCATTCTCTATGGTATTAATAAACATAATAATTCCCTAGTGCTTTTTGATCGCTTTTCACTGGAGAACGCTAACATGGTGATCTTTGGAAAATCAGGCGGCGGAAAAAGTTATGCCGCGAAACTAGAAATTCTGAGACTGATGATGGAAGGGATAGACGTAGTGATCGTGGATCCGGAGAATGAATATGAGTTTTTGAGCGATGCAGCTGATGGTTCTTTTGTCAAAGTCTCTCTTAACTCGACTAGCCACCTTAATCCCTTTGATTTACCTAAGATCGGAGTAGATGAAAAACCAGAAGACGCCCTGCGACGCAATGTTGTTGAGCTGGTCGGCCTATTTAGAATTATGTTGGGCGGACTGACACCCGAAGAAGATGCCATCATTGACCAGGCAATTGTTGAGACTTACGCCGCTAAAGACATTACGCCCGATAACAACTTTGACAGAGCTCAGCCTCCCCTAATGAATGATTTCCAGGCTGTTTTAGAGAGCATGGAGGGGGCCGAGTCTCTCAGCCAGAGAACGCGTAAATTTACCCGGGGCAGCTATGCCAATTTCTTTAATAACTACACCAATGTCGACATTGATCGCCATTTGGTTGTTTTTGGCATTCGTGATATGGAAGACGAACTACGGCCCATGGCGATGTATATCATTCTCCACCACATCTGGAATGAAATAAGAGGAGAGTTAAAGAAAAGAGTTGTGGTCATTGACGAGGCCTGGGTGGTGATGCAGTCCCCAGATGGAGCTTCATTTCTTTTTGGGATGGCGAAGCGGGCCAGAAAGTACTGGCTTGGCCTGACAACTATTACCCAAGATGTCAATGACTTTCTGGGCTCTCCTTATGGGGTGCCGATTCTCAACAACTCCTCCCTCCAGCTACTCATGAAACAGTCGCCGGCTTCAATTGATATTCTAGTTAAAACCTTTGCCTTAACTCTGAGCGAAAAACATCTAGTACTATCAAGTAATGTTGGCGAAGGGCTCTTCTTCGCCGGATCAAAGAGAGTCGCAGTTCAGGTTGTTGCTTCATACGCTGAAGACCAGATCATTACTAGCGACCCAGAGGAGGTAATTAAAATTAAAGAAGCGCAACGCGCTCGCAGGAGAGATGAGTTTATTAGGGGGTGGCGCTAAAAAAAGCCAGGGCGGATTGGAAACATTTACTATCGACATCGCGATTATGTATATTGTCGCCTTTATTTTGGATATGGCCGGAATAATCCTGGCGGCCATAACCCTTACTATTATCCTAGCTCCGATCGCGATAATCCTTCAATGGATTTTATCTCTCTTGGGCAGCCTGATATTCACCCTCTGGATTGTGTTTGTGCGGTCACAATCATCTGCCGAAGAAACAAGCCATGAAATTCTCGAGCCAGAAATACCCCAGAAGACAGCTCCTTCTCAGGCGTCATCTCTCGATGATTCTGCGCCAAAAAAGCTAAATCAAGCCACCGAAGTACAGCCTACAGTAACGCCGCCTAAAAAACCTCTGGGGAAAAAACCGGGGCTTATGAAAAAATCCAACCCTTCTTCTTTGTTGATGAAAAAATGGCTGAAGAGAGTTTGCCTCCCCGGGGTGGTTGAGTCAATTCCGATTGTCGGGAAAATATCCTTCACCTGGGTATTAGCAGTCTATCTTGAGCAAAAAAATGGTTAAGATGCATTTTTTAATAAAAATTTTAATTTTTGCTTTGATTATTTGCCCGGCTAGTGTTCTGGCGGTGGAAATTCCCAGCGACGATATTGAGACCCTGCCCGAACTGGTTAACACCGTCTTTAGCGTCATATTCGGCTTGTCCGGCATAGCAATCTTCGTTGTTTTAATAATTGGCGGATTGGGCTATTTAACCGCCGGCGGATCACCGATGTTAATGGCTAAGGCCCGACAAAGGATTATTATGGGCCTGGTTGGATTTGGGTTGGTTTTTGGCGGCTACCTCATTATCGACCAAATAAATCCTGACATTTTGACCGGAATCTTTACGCCTTGGGATATCGATAACCCCGAGCCGTCCGACCCTCCAACGATACGGGAACCGGATACTGACACATATGTCTATCAGGAGATCCCCTTCGGGACAATTTTAGAGACCAAAATATTAGCTAAAAACATAACCTGCTATGGAGGAGGAGGATTAGTTGACTGCCACACTGGAGAGCCGATATTAGAAGAAGAAATTGATCGGATCATTTATATTATGGCCAAAGAATTCCCTGATATCTGGGGTGAGGCAACCAAAGAAGACGCCGAATTGGCCTACCTCTGCTACGACTTTGACGACCAGGGAAACTTTACTCAGACCGATCCATTAGGGCACAACGACCGGCTTGACTGCATTAGGCGTGTTGTCCAGGCTTTTGAGAGAAAAAGCATGGCCTTAAACAATCAAGTCCTTGAA
>ENA-UPTA01006016-UPTA01006016.1-activated-sludge-metagenome-genome-assembly--contig:-NODE-6016-length-10873-cov-6.349603_pt1 | contig 10873 bp, 8 predicted proteins | sample MGYA00238184_ERZ773361 | MGnify/ENA primary metagenome ERZ773361 (study PRJEB29100, sample SAMN05720205) | activated sludge metagenome | isolation source: anaerobic digester from wastewater...
AAAAAAGAGACGTTATGAAAAATATCCGACTTGAAACATTCAATCTCGCCAAGATAATCCTTATTAAAATTGGTTCTGCCGTGCTTACGGGCATAGACGGGCTTGATTTAAAAATCATCAATTCCCTCGTACGTGAGATGTCTGATCTCATCCACAATGGTCATACCATAGTGCTGGTCACTTCCGGCGCTATAATTTCGGGCAAGCACCGCCTAAATCTCACCAAGCCTCTAAAAAGTATCCGCGAAAAGCAGGCAGCAGCTGCCATCGGACAGGGAAGACTCATGCGCGTTTATTCCAAATCTTTCGAAAAGCGCGGTCTTTATGTCGCGCAGATATTGCTTACCCTCTCCGATCTAGCTGACCGGAAAAGATACCTGAATATCCGCAATACGCTTTCCACCTTGATGGAGTGGGGAGTAACCCCAATTATCAACGAAAACGACACTGTTGCTGTGGACGAAATTAAATTCGGTGACAATGACACTCTGGCCGCCATGATCGCCAATATGGTTGAAGCTGATTTATTTATCAATCTGACCAGTACCGATGGTTTTTATGATTGCAATCCTGCTAAAGGTAAAAAGGCTAAACTTATTTCTGTGGTGCATGAATTTACCGATGAGCTTGAAGCCGCTGCTACCTGCGAAACCACGGAGGTCGGCATGGGGGGCATGAAAAGCAAGGTACTGGCCGCAAAAAACGTCACCTCCATGGGCATCCCCTGCGTTATCGCACCAGGAAAAAAGCGGCGTGTTTTATCCAAGATCCTTGCCGGCAAAAAAATAGGCACGCTGTTTCTACCGGCAACCCAAAAGCTAAAAAGCAAAAAATACTGGATCGCTTTTACTTTACGTCCACACGGCAAGCTTGTTTTAGATGATGGAGCAAAAAGTGCCATTTTGGAAAAAGGACGAAGCCTACTCCCCTCCGGTATCGCGGATATAGAAGGAGATTTTGACTTGGGTGACGCGGTAAGTTGCGTGGATCGCGCAGGCGTAACCTTAGCCAAGGGCCTGGTCAATTACAATTCTGCGGATATTCGTAAAATAAAGGGATTAAAAACTTCACAAATAAGTCAGGTTTTGGGATATAAAGATTATGATGAAGTAATTCACCGCAATAATCTGGTCATAATCAGCAATAACACAAGAAGGCAATACACAAATTAATTTTGCCGGAAACGGCATACGTTCATGCTGAAAGATTATCAAAATAAATTATTAGAACTTTGGGAGCAACTTGAATTAGAAATTTCAAATCTTTATCGCCTTTTCGCGCAAAAATTTCCTGCTCATAGTCAACTCTGGAATGCCTTAAGCAGCGATGAACTCAACCACGCGGCCTATGTAAAAGAAATGTTTTCTTTAGCAGAAGGAGGAAAAGTATTTTTTAACGAAAAAACAACAAAAACTTATACAATTAAAACTATAAACGACGACATAAAAACCGTTTATAAGAAAACAGAAGCTGGTCAATACACCATAATCAACGCATTGGCTTACAGTGTAAACTTGGAAGACTCGATCATCGAAAAAAAATTCTATGACTACTTCAGTACAAACGACCGAGATATCAACCTGCTGATTAACAAAATCAAACAAGAAACCATCGAACATTCCCAAAAAGTAAAAAAAGCCCTTGAAGAAGAAAAACTCAGATAATTATTTCTAGTATTTAATATCCTCGTTTCAGTTCCTCCTTCCTGGAGCAATATTTCGACCATTCCCTACCTTCTGTTGCACAGACTGCCGGGTATTCTGGGTAACAATCGGAGCAACACCTGCCGCTCTGAAAGATGGCTGGCACAATGAATTCTTCAGTACTTTAGGGGAACCAGAGCTTTGTAAAATGAGGCTACCTTTATTAACAACACTTAGCGGCGGGGACGGAATTGGCTGAACTTTTAATTGAGGTTGCTGTTTTTTAAAGGGATACTTGAACTGTCGTTGACTTTTGTCTTTATCATTCACACGCGGACCAACAACCTCCGTGGCTCCGCGCTTTCCCGCTTGTTTCGGAGCTATAAAAGGCCGCTCGCTTTTCCCTATCGCGCCAGTTTTTCTATTATCCGTTTTATTTTTCGGCGAAACAATGCCTACCGTGTCCTTTTTAAACCCACCTTTTGGAACAGTGCGCGGTGAATTTACCCTTGGGTGGATGAAAAGATTTTCTCTCTTTGGAAGAGGAGGCATCTCTCTTTTCTTGTAATCCGGCTTCCAATGATAATGCCCAGGTCTATGTAACACATGCGCGTGCTTGTAAAATCTTCTTGTCCGGTCAAGATTCACAATCCACACCCTGTGAGCATGCCAATCAAAAAAAGACCAACCGATTACACCGAACCCGATGAACAAACGTGGAGCATAAACAATGCCCGGACCAATCACTGCTACGCCAGGATAAAAAATGCGGAAAGGTGGGAAAGCCGGATACCACCATGGTCCGTAAATCTGCAGCGGATCATAAACAGGAACGCAGAGATAGTCACTGTAAGTCGGTTCAATGCGAATAATTCTTTGCTCGACAATAACTTTTTGTTCATCAGTTGTTACCAGATAACCCTGAGAGCTAGCCCTTGCGCGCAGCTCTTGAATCGTATCCATAACACCCTGTTTTTGATTGACAAAAGCATCGCCAAGCTTTGCCGTCCACTTGAGATTATCGCTCATCATTCTTAAAACTTTCGGATAGTGACAAAGCGAAAGGATACTGACATCCCAGTCCTTATGGCTGAGAGCCTGATCCAGCGTTGCATTATCCAGATCCCGGTTAAAAGAAATCCACCGCTCAGCCTCCGCTACTTCAAAAGGATACGATGCGGCAATTAAAATTTGTGAAAGCAGAGCGTCAGGATAAAGAGCGATAGGAGCAAGCATTTGTGCCAATTCTTCTTTGCTGAACTGCGTTAACTCTTCGTCGCCGTTTCCTATCATTGTGGTTTGTGCTTTTAATGATAACGGCACGAGGAATAATATTATCGCCGCAAATGTTGAGATTCCTTTAGCGTGTTTCTTATTCATGGCTTAATCTACTTTTGCAAAATATTTAATCGTATTTCCTGAGTGCTTTTCACAAGCTGCCTTAAACTCCCGTTTCAGTTAACTGCAATGCTTATGCCATTGGCTGCATTGTTTTTAACATATAGATATTATTCGTTATTATTTTAAAATTGGTTTATTCTGACGATTATCTAATGGATAAAATATATCCGACTTAAGCATTCAAATGGATATATTTTACTCGGCGATAAAATACTTGTTTCATTAAGAAAGAACTTAAATAAATTTTTCTTTAGACGTATAAAGGATGCCTTCTTTTTCGAGCAGATTTTTTTTCATTTCAAGACCGCCACCGAAGCCACCCAATTTCCCATCGGCGCGAATTACACGATGACACGGAATAATAAGAGGGAAAGGATTAGCGGCCATCACTCTTCCCACTGCTCTGGCTGCGTTTCGCTTTCCTGTTTTCTTTGCCAAGTCAGAATAGGAAACCACTCCACCACGCGGAATCTTGAATGTCTGAAGCAAAACTTTTCTTGCAAATGGCGTTAATTTTTTCATATTCAGCAACGACAGCAAATTTATTTTTTGTTTTTTGCCCAGATAAAGACCTGCAATAAGGCGCTCTACGCCCCTGCCGATCTTGCGGGGACTTGTATTTACTGCCGGATAATCCTGATTGATTCTTGATATCATTTTTTTCGGATGAGTGGGTAAATATATTTTTTCGATTTGCGGTTTTTTGCCCCGCCAATCCCACACAAGGCCAATAGATTCTTTCCCCACTTTAATGATCTGGTAATACATGCTTTTCTCCTTTCGCTACTGCATACGACATTTTTATCGCAGACTGTGTTTTTCAGCCCCAATGCTCTATCAATATCTTTACGCCAATAGCGATAAGCACCAATCCGCCAAAGATGTTTACCTTTTTACCGAATATTTTTGCCAGCGCCCTGCCAAAGACCATACCTGACACCGTCATGATAAAGCAGATAACACCGATAACTACTGCTGGTAAAAATATCTGATATTTAAGAACGGAAAAGCTGAAACCCACGGCCAGTGAATCAATACTGGTCGCTATAGACAGCACTAAAAGCGACAAGCCCTTTGTCGGGTCGGTTTTCTCCCCTTTTTTCCCATTCTGTAACCCCTCATAAATCATTTTTCCGCCAATCAAGGCCAAAAGACCAAAAGCAACCCAATGATCAAAGGTCTCCATCGTCTCTACCACTGTGAAACCGGCAAACCATCCTAAAACCGCCATTGAAAACTGAAACAAGCCAAAGGATAGGGACAGGCGTAATACCGGCGGCCACCACGGTTTTTCATGATTTGCCGCGCCGATGCCTATTGCCACGGAAAAAGCGTCCACACCTAAAGCTACGGCGACAAGAAGAATTGTTACCAAGGTCATCGTGAATAATCTCTTTCGTTTTTAAAATAAGAATATATCTTTTGCGCGAGTTTTTTATCTAGTCCTGGAGTGTTTCGCAAATCTTCCAACGACGCCTCCCGTATGTTCTTCACGGAACCAAAATGCCTGAGTAAAATATTTTTACGTCGACTACCTACATCGGGTATTTCATCAAGGATGGATTTTAAATCATCTTTTTGTCGGAGCCGACGATGATAACTTACGGCAAAGCGATGCGCTTCATCACGCACGTGCTGTAAAAGCGTCAACGCGGAGGATGAAGATGCAAGCGAGACAGCATTTTTACGCCCCGGTAGATAAACACGATCCTGGCATTTTAATGTTTTCTCTTTTACACTTCCTTTGGAGAAAAACATTCTGTGTTCTTCTTTAGCCAAACCAATCACATCTAATTTAATTTTTAAATCTTTCAACACGGAAAGCGCTATGTTAAGCTGACCTTTACCTCCATCAACCACCAACAAATCAGGCATTGTTCCCGTGCCGGTAAAACGGCGGGCAAGCACCTCGCGCATCATACCATAGTCATCCGGTGCATCGATTGTTTTGACACGAAAACGACGGTACCCAGATTTAACCGGCTCGCCGTTCTGAAAAACCACCATTGAACCCACAGCATTTTTGCCGCCGATGTTAGAAATATCAAAGCATTCAACCCGTTGGGGCAGCTTTCCCAGCGCCAACTTATCTCTAAGAATCACCAAGGCGGTGTTTTTTTGTTCTTCTTTCTTTTGTAAGACCATAAAATTCTCACGAGCGTTGGCGCAGGCCATGTCCAGCAGGGCCTTTTTCGCGCCGCGCATGGCGATGGTAAAAACGACTCCCTTTCCCTTTTTGTCCGCAAGCCATTCAGCAATAACCTTTTCGTCAGGAAAATTGCAGGGGAGAATAATTTCTTCCGGCGGATTGTTACTTTCGTAATACTGTTGCAAGACGGAAGAAACAATTTCCGACAAATCCGCTTTCGTTTTCACCGGCGTGAATGACTTCGACCCCATTAATTTGCCGCTGCGTATGAATAAAAGACACAGTGAATAAACGCCCGCATCGGCATAAACGCCCAATACATCCTGATCCTTTTCAGTTACTGAATCCACATGCTGTTTTTCCAACGCATGCTTTAATGCGAACAGGCGATCGCGCAAACGCGCTGCTTCTTCGTAGTTCAAATTACTCGATGCTTCTTCCATCTGTTTATTCAATCCGGAAATCAATTCTTTACGGTGCCCCTGCAAAAAAGCAACCGTGCCCTCTACCAGCATGCTGTAATCTTTTTCATCAACTAAGCCCTTACACGGTGCGAGACAACGGCCGATTTGATATTCCAGACACGGCCTCGAACGAAACTTAAAATCAAGGTTGCGGCAGGAACGCAGGGGAAATATTTGTTGGACAAACTTGAGTGTTTCTTTGGCTGCCATCCCTGAAGGATACGGACCAAAATATAAAGCGGCGTCGTTCACGCGCTTGCGCACCAATCGTAAACGGGGATACTTCTCCGCAGGATCTAACGACAGATGATAATAAGTCTTATCGTCACGAAGAAGCACGTTGTAACGGGGTCGATATTTCTTGATGAGGTTGTTTTCGAGAATCAGCGCTTCCTTGGGCGTAGAAGTGGTGATAAATTCAACATCGACGATCCGCGTCAGCAAAAAGGGCGCCATGGGGCGCGTATCTTTTCCGGTAAAATAGGAACCAATGCGATTTTTTAAGTTATTAGCTTTACCAATGTAGATAATCCTGCCCTGTGCGTCTTTCATCATATAGACACCAGGCAATCGCGGAGCAGATAAAAATTTTTCTTTTAATTCGGTATTTTCCGGCATAGTTTATCAGCGAAAAATTTTTCTTCACTGTATAATTGATTTGAAAGGATTGTTCAATCAGTCTTTCCTCCAAAATACTATTCCGGAAAACAACAAAAATTACGACCTCGGAAACATAATGCAACAACTTATTTTCTCCGACGGGAAAATAAACCACATTTTTTTAGAATCAGTCTTTTGATCTAAACCTTATAACTCACTTCTTTTTTACAATAAGGGCATCCGCAACACGTACCCCCTGCGGAAACACGATAAGCGGATTGATGTCCAGTTCTTCTATCTGATCCGCAAAATCAATAGCCAATTGCGAAACTTTCAATATCACATCAATAATAGCGTTCACATCCGAAGCCGATCTTCCTCGCACACCGGCAAGAATTCGGGTACCTTTTATTTCGCTAATCATCTCTTTAGCATCAGCAACAGTAAGAGGAACCACTCGAAAAGAAACATCATGCAGGACTTCCACCAATATACCACCAAGCCCAAACATTATGGAAGAACCGAGAAAAGGATCGCGAGTTACACCCACGATTACTTCTACGCCTTCTCCAAGCATTTCCTGAACAAGAACGCCAGAAATTACCGCTCCCGGTGCGTGTTTTTTTACATCGCGCATTATCCGGGCATACGCTTCCCGTACAGCACCATCATCTTTCAGATTCAGACTGACTCCACCTGCTTCGGTCTTATGTGCAACGTCTGGAGACAACACTTTCAGCGCTACTGGGTAACCGATCCGCCTGGCAACGGCAACAGCTTCTTCCACTGATGCAGCTAAATCTTCCTTGGTAACGGGAATACCGTAAGCAGCAAGAATTTTTTTGCTTTCATATTCAGTAAACACTTCCGTTTTTTGAAGAATCGACTTTGCTTTTTTCATCGCTTCCGGCGGGATTTCAGAACTTTTATTCGTTATTTCCATAAACGATTTTCGCTTTTCAGCATAACAGGCAAGAAATGCCATGGCACGGGCAGCATCAGAAGATTCGGGAATCATTGGAATTCCTTCCTTTCTTACCCGGGCAATCATAGCCTGCGACTGTGGCGACAAATCCGTCCATACGGGGCAGAACACCAAAGGTTTGGACGATGAGTGATAAATTTCCAAAGCTTCATCAAGCCATTTTGGCGAAATGAATTTCATGAAAATTGCGGAGGCGAAAATGATATCAACATTATCAGCCTCAAAAATTGCTCGGAGGCATTTTCCGTATAGTTCATGGTCGCCCAGTATGGCGGCAGTCATGTCGACCGGATTATGCACGGAGCCATAAAAAGGAATGACTTCCTTGATTTTAGCACGGGTTGTCTCGGACAACTCCGGTACATTAAGGCCGAATTCTTCACAACGATCGGCAAAATCCACCCCCGGTCCACCGGAATCCGTCAGTATTCCCACGTTTCTGCCTTTGGGCATCCGGCCGCTCCGGTGTACTAAAGTGAAATACATGAGTTCCCGAACTTCTTCAAAGCGGATGATTCCCGTCTGACGGAAAAAGGCATCGTAAATTAGGTCATTGCCTACAAGTGAACCGGTATGGGAAATTGCCGCTCTTTTACCTGCTTTAGTCTTACCCACCTTTTTAATCAGTATGGGTTTACCCACCCTGAGCGCCGCTTCCGCTGCCTGACGGAATTTCAAACCATCTCTAACCGCCTCGAGGTAAACGCCAAACAGACGGGTGTCTTCATCATTTAAAAGATGCGTAATGAAATCTGAGAACTGCAAATCTGCCTCATTGCCTACACTAATGAACGCGCTAAAACCGATTTTTTCTTGAAAAGCAGAGAGAAATACTTTTTCACCATAGGCCCCACTTTGTGTTATCAAACTTAAGGAAGGCGGGGCATCGATGTCATATTCAACTATTTCAGTGAAAGAGGCCATGATAGAATTACGGTAATAAAGCAATCCCATACAGTTCGGTCCCAGAATGCGCATGCCGCTTCTTGTGGCGATTCTGGTAATTTCCTCCTGCAGGGTACCACCACCATCGCCAGTTTCGGCAAAACCTGAAGTAAAAACAACTGCCGCTTTGACGCCCTTTTCAGCACACTGTTGTAAGGCTTCCAGAGTTCTTTCGATAGGGACGGAAATAATGGCAAAATCGATTTCTCCCGGAACATCATGCACCGAAGGATAACAGGTGAGTCCCGCTATTTCCTTATAACGGCGATTGATGGGATAAATGGTACCCGTGTATTTTTTTTTCAAAAGAGCACCAATCGGCCGGCCCCCAAATTTGGTCAGATTTTTTGAAGCCCCCACTATGGCAATTGATTTCGGGTTGAAAAAATATTCGATACCAGAGGTGTGTAGATTATCACTTTTCACTTTCATCTTGATTATTCTCCTGACGATTTTAGTCTTAATTTCAGAAAACTATGACAGACACAACGATGATTCTTTGGCCTTTTTTATCTATGCGCTTTTCACAATATAAACCGTTTTAATCAATTAGCGCAGTAAAAACAAAAAACGCGGCTTAGAGAAACATTTCCGGCCAACACTTTTACAATTCCCATCTTAATATTTCGTTGCAACAAACAAAATAATACACGATAACTCCGTTATCTTTTTAATTTCCTCACCCCGTTAATTAATTCTCATTCAGGAATTTCAAACATCGGGACAGGTCTAAGATACCGGCTTGCCCGGGTAACCCAAAGCTTCACGGGCCGCCCAACCGGCATAATTAAGCGTATTAAAGCAATTCATGAAAAAATCAACCTTCGATTCATCCCACATCGGCATCATTACAACAACGGAAACATCATAGCCCGGATCATAAAGCATAAGTGAGAGATATCCGTGAGTTGCTCCATTGTGGCCGACTCCCAAGTTTTCTACATGAATACATCCGAGCGAATAATCGGCTTTCCCTGGTGAAATATCCGTTAGCATAAGAGCGACATTATCGGCAGTAAGTACATTTGCTCCCTTCATCAGTGTACGAATATATCTGTTAATTTGTCTCATTGTTCCATATCCATTGCCCTCTGCCACATGAGCGCTCATATTGTCTTTACAGCTCAAAACTATTTTTTCCTGATCATTCGTGTAAATAGTACCGCAAACAAATGGAAGCGGCAGTTCCCTATCGTCGGCGCGGGAAGGAAAATGAATTGAAAGCGGCACTGGAGTGGACTCGCCATAAATATAGTCTCGCATATAATCGCCATATGTTTTGCTGACACCGCTCCGATAGCTGTAAACCCGCGCTATAATCTCACTTAAAATTGTATAACCGGTGTTGCTGTAATGATGATCAGTCCCTGGAGAAAAATAATAAAAATTATGAATAACATTTTGTTCCACAAGCTCCTCGGAAGAAAACTGATGATTTGGATCTTCCGTTAGTTTATATTGCACGTAGCTCATATCATTCCAGACGGCCTCTTCATCATTGCTCACATCTTTTACACCCGCGCTGTGCTGTAACAAATGTCTAATGGTAATTTGATTTTTATATGGTATTTGCCATGCAATAGTTTCCGGCACGTAAGGAATATCGCTGCCGGGAATATTTTCGGTAATGCAATCCGTATAATCCAGCCACCCGTCTTGATGCATTTTCAGAATGGCAGTGGCGGTAAAATTTTTTGTGTTGCTGGCGAACCGGAAATAGGTATCCGGCGTGATCGGTTCGACTCCTGACGCAACGGAACTGGAGAAATAAACACCGTCAGGTGTCTGAACCAATACGCTGAGCGAAGGCACTGTTTTGTTGATTTGTGATTCCAGTGTTGTACGGACTCTTTCAACGGCGATATCCAATTCGCCAGAAGCCCTTATCCATATAATTCCATCGCAGGCATTGAAAAGTATAACCGAAAGGATAAGCGTTAAAATAACAACGCGCTGCTTAAAAAGGTTAAGAAAACGCAGCTTTTCGCTCCTTAATAACTCCCACTGTCCACTTCTTAACGCAACGGCAAAGAAATATAAACTTGCCTTCAAAAAAATTGCAACAAGACAAAAATCACTTTTCTTGCTAAAAATACAGCTCTCCCAACACACGCAATTTTTATTTATTTTCTAATCTACTTTTCCTCTCTCATCCCGCACAGGGAAAAACGATTTAATACTCTATTTGGAACGCACCGGGAGTGCCCGATAATTTTTGTTAGTGGACTTTTTAACCATAAATACCTGAGGGCCTTCGGGACTAAAATAAACGCTCGCCGCTTCATCGGCTTCGAATGTATCTGCTGACCAAGCAAAAACACATGACAGACCAATTAACTTTGTCAGCTGAATATCAAACCCGCAATCCGTCTTACGTACTACTTTGCTTGCCCCGCATAGCACTTCTAACTCATGCTGTGTAGGCATCCGCCAATTAGTATAACCACCTCCCCGATAGCTCTCGCAATACTTTTTCGCGTCCGTCCAGTTTATATTTTTCCCATTGTCCTTTGCCGCCCACATCAGTCCCGCTTCTTTGTCCAACACTGTACCGTTGTCATAGGCGATAAAACGGCCATCCCGGGCGACTTCTCCAGCAAAGGCCAATGCAGCAGATAAAACTAATACTATCAAAACAGCAATAATTTTTTTCATGTAACCCCTCCTTAAGATTTTTTAATAAAAA
>ENA-UPTA01006018-UPTA01006018.1-activated-sludge-metagenome-genome-assembly--contig:-NODE-6018-length-10868-cov-5.938038_pt1 | contig 10868 bp, 10 predicted proteins | sample MGYA00238184_ERZ773361 | MGnify/ENA primary metagenome ERZ773361 (study PRJEB29100, sample SAMN05720205) | activated sludge metagenome | isolation source: anaerobic digester from wastewater...
ACTTTCTACGAGGCGATGGAGGTGCTTGCGGGCTTGGGCATCCGCCGCGTCGAGCCGGCCTTCTTCCTGCCGTTGAGCAAGGAGCAGCCGGACCTGAAAACCAGCGAGATGCTCGCACCGGCGCAACGCCGCGAGCTGAAGCGGCGATTGGAGGATCGCGGCATGCTGATGGCGAGCTACTACGCGCCGCTCGAGGCCGACACGAGCGGGTTCCGCAAGGTGTTCGACTTCGCCAAGGAGATGGGTGTCGAGACGCTCGTCGCCGAGCCGCCTGCGCAGGTGTTCGAGGCCCTCGACAGTCTGTGCCAGGAGTACAAGATCAACCTGGCGATCCACAATCATTCGGAAGCGGCCGGCTCGAAGTATTGGCGGCCGGAGAACGTCTTGAGGGTCTGCGAGGGCCGCAGCAAGGCCATCGGCGGCTGCCCGGACACCGGCCACTATGTCCGCACCGGCCTGGACCCGTCCGAGTGCCTCAAGAAGCTGCAGGGCCGCATGATCTGCGTACACCTCAAGGACGTGGCCGAGATGGGCAATCCCGAGTCGCGGGACGTCCCGCTGGGCGAGGGCAAGGCCAATTACACGCAGGTCCTGAAAACCCTGCGAGCCCTGAACTTCCGCGGGCTTGTGACGATAGAGTACGAGCACCTGTCGCCGCAGTTGGTCGAGGACGTGGCCAAGTGCGTGAAGTTCGTGGAAGACTTCGCCGCCACGGTGGACGTATAGCATCGCCGTCGGGGCGCGCGGCGGGCTTGCTGAGTTTGAGGGTCTGTGTCTGCTGGCGGTGAAGACTCGCCGGCTTCGGGCACCAGGGAATATCCGTATGGATGCACTGTCTCTCTCGCGACTGCAATTCGCCATCACGCCATTCATCCATTTCCTCTTCGTTCCCGTCACGATCGGCCTGGCCCTGATGATCGCGATCATGGAGACCCAATACGCCCGCTCGCGAAACCCGGAATATCAACGGATGGCGAAGTTCTGGGGCAAGCTGTTCCTGATCAACTTTGCGGCGGGGATCGTCACCGGGATCGTCCTGGAGTTCCAGTTCGGGACGAACTGGGCCCGCTACTCCGGGTACGTGGGCGACGTGTTCGGCTCGCTGCTGGCCATCGAGGCGACGGGTTTCTTCTTCCTGGAATCCACGATGATCGGCGTCTGGGTCTTCGGCTGGAAACGGCTCTCGCCGAGGGCCCATGCTGCGGTGATGTGGCTCGTCGCCGTCGCCTCGTGCGGATCGGCCTTCTGGATCCTCACTGCCAACGCCTGGATGCAGAATCCCGTCGGGTACGAGATCCGCAGCGGGCGAGCCGAACTGGTCGATTTCTGGGCGGTCGTCCTGAACCCCACGGCGGTTCGCTCCATCCTGCACACGGTCAGCGCGTCGGTCGCGCTGAGCGCGTTCTTCGTTATGGGGATCAGCGCCTATCATCTCCGGGCCGGCAACGAAACACGTTTCTTTCGCCGGTCCTTTCGGATCGCCCTCGTGATAGGCACCCTCTCCACGGTCGCCGTCGTGGCGGCGGGCGATCTGCTGGGCGCCAATGTCGCCGAGCGTCAGCCGGCCAAGCTCGCCGCGATGGAGTCGCACTGGGTTACGTCCACGCGTGCGCCTATGACCCTCTTCGTCTGGCCGGACCAGAAGAACGAGAGAAACCGCTTTGAATTCGGCAAGATCCCCGGCATGTTGAGCCTCCTGGCCTTCAAGTCCCTGGATCGTGAGGTCATCGGCCTGCTCGACGTCCCCAAGGATGAGCGGCCCCCGGTGGCGATCACGATGGTTCATTTCCGCCTCATGATCGCCATCGGCTGTGCAATGCTTGCGCTGCTGGTCTGGACGTGGTGGCGGATTCACAGGTTGCGACAGAGCCGCCTTCTGCTCACCGGGCTGATCTGGTTCATCCCGCTGCCTTTCATCGCGTGCAACGCAGGCTGGATCACCACGGAGGTCGGCCGGCAGCCGTGGATCGTCTACAAGGTCATGCGGACCTCCGACGGCCTGACGAACGGCCTGCACACCTACCAGGTGGGTTTTTCCCTCGTGTCACTGACGGTTCTGATGACCGTGGTGGCTGTCGCGACGCTCGTCCTGATCGCACGGCATGCCAAGCGAGGCCCGCAGCCTGGCGAGCCGAGCGCTGGGCTGGGGACATCCACCTGCGTATCGTAGGCTGGCGAGGCACTCAAGGAGCCGCACATGACGTTGGCAATCGTCTGGTTCTTCATCTGGGCCCTGCTTTGGGCCATCTACTTCATGACGGACGGATTCGATCTCGGCATCGGGGCGATGATGCCCTTTGTGGCCAAAGACGAGACGGAACGACGCATCCTGTACAACGCGACCGGACCCCTCTGGGACGGCAACGAGGTCTGGCTGATTACCGCCGGCGGCGTGACCTTCGCGGCGTTCCCCAAGACGTACGCCGTGATGTTCAGCGCCTTCCACGAGGCGATGACGCTCCTCGTGTTGGCTCTGATCGTCCGCGGTATCTCGTTCGAGTTTCGCAGCAAGGTCGCCACGCCCGCAGGACGAAAGGTGTGCGATCTGTGCCAGTTCCTGGGCAGTGTGCTGGCCGCCGTCCTGCTCGGCGTCGCCTTTGCCAGCCTCTTCCGAGGGCTCCCGCTCGTTGCCGGCGTCCGGCAGGGGACTGTCCTGGCCCTGCTGAACCCCTATGCCCTGGCCGGGGGCGTCCTGTTCCTGGCCGTGTTTCTGCTTCACGGAGCGCTCTGGCTCGCGATCCGCACGACCGATCGTATGCACGACAAAGCCGCTCGGACGGCGGGCGGCCTGTGGTACGTCGTGGCGATTCTGGCCGTCGCTTTCTCACTCTATACCGCAACCGAGACCCCTCTCTGGAACAACTATCTCAAAACTCCGGTGCTGCTGATCGTCCCGGCCCTCGCGGTTGCGGGGCTGTTCGCCATCAAGCCGGCGCTGGCGAAGAAGCGATTCGGGTCCGCGTGGCTCGCCTCGGCGGGGATGATCGTATCGATCACCTTCTTCGGCGTCATCGGCATGTACCCCAACATGCTGCCCTCCGTGATCGAGCCGGCGGCCAACAGCATCACGCTGTTCGACGCTGCTTCCGGCCCGCTGACCCTGAAGGTCATGCTCGCCGTAGTCCTGCTCTTCGTCCCACTGGTCCTGATCTACCAGGCCTGGGCGTACCGCCTGTTCAGTGGCAAGCTCGATATATCGGAACTGGTCTACTGAAATGAGACTCATCCGATTCTGGCGTACTTCGCCGCTTCTTGGGGGTTCTGCCCCCAAACCCCGGAGAGTTGTCGCTCTGGGCCAATAGCATGGTAGGGGTAAGAGGGCGACGCCCTATCGTAGCAGCATCGCCAGGCCACTGGACCGCTACGGCGCTCAGGTTGCTTCTCAGCAGAGCCTTATCCTCCGCAACGGCACAGTCCAGAATACCGTGCTTTTCTCTCCCCTGCAAGCCAAGCGGAAAGGGTCTCCCGGGATACCCCACGACAGATCCCGAAGCGCCCAGGGTCGCGACAGGAGGCCGTCGGACGGCCGTTCCCCCCTTCCATGCTATTGGCGCAAAGCGGAAAATCTCCTTCGCACGCCCGCTTGGGGGTGTGTCTGGATCAGAGCAGTACGCTGAAACCGGATGAGCCTGAAGTGAGAATCCGGCACCGCTGCGACCAACATAAAAGGCTGCAAGCCTGTGCAACTTGCAGCCTTTTGGTTGGAGGCCCTGTGGATGGCTGTGTCATTCCGTGGGCATGAGAACCCACGGCAGCCGTCTCAAGAAGAGAGGCGCAGTTTGGGAATGCAAGCCAAGTCCAAGGGTAGGGTTTGACAGTCTATTCTCACCACACGTCGAACCACCATCGTGCCCCTTTCTCGTGCCCCATGCGAGGTCTCGCCTCGGTCGCGGGCACGCACCACCCTGTCCTCCGTTCCAACAGGGCATAAACGAACCCATAAGGTGATCATTGCCTTTGGGCCCGGTTGTCTGCTTGATGAATCAGCCTATGGTACGCGGTGCCTGCCCACCAGTTCGGAAATTCCTGAATTATGCGATCTTCTCAGATGGGCAAAGACCGGCCTTCGAACGCGCAAACTCGGAGGATCGCGGGCGTAATCAGACGTGCCCAAAGGGCTTATGTCAGCCGCGCCACTGGCGGTGCGAGGATTCGGCGAAGCGAGAACCGGAGGCAGTTTTGTGGCGGCCGCACGGGAGCAGCGGCGCGGAGAGGGGCGGTATCGGGGGGAAATGCACGGGTAGGGGGGAGGAGGCGGAACGCAAGACAGAGGACGTAGACGCTTGTGTTCTCCGTCCTCTGCCCCTCGTGCCGATCACTCAGTCTTGTCGTTCCTGCTCGGGTGCCTCTTCCTTGGGCGCGCCCTCGGCCTGTTCCGGGACCACGACGACACGCACGGTCGCCGTGAGGTCTTCCGCAAACCGCAGACCCACCTCGTGTGTGCCGACCTGCTTGATGTGCTCGGGCAGCTTGACGACCTCGTCGGCCACCTCGAAGCCCTGGGCTCGCAGATTGGCGGCGATCATCGCCTCGGTCACGGAGCCGAACAGCACACCCTGCTCGTTGGCCTTCGCGGCCAGGACCGCCTCGGCGCCGTTGACCGCCTCGACCGCCTTCTCGATTCGCCTGCGTTCCTTCAGCCGCTGTTCCGCGCGCTTGGCCTTCTCCTGGGCGATGGCCCGGATGTTCCCTTCCGTGGCGACCTTCGCGAGGCCCTGGGGCAGCAGGTAGTTCCTGGCATAGCCCGTTTTGACGTCCACGACGTCGCCGAGCCACCCCAGCTTTTTGATATCCTCACAGAGCAATACTTTCATGTCAGAAACCCCTTGGAATTGACTATCTACTATTTACTATTTGACCTGATATCGTAAATAGTAAATCGTAAATGGAATCACGTCGTGTACGGCAGCAGGGCCATGAGGCGGGCCCGCTTGATCGCGAGCTTCGCCTTGCGCTGGCAGCCGGCGCAGTTTCCGCTTCGCTTGCGCGAGTAGATCTTGCCGCGGTTGGTCAGCAGCTTCTGCAGGGTGTCGATGTCCTTGTAATCGATGTACTTGACTCCGCCCCGGCAGAAGCGGCACTGCGTCTGCTCCCGCGCGCCGGCAAACCCGCTTCTTCTTCTCGTGGTCTTCTGTTGTCCCGTTCGTTGTGTTCTTTGTCGCATCGCCATATCTTACCTCATTGTCAACTATCAGAATGGTATCTCATCATCGGGGACAGGTCCCCCCGATCGCCCCGGCGAGGGCGGTCCGGCCTCGTCGTAGCCGCCCGCGTCGGACGGGGGCTGATCGGATCCGCCGGCGCCGCCGGCGCCCGGCAGGAAGGTGAAGTTCTCCACCGTCACCCTGTGTTTACTGCGTTTGACGCCGTCCTGGCCCGTCCAGGAATCGAAGGACAGGCGGCCCTCGACGAAGATCGGCCGGCCCTTGCGGAAGAACTTGTTGATGTTCTCCGCCATGCGGCCGAACGCGCGGCAGTCCACGAAACAGGTCTCGTCGCGCTGGCTGCCGTCCTGACCGGTCCATCGCCGATTCGTCGCCAGGCCGAAATCGACGACCGCGGTCTGGCTCGGCGTGTACGAAAGCTGCGGGTCACGCGTCAGATTTCCCATCAGCAGAATCTTGTTGAAACTTGCCATGTCGTCATCCATCGTTGGTCGTGCGTATCACGTGTCGAGACCCGCACGACGGAATCCGAGAGTCCTTCTACTCCACGGCACCGTCCGATCCCGAGTGCGCCGCCGCCCTTTCCGAGCGGGGCGCCACCCGGTCACTCGGCCCCGTCGACAACCTCGTCGAAGGCGGGAACTCCGGTGGGCTCGTCGCTGTGCCTGCGGGGGCGACGCTCCTCACGACGCTCCTCACGATCCTCGCGCTCCGGCGTCCCATCGCCCGGAACATCGTCCTTCGGCAGACCGGCGATGTCCGCCTCGATCATCTCCGGCGGCCGCTTCTCCGTCGTCAGGATCAGGCACCGCATCACCTTCTCGGACAGTTGCACGTCCTTCTCGATGCCCGAAATCCGCCGACCGTCGGCCTTGAAGTACACCAGGATGTACGTCCCGCGCTGTTTGTGCTCGATGTCGTACGCGAGCTTGCGCTCACCCCACTTGCGGAGCGCCACAACCTCGGCGTCCGCGCGTTTGAGGATGTTCTCGATCATGGCCAGCGTCCCGTCCCAGTCGGCGGTCGCCAGAACCGAATCCACCAGAAACATCCCTTCATATAGTCGCTTTGCAGCCATTTGTGAATCTATGACCTCCCGATTGTGATTAACCATCCCACATCAACGTTCAAACCAACAGAGGGCGCCGGCCCTTCACGGTTATTGCTCCTGCACCCTGTTGAACTCATTCATCGTTTTCTCCAGGCCGAACTGCACCCAGTGCAATACGGCGTCCCGGGTCTTGAGAATCGCCTGGTTCAGCAGCGGCCGTTCCTGCGGCTCGGGCCGACCCAGCACGTAGCCGACCGCCTCAGCGCTCGGGCACTGACCGATCCCGATCCGGCAGCGAGGGAACTCGCCGGAGCCGAGCTTCTCGATGATATCCGCCAGCCCGTTGTGGCCGCCGGCGGAACCCTTCGCCCGGATGCGAACCGCCCCGGGCTCCAGGGCCCGGTCGTCCACGACGACCATCAGGTCGCGAAGGTCCAGCTTGTAGAACCCCACGGCCGCGGCCACCGATTCACCACTGCGATTCATGAACTTCCAGGGTTTCATCAGAATCACGTTGACGCCCGCACAGGGTCCTTCGCCGGTCCGGGCGTTGAACTTCCGCTGCCTGACCTCGATCTGCAACGCGTCCTCCAGGGCCTCGATCACTTTGAACCCCAGGTTGTGCCGCGTCTCGGCATACTCCGGACCCGGATTCCCCAAACCAACGACAAGCCTGATTTCAGCCATCGGCCCCGATTCCGCTCAACGCGCTGCGACAAGGCAATCACTGTTCTTCGTCCTCGTCTGCCTTGGGTTCTCTCTCCGTGATGACCTCGGGTGCCGCAGGCGCCTCGGCCTCGAGCTGCTCGGTCGTCTTGGCCTCGGCCACGACGCGACAGCTCACCACGATGGTCTCGGCAGAGCTCACGAGCGTCACGCCGTCGGGCAGCTTGATATCCCCGGCTTTGATCGACTCGCCGACGTCCAGCTCCTTGATCGACACGACGATCGCTTCGGGGATCTGTATGGCCAGACACTCGACCTCGAGATGATCGGTGTGCGACTCGACGATGCCGCCCTCGTGGGTGCCCTTGGCTACGCCCTTGAGTTCCACGGGTACGCTCACCTCGATCATCTCCGTCACGTCGACGCGCATCAGGTCCACGTGGACGATGTTGCGGCCGAGATGATCGTACTGCAGTTCCTTGATGAGCATCTTCTCCGTGGTTGCCCCGAGCGTGATATCCATCAGCCGGTGCCCATGATGGACGCCTTCCACGAAATCATGGGCATCCAGAGAAATCGCGACGGGCTCCTGCTTGTGGCCGTACACGATGCCCGGGATGCGGCCTCGCTTGCGGACCGCCGTGGCCGCCTTCGACCCGATGCGATCCCTCAATTCCGCCTGTAACGCTAACGTCTTGTCCATAAGCATCTCACCTGAAAAACTTACGCCAAACCCTTCTTTCGACTGTCGTTCTGCCAGATGGAGGATCAGGCCGAATCCTCCGTCTCGCAGGACTTTACTTCATCACGGTATGTCCTGAGCGAAGAGGCTGCTGACGGATTCGTCTCTGTGAATCCGCTTGATCGCCTCACCGAGCATTCCCGCGACGCTCAGGACCTTGATTCTGCCCAGCTTCTTCGCCTCCTCGGTCAACGGGATCGTGTTGGTCACGACCACCTCGTCGATCGGCGCCTTCGCCAGCCGCTCCAGTGCCGGGGGAGCGAACACCCCATGTGTGACGCCGACGCAGACGCTCTTGGCGCCACGTTGCCTAACCAGATCGGCCGCCGTGCAGATCGTGCCGGCCGTGGCGATGATGTCGTCGCACATCAGGACGTTGCAGTCCTCCACCGACCCGATCAGCTCGCCGGCCTGGACCTGCGAGCCGCTGATCCGTTTCTTGTGGACGATCGCCAGATCGCCGCCAAGGTGCCCGGCGTACCGCGCGGCCGTTTTGAGGTTGCCCACGTCCGGCGAGACCACCGTCAGGTCCTCGATCCGCTTGTCCCGAAAGTACCTGCTGAGCACCAACTCGCCCGTCAGATGGTCCACCGGGATGTCGAAGAAACCCTGCAACTGGTGTGCGTGCAGGTCGATCGCGAGGACACGGTCAGCCCCGGCGGTCGTGAGGACGTTTGCGACGAGCTTGGCCGTGATCGGCACGCGGCCTTCGTCCTTGCGGTCCTGCCGGGCGTACCCGAAATACGGGATCACCGCCGTGATCCGCTTGGCGCTGGCCCGACGCAGGCAATCCAGATAGATCAGCAGCTCGACCAGATGCTCGTCCACCGGTCTGCACGTGGATTGGACGACGAAGCAATCCCGGCCCCGCACGTCGTCCTCGATGCGGATCATCTTCTCCCCGTCGGGAAACGTGCCGATCTTGGCCCCGCCGATCGGGAGCCCCAGGTACTTGCACACCTCGCCCGCCAGGCTCGGGTTGCTGGTTCCGGAGAAGATCTTGAGATTGTCGTTGAGAAACATCTGGGCCCCTCGGAAATCGTCAATCGACATTGCTACTTCTTTTCACAGACCTTGTCGGCGTTCTCCTGGGAGACGACCGACCCGGCGCTGATATTCGCACCGGGCTTGAGCGCCAGCGGCGCGATCAAGACCACCCCGGAGCCAAGGTAGCAGTCATCGCCCACGGCGGTCTGATGCACCGTCCGACCGTCGTAGTTGGCGGTGATCGATCCGGCCCCGACGTTCACGCGGCGTCCGATCGTGGCGTCGCCCAGGTAGCTGTGGTGCCTCGCCCGGACTCCTTCGGCCAACGAGGTGTTCTTGATCTCGGTGAAGACGCCGAGCACGACGTCGTCGCCGATGACCGTCCCTTCCCGCAGGAAGGCGAACGGTCCGATTCGGCAGTCGCGGCCGATCTTCACCGCGCCGTGAACGTACACAAACGGCTCAATCACCGTATCCTGGCCGATCTGCGCCCGGGCGTCGATCCAGGTGTTGTCCGGGTCCACGATGGTGACGCCGTTCTCCATCAGTTCCTGCTGAACGCGGTGCTGCATGATCTTGCTGGCCACGCTCAACTGCTCGCGGCTGTTGACGCCCACCGCCTCTTCCGGCCGGACCGCGGTAATGGCCACCACTTTGTGGCCGGTCGCGATCATCACCGACAGGGCGTCCGTCAGATAGTATTCCTGCTTGACGTTGTTTGGCTTGACCTGCGTCAGCGCCTTGAACAGGGCCTGGTTGCTGAACAGGTAGTAGCTCGGATTCACCTCTTTGACCGCCCGCTGGGCGGCAGTGCAATCGCTGTCCTCGACGATGCCCTGGATATTGCCATAGGCATCGCGGATGATTCGCCCGTAACCGGTCGGATCGTCAAGCACCGCGGTGGCCAACGTCGCCGCCGACTGCTCGGCCTCGTGCTTCTCAATGAGCATCTGGAGCGTCTTGGCCCGGATCAGGGGCCCATCCCCGCACAGCACGAGCGTCTGGCCGGTGAAGTTCTCCAGATGTTCCCGACAGCACATCACGGCGTGGGCAGTCCCCAACTGCTTGGGCTGGTGCACCCAGACGATGTCCGAATCGGATCCATCGTTGAACCGTTCCTTCACCTGGTCGGCGCCGAATCCAACGATGACGTAAATCTTTTGCACGCCGACACTTCGACATGCATCGAGCACGTAGGCCAGCATGGGCCGGCCGGTCACCTCGTGCAGCACCTTGGGCAACTTGGTGTTCATCCGACTGCTCACGCCCGCCGCCAGCAGGATTGCAACTCTATCAGCCATGGAAGCGCCCTAAATTCACGATCCGCAATGTTCGATTGTTGATTTGGCGAGCGACGCCAAGGGCCATCGCGCGATAAAAGCCATGCCAAATCAGAAATCTGCCATTATCGATCCAAGCCAAAAACACTACCCGGCCTGGACTCGAACCAGGAATGGGAGGACCAAAACCTCCTGTGTTGCCAATTACACCACCGGGTAATCCGATTGATGATTTGCGATCTATCATCTGGGATCCGACCCCGGGCACGCTGCCGCCACGGGCGAGGCCAGATAGCAAATAGCCAATCGTAAATCGTCAATTCTCACCGTTGTCACGGAGATCGCGCCGGGCGCGGTCTGGTAGGACCCTGTCGGAGGCTTGAGCCGGCCACGCCGTGATTCTGCCGGCCCCAAGGGCCCTTTCGGCCCCAGTCTACCCCGTGCGACAAGGCAGTCCTAAGCGGTGCAATATACCGGGTCCGGCGAGGCAAGTCAACTCCTTTGCGTTTTCTGCATGCAAAAAAGAGATCCCCGCAACGGGCCCGCGGAGCCGCTATTTCGAGGGCGCGTCGAGCTTGCGGTCGCTCATCTCGGCGGTGGACGTCGTCTCGAACGTGACCGGAATCGACATCATATCGAACGGGCCCTCGGCCGCGGTCCCGATCCCGATCTTCCCCTTGAGCTCGCTGTAACTGCGAGCCATTTTGATCAGACCCGTGGCCTCATCCACCTGGGCCGTGCCTTCCTGCGTTCCCGAGACCTCGACCTTCATCTTCATACCCTGGGTATCCATGGGTTTTCCGGAGGGATCGGGCTGGATGGTAGAAGTCGAGGCAAGGGTCGCAACGCCGCCCAGCCGCTTCTGGACCGTCCACTTCGACTCCGCAATCATCGCGAAACCCTGCTCGGTCGTCCTCCTCCGTTCCCAGCAAGCCCCTTCATCGACCGGTCCGTCGGGGTAGACGGACAACAGCCCT
>ENA-UPTA01006024-UPTA01006024.1-activated-sludge-metagenome-genome-assembly--contig:-NODE-6024-length-10864-cov-6.000093_pt1 | contig 10864 bp, 5 predicted proteins | sample MGYA00238184_ERZ773361 | MGnify/ENA primary metagenome ERZ773361 (study PRJEB29100, sample SAMN05720205) | activated sludge metagenome | isolation source: anaerobic digester from wastewater...
TGGTCGTTTTCAAATGCATCCGGTTCAATTACGAATCAGGTTGCCAATGATACGATCGCTGCAAACTTGGACACAGGCGGTTCATACAATGACCTGACCCGCGGTCCTGGTGCGACCCCATCTTCTGCGAACAGCTCTTTCCGTACAACGGGTTTCCAGAACAACGGCATTGATGTCGCCAATACGGACTATTTCCAGTTCATCATGTCTGCGGCGAGTGGTTATTCTCTTTCGCTGTCCGGCATTTCGGGAGCATTTGCAGGTACAGCCACCTATTCCGCCGCTCCGGGCGTCTCTCACCAGTGGGGATACAGCTTGGACGGAACCAACTTCACTCTGATTGGTTCTGCAGTTGCACGGATTGCCAACGGCACATCCGACTTTGACTTTTCGGGCACTGCCGCTCTTCAGAATGTGGCTGCCGGAACAGACGTGACCCTGCGCTATTATGCGACGGGCCAGACTACCACAGGCGGCTGGGGCTTCTCATCGGCCGGCTTGGACGTCAATGGAACGCTCAATGTTATTCCTGAACCGAGCGTCCTGGCTCTGCTGGCCATCGGCGGCCTGGCAATCGTGCGCTTCGTGCGCCGTCGTGATGCCTGATTGAAACACATATAGTTTCTGAGAAGGAGCGCCCTGAGGCGCTCCTTTCTTTTTGGGAAAGAGTGCCGTCTTGAATAAATGGAAGATTACATTCTGGTTCTCTGCGGTGGCTGTTGCTGCCTATCTGATTTGGAATGCCTGCCGATGGGAAGCTGCTACCGCTTCATATGAGTCGCGCTTTATGGCGGCAGGCCAAACCGGGAAAGCTGCATCTGAAAGCCAGAAGAGGATATTTCTCGACAACGACGCCTGCTACTGGGTTGGTTATGCCCAGGAAATGGCGCAAACGGGAAAATGGCGCATCCGCCACACGGATTTTGACAATCCCCCGATTGGCCGTGAGGTCCACTGGAGCCAGTCTGTCTCGTGGCTTTTGCTTTTCGCCGGATTTATTGCCCGTCTTGCAACTGGCGCGCCCATGGCTTCCGCGATCGAAAACTCCGCCATCTGGATCGGGCCTCTGCAGTTCTTTATCCTGATTGCGGGAACAGGATATCTGCTGTTCAGGCGAATGGGTTTGATGCCAGCCCTTGTCTGGATGATCAATCTGCTGACCATTCTTTCGATCCAGTGGTCGTTCCATTCCATGCGACCAGACCATCATGGCCTCCACCTCGGCTTTATGCTCTCCGGTCAATTATGCCTGATTCTGGGGGGATTGGGGTGGATTCGCACATGCCCTGAAGCTGGCGCTGCGCCGCGATTGATCAGGCCGCTGGCTCCGCCCGATGAACGGCAGGCCCGCCGCCTGTTTGTGTTCTCCGGCATTCTGGGCGGGCTCGGTCTCTGGACGGGCGCAACTGTTCAATTCTTCGGGCTGGGGCTGTCCGTTGCCAGCGCCATTATTCTGGTTCTCTCCATGCCTGAGAACTTGTCAAAACAGCCAGAGGACGCAACGACATATCAGCCTTCTCTTTGGCGCTGGTGGGCCATGGCCGGGGCGGCCACTTCCCTGCTTTTCTACATGATTGAGTATGCGCCGGCATTTCCCGGCATGAGGCTGGAAGTGAACCATCCTCTGTATGCTGTTTCCTGGTTGTGCGCAGGTGAACTGCTGACACGATTATCGGCGGCAAAACAACGCGGACAACCGGGCAGCCGTCTCCATTTGGCCCTGCTTTTCTGCGGCATGCTTTTGATTCCCGGTTGTCTGTTTTTCGGTCCGGCTGAATGGCATGCCATGCGCGATCCAATCATGCAGCGCATGCACGAGTTCATTGACGAGTTCCGGCCATACCTCAAAACTTTTGAATCAGCCACCCTGCTGAACACATTGAAGCACTTCGGAATACTGCCATTGTTTCTGGTGCTTGCGCCGTGGCTGGCCGGTCAAAAACGAACAGCGATCCATGAGTGGGCCGCTCTTTGGATGGCCGTTATTCCCGCTTTGGCCTTTGCGGTCCTCACCTTGTGGCAGACTCGCTGGATGAATTTCTTTGCAGCGTCCTGCCTGCTGCTGGCGGTCATCACCTGGCCCGTGCTTTGGCGGCGGCACCCTCAAGGCGGTCGCAGGCCGGCATGGTTGTATTTCCTGATCGCGGCAGTCGCCGCACAGGCGGTATATTTTGGATCGCTGCAGTTCCGGGATATTCACTTCCGCGATATATCGCGCGAACGGGTTGGTGAACTGATCAGCCCCATCCTCCAGCGGCAGTTTGCAGAGAAACTGGGCGGAATGAATACAAACCGCGATTTCCGTATAATGGCACCTCCTCATTTAGCCGCGCGATTTCACTATTACGGCGGCCTGCCGTGCGTGGCCTCCTATTATTGGGAGAATCTGGAAGGCTTGAAATCGGCCGCTGATTTTTTTGCAGCCGGCGACGATGAGGAGGCGCGCCGCATTGTTCAGGAAAGGGGCATCACCCATGTTGTGCTGCCGCCGTCGGCCAATGTTGTCCATGCGCTGTTTTTCATCAAGACCGGATATTATTTGCCTGCGGATGTGCAAAACTCGATGGCTGGCAGGATGTTTGCGAGGCAGGAGGCCTTGCCACCCTGGCTCAAGCGGGATGTCTCTCTGGAAAGATTCCTTCAACCCGGATTTCTTTTCAACGGGGAGCCGGTATTTGGCTCGCTCCTCGTGTTTGTGGTTCAGCAGGAACAGATGCACCGGAAAGACCGCGGACCTTCTATCGAATGACGGGGCCGTCTTTGCCCCATGCTTTCCCATCCCTGTAGGCGCGGGTGCGCCGGTCAATCTGAAGCGCCAAACCTTCCATGCCGTTTGAAACGGCCAGGGCATAAGCCTGTTCGGACCAGTCAACAGCCTGTTTGAAATCTCCATTTGCGGCATAGGCCACTGCAAGGGTGTCCAGTATGCCCGGATGGATCACTTCGCATGCGTCTTTCGCCCGGTTCGCAAGCCGGATGGCCTCTTCCGGATCTGTGCCGACAGGCGGATCCGTGGCCAGCATCCATGCAACATTGTTGAGTATGGCAATGTTGTTGGAGTGCGTGTTCAAAGCCCCTTTGAAGAAAGTCCAGGCGCGCTTTCCATGGCCCTTCTGCCACAACGCCGTGTAGTATGAACACATTCCCTCGAAATTCGACAGAAGGGCCCATCCTTCACTGGCGACCAGTGCGAACTCATTGGATGCTTCGGCCGACCGGCCGGCTTCCGCGTAGGCGCGCGCCAGCTCCAGCCGCCATGTGGGCCGGATCATGGGGTCTGCATTGGCCCTCTTCAAAAAGGGAATGGCATTATCAGGTTCACCTTTTTCCATCCAGGAGAGGCCCAGAACGAAATTGAGGAAGGGGCACCGGGGATTGACCTCGACAAGCGCCTTTTCGAGCCGGGCAATGGATTCGTCCGGCCGGTTGAGCAGCAGCAGTGCCAGAGCTGAATTGGCAATAAAGGGCGTGGTCTGCCTGTCAGTGGCAATGGCCTTGTTGAAATGCTTCAGCGCAGTTTCTGTTTCTCCAATCCCCAGCAGGGCTTCGCCGTAGTTATTGTTTGCCAGGCCGTTGTCCGGGATATATTGCAGAACATTTTCAAATGCGGCAACAGAGTTCCGCCAGTGAGGCAATGTCTGACGGGTTTGCCAGATGCACCCGGCCAGAATGGCGACGCCCAGCAGCCAGAAAAGAACCGTGCGCCATGGCCTGGCTGGCAGCAATGATGCCATTCCCCAGGTGATGCAGATTGCCAGGCCAATGGAGGGAAGATAAATAAAACGGTCGGCCACATGAGCGACCCCTACCCGCACGATGCCTATGACCGGCACCAGCAGGCCGACAAACCAGAACCATCCCACGGGCAGAGCCCTGCACCGCCGGCCGGCCCATAATGCTCCAAGGGTTATTCCCAGCAGCAGCAACGCGGATGCCAATGCCCTGACCGGGGTAACGTTCAAATCCCCGTACACCATGCTCAGATCAAGGGGAAGGATGGTTTTCTTCAGGTAGAACACATAGGCAACGGGAATGGAGAGCAGCCGCCGCGTCCAGGGAATTACATCGGCCCCGTGAATGGCCTGTCCGATCTTTTGCGTGTAGTAGGTGAGCAAACAGAATAGGACGGTCAGTGCCCAGAAAAGCACTTTTTCACTGATCAGTTTCCAGCCTTTATCCTTTATGTCCCCTATGTCCAGACGGATTCTCTCCAGCGGCCAGTAGTCGAGGAGGAGAAGAAGAAAAGGGAGTGTGACAAGGATGGGTTTGGTCATGAGTCCGAGGGCCATGAGAAACGCCGCCGGAACTTCCCGTCCGGGTATTGGGTGCCGCGCGAACCGCCTGTAGAGAAACAGGCAGAGCAATACCAGAAAACCGCTGAGCACATCTTTGCGTTCAGCAACCCATGCCACAGATTCCACCCGCAGGGGATGCCATGCAAAAAGAGCGGCAACAAATACAGATGGCCAGAATTTTCTGGTCCATGTGTTCAGCAGCAGGAAAAGCATCGCCGCATTGATCGCATGCAGCAGAATGTTCGTAAAATGATAGCCGAAGGGACCCGTGCCGAAGAGCGACGAATCCAGCATATAGGAAAGCCACATCACGGGCAGCCAGTAGCTCTCATAGATCGAACGGAAAGCCCATTGGATGCTTTGCGGGGTCAAACCCTGCCGTACGATCTGATTTCCCGACACATACCGGTCATCATCGAAGTTCAGGAAATCATATCCCGCCGCCGGCCAGAACAGCACGAATGTTATAACGGCAAGTCCGGTCGCCGCCAGTATGGTTTTCCAGTGCGCATTCCAGTAATGTGATATTTTTCCATTCATGTTTTCACCTTAACTTATTTGCCGCCGATTGGGAATGGTATATTGCGGCCCGGCATCGGATGTGATATGCAGGACACGTCATGATTGAAAACAACAGCAGCAGATTTCCATCTTTTGACCGGAAGGATATTCTGCTGGTCGCGGGCATATTCCTGTGTGTGCTTGCGCTGTTTGGACCGGCCACTGGCTACGAGTTCGTGGGGCTGGATGACGAACCCTATGTCAGCCACAACCCCATGACGCGAGACGGTTTCTCGGGTCAATCGCTGAAATGGAGCTGGACGTCAAGTGTTGTCGGACATTGGGCTCCGGTTTTGTGGATGTCCTATATGCTGGATGGCGAGGTGTTTGGACCGGGTCCGGGGGGGTTCCATTTTACCAATATCCTGCTGCATGCGATCAATGCGGTGCTGGTATTCTGTCTGCTTCGCAGTTGGACGGGTTATCGCTGGGCGGCGTGCTGGGGTGCGTTGTTCTGGGCGTTGCATCCGCTCCGGGTGGAGAGCGCGGCATGGATTACGGAACGAAAAGATGTGCTCAGCGGCCTTTTTTTCCTGTTGTGCCTGCTGGCCTACACCAGAAGCCGACAGGACGGGAAATGCCTGCGGCGATGGCATTGGGGCGCGGCTGGATTGCTGTGTGCCGGCTTGATGGTGAAGCCGGTGCTGATTACGGTTCCGTTCATTTTGTGCATGCTGGATATATGGCCGTTACGGCGGTCGGCTCTGACCGTCAAGGATCTTTGCCGCACATTGCCGAAACTGCTGATGGAAAAGTGGCCGTTCTGGCTGCTGGCGCTGGCTCTTGGCATCATATCCTGGTGTGTGAACAGAGCCGCAGGCATTCCCCGCATGCATATGCCGCCGCTTGGAGAAAGACTGCTCCTGATACCCGGAAACTACCTGGTTTATCTCCAGCAAACACTCTGGCCCGGGATGTTGTCCGTACTCTATCCCCGGCCTGTATTTTCACCATGGATATTTACGTTAGCGATACTGGTACTGGCCGGCGTATTTTCCGCTGCATGGATTGATCGTAATCGCCATACAGGTGTCGTTGTCGGATGGCTATGGTTTCTGGGAATGCTTGTGCCATCAATCGGAATTGTGTGGATGGGAACGACGGAAGGCGCCGGAGACCGTTTCACCTACCTTCCGGCCATAGGATTGTCGCTGATGATCGCGGCTTGGGCCGGCGGGCGAAAAAAAGGCCGGACGATCCTCGTTTTGGCGGGTGTGCTTTCCGTGCTTGCGGCGGCACTGCTTACGACCCGGCAACTTCCGGTCTGGAAGAATTCAGGAACACTGTTCGGGCGAGTTCTGGAAGTGGCTCCAAATCATTTGCAGGCCAATCTGAATTACGGCATCTGGCTTTGGGAACAGGGCGATGAACCCGAGGCTCGTCATTACTTCCGCCGCGCTTTTGAATGTTCCAGCCAAGGGCCCCAAACTGTCGGCGATGCAGCATATTCCTATGCGCTGGGGGGCAACTCCCGTTTGGCGCAGGCCATTCTGGAGCCCTCGCTTCCGGACCATCGCGCAACCCCTTTGATGCATGGCGCATACGGCATGTCATGCCTGTACATCGGCGATGCATCCGGGGCGATAAGGCATCTTGAACAGGCTTTGTCAATGTCATCGGGGAATCAGGAACTCCGCATTGAACTGATTCGGGCCTGCTTTGAGGCTGGAGAGAAGATAAAGGCGCTCAATCATGTTTCATTGCTGGATGCGTGGCCCGGCGGGGAGATACGGACATTGTTAGATCTGTTCCCGTTTTATGTCCAGCGCTGGCGGGAAGGAAGCCGGCAGTATGCATGGACCTACTTCGCACATCTGGTGCGGCAGGAACCGCAATCGGTTCCATTATTGAACAATCTGGCATGGCTGGCCGTGACAGACTCGGAATCGCCACCGGATATTGTTGCGACTGCGTTTGAATTCGCCCGGCAGGCCGTTGAGATCACCGGGGGATCTAATGCGGTTGTGCTCGATACGCTGTCGGTGGCGCTGGCGCGTTCTGGTGACTATCAGCGGGCGCTTGAGACGGGGCGCAAAGCCCGGCGACTTGCGAATCGCGAGGGCAACAAGGTACTGGCAGATAATATTGCGCGGCGCCTGAAAAGCTATCAGTCAAAACGGCCCTGGCTTGAGCACAGTGGCCAGCCATGAGGAAAGAGCAGGCAGAAATCAGCGGAATCTCGCCCTGAGGGATTTGGCCATGATAACCAGGCCCGCCTTAATAACCGCGGCACTGTTGCGGTGCATGGAAATTCCTTTTTCACGGCTGGCATAATGCACACCAACCTCGCACAAACGAAGGTGCAGTTTGGCCGCACGGACAACCATTTCCGCCTCGTAACTGTAACGATCGTCCCGGAAATCAATCTCCCGAATTGCATCACGGGTCCATGCTTTGATGCCGGCAGTAACATCGGTGACCCGCCGCCCAATGAGCAGGGATATATAGAGCGACAGCAGGCGGTTGCCTGCGTCGCGGAAGAAGATGGAATGATATGCGGATCGGTCCGATGTTTTCAGGAATCGCGAGCCCAGCGTGAGATCGGCTTCCCCGCTCAGGACGGGTTTGAGGATTGCGGGAAGATCGTCCGCAAAGAACTGCAGGTCGCAGTCAAACTGGGCCATAACAGACGCAGATGCCCGTGAAATACCCGTCTTGATGGCATGCCCCTTCCCTCGATCCCCGATATTCCTGACGGGAAGAACGTTTGGAAACTCTTTCTGCAGCGACTGGGCGATTTCAAAGGTCTTGTCTGTCCCGCCGTCAATGATGACGATTTCGGCCCCGGGCAACACCCTCGCCACTTCCCGAATACAGCGTTCGATATTGGCTTCCTCGTTTCGGCAGGAGATTAGAATGCTCACTTCCGGCTTTATATGGCTTCCACCGGATGTGCAACTTTCTTTTGAATTCCCATTCATTTTCAGAGAATTCCGCTTGCCGGGTTGCCGATTCAAGTAAAAAAGAAGAAATTGTTCTCACAAGCGGAGCGCAATCCTTCTAACATCACAACAAGGAAACCGCAAATGTACGCCGGCCCTACCCCTGCCGGGCCTTGTTCCATGCGCGGGAGAGGGCTTCCAGAAGGTCCTTCGCCGACGAATCAGCAAGTGTGAATTCAACGCGTTCCGACATGGATGACACCTTTTGATCCTCTGCGCCGCAGAGCGCCAGGATTCCGGCCTGCGGATGAAGTTTCAAAGTGGCGCGCAAAAGACCGCGGGCATCCTCCCCCAGCAGGTCCATGCCGTATACGATCAGGTGCAGCAGGCTTTTCTCATTCACGCTATCCAGCGCCTCGACCAGATTCCCCGCCACTGTGATCTCCGCACCATGGTTCGTCAGGAGCGCCCGAAAGTCCGCGATGTTGGCGTTTGGCTCGCAGGCCAGCATGACTTGACGGTTCTTTATGAAGTTCAGCACAGGATCTTTGGACTGATTATCCGTTTGATCCTTTTCACAAACTGCCTGCGAACTGTCCGGCAGGGAACAACGCGGCAGGCAAATCCTGTAGACAAACCGGCGGCCGTTCAGGAACGTGTCGAGCCGGCCATCCACTTCCTCAAGCATGCTGCGCACGACCGAGTGAATAACTCCGCCATACTGGGTAGCGGGAGCTTCCGCAAGATCAGCATCCATTGTCAACACAGGCGCATTCGCCGCGGAAGCCCAGACCAGCACCATGGCCGCACAGTTCACATCCGCCCTCAACAGGCATTCCAGAGACGGATGTTTCAGCATCAGGTGAAGAACACCCCCCTCCTCAAAGTCATCCGCAACCAGCAGCCCGAGATTGACGACAACCTGCTCAAGCTGTGGTCTGGAAAGCGTGACAGAGGGAAACTCCCGGTCGCACTCCAGCCGGATTTCCCAGTCCGTGGACAAGCCCACCCGCAGGATATCGCCTGCCTGCTGAATGATTTCCGCAATGTTATCCGAAGGCTGCCCGCCCTCCCCTGCGCGGCTAAGCTCAAGAAGGTGCGCCGCAAGGCGTGCGCCACGGTCTGATTCTGTAATGATGGTCCTGGCCGATTCCTTTTCCTCGTCCGCCAGGGGGGCGGCATTCAGCAGCTCCGCATGACCGGAAACCGCGCACAGAATGTTGTTGAAATCATGGGCCACTCCACGCGCAATGCGTCCGATCATGTGCAGCGTGGCCATCTGGCGCTGGCGAACCTCCTGCGCGTTGCGGCTGGTGATGTCGCTGATCATGATCAGGGCCATTCCCTCCATAGGCTGGGAGCGGAAACGCAGAACTCTCTGCCCGTCGGGACGCGATATCCTGCGCTCCACTTCATGCGGCCCGCTGGTCACCATAAGCGTACTGATGTCCTCCGCCGCCAGATCCGGGAATATACCGGAGAGCGGCACCCCCTTCCGGGCAAGACCGGCGGACATCTCGATGGCCGCCGGATTGATACCTTCTGTTCTTGTGCTGCGATCCACCAGCAGGATTCCGTCAGGCATATAGTCCATGGCATCTACAAAACGTCCTACGCTGCGACGGCCCTCTATAACCGTGCTGAAACGTATGGCCCAGAGGCCCAGGCCGCCGGAAAGAAAGAGAAAGCTCATCATCAGCACATAGAGGGGAACGCTGATGCCGTTGATAACCTCGCGGGCAAGGGAATATTCCTGGCTGATGATAAAATACCCGATGATTTCACCGGCCGGATCGCGCACGGGCACATGCTGCCGGGATCCGGTGGGCTCCTGGGGCAAGGACAGGCCTTCAAAGGCCGGATAGGTCTGCTGAATCCGCCGGATGTAATCGCGATCCAGAGCCCGGAGAAGAACCAGCAGTGTCTGGCCGTCTTCCGCAGGAATCGGGGAAAAGGCGACAAAGGCGGGTCCCAGCGCAGAACCAATGAATCCGGCACTGGTGGCATGAACACTGCTGACCGAATCGGAAAGCGCCTTCCAGTCAAGGAGGGAGCGCCCTTCGTCGTCTGCGCGCGCGCGGAAACTGTCCGACAGCAGGACATCCAGCAGGGTTCCATCCGGCTTCACCACGGCGGCGGCCATGAGATTGATTTGCCCGGAACGGCCCGCGTCCAGAACATTTTGCAGAAACGCCTGCTGCGGGGCATCCAGCGGCGGACGAGCGGAAAGCATATGGTCGAGAACCACCATCATCCGCTCCTGTTCAAAGGAGAGGTAATCCGACAAACGGTCCCGGGCGCGCTTCTGATCCAGAATTTGAATGCGGTTTTCCGCAAAGGAGAGCGTTTCTACACAGGCCACGGCCGCAAGGGCCAGCAGGAGGATCAGCAGGCCGGCGTAACGCGCTTCGCTTCTGGAAAGAAGTTTCATGCCCGTCACTATACGCGCAGGGGCTTTGGCGAACAAGTTTGGATATCAAGGGCTGGTGGAAACCCGGCCATTCATGACCACAAAACGGGCGGCCTCCGCGCCGGAACGCGTAGGCCGCCGTCCGGATCAATAGAGGAGGATGCGGTAGAAGCGCATACCGTCGGCCGAAGTGTCGACAAAGCTCATGGGCCCGTCCACTCCCGGGATTCCAATGGCTCCGGGGAGATCCGTGTAGGGGCCCGCCGGACTGTCATCAGAATACTGAATGGTATAGAACCAACCTTCGGCTCCCATCCAGTTAATGGTGATCCCGGAAGCATCTATTGTGGTGGAAGACACCGCCGGCGGGATGTTTCCAGACAGCCCGATCTCGACGCGCAGGATGCGATTATTGAGCGTGTCGCAAATATAGAGGTATCCGCGAGGATCCCATTCGACATCCTCCGGCCCGCTCAGGAGCCCGCTGCTCACCAGCGTCATCCACTGCCCGATATCGGTTCCGGCACTGACCTCGCCGGATGACATATCAACCGCATAGAGATTATTGGACCGCCCGAAGGTCATACCGCGAGGCATCAGCAGTTCCCCTTCCGACGCCAGATAGCTGCCAATCCGGGTCGCCACAAAGTTCGTGGTGAAACGCTGCACGCGTCCGTTGTCATCATCGGTCCAGTCCGCCACATAAACCACATTGC
>ENA-UPTA01006025-UPTA01006025.1-activated-sludge-metagenome-genome-assembly--contig:-NODE-6025-length-10858-cov-5.046376_pt1 | contig 10858 bp, 13 predicted proteins | sample MGYA00238184_ERZ773361 | MGnify/ENA primary metagenome ERZ773361 (study PRJEB29100, sample SAMN05720205) | activated sludge metagenome | isolation source: anaerobic digester from wastewater...
CAGTCAACGGTTTTCAAGACCGCCGCATTCGACCGCTCTGCCATCTCTCTGTTTCCAATTATTGCTAATTGGAATGCAAATATAGCAATAGAATTTTGAATTAAAAATTAAGAAAGGGTAAAAGTTTAACTATTCTAAAAAAGATCCTGAAACAAGTTCAGGATGACATACATAAAAATAACCATGCATTTTGCATGGTTATTTAATATTTAAGTAGAAAATAAAAATGAGATTATTTTAGTTTAAATGCTTTTTTCACTGCATCTACCGCGTTCAGTTCTTCCCAAGGGAACAACTTCACTTTTACTTTCACTTCGTTCTCTTTTCCTTTGTTGAACACTTTGGTCACCACTTCGGATTTTCTGCCCATGTGTCCGTATGCAGCTGTTTCCAGATAAATCGGTGTTCTCAGCTGGAAGCGTTGTTCGATGAAGTATGGACGCATATCAAATTCCGGCAGTTTGCCAATGATTTTCGCGATTTCACCGTCGGTCATCTTCACTTTCGCGGTGCCGTAAGTGTTTACATACAAGCCCACCGGTTGTGCCACGCCGATAGCGTAGGCCACCTGTACCAATGCCTCGTCGCAAACGCCGGCAGCCACGAGGTGCTTCGCGATGTGACGCGTAGCGTAAGCCGCACTTCTGTCCACTTTACTAGGGTCTTTGCCGGAGAATGCACCACCACCGTGTGCGCCCTTGCCACCGTAAGTATCCACGATGATTTTTCGGCCTGTCAGACCTGTATCGCCGTGCGGACCACCGATGACAAACTTGCCGGTCGGGTTCACGTGGTATTTGATTTTATCGTTGAATAAAGCCTGTACGCGTTTTGGAAGTTTTTTCATCACACGCGGAATCAGGATTTTAATCACATCTTCTTTGATTTGTTTCAGCATCGCCGCTTCCTTGTCGAAGTCGTCGTGCTGCGTCGAAATAACAATCGCGTCAATGCGCACCGGTTTGTTGTTGTCATCGTACTCGATGGTCACCTGCGATTTCGCATCCGGACGCAGATATTTCATCACCTTCTGTTCTCTGCGGATAGTCGCCAGTTCGCGCAGCAGCAAGTGTGCCAGTTCCAACGGAAGCGGCATATAAGTGTCTGTTTCGCGACATGCGTAGCCAAACATCATGCCCTGGTCGCCGGCGCCCTGGTCTTCCGGTTTCTTGCGCTCCACACCCTGGTTGATATCCGGTGACTGTTCGTGGATAGCGGATAAGATTCCGCAGGAGTTCGCCTCGAACATGTACTCGGATTTGGTATAGCCGATTTTTTTTATGACGTCGCGTGCAATATCCTGCACATCGAGATAGGCTTTGGATTTCACCTCGCCGGCCAGCACTACCTGACCGGTAGTAACCAGTGTCTCACACGCCACTTTGGATTGCGGGTCCTGTGCGAGAAAGTTGTCAATGAGTGCATCTGAAATCTGATCCGCCACTTTATCCGGATGTCCTTCTGATACAGATTCGGAAGTAAATAAATAAGGCATTGTATTGTTTTTATTGCAATAAAAAATGTTAACCAAAAATTTGGAAGTTCAAAAATAGGTAAAGTAATAATCAAAACAAAATCCGGCGCGATATATACTATAGAGTTATCCACGATTATTATCGTATGAATCATCGGAATACGGTCGCATTTTGTATATTTATCTGTATGAAACCTGCTCAATCCTACCACTTCACCAACTGGGGCAAAAACCTGCGCATTCGTGCAGACGCTTATATTCAGCCGGCAACGGAAGCAGAACTGATAGCCGCGGTTCGGAATCATGCACATATCAGAGTGGTCGGCACGGGACATTCGTGGTCGGATGTGTTCAGTACCAAAGGAGTATTGCTGAATCTGGATAAGTATCAGCGCGTTTTGCATCTCGATAAAGGCAATAAAACACTGACGGTGCAGGCGGGCATCAAACTGTGGCAGCTCAATGAATATCTCGATAAGCAGGGATTTGCATTGATTAATCTGGGCTCTATTGCGCAGCAATCCATCGCAGGCGCCATTTCCACCGGCACCCACGGCAGCGGCATCCGCTTTCAGTGTCTGGCTTCTCAGGTCTTGTCATTTAGTCTGATTGATGCAAAAGGAGAGAAGCGGGTGCTGCACAAAGGTACGGATGAATTCAATGCCGCCGTAATCAGTCTCGGTTGTCTGGGAGTCATTTCTGAGATTACTTTGCAGATAACGGAAGCATACCGCCTGCACGATAAAACCTATATCGAAGATTTTGATTCAGTCATCCACCGCATCGACGAATTGATTGCACAAAATGATCATTTTAAATTATGGTGGATGCCGCCCGCCCGCGAAGTGGTGGTGTATACTTATAAGCGGACGCAGGAACCGCGCAATGATTCGCGTTTGCGCCAGTTTATGAACGACAGGGTGTTGTCCGTACTCGGCTATCGCACGATGGTGAAAATCGGTAATCTGAAGAACAGCTGGCGGCCTGCCATCAATCAGTTTCTGACCAATCAGCTGAAGAAACCCATTGACCGTATAGAGAAAAGTTTCAAGGTGTTTAATGTGCCCGAGCCGCCCGTGCACCGCGAGACAGAATGGGCGTTTGATGTGAAGGATGCGAAGGAATTACTGCGCGGCTACAAGGAGTTGCTCGGCAATAATAAATATACGTTCAATTTTATTCAGGAAATACGATTCACCAAAGGCGATGATTTCTGGCTGAGTGAATGCCACGGCCGCGACAGCATCTGGATTGGCGTGTACAATCATGAAGACCATCAGTGGAATGATTTGCACGCGTACTTTGAGGCGTTTGCCGTGAAGTGGAACGGGCGCCCGCACTGGGGAAAAGAGTTTCTGGTCAGAAAGGATTATTTGGAGACCAGCTATCCGAAATACAACGATTTTATCCGGCTCCGAAAAGCAATGGACCCGGATGGAAAATTCAGCAATCCGTTGATGGAAGCCATCTTCGACTGAGCTATTTTATCTCACATTTCACGAGACAGGTGTCGCCGATATAACCTTCGAGGGTGTCGCCGATCTGCACCGGACCCACGCCCTGCGGTGTTCCGGTATAGATTAAGTCGCCTTGTTGCAGCGTGAAGAATTTGGAGATGTAGGATACGATTTCATCAAAGGAAAAAATCAGCATGGACGTATCGCCCTGCTGCACGATTTCCTTGTTTTTCCGGATACTGAAGTCGATTTGTTTTCCGTGTTCCAAGGGCACGAAATCGCCAATGAAAGCCGAGCCGTCAAAGCCTTTGGCAATCTCCCAGGGCCAGCCTTTTTTCTTTTGCTCTGACTGGATGTCGCGGGCGGTAAAGTCGAAGCCCAGCGTGAAGGCATCGTAATATTTATGCGCGAATTTCGGCGCTATCTTTTTCCCGTTTTTGCAGACGCGCAATACAATTTCTCCTTCGTAGTGCACATCCTGCGAAAATTCTGGATAGTAAAATGGTTGTCCGTTTTTTAGTAAGGCCGTAGGCGGTTTCATGAAGATGACAGGATTGTCCGGGAATGCGAAGTGTTTCATTTCCGCGATGTGTTCTCTGTAGTTCAGTCCGACGCAAAATATTTTCATGGCTGTTTATTTTAGGGTAATATCTTATTTGTTATTAAAACTATTCATGGTGTTGGCAAGGCCAATGGTGCAAAAGCTTTTCACGATTTCTACGGCGGTATTCATTTTGGTGTCTATCTGTATTTGCTCGTCGGTACTCCATTTTCCCAATACGAAATCCACTTGTTTCCCTTTGGGAAAGTTATTGCCGATGCCGAATTTGAGCCGCGGATATTCCTGTGTCTGCAGTTCCTCCTGAATGGATTTGAGTCCGTTGTGCCCGGCATCCGAGCCTTTTCCGCGCACGCGCAACGTACACAGCGGAAGTGCCAGATCATCTACAATAACCAGACAATTTTCCAGTGGAATCTCCAGTTGCTGCAGCCAGTATTTGATGGCTTTGCCGCTCAGGTTCATATAGGTAGTCGGTTTGATAAGGTGCACCTGCCGGCCTTTGAAAGAGCCTTTGGCATACAAAGCCAGTCGCGATAAATCAAAGGTACAGCCGAGCTCTTTGGCCATCGCATCCACTACATCAAATCCGATATTGTGGCGCGTATGGTCGTATTCCTTGCCGATATTTCCCAGTCCGACTATCAGGTATTTTGACATTATCTGGAAAAGGTTGTGCTGTTAATAATGGATTTCAGTTCTTGTTCCTCTTCATCCGTATTGCAGGCCGCCACAAAGGAAACCGCGTATCTCTTGGAAATGGTCGTGTAGTAAATCAGTTTGATATCGGATTCCGCACGCTCGCAGGTCAGTCGGTAGAAAGTCTGCCCGCTGATGGTGACGGGATCTTCCTCCGGTGTGCAGGTCATCTGCAGGTTGGATTTCTGCAGGCCGTTTTTTACGTGAAACAAATAGTCGGAGCCTTTGCGGATGCCGGTAGACATAGATACATCTTCCGCCATCAGCGTGATGTTGGGGTTGAAGGCAACCGGAGCGCCCATTTCAAATTTGCTCAGCATCAGCAAAGTCATCGAGTTGATATCGATGTTTTTGACGGATTCATTGAGTAACTCATCTTCAAACTGCACCACATCTTTCCCTTTGGAAATCACGTATTCAATCTGGCTTTTATTCTGCACATTCCAGTTGTCAGGAACGGGCAGGCGGATGCCGAAGAATGGATTGGTGTATACGTTGTCTTCTATTTTTCCGTAGTTAAACGGATATACTTTTTCCGTTTTTTTCGGCGTGTCTGCTTTCATTGGCAAGATGAAGCATAAAGAAAGGAAGATAGTGAGCAACTGTTTCATAAGACATAAAAAAAAGCCGGCAATATTGCCGGCTTCAAAGCTAAATAATTTTTCAGAATTATTTCTTTTTGGAAGATGCTTCTGCCTTCGCAGCATCTGTTGCAGCAGAACGCAATGCTCTGGTGATTTCCACAGATACCAAAGGAATAGAAGGGGAGTTCAGGATTTCAAAACCTTCCGGTTTGATATCTCTTACTTTCAGCGATTGTCCCAGTTTCAATGGTGTGATGTCCACTTCGATGTGGTCAACCAGATTCTCCGGTGTAGATTTTACTTTCAGCTTACGTACTTTCACTAAAAGTTTACCACCTTCTCTAACGCCTTGAGAAGAACCTACTACGCTGATAGGAATATCAACGATTACTTTCTTGCCAGGGATGAGTTTGTGGAAGTCAATGTGACGGATTTCCTCTGTTACAGGGTGAACCTGTACGTCTTTCAACAAGGCTTCATGTACAGTGCCGTCAATGTTGATTAATGCTTTGAAGAATTTCGGCGTGTACAGAATCCCTCTCAACTCGCTCAGAGTTGAAGTGAAGTGTACCACCTCGTTTCCCGCATACATCACGCAAGGAATGTTGCCTGCAGCTCTGTCTGCTTTAGTGGCTACTTTTCCTACGCCTGCTCTAGCTTTTCCGCTAATGGTAATGGTTTGCATAAAAATTACTTTTTATTGATGAATAATGAATTAATTGATTTGAATTCGTGGGCATTACGGATAGCGCGGGCGAATAGCTGTGCTACCGATAATACTTTTATTTTAGGAGAAGACTGTCGCAACGGGATGGTATCGCATACCACCAGTTCCGTGAGTGCGGAAGCTTCAATTTTTTCGTAGGCTTTGCCGGATAATACCGGATGTGTAATCAGGGCGCGGACACTTTTGGCGCCTTTTTCCATAATCAGGTTGGCCGCGGTACACAAAGTGCCGCCGGTATCAATCAGGTCATCGGTGAGGATGACGTTTTTGTCGGTAACATCTCCAATCAGTCGCATGGATTCGATTTCATTGGCTTTCACCCGGTGTTTGTCGCAAATCACGAGCTCCGCGTTGAATTGGCGGGCATAGCTGCGGGCGCGTTTTACACCACCCACATCCGGAGAGGCAAACACCAGATTGTCGAGGTTGAGCTCTTTCACATACGGTGTGAAAATGGCATCCGCTTCGAGATGATCCACCGGAATATTAAAGAAACCCTGAATCTGCGGTGAGTGCAGGTCCATCGTCATCACCCGCTGTGCGCCTGCGGCTGTCAGCATGTCCGCCACCAGTTTCGCACCAATGGCTACACGTGGTTTGTCTTTTCTGTCCTGGCGCGCCAGTCCGAAATAAGGCATTACCGCCACGATATACCCTGCGGAAGCGCGTTTGGCGGCATCAATCAGGAGCAACAGCTCGAGCAGATTGTCGGCCGGCGCAAAAGTGCTTTGCATGCAAAATACGTAGGAGCCGCGGATACTTTCCTGAATCACCGGTTCAAATTCACCGTCGCTGAACTGCATCACTTCCACAGGTGTCAACTCCTGTCCGTAGCTGTCTGCTATCTTGGTGGAGAGGTACTGTGTACATCTGCCGGAAATCAGTTTTAAATCAGGAATGACCACTTTGCGGATTTTTGGTGTGCGAAGATACACTTTTCAGGTAATAAATAAAACAAAATCTGCACACTTTTGACATTTTCATAACGAAGTTGCGCCTGTTCGGTGCGGATGTCCGCCAAAGGTGGTTCCGCAGGTGTGATTATGGTATATTTTTTTATGGAGGTTGGATGATAAATTGTTATTTTTGCCGTATTATTGCACCGTAATTTTTTGCTGCCGAGGATGTTCCGATGTCACCGCCAGCGGGATTGCAGTTTTTTATAAATAAAACAAAAACAGTTTGATACCTAAAAGAAGACCATTTGTTCCGAAGAAAAAAGAGACGGAACACCGTTTAAACAAAGACATCCGCGTGCCACAGGTACGTCTCGTGGGGGAAGAAATTGAACCCGGCATTTATCCGATTGAAGAAGCCCTCCGCTTTGCAGTAGAGCAGGGCGTGGATTTGGTGGAAATCTCACCGAAAGCAGATCCTCCGGTGTGCCGTTTGGTGGATTACAATAAATTTTTGTACGACAAGAAGAAGAAAGAGAAGGAAATCAAGGCGAAGCAGAAGAAAACAGAGGTAAAAGAAATCCGTTTTACGCCGAACACAGATGACCACGATCTCGATTTCAAGAAAAAACATGCGCAAAAGTTCCTGCAGGAAGGTTCCAAAGTGAAGATTTACGTGCAGTTCAAAGGCCGTGCCATCCAGTTCAAGGACAGAGGAGAGCTCGTATTGCTGCAATTTGCGGATAGTCTGAAGGAATTCGGGGCACTGGAAGCCATGCCGAATCTGGAAGGCAAGAAGATGATTGCCTACATCGCGCCTAAGAAAAAAGTATAACTACACACAGTTGTGTATATTTTACCTTGATTTTACATGCTGAAATTTGAAAAATCAAGATTTTTAGTGTATCTTTGCACCCTATTTGAATTTTAAAGTGAATTCAAACAGGTTTTTACAGACTTTCTAAACTATTTTTTATGCCAAAGCAAAAAACAAACTCAAGTGCCAAGAAGCGTTTTAAATTAACCGGAAGCGGAAAGATTAAAAGAGCTTGTGCTTATAAAAGACATATCCTGACTAAAAAAACGACTAAGCAGAAAAGAAATCTGACTGGTACTACAATAGTTAGAAAATGCGATGAAGGAAACATCAAGCGTTTATTAGTACTTAACTAATTTCATAAACAGACATAAGGCAAGGCATCGCCGATGGTCTTAATTATTCACCTTTAAAATTAAAAAGTCATGCCACGTTCCGTCAATTCAGTTGCAGCAAAGCAAAGAAAAAAGAAAGTCTACAAACTCGCCAAAGGTTATTTCGGCAGAAGAAAAAACGTATGGACCGTTACTAAAAATGCGGTTGAGAAAGGTTTAACCTATGCTTTCGTAGGTAGAAAATTAAAGAAAAGAGATTACAGAAGCATGTGGATTGTGCGTATCAACGCGGCAGTTCGCAACTATGGAATGTCTTACTCTGTATTCATCAAAAAACTGGCTGATGCCAATGTTAACCTGAACCGTAAGGCGCTGGCTGACTTAGCATTGAACGACCCTCAGGCATTTGAGGCTATCGTAAATAAAGTAAAATAAGCAATCCTTGCTTAGTAATACATCCCGGCTCTTGCAGCCGGGATTTTTTTTGGCATTTTCTTTGTAATTTAGCGTATATGAGATACCTGCTGATACTCGCTTTTGCCCTGTCTGCCGCCGTGCTGCGCGCGGAAGAGCCTGTCGTCGCCGCGACCATTCCTTTTCCCGAGATAAAATTAATGCAGCTCGATAGCGTGCAGCAATATGACAACAGCATTCTGAAGAAAGATTACCGCACCGTTTTCATTAACTTCAGTCCGACCTGCGACCACTGTCAGCGCACGATAGAGAGTATCCTGAAAAATATTGCCAGTTTTCCGCAAACACAGTTTGTGCTCACCTCTTTCGATAGCATGGAAGCCATCCGCACTTTTTATTTCAATTACAATCTTTCCGCTTACGCCAATGTGTATGTAGGGCAGGAGATAGCGTATTCCATGACCAAGCAACTCAAATATGCCGGCTTTCCGAGTGTGGTGCTGTTTGATCAGTCGGGAAAGTGGCTGCACTCTGTTCACGAAGAAACGAACGCGAAAAATATACTCAAACAGTATAAATTGCCATATAAATAATCAATGAATTTTTATTGGTTGTTGTCCTCATTAACCGAAAATGGCGGTGGTGTTGACACCAATCACTAAGATAAAATTTCTTTCAGTTTAGAGTACTAATTTTTTTATTTGTGGAATACGGCAGGCGCCGCTGCGTTAAGACACCTCCCATCGGAGATAGTGGTGAACTGAAATATTATATATTATTTTTCAAGTAAAAAATAATTATTTGTGATTTTTTTGAAATGTTACTATATTTAAAAAAAAAACTATGAAACGGTTACATTCATTTGTTACTTTTGCTCTTATTATAGTAGCATTTTCAGTGGGTTGTAAAAAAGATGATATTTCAGACGACAATCAAAATGTCAGTGCATTTAACCTGCGAACGCCGGTAGATGACCCTGATGTGGAAGTGCAAAACATAAATGTAAGTATTAATACGAAAAGAAATGTATATTATTTCGATTCGACCATAAATATAGCCGTTTTTAATATTCCGCTCAAATTTAGTATATATCAAAATATAAATAACGATTCATATAAATATATAGATGTTTTTTTTAATTATAGTAGCAATTTGTATTTGCAAAATGAGATTGCAGCTTTTTCAGATAAAACATCCGCATCAAGCAGGGAATTTCTTTTGCCGACCTATTCAGAAGGAATTAAAATTGAAACAAGTGAGAGTATTTGGAATCCTGATTGGAATGGTATTAACAGGTCAGGTTTAATCTATATTAAATCAGGCAATAAAATTCTCGGTATGAATGATATCAAAGATAGATATATCCCATTTAGAAAAAAAGTAGGATCCGATTATTATTATGGTTGGATAAAATTGAACTTGTCGCCTGATGCAAGTAAACTTATAATAAAATCGGTTGCTTATTGCAATGTGGCAAATAAAGCCTTTTACTTTGGAGATTATTAAAATTTAAACAATAAAATTATGAAAAAATTAGTGTTGATTAGTGTAGTGCTAACAAGTTTAGCTATTTCTATTTCAGGTTGTGGGAAATCAGAAGGTTCGGTAGGTGAAAAAATCTGTAATGGAAACTCAGATGAAGTGCTTGGTGGATATGCTGGTACTCAAAAAGTATTTATAGGTCCTGTAGATTTGGTGGCATTAAATGTAATGAATCCTGTTAGTGAAGATTTAGTTTGTACTATTTCGCAAGATAATAAATTGCTGCTTAGTTTTGATTATTTTGGATTTACGATGTCTGGAAATATGAATAATGTTAAAAATAATGTATTAACATTGGACTCGCTTATTTTAGATGGTAAAGCTGCGGATTTTTCTACGGATGGAAATTTACCTGGTTTGCCAGGTGATGTAAAACTTTATGATTTAAGAGCAGGTGGAACGGTTACTTTTAACTGTAATGGCACCATAACTACAGATTTTAGAGTGAAAAGATGCAGTACGAATATTGTAAATCCATTGGATACTTTCCAAAACCTACAAATTTTAGATGGTCTAGGGGTTAGACTGGTAGGTACATTCACTAAAAATTAAAAACTTTTAAAATAATAATAGAAGAATTTCTTTGTTTTTATGGCAGGAAGCCGTTTGGCGCGAGCGTTGGCGTAGCGCTCGCGTGTCTATTAAATCCGCCGGTCTCAGACCGCGACAATAAGGTAGATATATACACAGAGATAGTTAAAATACAGAGGATGTATTGAAGTGTATGAAAAATAAATATCAGAATTTACTCCGTTTGGCGCGAGAGTTAGTGCAGCGCTCTCGTGCCTATTGAATCCGCCGGTCTCAGACCTCAACAATAAGGTAGATATACACACAGAAATAGTTAAAATACAGAGGATGTATTGTCGTGTATGAAAAATAAGTACTCCGTTTGGCGCGAGCGTTGGCGCAGCGCTCTCGTGTCTATTAAATCCGCCGGTCTCAGACCGCAACAATAAGGTAGATATACACACAGAAATAGTTAAAATACAGAGGATGTATTGAAGTGTATAAAAAATAAGTATCAGGATTTATGGAATTTCCTCTGTTTAGGTATCTAAATAGAAAAGGAAACTAATGTCAGGTAAATATAAAGTAGGCGATGATGCTATTCCACATTTTGTTACGTTTACGGTCGTAGGATGGATAGATGTCTTTTCCAGAGAGTGCTATAAAGAAGAAATGTTAGAAAGTCTGAGATTTTGTATTCGTAATAAGGGTTTAGAGGTTCATGCATGGGTAATAATGACCAACCATGTACATCTTATTGTCAGTACAGATAAGAACAGGATATCGGATATTGTCAGAGATATAAAGAAATACACCAGCAGGCAAATAATTGAATTGATTATGC